>Ga0265798_10000997_pt1 | contig 45129 bp, 43 predicted proteins | sample P3T30metagenome_FD_192430 | JGI IMG/M metagenome (GOLD analysis project Ga0265798, IMG submission 192430) | Plant litter microbial communities from East Loma Ridge, Irvine, California - P3 T30 | ecosystem: Environmental > Terrestrial > Plant litter > Unclassified | place: USA: California... | reverse complement strand
GGTGTGTAAAATCTATCCGGAGACGGCGGGGCTGGGGCTGGAGGATGTTGGGGGTTTACTTAGGGAAGGGTGGGGGGTAAAGGATAGTTTGGGGAGGTTTGGAGAGAGGAGAAGGGGGAGGTAACGCGCATGGCTTTTCAAATGTGTGAGAGTGCGTGAGCTAAGTTGCCATCTCACCTTTTCCGTCCTTGAGTTGAAGCCAGCAAGATTCATGACCATGTAGTCCCTAGGCTTCCATGTGCTCTCGCCTTGCAAATCCACCACCTGCTTTGTTGCGATACCTGATCACCTTGGCGCAACACGGCCCAACTCCCAATCCACATTCTCATCGTCATGGATCTACCGCCATAGTCGGTTCGTATCCCACCTTTGACACACAGCTTCCCACTCACAGAAGTCAAGGATTCCCCGCTGCCACCGTCGAAGAGACGTACGGTCAGATCCGATCGACGGTACGCGCGACTCAGTTGGGCCAGTGTCGAATAATACGTCATCATGATATGATCAGGCCGATCGCACTGCACATTCACCAGCTGCAGGACTGGAAAGAATCCCCCCAGGCTGCGAATCTTATCGAGGAATTCAACATCTTCCCATAGCCAACGTTGCTGAAGGGTGATGACGCGAACGAAGGCCCGCTTCTCTGCAGTCGGTCTCATCACAGCGAGAGCCTCAGCCGTACAAAATACACAGGTAGCGTAAGCGATAGGCGTAACTTCGTGCTTGATTTGGCGACAGGTTGCGAGGAGCGCCAGTGGGATATTCGCCGTACAGCGCAGCCCGTACTTGACCTGGCATGGCAAGCGGCGACTTATTTCGACCTCAGTGTTTGCCCACACAAGCGCATGTATGCGGTTGCGCAGCTCGGCGGGGAGGCGAATTAAAGCAGAGCGTTTTTGGTTGCGTGCGGTGCTGCAATACCGTGAGGGCTGGCAGTGTCGCCGATGTTGATCAGACTTACATGCGCCCACGCCTAAGCTCTCGCTTTGGGTCTGGGAATGCAGCTGTGCTGGCCGTGGATGTGTACCTGAGTACCTCCATGCTGTTCTGTGTTGCGAGCTCTGCTGGCGATCTGAGGTGCAAGGCAGGTCGGGCAAAATTGATGCAAAGAAATTGTAAACTAGGCGAGCGCAGGAGACGCAAACGGTGGGCTTGGCGCAGTCAACAGTATTAAACTTAATTTCGGAAGGAAGTGGTAGATTTCTGACTCGATGAGGGAAGGGACGAGGCATTGGTAGTAAGGTGAAAGAGGCAACCGCGGTATGAACACGTCTACAGGGTAATTCTTCACTTCCATCCCAGATCATTACACGGGTTGTAGTAAGTCGCTAAACTGGCCTCTCTCTCCGTCGTCTAATATCGCCCTCTTGAGAATATCATTATCTAGGCCAGCCCTTCTTTGGTTTCGACCTGACCAGCCCCGTTTCGCTTGACCAAAAGCAGCACTGTAGGGATCAGCCAAAACTCCAGTCAATGTGTCCGTGGTACTGACTAATACGCAGCGATTGTTCGTCCATAGAAAGACCTTCCAGGCAATTTCATCCTTGAAACATCCTTGGTAGTTGGACTGGTGTCCGATTAACTCGACGAGTAGACGGGAAATAACGCCCGAGAGCCTTCTCCGTAGTGTCCCCGCTTTCATCCGCACCACCCATCATGTCCATCACCAAGCCCTTGCCGTGGTAGTATCGCACGACCTTGACGAGGTGCTGATTCTTCGGCAACGGAATTTGTCTCTCATCGAATATCCAGGGAAACGATTGGACGTTGAACACAACCTCCGCGTAGGCGATCTGTAGGGCTTCCTGACTGACCTGTCGGCAAGACCCTAGCAGGGCGAGGTCACCGTCCCACGGAAGCTTGCGTTCAAATTGACTTTACCATGCTTTGCGCCGTGTCGTACGCGGCTTGACCGTGACGATGCCGCCTGAGAACACCAGGTGGTATATCTTATTTCTGAGCTCAGCCGGTAGGCGCAGAAGAGGCGAGCGCTGGTGGGTTTGTGGGAAGCTAGCGTAACGTCAACGGATGAGACATCTCAAATTCATCTAATTAGTCACTCATTTGCACTCTATAAGCGACGTGGTCTTGAATGAGTATAACATACTGATCGCTGTGACGTTGAGTACGGGTAGTGTGTTTAATCGCAGGCGGTCGATGAAGCTGGTAGTGGAAACAAGAGATCGGGGAGTGGCGGTGTTTAAGTGAGGCGCGGGAGTGAGAGAGCAGGTGAGTTCAGAAACCAGTTTTTGACGTTTGTCAAGTTCAAGTAATATATAACAATGATCATGTTGAAGCTAGCCTAGGACATATTCGAGTATGGAATCTTCCACAACGCCATGGGATACGAGATTCAAAGAATGTACATAGTCTCGAGGCTCATATCGCCCTCAAGACCATTGGTGGTCGCGCCCTCCGCGATGAGCTTCGCTTTCTTCGCGTTCCTACGTTTCAGTAAGAACCAGCATGCACCGTATAGAAATCCGGCGACGACTGTCAAGCCAGCGGAGACAGCGTTTCCTTGGATGTATCGTGGACCTTGCTGGCTTGGGTAAAGCTGCGACGATACCACGCTGGATATATTCGCGATCGAGTATGCGAACGGCATTCCAAATGCACGCTTGGAATCCGGCGACAGGTTTGTCGCAATCCAAGTCACGGCCAGAGTCGAGATTGGGTAGAGACCTATCCAAGTCAGTCGACGTCAAGACTGGAATGAGCGGAACTCGACTCACCTAAAACGAGGATAAACATGCCAGCATAACCAGCTCCTGGTTTCGAGGTTCCAACACAGATGAGATATCCCACTGCGACGGGAATACAGCAACTGATGATGAATACACCTCGTCGCTTCAACTTATCGGAGTACGTGACCTGTATGACGAGAGACACAGCGCCGACGATATAGACAGGAATCGTCATGTAATTGACTTTGAGAGAAGCATACCTGAGCATGGTTAGCAACTTATCCAGTAAATTTGGCAATCCGATGGTCTTACCCAAGGCCAGAGATGATCGTCGGCAGAAAGACACCAAAACCATTGATGGCGACAGACGATGTAAAGAAGGCAATACCGAGGAGCCAGACAAACGGGTCCAGAAGCGCAATTTTGATCCACTTGCGTTCGAACTCGTCTTTGCCTCGGATCATGTAGTCGCGCTCCTTCTTCATACGCATCGTCTCCTTCTCTTCTTCGTTCAAGAACCAAGCCGTCTCCGGAGCAGTCGGCAAGAACACCCAACCAACGCCACAGATCACAATAGTGATGAGGAACTCAATGATAAACAACCATCTCCATGCGGCCAACCCGTTGCGCTCTCCCATTGTTTGGATAGCGTATGCGAACAATCCTCCGAACGCGCCTGAGATGCACTGCGCAAGGTTCGTTGTCATGATACGCTTTCCTGCCAGCTCCCGAGGGTATATGGTGGAGAATAGGTAGGCAAAAGCCTGAGCTAAACCGGCTTCAGCGGCATGGAGTATCATTCGAACAGCGATAGCCTGGCCATAACTGGTGATGAACGCAGTGCCGAGCGTGCAAGCGCTCCACATTACGAAAGCGCTTCCGATGGTCTTGTTGGCACCCCAACGCTTGACGGCTAGGACCCATGGGATTTCGAATATGATGGTGCAGACGCTCGACAAGGTTATAATGTTGCCGAATTGGCCGCCGACAAGCCCGATGTCTTCGTCGAAGCCAAACACGCGAGCGTTACCAAGCTGCGACCATTAACAACGATCAATGTACAAGAACTTCAAGCCCACTTACATTGTTCCTGTCCAGTGTGGCTAGCACGAGAAAGATCACAGATACGGGCACAACGTATGTGTCGAACTTTTTGCGGCACGCGGCTTCTCTCGCGGGGTCGATGTAGATGACGGGTCTAACCTCTCCAGAACCGTACTCGATAGAGCTGCTGTCGGCCACGATTGGCTTCTTGGTTTCCGTGGTCTGTTCAGAAGCCATGGCTGCAATTTGAAATCAAATAGGTCGACAATGGGACTCGATGCGATAGCTGAGATGAGTTGCGTGATGTCTGTATTCTCTATGTGCTTCCGACACTGCTATATACCTGATCATACATGGCTTGTTGTAGCTTTCATGTTGTCGTTCCCATGATAGCTTTGTTGATAAGCGATGCACGACGGAGACATGGTTCTTGGTATGTGCTGTAGCAACCGGTTCAAGCCGAGATAGTTTAAAACCGGCGGATCCAATGTGCTGAGGCTAGATAGTGCGGAGAAAAGATTGGGGTATCAGCATCCGTGTGGCGTTGTAGATGCAAGAGAAGATGCATGGGGTTGTGGCCAATCGATAACTTATTCACAGCGCTAACAGCTAGTCTTATCGCAACCACGTACAATTGACGCACCACATAATGACGACCAATGCCTTATCTACTTCCTTTGGCCGTCATCAATCGCAAGGCGAACGCCGATATCGAAGCCCGAAGTCGATACAATGGATTCTTCATCAGCGCACAGCCCGAGGGCTGCGAGACGAGTGACTGCGTGCCAGAGGTGCGTTGATCATGGGGTCCAGATATGGCCCAGGCCGAAGATATGATGCTGAGGTTGCACAGATGTCGGAGGAGGAAGCAGAAGGTGATGATAGCCGCGTCTGAGCTATCTAGTTGCTGATAGATGGGTCATGACAGTGCGATCTAAAGCATCCGAATTGCTCGAATTGCGAAAGCGCAAGCGTACGGTGCTTGACTTATCATTCCGGGAAAGAGGCAGAGGTATGTTCTTGTACTATCTGTCGTCTCCAACGAGCGAAATTGGCATAAATCGCGGGTTCGCAGTACAGCAGGCTTTCTTTGCAAACCGGAGTCCTGAAAGGATTCAAAGTGCTTTTGTGCGACGACTTGTCGAATCTTGACCCTCACCATTTCGCTCGTAGATGGCAACAGGCAGTAAGTCGACATTGTCCACAGTTTAACTTACGTATCACACAGCTACCTCGAAACTACGTCACCAATCTCGAAGCGCAAGTTGAGAAACTCCGACAAGAGAATCAGCAATTACGAGCACGAAGTCTTTCCATCGCGGGGGAAGAAAACGCCGCGACTTCGAATGAGTACTCATTTTCTCCTACACGCGTAGATAGTACCGCACCGTCAGATGAGCCAGCGACCCCGACTGGCAACCATTTCCAAGACCTAGTCAAGAAGAGCGTCCGAAGTATCGTGGTAGAGCCTTCGAAACAACCCAAGTTCCTAGGACAAAGCAGTGGCTTGACGCTTGCCAGGATGGTCATGGCCTCCATTCGCACCGATCAATTGCCAACGATATTCCCTCAACGCGCTTCAGAGACTCAAGATGTATCGACGTCAGTGACTGCCCTTGTATCTGCACCTGAATCGTCTCTTCCACCACGCCACGCTGCCGATCACCTTGTCGAAGTGTATTTCCAGTATCGCACACCTCATCTTCCTATCGTCGAGCGACCGCAAGTGCAAAAGGCCCTGCAAAGCGCATACACCGCCAAGTCTCAGCGGCAGTCGGAAGTAGGATATGAGAAAGACATGTTCACAACCTACATGGTATTCGCCATTGCCCTCTGCAACATACCGAACCCGTCGGGCGGGACAAATCGTGTAATGCAAAGCGAAGGCTGCTTTCGTTCCGCCATTGCCTGGGTCGAAAAAGTCATTTCGTACTCGAAAAGCGACCTGGAAACTCTCCGAGCTGTTCTGCTACTTGCCCAGTTTGTGTCAATGTGTCCCTGGCAAGGTAGTCTATGGCACCTGACTGGTATCGCATTACGCTTGTGTATTGACATGGGTCTACACTGGGAGAACGAAGGACAACCGCTCGATATAACACTCGAATCACTGTACGAGCGCCGGCGCTTGTGGTATTCTGCCTACCAATTCGATCGTGTACTCGGAATCACGCTCGGCCGCCCCTTCGGCATTACAGACGAGAGCATGCAAGTTCCACTTCCAAATCCATGGGCCACGCTTCGTCTGCCACTTGCACCAGGTCAAAATGACATCGACATTCACCACCAACGTGCTCACAACCATCTCTTCAGCATGGCGCGGCTGGAGTCGGAGATCAAGCATGTGCAACAGAGCCGTACATGGCCGACGAAGCTTGCGTACCCAAAACCAAACTTCACTTCTTGGCTGCAGGACATTCAGCCCAGGATACAAGAATGGCGGAGTACAATTCCGACCCCACACAAAGCTCATCCATCCTCCATCTTCGCCAATCAGGCTTACTGGGACGCCATCTTCAACAACTGCATACTCTTACTTCATCGTCCCACTTCTAGCGCACAGTATCTACCTACGGAGACCCTGATCGTCTCACACGAAGCGGCGCGAAATCTGATTGCAAGTATCAGAATCCTCCAACGGGAGGGGAAACTCGACGTACTCTGGCGATCAGTCCACCAGCTTTTCATGGCTGGCCTCACGATCGTCCACGGCCTCTGGCAATCGAAAGAAGTTCGCGACCGACAGCCAGTCAGCAGCAGTATTTCAGTACTCCAGTCATGCGCTTCAACACTGTCCGCCATGTCAGAGACGTTTGCCGGAGCCTCGGGCTGCCGGGATGTCTTTGACACACTGTCTGCAGTGACCGTCGACTGGTTGGTCACTAATGATGCTGAGCAGACTCTTCAATCTCGCGTTGAGTTCGAGAAGCAGGTAGAGGATTTACTGCAGCAGCTAAACCCCTTAAAAGAAGCCGTGTACATGAATGACACTAGTGGCATGGACATGTCAGACATGCTGTCAACCAACATCTTCTCGTTCGGAGAAATGTTGAGCTCAGCTGCTCAATGGCCGGAATATTCAGAATTGGACTTTGGGAATATGGAGTTTGATCGACCATTTTCAGGTATGGAGGTGACCTTGGATACGTTTTGAGTCATGCGATGAATGGCAACCTCTTCCTCAGTAGGCCTTGATCCTGTTTCCATACTTTAGTCCCTACAATTGCAAGTCGAGTCATGTTAAGTTTTCCAGCCAACATCAAGCGCCATTACATGCGGAATGCGAAACGATCTATACACGACAGTGCACTCATCAGGCTTACCCAAATTGGTGGCCAAACTACAACTCTTTCACGAAGTGGACCTTTACAGTGCCCTATCTATAATTTAGAGGACTGTCAAAGATCAACAATGAGAGAATCTCAGCAAGCCAGCTGGGAGAGTTGTAACATTCGGTATCTACGGAGTACCCACTGCTGTCTGCGCCGCACTCGCAGGCCCATCATCGACAATCTCATTGTATTTGAGAGGTGTGTCAACCAAGCGTGCACCCGAAAGCCCCACCTGCCACCTATCGAAGCCATTCTGCGACACTGAAGTCGACGTCCACATCCCTTCTTTGCGGAAGCCATTCGTGACGCTAACAGCAACGTCGACTGGCACATTAGGAAACAGCTCCGCCAACTCTTCTCGGAATTCTTCAGCGTCGTGCTCAAGAACCCATTGGATACCCTTCGCCAGCCCAATGCAGAAGCGCTTCTGCGCATCCAGAATCTCTGGAGTGATAGTCGCAGTTTCGCGGTAGTACACACTCCAGGGAATATCACCCTGTGATACCATCTCCATCGCGATCGAAACTTTGGGGTTTTTGTCCACCATCGCAAGTGCAGAGAGGTTGTCAGTGACGAAATAGTCGCCCATGCCGCCTTGAAACAAGTCCCCAAGCATTTTGCCGTCAAGATCCTGGATGTAGTCGACAGACCTCTCATCGATCTTGTTTTCGCGAAGCAGCATCTTGAAGAAGAGGCCGACACTGGCGCCGCCTCCGGACTTCATGAGTACAGTCTTGCCGGCCACGTCGGAGAGCTTGAAAGCCTTGGGGTCACCGTGGGTAAGAAGCGCCAGAGGACAGCGGTTGGCGATTTGGGCGAAGACAGTGTAGTCTTGAACACGGCCACGATACATTGATGGGACCCAGATTCCGCCGAGAGCCATGTCAGCTGAATTGTCGGCAAGAGCATCTAGCACACCATCCCAAGGTGTAGGAATGTTGACGGTGACGTCGAGCCCTTGTTCACGGAAGAAGGCATGTCGGAGAGCAATGTATTCGGGCAGATAATTCAAATTGTAGCCAGTGGCTGTGAGGCGGAATGGCTGCATAGTTGGAAGAAGGTGTTGTGATCTATTGAGGAAGATTGTGGACACAATATGCTGAAAAGGGTTGATGATGTTTTGCGAAAGTAATGTTTAATGTGCCTGTTGCAACTGGAAATGCCCGACAAGAATGACTTTTGTACCTACATGAGTTCTGGAATGCTTCCATGCGTCCAATGTTCATGACATGGTTGATCGGGCATTTGCGATGGGTGATTTCCTATCTGCAGATGCGCTAGGCGTTCGCCTATGTACATCGGATGATGTCCGATCAGCGAAATCACCATAGTTATCGCGAATAATAACCACGAGTGCACGCCTTCCCGACATGGTGAGTCCTCACTATCTTCAGATTGAGCTGGGCGAATGTATGCGTACGAGGAGAACAGTCGTTCCCCGTGCCAAGCGGCCTCGGAATGATTGGGCCCATGCCGAAGCCGAAGCCCAAACCTCGAACCGCACTTGACCTCGAATGCTGTTCGACTTTAGTCTGATATTAGCAAAAGCACCAATCTTACCAGTTGGTTGCGTGGCAGGATGTCCCTGGCTACACTGGCGGTGAGGCGCCAGCACAACCCAGCCTCGCCATTTCTGCCCTGGTTCGTGGTGTCCTCGAGGTCCACCAGCCACCTCAGCAACGGCGTGTTTTAGCTGCGAGATGTCTCCATACTGACTTCGACCCGTGATTGAATGGAGCGCGCATACTCGAATACGCACAATGCTTTTACCAAGCCTGCTTGCACTGCCGCCGACAGTTCTACTACTCCTGTGTTCGACCGCAACACACGCCGAACCGCAATGGCCTCATAACGTCCCAAAGCATCTGAAGTACTACCCAGAAGACGAGGTGCACGCGAAGCGAGCGCTCGACATCGCAGAGAAGCTTCGACATGAACGGCCCATTGGCGTGAAGAAAATGAGCCTTGATGAGAGCGCCATGTTCATGCTGGACGACTACATTTTTGCGTCCGATGTTGAAAAGAGGTCAGGATACGGGACTGGAAACGAGACATGCGAAGCACAATCACCACTCCGACCGCTTGCAGAAGACGACTTCTTCTCTCGGATGCGCATACGAGCGGCACTGTCCAAACGGCAGTTTGCATGCCCAGCAGGGACGCGCAGCTGCTCTTCAATCGGCGCGCCAGATGTGTGCTGTGGCACTGGAAGCGCATGCATCAGCGTCAGTGACAGCCCAGGCATTGGCTCAGTCGGCTGCTGTCCCCAAGGGCAGACGTGCGCTGGAAGCATCCGGTGTGACACGAGCAGCGGCTACTCTTCGTGCCCAGATGCGCCCAACGGAGGATGTTGCTTGCCTGGGTTCCGCTGTGCTGGTATCGGATGTACGTACACGTCTCTCAAGAAACGAAGGACCGCATACTGATTGTCTTAGGCGCTGCCGTAGGCACATCCACAACCTACGTCCAACCTTCCTCGTCGCCGCCCCCACCACCGCCGTCCTCGACCGCCGTAATCATCGTCCCCACCACGACGTCTGCTCCGGCCTCTGCGACGCCGACGCCCTCGTCATCGGCAGCACAGCCTACTTGCAAAACAGGCTACTTCTCGTGCCCCGCCAGTCTTGGAGGCGGCTGCTGTGAGAACGGGCGAACATGCGCGAACGGCGCGTCCTGCCTCGGCGGTGCTCCCAGCAGTACCCAGGCACCTTCTGCGCCAGTGCGGCCCACCAGCGGCTCGGTCACAACGACATCGGCATCATCCTCGAGCGACGTGTGCCCGACTGGCTTCTATGTGTGTAGCGCATACTACCCGTCTGGATGCTGCAGGGTTGGCCGCGATTGCCAGACAACTGGAAGCTGCCGTCTTCCTTCCGAGACCCTCATCAATTCTAACGGCGTAGTCATTGTTGCGCCTACGGGACTAGGCGTTGCTTCGACTGCGCCGCGAAGTGGTGGATCGTGCCCGAGCGCTTGGTACAGCTGCCCTGCGGATCGTGGCGGTAATTGCTGTCCGAACGGCTACGAGTGCGGCCAGCAATGCACGGCGACTGCTTCGGGGCAGTCTGGCATCCAGCAGAAGCTCCCCCCCAGTACAGCGTCTTTCGTCTCAATATGGGCTGTGTGGTCCTCGCTCTTGACGTCGTTGGCCGTCGGTCTCGCGATGATTGTTCTTTGAGTCTATGTCGACATGTTTCACGAAATCTATTCGTTTCACGTCGTTCCCGTCATGGCGCATCCCTCTTTGTCATTTGCAAGCTACATAGCAACCTCACCTACAATCGAAGTCGTCTCATCTGGTTATTTTCACCATCTATCCTGTCCGCCCGCCACCCACGCACCAACAACACCCTCGACAGTCTGCTCTTGCTCCACAACTGCGCTGGCGTTGTCTACTTTCCAAATCATCATCTCAGCAAGCAGATTTATTACAACATAGATGAACATTGGCATTTGAGCTATCTAGTGACATGGGTATCATGACATGCTGTTACCAGCATGAAGTCAGCTGCTGCACGTTCACTTCATGAACCCAGCCTTGCCATCACCGTCGGCGTCAATCTTGGGGTTGAGCTTGTCCTTCAAGGAGGGCTTGCCATCATGACCAACAGCACCAGCACCTGCGTGGTGGTGACTTCCAGTACCCTGGTGATGATGCTCGGCTCTGGACACATCCTCCTTCAGGGCATAGGGCAGATCACCAGACTCTCCTGGGCGATGGTCAAGACCACCCGTGCCAGTTGTCCTTGAAGAGCCGGTCAGATCGCGAGCATCAACGCGTCCGTCATTATTGCGATCAGCCGGATTCGCGGTGTGGCCAAGCCCTCCAGTCGTCGAGTGACTGACATTGCTACGCCCTGTTGCGTCGTGTGCATCTACGCGGCCGTCGTTGTTGCGGTCAAGCGGGTTGGCTGTCTGACCGTATCCTCCAGTAGAACCAAGTCCTCCGGTTGACGAATGGCCCTGGCCGGTCAGATCGCGCGCATCAACACGACCATCGTTGTTGCGATCGGCTGGGTTTGCTGTGTGTCCAAGACCACCAGTGGTCGAGTGTCCAGTAAGACCCTGGCCTGCAAGTCCAGCTCCCGCGGTGTTGTGACCGTAACCACCTGCAGAAGAGTGACCTTGGCCAGTCAAGTCCCGGGCATCGACACGTCCATCGTTATTACGGTCAGCTGGGTTTGCAGTGTGTCCAAGTCCGCCAGCTGAGTGGCCGGTGGTGCCATGGCCAGTCAGACCGCTGCCAGTAGAGGAGTGTCCAGTTGAGCCGACGTGAGGATCCAAGATATTGGCAGTATGCGTGGCGTGTGGGCCGACAGCGGCGGAGGCGCCCAAGGGTACAGCGAATGGGTCGCCGGACGTGCCGTGGTGAGATGTGCCATGCCCTGTAGTCGAATGGCCTGTCAAGCCACCTGAGCCAGCGTGCTGCCCGGTCAAATCGCGAGCATCCACCCTTCCGTCGTTATTACGGTCAGCCGGGTTCATGGTGCCGTGTGTGCCGTGTCCGCTGGAGCCCAATACTCCAGTCGTGCCATGCGATGCGCCCGAATGGCCTGTGAGGCCACCACCAGAAGAGTGCTGGCCTGTCAAATCCCTGGCATCGACTCTACCGTCGTTATTACGGTCTGCCGGGTTTGCAGTGCCATGTGTAGTGGCGCTGTGGCCTGTGAGTCCGCCGCCAGTAGAACTGTGTCCCGTCAGGCCACCTCCAGTAGAGTGCTGGCCCGTTACGTCGCGAGCATCGACTTTGCCGTCGTTGTTGCGGTCGGCCGGATTCGAAGTACCAGCAGCAGGGCCAGTCCAGGTGTGGTTACCGATTCCGCCAGTGGTGCCATGTCCAGTGGTGTTTGAACCTCCCTGAACTCCCGTGTTGTGTGATGAGCTATGTGTTGGGTCGGCTGTTCCGTGTTAGCGGGATGTCCAGTGTGTATATCTCAAGCTCTTACTGTCTGTCGTGTCCTTGTCCTTGTGCATCATATCCTTGACCTTGTTAACGATTCCTGCCATGATTGCGATTTGAAGTGTTGTTGTTTCGGTTGAAGAAGGTGTTTGATGATTGTGGAATTGCTTTATTGAAGAGCGAAGATGTTGATAATGAGATCTGTTCGAGCAGGGAGAGCCTTCTTATATCCACACTGGAAAGGCATGCATTGAGACCTACCTCAGTACGTAATTTCCAGGGCAATTGCGCAATTGCCCTGCGTAGTACGATGACATCTGGCCAGCTCGCGAGGCAGGTAAATGCAGTCTCCGCATACAGCTAGTGCAGCAATCAAACATGCCAATGGTGAAGGCCGACACTTGGTGGCATCGTCATACTCCGCTATAACCGTTCAACCCGCGACGCCTCGCGGTTCTTTTCTTTGATCTCCCCACTTTCATGGGTCGCGAAAATACCTGCTGCTGCACCAGCCACAGCAGCGGGGTAGCTACTAGACCTTTGTGAGAGACTCTTGGTGATATGAGGTTAGCAACTGCCTGTATCAGGTAGTGGCGGTACAGCACGTGGAACATAATTGCTCAGGGTGCGTCATCTAGTGTGGATCCAAGAAGGTGGGCTCAGCCGCGCATTCCTGCTTTACCCTGCCCCACATACTAGCTTCATCATGGATTGGCTTTTTGATCCGCGGTCGATCACCGCATGACGACTCACAACAATGCTCCCTGGTCTTTGCTTGTCGTAGGTCTCGTACCTGTCCTACTTCGTTCATGCATACTTGTGTTGCGGATCAGAATGATCAAGCGCGTCACCAACATTTTCCCATCTCAAGCGTCACAAGCGGCAAATCGAAGGCCGACATGACGTGACGTGACTTACTGACTTATATTTGCCGCAGGTTAACTATCCGAAAGTTTCAAGCTACAGGCAAATGCAAGTTTTCCTGCGTGTTCGCAAAATGGTCGCCAGGGAATGCGGAAGATGGGTTGGACTGAGCACCGCTGCTGGACGCAAGCCTATCATCTTTGCTGACCGCTCCTATACTTCTTGTCCAGTACCCTCTCTCTTGTCCAGACATTCATTCCTATCTTTCCGCCGCGCTGCACGGGCAACCCGGCATGCACTAGAGTTGGATGTACGAAGTCAGTGTATGTCTCGCATGCAGTTCGTACACGGAACTCTCTTACGTGTCCTTCGATCTCCTGCATATGTCCCCTTTGTCACCTCTACCAGGTTCCGCCAAAACACCGCGTTTCCCTGCACCGGTCTGAATACCACCCCGTCCTCAAGTTCAGCATCGCAATTGAGCCAATCGCACCACCGTTCATTCTGTGGAACGTCTAACAGTGGAAACTGTGTGCCTCCGCCCATGATATCTGAAGAGGCGTACACATATACGAAGAAACTAGAGAGGCGGTTGCCTCCAAATTCGGACGTCGTTTGAGCGGGTGATGTGAACCAATCAGTGTGCGCGTGGTACTCTTGATTCTGGGCGTATTGGACGAGTTGGAGGGGCTCCAAGGACTCTCGCTTAGTGTCGAAACCTTGAAAATCGAGGGCGCGTTGTTCGATACAGCGCACAATGTCGTCGCTTTCAAGAGACGTCGACTGCGACGTTCTCGTGTTGGTAAGGAGTTGCTGCCCGGAATCATCGGCGATCTGCGAAGACGAGAATTTGCCTTTGGAGATGGCTTGTAGGTGCGCAGACTCGACGGGGGTGATAAATGATGGGATGTATATCACAAGAGGAGATATGGAGAGTATGTGCGTTGTGTAGTTATGAGGTGAACAATTCGGAAAACTGTGCGCAATGGTGGCGGGCGCGAGAGCGAGGATGGTAAGGCTGGCGATGAGCATTGCGAGTGATTTCCCTGGAATCGGGCTCGTCAATCTTTAGGAACCACGAAGAAGTGGTCGTTGGTTTGATGTACTCATGTCTCGGGGCCAAGCTTTCGCTGAAGCTAGGGGCGAAACTGTCAGACCGATCTGACAAGGGTGAAGGAGTTATTCCTGAAACACGCTCAGTTCGAGATGCGTTCGACACCTGCAGGCAACATCCAACTGTTAACCAACCCGGAAACAGAACAAATCGACTTGACAGACCATTTCTACTCCCATGCAACGACCACACTTCGAAAATTATCACGATGTTTTTCATTGCATGCCTCGCGGCCTCCTTCGCAGTCGCCAGAACCACCGAGAATGCGTCCTATCAGGTCTTTCAGGAAGCAATCGCTTCCAAGGACGCATCCTTTGTGCTCTTTACATCACAGACTACGCAGTTTCTGCAATCCTACACCAGCGTGTTCGAGCGTGCAAACACAAATAGCGGCATATCTTTCCTGACCGTCGACTGCGACCGTGAGGGCGACTTATGCAATGAGCACGATGTCAACTCCTATCCAACATTTCGTCTTTTTGAGCCTAGCAAAGAAGGGAGCAACAGGCACGAGACGAGGTACCGGGGTCCAAGGACAATGCAGGCCATCAGCGGGTGGGTGAAGAGGAAAGAGTTGGGGGTGATTACGAACATCGATGAGATGGGAATGGAGGCGTTCAAGGAAATCGACGAGATCGTGGTCGTCGCGCAGCTGCCATCGGATGACAAGACACTCCTGGACTGCTTCACAGCTGTGGCGGCGCAGCAGCATCAGGACTACGTCTTTGGCTACACTACAGACCCACTAATTGCCAAGGATCAAGGCCTCGCGGTCCCGTCAGTCAAGCTCTTCAAGAACATCGACAACGATCACCGCACTCTCTCTGGTGCTTACACATCCGCCTCCCTGTCCAGCTTCCTGGCCATAGCGATTCCATCTACAATCCGCACCTTCCGCGAGAAAGACCTGGAAAACTTTATGCAACGGGACAAGCTCACACTCTACATCTTCACGTCGCCAGGTAGCTCGCGTGCCACATCACTACTTCAGCTACTCACGCCGCTAGCTAAGAAGTACGAGAAGTACGCCACCTTTGCCATGGCAGATGCCGTCAAGCACGCAGAAATGGCATCGAAATTGCTCTCGAGGATTGATGAGCACAACAAGGATCAAGAAATGGAAACGAGCATTGTGGTGCATGCACCGCTGAATAACAATGTATTCATGTGGGCGCATGGGAAGAAGATGGAGAGAGACGACGTTGAGAGTATGTTGAAGACGATATTACAGGGCAAAGCGAAGAGTGGAGATGTCTTTGGAAAGGATGCCGCCGATCTAGAGGAAGGGAAAGAAAACGCACACGACGAGCTGTAGACCTACAGTAATGACATAACCAGCTTTTGAGCTCAATCTTACAAATGCGAGTTTTAGCTCTGTGATGGAAGCAATCCCGCCATCGCCAAGACTGCGTTGGTAAGCCCAAGAGTTTGGTACAACAACGATGTCAAATCAGGCGCGACGCCAACGTGACGATCTCCCATCTGACACTTGGAATCCGCAACACCGAGACCGAAGCACCGAGTTGTGAGTAAGACCTCTCGCACTTCGCGGTCTGGAAGACACCCACGAGAGGTCTTTTGCTGTGGGGTTGGAAATGTCATGAAGACGTTGCTGGTCGACGGTAGAGACGACCGGTAGACGGCGTGTGTATGAACTATCGCACTAGCTCTAGTGTTAGTATTTAGACATATCCTCAACCCGCTCCTCCACACATATTTGCCTAATTCACCAAGACTCCCACCAAAAGTCCCACAATTGCAACAAGTCCAACAACAACACAACAGCCAAGCCCAAGCTCCTCGTAACTGGTCTCGATACCAATCGCCCCGTTCCTCAGTACTTCCGCGATCTCTACGGCACGGGCCCGGAGATCCTCGCGAAGATCAAGGCCGACGACCAACGCCTCATGAACGCTGGCTACGAAGTCACTACGCTTTTCTTCGACGATTCCAACCCGCAGGCTGGACTCGATTGGCTTGATGCAAAGTTGAGAAAGGATAACTTTGCGGGCATTATGGTCGGAAGCGGACTACGGTGACATTCCAGTTTGAATCATGCCAGTAAAGCAGGTGCTAATGTCCGATCTGTAGATTGATACCCGAGCAGACAGCGCTGTTCGAGAAAGCGGTGAACGTGGCAAGGAGGGCGAGTCCGGGTAGTGTACTCATGTATAACGATGGTCCAGGAGGGAACTACGATGCGTTGGTGAGGAATATTCAGGAGGTCGAAAGGTTGAGCCAGTGAACATGGCTTTCCTCAACGGCCACTATCATGTGCGCTAACTTGGGTTCTATGGTTCGTCAGTGTAGTGAAGGCTTGTTAATATGAGGTAAGTGACATAGTAGAAACGTAATTCTTGCGATGGATGTTTCCGATCATGATGGTGCTGCAGTAGCTCTATCAATTCCTCCGCAGGACACATTCGACCCTTAATCAGGCAACCCGCAGGTATTCTTGGGTGTGGAGTCCTTCCAATTGGAGTTCGTGGCAGTGGCATGCTTGCTGCGCGAGAAGCAGCTTGCGATTATGCAAGACGCTGAGGGGTCGAGGTGTCGGATGGTAGAGCGTGTGCAAGGCTTGCAGCCGTACGTACTACGGTCCTTGGCGGCCCAATCGCAGTACGTACGGCCTGCGCTAAGGCCCAGTACGTACAGTGGTGAAGAAAAAGGTATGGAGTACGCTCCGTAGCCGTAAATACGCCGTAAAGCACCGTAGTACGGCCCGTAGAGCTTCTCATTGGCTGAAAGACGTGCTTGGCAGTGCGTCCTCCTGCCATGGAGTGTGGGATATGTCAGCCTATCCACTATATCAAACCTTCAAGCTACAACAGCAAGAAGGTCGGCCTTTTTGGTCCAACAAGATACAACTGAGTTACTGCCAGCAACAGCAGCAGCTTCGAATGGACTCGCGAAGGCTGGCCGCGGTGGAACTTCTGGTAGATAACCTCCCCGATCTAGATCAATCCCATGGACCTTCTCTATGTGCTTCTTGATAAACCGAGTATCATCAACGCGTCTGACGTTATTAGTCATTCGATCAAGATCGCAAAGCTTGCAAAGCCACAGTCTTGACTTTTTCATATTGTCCTCCAAGTACTCCAACTCCAACCCATGCTCCTATATCGACGCGGCCTCAGGAGCGCCTCCAAGCTGGCTCATATGCCTCACACGACACCCCAAACGACCCGCAACGAGGCGACCCTTGGCGTCAGAAACGCGGTTGAAACCCACCTCGAAATAGGTGCCGAGTACACCAAAATCGCCGCTGGGATATACTTGAGGGCGCTCATCAAAAGTAGAAGATGAGCGTGAGGATGAGGGACTTGGCGTAGGCTGGACGGCAGCAAGGCGTCGCGACGCGGCTTGATGGAATATTAAGGCAGGAGCAACAGGTGCTTGTGAGCGTTGAGAGCGACTCATTTTTGGTGTAGCTGGTGATGATTTGGGTGCGTACAGCGGCTGCTATGTACCCAGGATATTCACCCCAACCACCTCCTTACTTCCCTTAGCATGGCCGCACCCCGTCGCGTCGTATCCGCTAACAAATTTGCGTGCAAATCAGACCAGAACAGACCACCTGGTGACCTCCAAGCACTCCTTCCGCACCACCCGAGATTCCGCCGTACCGCCGTACTACGGCTCCCAAAATGTCACCACTACGCCTACGCTACGTTTCAATTCACTGCCAAGTACGTACGACCCACTACGACGTAGGGCGTAACCGTAGTACGTCGTACTACGTGCGGTTGCAAGCCATGAGCGTGTGCGAAATGTGACGGAGGACTTCCAGTGCCATGCTTGTATGCCTAAGGGAGTCAAGCGTTGCTGCAAGACTGCCGAGCAGTGCCTTGATGTTGTTACATCCGGCCTTTTGTTTGTCTGGACAATGAAGTCTAGTTATCATGTTCAGAATGGATGAGAGTGCGTTTTATCATCCCAATGCAAGTCGTCCAGTGCTAGCTTGCGACGCTGACATCGGTAGTCCCAGGCCGCGAAATATCAAGCCATCATCTCCGAAGCGCACCTGGCAATCATCAGTGGTTCCTCGATCTTTCTCGCCCAGCCCAGCCCAGCTCTATGCAAGAATCTCAGCCCAGCGACCCGGCGCTTCGACGCACCTTCTGATCGTGATGCAAGGCCGGAACGACACGAGGCTGCAACACATCCCACGCCGTATCGCACAGCCTCATTCACTTCGAGGCCGGAGAAGCGATTACTCTGACTCCAAACGAAGGTGTAAGTCATAAGACTATCTGTGGCTTGGCATGCGGGCGCTTGTGTAGGGTGGTTGGCTGTATCGGACGAATGCCATTGGCTGACTCTGGGCAGCCTCGTGTATAGCCACGACTGGCGGTCGCGAAAGCAGGCAGCAAGGAAGATGAACCCGATTGTGGCTGTCTAGAGCCTCGTGGGTGCGTAGATAAGTACTTGTATGTTGCAGCAGCACAACGTTTGTAAAACATCGAGAGAAGAGAGGCAAGCATGAATTGCACCTTGGTCCGCAACCAAACGAAATTTGAATTTGGCGCCCTCTACAACGTGTACACGAACCTCAACGAGACCTGCGCGGCAGGCAGCGAGATCTTTTTCAACAAAACTCGCATGCTAACAAATGCTGTGTGCGAGCATATCACGGGCGGCGTCGGCTCCATCTGGAAGGACTGGACACCTTATCCAATCTCAGACGTGTGGAACCGGATCGTGGTATGGAAGCTGCCATTGCTGCAGCTGCTTTCGCAGTTCCCGAGGCCGCCTCTCGGACCGAGTGTAGAGACCGGTGTCATGCTGCATCTGCTTGGCGACCCGATCGACTCCGTCTCATGTATTCTGTTGACTCTCGCGATGTGCCAGAGGAGAGCGAAAGATGCAAGGGACTTGTGTCGGAGGGCTGGACGGGGCAAGGGCCAAGTTTTTTATGACCAGAGGTCGAAGGGACTGGCGATTATCATGGTGTCGTATGATGAATGTGGGGCGTCTGAGAAGATAGACGGCTTTTGTAAAACGTAGTAAGCCTGCAAGTTTCCTTTGAAGAACCGCTACTGACCAGCCGAAGTCTTGAGATGTCTCGTAGGCGAGATTTCAACGACGAGATTCGCCACATCTACGAGGAGACTGCAGGCTCGCTGGCAGCTGATCGACAGACTCGGAGCTTACCTGTCGTGCTTGCCGAATTGTTCTTCATTGGCGGCTGGGTGATATCGCTCATCAAAGCAGCTGCATCCGAGCCAGGTCCAACGAATTGGGTCAATGTCGAAGCGCAGAGCATTGCGATTTCGGCCTTGTATCTCTGGGTCACTTCCACCGTAGTGATCGCATCGCTGATCGGGGCGTCGCAGACAGAAGACTCGATCCCCCGCATCTTGCATGATCTTGAGTTCAAGCTCGATACGTTGCAAGATGAGCCAGCAAGACGGCCGTCGCTTGCACAACGAGCAGCAATGAAGTGGTGCAAGGGATCCAGAGAGCGAGCGATGAACGGCGGAGTCTACTCCTGGCGTCCGACCAAATGGAAGCGGGGAGGTTCTCGATGCGAGACAAAGAACAGCGATCTATTCCTGTACTGCTCGGTTGGTACCATGTTCGTTGGATGCAGCTTCTTCATATCAGCAACCCTGTCGTACCTGGTCTCACCTCAAGGTTTCTCATGCCGCCATATTCCAGAGTCGATTGTGTAAGTAGCTCTTTTCGATGGCGAGCTATACGCTGACATGACTACAGGTTTAGTATCTGGTTGCTGAGCTTCATGATTGAATGTGCCTGTGAGAGCACGCTGAGGAAGGAAGCGCTGTTTTGGGTAGTTTTTTGGAAAGACATGGTATGCGCCCTGAGCAACATTGCCATCATCATGGTGATACAATGGGGCATCATGAACAGCTGCTCGTGTTGGTCTAGGTGGGGCTCCACGTGGGTACATTTACCGCAGATTCCAGAAGTAAAGGACGAGCTGATGCACTTCATTCGGCACGTGGCTCCGGGGATCGTGTGTGCGGCACTTGTGCTGCACTTTCTGCTGTGTTGTGCGATCATCTGGTGGTACTTGGATGCTGTTCGTGTGTTCATACAGCGAGACGACGGCGAGTCCAATCTGGGCTGGTGGAGGAATTGGCGTGCACGAAGGAAGCCGTGGCTATGTGGGCAGGGATAGAGTTTAGTTGAACAAGTGATGGGAAGCCATGGGGTGAATGAGATCGGAGCGCGTCTGCACGAGCCAACCCAATGAGGAAAGGCGGATCTGACGCCTCCACCAAAAACTTTCTCGTCGGCTTCGCAGGCTACGCACAGGCAGCTTGACCTTCACCAGCCACGCACACTGCCACTGCCCGACAAGTAGCATGGCGCCTCTCTCCTTCTCGCCCGACACCTCCATATCATCGCACACCCTCTCTGTGGGCTCCACCCACCCGCCGCCAATGACGCTGCAGCCCGCCGCCATGGACTCCTCATCCAGTCTCGCCGCGAACCCGCTCGCCTTCCTGCAGCCGACAATGCAGCTCAATGCCGCATTCCTGGCCGCCGCAAAACAGTACCTCGACCCAGTGGCCGCCGGTGTCAGCGAATCACAAGCGCAGCGCCAGCAAGAGCTGCGCAAGAAGCGGAAGCGGGGCCACGGCTACGACAGCGACGTCAGAGTGCTGCATCTGAAGAAGGTGCACCTCGAGGGCTTTGGCGTCAACCAGGTCTTCGAGCAGACCCGCAAGATTGTCGAGGCGGCGGCCGAGGAGATTGAGCTGTCACTCCCCGTGGACGGCGGCAGTGCAGATGGGGACAGTGAGGATGACGGCCAGGACGATTTGGCCGAGGATGCAGACGACATGGAAGGATCGGATCTTGGCGAGGAGGGCCAGGATTGGGAGTTCGACGGCGTGGACGACGACGAAGACGCTGTGCCCTCGGAAGATGACGGACTGATGGCTGGCGAGGACGACGAGGACATGGACATGGACGTAGAGGGCATGGAAGATGGATTCGACGCAGACGCATCCGACGACGAGCCTGCCGAAACCTACAAGCCCGACCCCAACGGCCTCAACGACGGCTTCTTCTCCATCGACGACTTCAACAAGCAGTCCGACTTCCTCGAGCAGCAGGACCAGCGGGGCGAAGCGGCAGACAGCGAGGACGAGGACATCAACTGGGCAGCAGACCCTATGGCAGAAGGCCCTGGGAAGAGCACACGACTGGGTGGTGGGGGCGCTTCAGACGACGACTCGGACGCCGGCGGCCCAACCTTTGGCAATGTCGATCTGAACGCACCAGAAGGGGAGAGTGACGACGAAGAGTACGAGGAAGGCGACCTAGACGTAGTCGACGACGACATGAACGCGAACAATGTCATGTACGCCGACTTCTTTGCGCCGCCCCCGCAGAAAGCCGGCAAGAACAAGAACAAGAAGAAGCGAGGGCGGCCGAATCCTCACAATTTTCCCGAGAAGAAGGAAGGCGAAGTCGAAGAGGAGGCAGACGTCGAGGGCACAATGGCAAGAGTGCACCGCGACCTGTTTGAGGACGACGACGATGTGGAGAGCAACGGTGATCTTTCAGATCTCGACCCTTCAGACCCCAAGTCACGAAGGTCAACGCATGAGCGAAGACAAGCAAAGATCGCCGAGGAGATACGAAAATTAGAATCTGCCAACGTCGCAAAGCGCGAATGGCAGTTGTCCGGCGAAGCACGCGCAGCCGACCGGCCTCTCAACTCCCTCCTTGAGGAGAATCTCGAATTCGAGCGCGCTGGCAAGCCCGTCCCCATCGTCACAGCCGAAACCTCCGAAGACATCGAAGCCCTTATCAAGCGGCGCATCATCGCCAACGAATTCGACGAGGTCCTGCGCCGCCGCCCAGACGACCTTGCAACCGGCCCCAAACGGCGCGGCAAGCTCGAGCTCGAAGATACAAAGTCTGGCAAGGGCCTTGCTGAGCTGTACGAAGAGGAACATCTGCGCAACACGGACCCCAACTTCGTCGAGGCCAAGGACGAGAAGCTCAAGAAGGAACACGATGAGATCTCCGTCATGTGGAAGAAGCTGTCCGTCAAACTTGACTCACTTAGTTCCTCACACTTCAAGCCCAAGCCTGCAGCACCAAATCTTGAGATCCGTGTCGACGCACCCGCCATCGAAATGGAGGACGCGCGCCCCACGGCTGGCGGCGATGTCGCAGGCGCCAGCATGCTCGCACCCCAAGAAGTCTACAGGCCCGGCGACGAGAACAACAAGAGCGAAGTCGTTACCAAGAGCGGCATGCCCATTGCACGAGAGGAGCTGTCTCGCGAGGAGAAGGCGAGCAGGCGAAGGAGAGCCAAAGAGCGTAGTAAGAAAGAGGGGCTCAATAAGCCGCGGAATGGCAAGGAGAATGAGTCGAAGAAGGGTGGCAAGCAGGATAAGAGGCAGGTCATTAGCGATTTGAAGAAGGGTGGGGTTCAGGTTATTGGGAGGAAGGGTGTGTTAACGGATGTGGAAGGCAAGGAGGTCAAGGGTGGAGGGGCCAGGAAGGGGGCGGGGAGTTACAAGCTTTAGGTTGGGTGTTGTATTTGAATAGTACTCAGTCTACACAACTGCGTCTCCTTCAGCTCTTCGCCCTGGTCCGCGCTGCTTTGGGTGCTGCCAGTCTCTTTCTTCGATCTCAGCGTGGCTCATTGATGTGTAAGAGAAACCTTTGTTACATGAGCGTGTCTTGCCCTGACGTTCGCTGGGAGTCTTCTCCCTTATCCTAAACATGTAGTCCTTTTCGAACTCCCAAACTGCGGTACTACCTCTCTCCTGTGCGGTGATCAATATGTTGGTACTTCAAAGGGGTGCACGATAGTTGAAGTTGTATCTTTGTTCATCACGACAGAGTGGCAGTTCGAGGCAAAGAAGGTTGGCGTTGCATCACGGCACCACCAACTAGCTTCTGGTACGTAGTCTATCACAAAGCGCAAGGCTAGGCAACTGTTGAATCCGTCTGAAGACTGACGCACCACGCGGCGAAGTGCGAGTAGATTGTTCCGATAAGTCCGCCGACTAGCTTGTTGTGAGAAGTAGCATGATGACGGCGTTCCCAGTGCTTATGCCAACGTCAAAAACTAGCACCATATCGCGAGGAACTGTCCACTTTGAACATCCAGGCCGAACAATCGCACCAGTCGTATACGAAAGCCCCTTAGAGCTAGCGGACATGGCTCAATGGCGTATGTAGCTCTCTGAAGCTGTTGGTTCGAGCATCATATGCATAGATACGTCCCTGGTTCTTATGGCTCTGACTTGCATGTACTCGCTCTTTAATACTGCGGACTTCCAAGGTTGACCATTCGCTTACCAATATTCTGAAGTTCTACTCTTATATGCTCGAGCACCTTTTGTAATCCACAGCACAAGCATTAACTGTCCTCTGAGCTTGGAGAAGCCAACCCGTTCTACAGTGTCCTCTAACGTTACAGGATTAACAGTATTCATTTAGCGAGCATGGCCGACATCGCTTTGCCTGCTGGAAACCTCAATGCGAGTCCCCGAGCAAGATGGAGCAACTACGAAGCCCCAAAGCCGGCTACTGTCATGAACGTGACGACAGAGGATGAGGTGGCTGCTACAGTATGGAGGCTTCCAGGTATTGAAGCGAGCGATCCTGACGGCGTACAGGTCAAGTACTGCACGCACAACTGCAGAACTTTCCTCGTCCAGAATGGGGGAAGTGGATGGGCCAAAACCACAGGTCTCGGCGAGCGCGGTGTGCTCGTAAATCTAAGTGGCTTGAACGCGGTCACGTTCAGCGCGGATAAAAAGCAGGCGACGATCGGCGGTGGAGCGACCGTGAAAAATGCGGTCGACGCGGCACACGCGGCCGGTGCGATACTGTTGACCGGAGGCTGTAACGTGGTTGGTATGGTCGGTGCGTATCTTGGGGGTGGCTATGGTACGTCAACACGCTCGGCTGTGTGACCTCAACTCATTGTTATGAAGGAAACCTCGTTGGTGAGTTTGGCATGGGCGTCGACAACATCATCTCGCTACGGGTGGTGCTCGCCAGTGGCGATATTGTCACCGTCTCACGTACATCATTTCCGGACTTGTTCTGGGCTATGCGTGGCGCTGGTCCAAATTTCGGGATCGTTATATCCATGACGGTGAACGCAATGCCAGCGACGTCCGACGACTGTCTGGCCTACATCGGCAATCTGATCTTCAGTCCAGGTAAGATTGAAGAGGTTGCGCAAGCAATTCAAGATCTGCCTTTGACGAAACAGCAACGGGTGTTCTTCTACTTGGCTAGCTCCGGTCCACCATCAAACGAGCCGTGCATCATGGTCAACTGCTTCTTGCACAAAGGGACGGAAGAGACAGGCCGTGCAGCGTTCGCACCGCTTCACGCCCTCGGGCCGATGATGGAGATGTGCTCAGTGGAGTCTTTCGACAAATGGAATGATTCTGGTGATATCTTCTGTCTGCCTGGAGGACGCAAGCCGGCGTACAGTACAAGTATCAACCACATGCAGCCCCGAAAGTGGCTCGAGATCTGGGATCTATACAAGCAATTCCAATCCAAGGCGCCGAATTCCGCAATCCTCATCGAGCGCTTCAACATGGCCAAATCCCGAGAAGTATCCAGCGGATCAGTTTCTTGGAACGAAGCCTTACGTCATGGCGCCTTTGCGCAAGCGATTGTAATCCCGTGGTATGATGATGCGACGCTTGATCCGGAGGCAGAGGACTTTGCACAGAGTATCAGGGCGTTGTGGAGCTATAGCGAGGACCCCAAGAACAATCCAGTGTGAGTGCTTCCTTTCCGGTCCGTATCGTTTGGGACGAGTGAACTGACAGGTATTAGGTATATCAACTTTGCACACGGAGACGAGACACAGGAAGCTGTATATGGAGCGAGCTTACCGCGATTGAAGGAGCTGAAGAAGAGGTATGACCCTACTGGCGTGTTCAGCCAATGGTTCAAGATCACACCATGAGGCTTGTCGGGTGACGCGGTTCGACGGATGAATAGGAAGCGTTTTTCTCTCCATATCTTACCGCGGCAGTAATTCCAGTAGCACCCAAGCGAGAATGGGACCGAGCGCGTGAGCGTGTCGCTGCTGGGACCTTGTGGTATCATTCGATAGAGTAATGTCTGAGCAGTCTCATCGTGGGTGCGCATTAGATTGTGACGGGTTAGCGTGTGCCTCAGTCATCCTTAGACAAAGCCTGAACTGCGAATGTCTGCTCTCCAAATGCTTCCTTGAACGCTGGTATCTCGTTCTTGCTCATCCAGACCGTCAGCACCGGAACTTTCCGTGTAAGCTTCGTCTCTTCCATCTTCTGGAAGGGAACGTCGATCTCCATGGGTTCAAAAGCCTCCTCTTCCTGGCTCTCTTGCGTCGTATCTGCCTTTCGTTTGATTCGCTTCTCCTGCTCAACGTCGACGCTTGTCAGAGACATGTACATCCACCAAGTTTGCACCAACTTGTCGTCAGTTGGAAGTGCTGGGTTGGGCTTGACAACGCGTTTCACCATATCAACGATGGTGACGAGTTTCGCTGTGCCCTCGCCCTGTGATGATACGGCAATGACTGAGCATTTCTCCTTCAGCAGTTCTGGAATCTCCAATGGGTTCTTCTGATCGCAAGGTGCCCCAAGGTAGGTTTTCAGCCGGACAACACCGGCTTTGACGTTCTGATTCTTGGTAAACACAATCGGGACAACATTCTGCGCGTCTGCTAGCCGCGATTGTGACAGAAGCGGGCCAGTGATCTCTCGAGGTAGAAGTGTCCATGGCTCGTAGAGGCCTGGATGGCTTGTATTGTTAGGCGCAGCCGGTCCTTCGCGACCATGCACCCGCTTATCTGTCCTTTTGCTGGGCTCGCCATTCGTTCCTCGTGCTTTCGCCTCAAGAATAGTGCCGCCGGCATCAGTCGCATGTTCGCCATCTCCCGCGATAAGTGGTAGCGTTGGTCCTTCGCTCGAGTATGGCGGTGTTGCTGTCGTACTGGCTGCGATAGTGTCCTTCTCTGCTGAGGATGCGAAAACCTCGCTCATGCGCTTCGCTTTCGCCATAACGACGGAAATTTGTCGTCTATTGGAGAGGCAATTGTTGATGGTGATGCGTGGGTGATTGGTTAGTTCTACGCGTGGAAAACTGCAGCGTGTCGGATGTTCATTTTTGCGCTAGCCGCATGTGCTCAGTCGCGCCTGCACACCTTTTCAACTGCACGAACAATCACATGCACTCGGTCTTCTCGCACGCAAGCATGCTGGAACACAGAATTGAAAGGCCTCAGGTTCAGTTCAACTGCACTATACTTGCAACTCGTCATAGACTATACTTGAAAATGGAATTCGGCACCGAACAAACTAGTCATCTCTGCTGAGCATTATGAGCACCCACGCAGTGCCCTGTTCTACTAAAAGAGCAAACCCGCAGCACCCGCTAAGATAGCCATACCACCAGCTGCAGCCTTTCCCGCAGCACCAGTGAACAAAGGTGGCGTCGTGCTCGTTGTAACGTTGAATTTGCCCGTAGGCAACACGAAAGAGGAAGTAGCGTTACGGCTGGCAGATTTGACGGCAGATTTGTAGGTAGAAGTTGCGTTACGACGAGCCGTGGACGCCGTCATTGTGACATGAATCTTGGAAGTAGGCGTGGACAGGACAGTCACGCTAAACGGCCTTCCTGTTGACGGTGTGGGAAGAGCCGTGCGGCTCGTCTCCCGCATGAGTGAGATCGTGAGCGAGTAGAGTTTCGCGCATTCAGCATTCTGAAGGCCGTCCGGACAGCAGTATGTGCGTCCAAGCCCATCGGTGGTGCAGTAGTAACCGGCCCTGCAGGCGTCTGTACAAATGTCAGTGTACACAATCGTTGACTCTTCTGGAGAGCCACTTACTGCCAGTTCCGTCCAAACAGCAATGTGTCCCAGTGGTAGGGTCATGGCAATGGGTTCTGCTGTCTGTCGAGGGGCATTGCACGTGGTTGGGGCCACAGGCCTCTTGACATGTGCGACCACTCCCACAAGTCCGCTGCTGAGGCACATATCCTTGCCGTTTGGCAATAACGTCGCCGCGCGCGAGCATGGCGCCGAAGGAGGTGGCATCGGTCCAAACATCCGATACATCAGCAGCCAAGGCTGAGGTAGCGAAGAGCGCCATGACAATGCTTGTGATGTACATCTTGGTTGAAGACGTAGGAAAAAGGAAAAATACAAAGTGTATGACACAAAGCGAAGGAACTTGAGGAATGAACGACCGACTTTAGGGCTGAGAGCAGGCTGCAGAAATGAGGTGCGAGAAGGCTAGAGGTATTTGAGATAGGCGTCCTATATACACCTCACGATGTCTGCCTTCTATTTGGGGTTGCTCTTGCCCAGTGTCTCAGCCTCCACATTCTCACCGAAGTACAGTGCGATGACTTCAACAAACCAGCCCATCCCATGCTATGTGCTGCAAGAATACACCAATCTTCTGCGGTGGCTTATGCAGCTCCGGGTATTTCCATTGCATCGATCACTGCCAGCACCTTTTGCCTCGAGCCAAGAACGTCGATAGTAAGCCATGGGCTCGTACATCGCGTTGCTCTGCACAATACGAAGCCCTGAGCCAATCATCGGAGACTGCAGTGGGGCGAAGCATGGAATGGGGTCCAAACTTTGTATTGCTACCATTTTCCGTTCCTGCATGTCCTGAGTGAAGAGCATATTTTTATAGATCTGGAGAACGATATTCCGGGAGCTTTTGGTAGCACCTGGCTGAGCGATGTGCTAACTTCGAAGTCGCCCCAAACTATTGGTTCGCTGACCGGTGAGTATCGGAGAGATGAGGCGAAACTCACCAACTGTGATGGTGGCCAGCCTCTCCACATGGATAACTTTGTCGAGTGGTCTGGTCTGGTCCAGGTCTTCTCACAATATTGAATATTGCAACAATTCTGAGGAATCACAACAACAATCAGATAATGAACTGTACGATGAAAAGAAGAGGGATGTTCGTGAGGTCTCAGCCCCAAGCCGCCATAGTGTTTCGGACGAGATTAGCACTGCACTAGGCTGAAAGAGACCTTAGCAGTCCTTAGTGTGAGGCACCAACCTCGCTGCCCTCATTTCATACCTCACAAACATCTTCCTTCAGCCTTGCCTGACAACGCTGCTTCCCAGTCGCGGAGATGCTGAGCCTTATCACTGATATCACTTGAGGTTCTTCTGCCTCATCGATGCCTTTACCAAAGTCGTTGCGACGCCCGGTCCGCCCCACCCCGTCATCCTCCACTGGTCAATCGCAACGTAAGCGATGCCAGATTTGTAACAGCCTCGATCCACGGGGCCACACAAGCTCCATATATCTGGATGAGGCTGGGAAAGAATCAAAAGCCTCTCTGAGCTTGATCGTAGACGCACTGACCTTGTCCAAAACCAAAGACGTGAATGGCAGAGGATGCAGATTCTGCAATGTCCTCGTGCAGTCTCTCGACGTGTTTTTCGAGAAGTGGAGAGGCTCAAGAGCTAGAGTGAACGTTGACATGAAAGAGAAAAGTACGATTAAGGTGAGCTTGGATGGTGAGCGATGGAAAGGGGAGATTATTGAAATCTACGCCGGTTCTGGTAAGTCGCGTCTGTTATGTCCCCCTTGCAGCATTTAGCAACAGTATGTGTGATCGTAGGGAAGCCATCTTTCAACAATGCAATGATACCCTCACGTCGGTGTAGCTCCATCCATTTTGAAAGCACCTGACAAAATGCAGCATTGCGCACTCCATGGCCGACTCTGGGGACGGCGCATCACATACCCACCAACTCGGGGTCCGATGAGACTTTCAATTTCATTCGCCGCTGTATTCAAGGTTGTATTGCGAACCCCAAGCATAAAGCCTGCCGACTCTCTTGCAAGTCCTCAATCTCCGCACCCAAGCGACTGCTGGACGTTGGGCGAGCTGCATCGCCAATGCGCCTTATTGATACTCAAGGCAAAACATTTCAATATGCTGCTTTGAGTCATTGCTGGGGGTCTGCGCCTCAGTTCACGACCACTAAATCCAATTGGACTAAGTTAGCTGCCAACATTTCTTTCGATGCATTGCCTCCGCTGTTCCAAGACGCGGTGATCATCACTCGACAGCTTGGGCTCCGTTTTTTATGGCTAGATAGTCTCTGTATCATACAAGATAGCCTTCGAGATTGGGAGACAGAGTCCTCGAAGATGGGAAGCATATACCAGAACAGCTACGTTACAATCTCCGCGACCAACTCTGGTGACGGAAGCGGAAGGTGCTTAGCTGAGCGAAGGAAGCCTGTCAAGATTCCATTTGAGAATACTTTAAAGAAAGAGTTTGCGTTGCGAGCCAGGAGAATTCTCGACCATCATCCCAAAGACAACCCGGATGGTGGTCCTGCTAGGCCTATAGGTCCCTTAAGCCACAGGGCATGGGCGCTTCAAGAGGTTGTCTTGAGCACCAGAGTGTTACACTACACCGCCACTGAGCTTCTCTTCGAATGCAAGACGTCCTACCGTTGCGAGTGTGCACCAGACCGTCGCGCTTGCCCAACAACCCCATCGCTTATACCCAAAGCTGTGGCAAGCAAGGACACCAATGCGGTATGGGACGTTTGGCAACGGATTGTCGAGAAGTACTCAGCGCGAGACCTCACTGTCGGCAGTGACAAGCTCCCCGCCATATCTGGCATCGCCAGCAAGATCCGCAAAGCCACACATTCCGACTATATGGCAGGGCTGTGGAGAGGCAATCTAGCATCAGACTTGTTGTGGAGTGCGTCGTCTCCCGTCTCGACCACTGCAGCTCGTTTCGCATTAGAGACCTGGCGTGCACCATCTTTCTCGTGGGCTAGCCTCGACACAGCCGTTACCCATACCCAGCTGGACGATGAAGAGCGGGACACTTTCAAGGCTACCATCACCTTGTTGACGGTCGCGATCAAGCCGAAGGGTATGAACCCGCTTGGTACGCTGTCAGACGCGTCCATCACAATCCGCGGCCCAGTCACGACGGCCAGTCTATGCGCGGAGCTAAATCGCGGTGAATGGACGTATGTGCTGATCATCAAAGGCACCAGCACAATAAGAATCGCACCGGACTGCCTGCTCGTAAATACAAATGTCAAGCATGAGGATGGTGGCGAGAGGAAGTCAGTCCGGCGGGCACAATCAGACGACCCGGTTGAAGCTTTCCACGCGCCAGTGTGGTGTCTCACCGTCGCGAGATATGACAGCCTCGTGACCGGTCTGGTGCTTGGCGTATCGGAAAGGAGCCCAGAGGCTTGGGAAAGGCTGGGCACTTTTGCTGCGGGTACCGAAGCCATGCAGAACTTAGAAGAGCAGGATTTGACTCTTGTGTGAACCTTCTGCCGACTTCGCGGTGGATCTGGTGCCATAATGGCACTCATTGCTTCGACTGAACTACTACATGTCTGTCTCATTCTCCGAATCCGGCACTGAATCATCTTTGACTATCTCTGTGCTTTCATAAGCAGATGTCCGACTTGCTCAATCAGAAGTGAATGGTCCGAGATGTATTGCGTAAGAGCGAGGCGTGATGAGCTAGAAGTCGTGGTTTAATATTGCGCAATGTGTTCTGAACCGTCGAATGGACAGATTAATCTTCCATTCCGATCACCTTCAGACTAACCAATCCGCCAAAAACCTGCGGCCAAAGTATCAATAACGCCGTGCTATGCAAATAATCTTCCTCTATCAGTGCTTTCCATCCCATCCCAAACCCAGCTTCAATGCTAAACACCACGCACCCAATGCACCCCGAAACAAAGGGAGAAAAACATAGGAAATGCCATCCTAATCGTACACTACTACCCACCCGTCCAACCCCTCCTCCTGCGCACAGTAGCCACATAATCACACCCACCCTCGCTCTTCGCGTCATCCTAATCCGCGTTCGAGCCCTTTCTTGCTGCCGCAGAACTCATTTCTCCGCCGCTCGTTTCTCTTCTTCTGCGCACAATTTGTAGCCTCGGAAGAGGCGGTGCGTTCGCATTTGCACCCGCACTCGTCGGTGCGTCGTTCTCGCCGCCCACGTTACTTTGTCGGCGGCGCGATACTGCTTCGCTCAGTCGGCCTGGCCGCGCTTTCGGTAGTCGTGACCGCTCGGCGCGATTACTTGCGTCGATTCTAGCGAGCGAAGATGCTGCATCGCGAGATGGCGGGCGCGATGAATGACGCGTAGCCGACGAGGTCGGTGCACCGAGTGCCGCGAAAGACGTGGACGAGCGTGCGAGGACAGGCGGCTTGGAGCGACTAGCTGATGTTGGCGCGGACGGGTCTTCCGCCAGGTCCCACATCGCTGCCGATTGACTGCGAGTAATACGATCTCTCCCGCTACCAACGGGTGTGCCCGACATTGCCGGTATCGAGAAGGAGGATTTGGTGCTGTTTGGTGTAGGCGGTGTGAGGCCGACAAGCGTGGAGCCTGTGCTGGAGCCTGAGCCGTCACGGCGGCCGGCAGATGAGGTTGGGCGGCGGAGGTTCATGCCAACGCCTGATGCGCGGGAGAGACTGCGCTTGCCGTTTGACCCTGTTCCTATACAGTTAAGATCAACTTCGTCGCATGCGCGGACGAGCTCTTCTGCCATTTGACGGACTAGGACAGCGCCATCGGTCTGCACGAGCCCGCTGATGCGTTCGTAGCAGCCGAAGGCACGGATGAGCCAACAGCCCTCTTCCTTTGCGTCGCAGATAGTACGCAAGATACGGAGCAGATTAAGGCGTGTCACGGCATCTTTGTGACCGAGCTTTTGCTCAGTACGTTGGAAGATTTCGGGTGCAGCGAGGGATGCTGCGATTGGTGGTGAAAGGCGAACAAGCTTCTGGAGAGGCTCAAGCATATTTTCAAAAGTAGACTGAGAGAGCGCTGCCGAAGTGTATGCCGAGATGATGGCGGGTGTGAAGTTGATGTGTGGTGAAAGTAGGTACTGTTCGACACGAGCGGTTTCTTCTTGCAGCCTATGTCTCTCGTCAGCAACGTGCAATTTTGGTAAAAGAAAAAAGGTGGATATACGTACCACACGAAGATAGCGTCCAAGGCGGTGACCGCCCAGTTGCGATCGCCGAGCAACGAGACGTAGAACGCCAGGCCCTTTGCATCCCACAGCATCTTCCGCGCAACCTTGCCAGAGTTCACCATCTCAAGCAGGACTGGCAGCGCAAACTCCTTGAGCGGTCCACCTTCTTGCACCACGTCCTTCAGCAGCGGTATGATATCCGAAAGTGCGGCCTCTTCTTGTCGGCCTTTGTCGTGTCGACACAAGTTGTACATTGTGTTTAGAATCTGATTAGAGATCTCCCGATGGAAAGGCGGTAGTCGCACGGGATCTGATGCAGATCGGTTCATGTTACGGGTGATTGCGTCCTTCTGTCGTGTCGATTTCAGTAGTTCGATTAAAATGTCGATGGCGTTTGAGTTCTGCAGCGGTTCATGGGTCGAGGAAAGGGAGCTGAGATTTTTAATGAACTTGAGCATAGTGATCTGATGCGGCGGAGACATCTTTCGAAGGTCTTTGAGGACACCTGTGGACGGTCAGTAGGGGTCAAGGCTTCGGGAGGTGGCAAGAAACGCTAGATATTCTTGCCAGCAACATTTTGAGTAACGGAGCAGCTCAGCGGGAGGAATATACTTACGCTTCAAAATCATACGATCCGCCACAAGATCCTTGACATGAGACTCAGCCTGCGAAAATACCAAGAAGATGTGCACAATCCTGCCAACAATCAGACGCGCAACCTCCCCATCCTCCTCTACCATGCGATTCAGCACCAAGCTTAGCGGGTAAAGCACACTCGATCTCGAGAAGATGCGGCAAAAGTCATTCTTCGGCGTAGGACCCTGCAGCTCGAACACACCATACACACCATTGACGCCGATCAAGACAAGGTCTCTCTCAGCGTCAATGTCTTCCTCGAGAAACTCAACGAGCACATTGATGCCACCACAGCCAATGAACATCTGCAATGTGAGTGTGCTGGTCTGGTACATCTGCCGGACGAAGGCTGCGGCTTCTTTGCGGATGTCACTTGGGTATTTTTTGGACGCGAAGTGACAGATTGTAGGGATACCACCTAAGAATGACAGGCTTTCCTGCGCCTCGGCATCCTCCAGTATGATGAGGTTAATGATCTTGAGCAGCGGCAGCACAAGCTCATTCGGCGGGTATGGATCAGTCCCTAGAATTTCCAGGATCGGTAACATACCATGACTCCGTAGGATGATCGACCGCTTGTCTGGCGACTCATACAATATCTGTATGAGCTGGTCCGCAATATCCAACAGCTCGTTGTCAGGCTGGCTCGTCTTGAGATCGCCAACAAGGGCTTCAGTCATTTTCGTTAGTCGGTCATCTCGATCTCGCGCCACGTTGTTCTCCAGGTTGAGGTTGTCCAGGCCCTCATCTAGATTGGCAAATGGGTCCATATCATCTTCGTCGGCGATGACAAACGAGCTAGCCATCTTCGAAGTGATCATAGCCAGACTGCTGTGCTCACTGCCACTATCGCTTTCAGCTCTGCTAGGGTTGGTGTGCGTGCGAATATCGCCAAACACGTCCGAGAAGTCGTCACTCTCCTCTTCCGCGTACTTTTGTATCTCAATCTCGGACTGCGTTCTTTGCAGCTTTCGTGTGGAAGTTGAGCTTGCGGACCGTTGTCTTATATTCCCATTCGACCTTCCATCCCTCGTTGCCTTTGGTGGCGCCTTTAAATCGCTTGGATGGAAGAGCCGTGGCGAGAAGGAGTCCGAAGGTGAGCTTGAGGCCTGCTTTGCGAATTGCTGTTTGGGCAGCATTGCTGGGGGCTGCGCATATTGCATAGCAGCGAGCCTCCTCTCGAACGCATCCTCATCCGTCGGTAGCAGGTCAGAGTAATCTTCGACCGAGTCTTCGCGGAATAATTGACTGGGCCGAGCCAGAGCTGCCACCTTGGTCTTTGGCAATTGCGCAGCCTTTGGGATCCCACGCAGAATCGCAGTCTTTGGCTGTGCCTCTTGCCTCTCATCTACCTCTGACGCATGTGACGTGTTCCGGGAAGATATGATAGTTGCCCTCGCCTTCGCGTCGTTGGCCTTTGCACTTCCATTTGCTTTTGGAGCGAATCCTTGCGGCATCTTCTGGAAGTGTCGCAGGTTGAGCGGACTCTTCATTGTGACTTCACCATCACCATTCTCGGCCTGTTCCGTCACTGTCTCAAAGCTAGCAAAAGCCTTGAGCTTGTCACTCGAAAACAGCCCAGCAAAGTTGTCCTGAGGCTTGAGGTGTGGCATCTGAAGTGCACGTGGCGAGATGCTCTCTGCGAAGTCGTCGTCCCAATTGTCGTCGTGATCCAGCTCCGGCGAGCGAAAAGAATCTGCGTTTGGCCTTTGTTTTGGTATGTTGAGATTGACGTTGACTGGCGCTTTGCGAGGTGGCGCTCCAGCACCATTTGTTGCTTTCGGGCTGGGCTTCGGCGCACCTGAGGCGAGACGGCTCCGTCGCAGTGAGCCCGGCGACTTGAGGGCTTCATTCCATTCCTGCACAGACTTTACGGCCTCGGTGTATTCGGTAGGCTTGGTGGGTACTGCGGGTACCGTTCGCTTGGCGCTGAGAATCCAAGGGTGTTTGAGAAGCCGTTTGGCCGAGATACGGAGGGTGGGGTTCTTTTGGAAGCACTCCATGAGAAACTCGCGCAAGAGCTGTCGTTGTTAGCATGTGTAGAACACCGCTGGCGAAGACCCACCGAGGAAGCACTGCCAGGTATCGGAGGATGCTCGTCGTTTACGATTCGGAAGAGCGCCTGCATGGGCTGCAGCTTATGATATGGCGGCTTCCCCTCGATCAGTTCGATGACGGTGCATCCTACGCTCCAGATATCCGAAGACGTGGTAGCACCAGAGAGCTCAATGACCTCAGGCGCCATCCAATACGGTGTTCCAACAACGCTCGACTGGTCCAGACCCGACTGCTTGGTAGCCACACCGAAGTCTGCCAGCTTGACATTGCCCTCCTTGGTGGTGAGGATGTTGGCGCCCTTGATGTCTCTGTGGATGACACCCTGCTCGTGGAGGTACTGGAGACCGCGCAGGACCTGGGACATGTAGAGGGCGACGAGGTTTTCCGGGAACTTGCCGAAGTTCTTGCAGATGCTGTGCAACGATCCGTTCTCGCAGTACCTGCGCCGTTAGCCCTTGCTCCAACAGCACCCCAACATGTATATACTCACTCCAAGATGATGTACAGGCTCTCGGAGCTCCTCACGAAGCCGTTGTACTTGACAATGTTGTCGTGGCTCAGGTTCTTGAGCAGGTCGATCTCCATCTCCATGTTCTTGAGGTCTGCCACACCCAGATTCTCTAGTCTGACCTGTTTGATGGCCACCGTCTCGCCGGTCCCCCAGTTCAGGGCGCGGTACACGCTGCCAAAGGCGCCCTTGCCCAGACAGTCTCCCAGCTGGAAGTCCTTGAGGCCTGCCACGTCCTGCGCCGCCCGTTGGGCCGCTCCTTCCCTGCTCGGCCGCTGTTCTCGCTCACGTGATTGGCCATTGTGGTTCGAGGAGGTCGACGACTTCTTTGCGTGGCCGGGCGTGTTCGACTGTGCCTGTGCCTGGGACGTGGGTGCTTGCGAGGAGCGCGGATTGGAGGCGGCGGGTGTGCTTTTCGGCGGGTGCGACACCATCTTCGCCTTCTTCTCTGGCCTGAGACGGGCTATAGCCACTGTCCGCCCCTAATGCCGCGGCGTGTCGTGGGCTGCGGCGTAGCGGGCAGAGGGTGCAAGGAGAGGGCGCCGGGGGTGTTCGCTCAGTGCAGCGCGCATGTCCCTCCCTCGTGGCGGGCGATTCTCCCCCAGATGGCTGTCGGGGCTTCCAGTGTTGTGTTGATGTTTGCCCATGCGGCGGGTGCCTGCGTACCTAGACGCTGCTATGAGATGGGATCCCGGCCTCGCAACGGGCGACCAGATTGCTCAATGGTTATGGGGCCTCTCTGCCGCCTGTCCAATCTCTTCTTACAAGTCGTGAGTTTCGTTTCGGAGAGGTCGCGCTCCAACATGCGTGAACGGCGGCGGGTTGTCCTCTGTTCGGCGTGAGTCGAGAGGAAAGGGTGGTGAATCGTGATGAACGTGGTTACCCAAATCTCCGCAATAGCCTCCGACCTCCAAGCGAACACTGCACGCTTCCAGGGACCATCCCACCATCTTGACTCTGGCCGTGTAAACGGCCTTTGATGCTTTTGCATCTGCTCGCAGCATCATCATCATCGTTCTATGTGCACGATCAGGACTCGAGACACTCCCAAAGTTTATCTGCGTCAAACGCGCGCTCACGTGCACTCAATAACAACGCATGCACTCAATCTTGATCACACGCATGCTGCACAATCATCAACCCAGACACGACTCTCATCGTCACGCAGCGCGCGAATCAGCACCGTACACGCAACATCTGCATGCAGTAGCAGTGCAGCACACGCTTGAGTCGTGAGTACTTTTGTGGGGTTGCGGATTCGGAATGCGGGGGCACGCCATGTTTCCCAGCATCTTGGGCAGGCTACAGTATCTAAAGAAGTAAGACATCGCGCATCACACTCTCATCTTGTTGAAGACTTGTTATTTATTGAGCGTCTCTAGCATGTCCGAACTTTTCCATGTCCCATCCATGCTTTCGCCAGAACTCCTCGCTAGTCCATACTCCGAATCCGTGTCTAGGCTTAACGGCCAGCCACCATGTTCAAGACGCCGCCATCCACGGCAATGATCTCGCCATTTACGTACGTGTTCTTCGTCAAGAACAACACCGCCTGCGCCATCTCCTCGTCCTGGCCCGCACGACCCTGAGGAACGTGGCCCTTCTCGTGGATCTTCTCGTCCGGCAGCTTGCTCTTCTGGTCGCTGTCGCTCTCCTTGGCCGTCATCTCGGACGGGAAGTAGCCGGGTGCGATCGAGTTGACGCGGACGCGAATCTTCTGGAACTCGGCGGACATGAGCTTGGTGAGATGGACGGTTCCGCCCTTGGCAGCGTTGTAGCTGAAGTGGCCTTGGGCGTGGCGCATGATGCCTGACATGGACGAGATGACGATGACGGACGCAGAGAGATGGCCGTGGGACTCGGTGCCGGCTTGAAGAAGCGGGAGGAGTGCGACAGTCGTGAAGTAGACGGCTGTGACGTCGGTGTTGTATGTCTCACCCCACCCCTCGAAAGTCTCGTTGTTCCAGAGCTTCTCCTTGAGGTTTGTTGCGCTCTCTTCATCCGGCTCGGCCTTCTCTCCACTGATACCAGCAGCTGCGACCAGAAGGTTGATGTACTTCTCCTTTGATGCTAGCTCCTTGTACATGTTCTCCAGGTCGTCTTTCTTGGTGACATCGCAAGGTCCTAAGGGAATGATCTGGCCACCTTGTTCGGGGGTGTGCGACTTTGCTGCCGTTTCGAGAACTTCCTTACGGCGTCCAGTAATGTACACCTCTGCGAGAGATGTAGGCACAAAGTTAGTATGTGTCTCACATGCACTTCGTACATATATACTGACTGGCACCGTTGGCGGCGAGAGCTTGAGCGCTCATGAGACCAATGCCACTGCCTCCACCTGTGACTACGCAGACGTAGTCTTTGACTGAGAAGAGCTTCTCAGCACGGAGATCGTGAGTGTCGGCCATGGTAGATACTGGTTCTCAGGATTTGTTGCTGTGGGAGACGATTTCGAATTATTTTGCACTCTGTGTATTATTGTAAGTGCAGTAGAAACTGCAAATTATGTTATATGTAGGTACCTGACAGCGATGGCGTACTGGGAAAATAGGTTATCGCTATGACGTTTCTCCCCTGCATTCGCGTGATCCCTAGCGCGTTAGCTCGTTGTAAGCTAGTGCGCTTTCCAATTTCTATCTCACCGTCAGCCTCGACTAGCTCTACTGAAACATAGACCTCCATTATTCAGAGACCGTGGTTCCTGGAAGTGTACTGGTTCCAGTCCTCAGCTCGATCTGATCCGCGTTCAGCTGCGTGGCTGCCTAGTGTACGACATTCACGCATGGAAGCGACCAGGTGTCGCGACTAGCCTGTTGAGCGCATGAGTGTGAACGAAAATCTTAGATTCTGAACTCCTTGTAGTACTTCATCGCATTTTCCCCAGCTATTCTCAACTCAATTCTTCTCGACACGACTATGTCAACCTCCAACCTTGTCGCAGTTCCCTCCAAGCCTACTGTCAAGACATCTCCAACTGAGCTATGGCCCGAACCGCTCGACACTCCTGGCGTCATTCCACGCCACCTCACACGATCCGCCGCGGCCTCGTCTCCACTGCTTGAGATTCTCCAGCGTCTGTTGTATCGTCTTCGCCCAGCCGGCACAAGCGATCTTGAGAAGGCTTTGGCACTCCTCGGTCTATACCAGGCGTGCAAGCCAATCTACGGTCACATCAAGGATCTGATCCTCTGGGCATGCACGGTAGAGGTAACCATCCCTGAGAGCGATCCGGTCGCCAAAGAAGTGTTGGCCTGGATGGGCGCTGAAGTCGTCAAGAAGCGTCACACGCATAGTGCTATGCTGGTCACTAGAGGTTTGGAAACGAACGCTAACAGCCATGCACACATGCGAGGATTCCGTGGGCCTCCTGAATTGGAGAAGAATGAGAGGCAGGATGTTGTATATGTTCCGCCTCTCGGCACTCGCCTGTTCTGGTAAGCTGGTTCCTTCAACACATCTAGTCTCATGCTAACTTTCTCAGGATTGGCTTTCGTCCCTTTTTATTCTACCGATCCGGTAGGCAAGGCTACCACCGCAATGCGCTTGTGTCCGGGAACCTCGTCGACGAGCGAGGACGACTACAGAACGCACTTACGTTGACGACTCTCGGCTGGCAGCTCGATCCTCTGCACAAGTTCGTTGAGTATTGCCACGAGTTTAAACGTAAGAACCTCAACGGCACTACCACAGTGTACTACGCTGGTGGCGACCGCCACGACCCCTACGCCGACGGGTGGCAGTCAGTATCGAAGGCCGTGCGTAGGCTCGACACGATCGATATGGACGAGGAGGTCAAGTCGGACATCATCCGGGACGCTGAGTACTACTACAGCGATCAATCGTAAGTTGATTTGTCTGTGTTCAGTACGTCCCAAGTCATCCGCTAACACTCTACAGACGTCAGTTCTTCGCTGATTGCGGCATCCCGTATCGACGCGGCTATCTCTTCCATGGGCCACCAGGAACTGGCAAGTCCTCCTTCTCGGCTGCACTAGCAGGTCATCTGCAATGCGACATCTATCATGTAAGCCAATCTGCTATTGCAACGACATTCAGTACTGAAGAATATCCGTAGATCAACCTCTCCTCCGGTAGTATGAACGACGGCAGCATCCACCGCCTCTTCCTCACCCTACCGCGCCGCTGCATCGTGGTTATCGAAGACATCGACTCTGCCGGTATAGGTCGCGAGCAAGCTCCGTCGAAAAAGTCCGCATCTAAATCCGCGCCTCCTGAACTATCAGCCCTGCTGAGCGACGCCGATCTTGCTGTCCCACCCTCACTCGCTACCCGGGCTGGCCACCATGGGAGCGACGGTCGTCCGCGCAACACCGTCACTCTGAGCGGCCTGCTCAACGCCATCGACGGTAATGCCTCCCAGGAAGGCCGTCTACTCATCATGACTTCCAACAACCCAGACGCACTCGACAAGGCACTTACACGGCCCGGCCGCGTTGACAAGAAAGTCTACTTTGGCAACATGACAAAGTCGGCTGGCAAGAGCATTTTCAAGCGCCTCATAGGACGCTCGGCCATTGCGCACGATGCTGCCTTCACCATGGAGCAGATCGAGCAGTACGCAGAAGAATTTGCGGAGAAGGTACCCGAGAACACGTTCACACCGGCAGATGTGCAGAACTATTTGCAAGGCTGCCGTGGTGATCCTGTGAAGGCGGTGGCAGATCTCGAGGCGTGGGTGGTCGAGCATCGCGATAAGGAGTCTCGTAGTAGCGAGGTGCCTAGCTTGGTTTTGCGCCCTGAGGAGACGGATAGCAGCGGGTCGGGTCTGGTATGAGGACCGACAATGGAGGTAGAGCTATTCGGAGCATCTATGGGGTTTTTGCATATGGGAAGATAGACTTGGATTCCAGGTGATACTAAGATTCTTGTACATGAGGTCAGCTACGATTGGAAGAAATGGGGATACGGCATTTAAATGCAAAAGAAGCGAGTGGACAGTGATTTCGAAAACAAGGTAACGCATATTCAACTACATTTTTGTGTTGTTGTAATCTTTTTCCCAGTGTTATTAATTCCTCGCTACGGGAATTGACTCGATCCATCATTCGCTTGAAAACAGCGAAATATCAAACTTTTTCATCAAAGTGTCCCAATTCGCTAGCGCATCTTGACTTCCAGCAATGAACATCGAGTCAGTAGGCGGCAGCCCTGCTAGTACATTGTGATCTGCGACGTCGCCACTCCAGGTAAAGTCTGCGAGCATCTCATTCGGCAGCTGGCTACTATCTGGCAATAGGTCGCAGCTAGAGTGGTGCGCAGCATCACATATGGCGAAGCTACCATCGTTTCCCAGTCGAACGTGGTCGCTGAACAGGCTGTTCGGAACCAAAGACAGATCGTTCTGGTACTCACTGGTAGAGACTTCCAAGGCACGCGTAGAAGAGTTGAAGGCATTGCTCCGAAGGAGCATGGGCATCTCGTACTGAGACGTGTTATGCCCTGTACTGTGGTCTACATTATATCCAGGGGAAAGACAGTTTCGCAGTCCCGTTGCCCCAGAAAGTTTCGATGATGGCATGGCAATATGTTGTGGGTTTTCGAGTGACGCTGCAGGCAATGCATCTGGTGTGGTGAGAGTGGTACGGAGACTACTTATCGAGCTTGTCGATGTAGCAGGGCTGTCGCTGTGTTCGCTCCGCTTCCAAGGCTCGCCATCGCTGCTGCTCCTGCTGGACTGCATCGAAGACGTTGTCGTGTCTTCACTTGCAGAGGGCGATGGGCTGTTTAGCAATTCTAGCTGACATCTCTTCATGATAGCGGGTACAAGTGCCTTGATGCGGTCCATGATTGGGCCCAGCAAGTGTGCGAGTTCGCGGGTAAGTTCTTCTTCGAGTGCTTTGGAAAGCGCTTGCTCTAGTCTTAGGCTCATACCTTTTTGCTCATCTACTAGCAGTCAGCAACTTGAGACTAGAGATGCGCATAGTATGCATCACTTACACGAAGAAGGTATGTTCGTTTCACCTGAAAACAGCACCTTGTATAGTATTTTCCACTTCTCTTCGGTGTCCTTTGCGTTGGCGTAAGGTGGCTTCTTGAAATCAAGCTGCTTCAGCACTTGCAGTCGAATTCGATCGTCATGTGGCTCCGGCTTCTTCTCGCATATATTGTCTAGTTGCATGTGCTCATCAAAATCTCCATCAGACGCCATCACCATCCAGCATCGAACGCATCGCGGTGGCTGCGTGTGCACACGTTTGATGTGATCCTTTAGTTTCGCCATATCTGCAAATCCTGCGCCCCGACATGATGCTTTGGTATATTTCTCTGGCTCTCGCTGGTAGAATGGACACTTGAGTCGACGCGGGGGCTGGTGGTCGGGGGTACCTTTGTCATTCTTCTTTTTGGGCCGACCGTCCTTTTCTGATTCGTTGTCGTTTTCGTCACCCTCATCAGGAGAGCGGTCAGTGTTTCGTGTCCGTTTCCGCCCTGGTGGCCTATGTGAAGTCGAAGTAGTTGTGCTTGAAGGGGTACCTGAGGAGCCCGAAGTGTCGACACTTCCTTGCTGCGAGCCAGAAAATGACGAGACGGAGAATGGCCCCGTGATATTTGCTTCCGATAGGGTGTAAGTTAGGAGACCATGCAGGAGCAGACCTTTGATTACATTCAACGCCGTGTCAAGTGCATCCTTGACGCCAGTGTTGTTCCCATTCAAGATCTCGTTGCTGTTCTTCTCTTCGAGAATGGCCCCCGTGGACTCGTCTTTTTTGTTTCCGACAGCCCCGTCGCCAGTAGCGTCAGATATTCCAAGCTCTATGCTATAAGTTTCAGATACTGACGCCTCATTGCTAATGCATGATTGTTTTCGAACAGGACTAGGTTTCGCTGGACATAGTGTAGGGAAGGTCGGCCCGCTTTTTGGTGTGGGTATATCTAGTTGGCTATCGTGACGCCCTTCTGTGACGAGGAAAGCATCATTCTGGAAAGAAAGCTTATCGAATACTACCAGGTGCTCCTTTCGTGAGTCACTGACAGATTTAGATATCTTTGAACTCCTTGGTGCCAGTGTGTCATCGCCTTGATCTCGTCCTTTGCCTGCGACGTAACGACGAACCATCTCGTTCACCAAGTCCCGAAGATCTTTCGAATCTTTTGGGTTGGCCCAATGAGTCCCGAACATGACGTGGCGTCTGCGTTCGATACGTGGTGAACCATAACCAGGATCTGTATCGTATAGCTCATCGTCAGTTGTCACAGAGCAGTCGGAGTGACTTGATGATGAGATGGACGGAGCACCGCGTGCAAACGATCTGGCAGAGTGCCGTCTTCCTCTTATCGCGCGTCTTCTCTCTTCTCTTGATGGCATCCCCTGGAGATGGTGCTCGAAAGGGGAGTGATAGAAAGGTGGGAGAGGCGGGGAGGGCGAGAAAGGTGGTGGATATGAGTAGTGACCGTGCGGTGGATAGTAGCCATTGGGAGGATACATGCCCCCTGGCAGCATTATGCCATGCATTCCGTACGAATATGTAGGAACATGGTATGATCGTTCGACTTCGTAAGGCATATTGGCATAGTTCCTCGGGCTGAAGGGATTTGGCGTATCGTCATGAAATGGCAAATTACCATGATAGCCTTGGCTCGAGGTGGGCCGGTAGGTAGCTTTTAGAGGTCCGTATCTTTGCTGTCTCTCTTGTAATGGCAGGCGACGCGTAAAGTGAGTAGAATCTAAGGCTTCTGGGTCATCCGGTGTCATGCCCCGCTTCCTGGGCTGACTCGTTGCTGCCTCGTAATCAGAGTGATTCCGAGCACGGTGTCTCTCGCCCTCCATCGATATCAGATGCCTGCCTCGGTGACTGGAGATGAAACGTGATGGTATCGGACGGACGTCCTCTCCGCTCCACGGCTCAGTCAGTTGGCCCTTATTCATCATAGGTTTTGCTGATCTGGAATGCAAAGATGAGTCATTTTGGCTGCCATTTGGAGCTGAAAAGTATCCCGAGTCCCGAGAGCGCTCGTTTCCTTTGACGAGCTCTTTGCTACGCCTGGCGTTGGCGTTGGCCTGTGTAAGAACCTTTTGCGGCTGATTATAGCTGTAGCTGGACTCCTCACTGTCGCTTGAGTGGTAATCTTCTACCTGAGCGCGGAGGTGTCTTGTGGCCATTGTGAGCGAGAGCTTGCTGGTAAGAGTAGAAGGATGTCGATTTGGCTTCGAGGTTAGCGAAGGAGCTCTGGCGATCGTCTTTTTTATTATCAGCAGACATCAAGCCTCCGGGGACAAGGCTGAACACACACACTCGACAGCACAGATGTGCGGTCACATCGACTGCGCCACAGACTCTCCTCATCTAGCGAGCCAACGGTAATCCTTCGCCCCCACACTTCCTCAAGTGAGGCCCAGCCATCAACACAGATGTGCTGTCGCCCAGTCGTGAAGATACAGTTTCGTGAAATACTCAGTCAGGTGAATCTTCATGGTATCGTTCGATGAAGTGCGATCGTTGCAAAAATGGCTCGTATATATGCGACCATGAAGAACTGCACTCGAAGAGAAACGCATCCACAAGCTGCAACGGTCACTTTCGAACAGTTCATCACTTCACAGTCAATTAATGCAAGCACCCAAAGACACAGATGCTCAACCTCGAGATGGCGGATGCAAACCAGTCAAATGACCAACGGACCATGACCATCACTGGCAAGGAGCACGTTCTCCACTGCCGGCTGAATGACTGTGAACTGACTAGAGTACAGCCCGAAGCGAGTCCAGAATCCAGCACCCACGATGCTGAAGCGGTTCCTCGAAGACCTCGATGATAGGAACGGATCAGAAGAGGAGATTCGGAGACAGCAGTCTTTGCGGAAGAGACGCTTGCGTTCTGCCATGGATGAAGTGGATCGGTTGGGACTGTCGAGGGGAGAAAATGAGAGCGCACATTAGCGAGACCACTGCTGCGTTAAATGTGATTTGTAATAGCCTACAATGAATTCTGTGGCAAATGTAAATACACGCCCACCATGGGCCTAGCAGTACTTACAACACACGAGTATGAATAATCTCCTAACGTTTCCAGCCGTGTCCTTTTGTACAATCCGTCTCCAAGGCCATCAGCTGTTCCAAACCGTTGTCGGCAACGCTCTTCCCTGGTAGACTTCCCCGGCATGTGTCCTACATGGCTCCTGAAGTTCGACACCTCCTGCAGCGATCGATCCCTCCTCTTCCATATACACACATTCTCCGACTCCAACCCCAACTCCAACCTTCCTCTTCCTCTCCAATTTCCCGCTCATTTCTTGTTATCTACCGTCAACCTCAAGACAAAATTGACCACCACCGCACCAAACAGGGCAATCGTCAAGATAGTCGGACCCAGTCTGTCGTCAAAGCCGCCCTGCCCACGCATGCGGATACTCCTCGCGCGCCAATGGAACGTAAACAGCGCGTACACCATGGCGGCCATAGCCACAAAAGTGAACAGGCCGGCGCTGATCTTGCCAATCTTGTCGCCGAAGTTGAGAAGTCCGATTGCAAGGCCACCAAGGATGACGGTGAAGTTGAGCCATGAGAGGAACGTGCGCTCGTTGGCGAAGAAGACTTTGGGCTCGACGCGCGTGGGAAGGGCGATGCGCTTACCTGGCGTGTGTTAGTCGCTGTTGTGGATTTGGTATTAGAGTGGTAGAGCGTGTGACGTACCGGGAGCGGTTTGGAGGAGCGGTTGTGTAGACATGACGACGGTGGTGGTAGCCCCTCTGCTTTTGATGATTTCTGGTGACGAGGCAGGCAATTGGCAGCAGAGACGTTCGGTGTAGCTTCAGACGAACCGACAGTGTGTGTAGAAGGTTCAGGTCAGACGCGGAGCTTGCTGGTGAAAAGAAACAAGCTCGTTCCCGTCCGCGATACACACGGCCGACCCATGTCATTCGCAGCTGCCGTCCAATCACAGGCCCACGTGACAGAGCTCCGCTTTGCGACGTGGGGCCGGCCCTGGATCGTGCACACGTCCCCCGGCTCTGGCGCCGTGCCAAACAACCGAGACGGACGTAAACACCAACAGAACAG
>Ga0265798_10000995_pt1 | contig 45180 bp, 51 predicted proteins | sample P3T30metagenome_FD_192430 | JGI IMG/M metagenome (GOLD analysis project Ga0265798, IMG submission 192430) | Plant litter microbial communities from East Loma Ridge, Irvine, California - P3 T30 | ecosystem: Environmental > Terrestrial > Plant litter > Unclassified | place: USA: California... | reverse complement strand
GGTCGAGGCGGTGCCGAAATCCGGGTCGCTGATCACCGCGCGCCTCGCGAACGAGGCTGGCCGCGAGGTCATGGCGGTCCCCGGCAGCCCGCTCGATCCGCGCGCGCAAGGGTGCAACCTGCTCATCAAACATGCGGCAGTTTACACATGTGAAAAGTCGCAGTTTCCTGCGACTTTTACTTATCGAATGATCTCGATTTTCGACTGCTGTGCCGCGATGTGGATAAAGCGGTTCAACACTTCCGTAGTAATCCAGGTCTTTTCAAGAAGCTGTTGTATCCAGCCAAGGAGACGTGGGGCCGTGTCACAAACGGAGATGGGAATTGCGTATTCGTATTCGACATCGATGACGATTCGATCGCCCTCGACCCTTACCTGCTTTTTCAGCTTTTCGTCGTGTTCCCTAACTTGACCAATAAGCGACCGGGCGTCATTCATTGTCCCATCTCCTCAAAGCGCCGATTTTCGGCCCTACTAGACTAGCCTCTTAATCGACGTTGGAGTCGCTTAAAATAATCGTCGGTCCCCCACTTGGGGATCGTCGGGGGAAGCGGTGTGGGAGCCAAGCGACTCGGCCTTGCTCCGCACTTGGTGCAGCGCAGATAGCCTGGCAGGTTTTCCAACGAGACGTTGACGTGCTTGAGGAATGCCCAACGGGCAAACAGGTCCCGATGGACGACTCCTTTGTGACCACATGAGCCGCAAACGCATCCCACGTTGGCATTGGCTCTGCTGAAATCGTTCAGGGAGCGAAAACGGACGTTGCCCACGTCAAAGCGGTAGCCGAAGCTGTTGAGTATCGGTGTTGAGGGGTTGGTAAAGCGCGCTGTAAACGTGCTGCGCCAATTCTCGCTGGGCATCTTCGCGCAGACGTTCATTCGGCATCGTCAGACCGATTTTAGCCCATGCAGGGGCCTCGGCAATCAGTTCGCCAATACGTTCGGGCGTGATCATTCCAGCCATCAGAAAACGTCGGTTCGGTAGGTTGCGTATGGAGAAAGGCCACGCCTTGCGAACTCGGCTTCGATTGGTGTCAGCAGCGATTCCGGCCCGTCTTCCATGGCCTGAAAATAGATTGTCTGCATTTCGCAGGGACGAATTTGTGGAAGGATTTCAACAATCAGATTGTGCGTCTGGCTGTAGGGCTGTGCGCCGTCGCGCATCGACTCGGGGGCGTGTTCCATGAGAACAAAGGTAGAACATAGCAGATGGGAGTCAATCGCCGTTTTCGCGGTCGGTAGGTCCGTCGTTAGGGAGGCGAAAAGCCGCTGAGCCTCCCCCAGCGGCTTTTGAAAACGAGCGTTTGAACGAGGGCGTTAGAACTCCATATACCCACGCTGATTGGGAAATGCTGCTTTCTCGTTATTCTGCCAGCTGAAGAAGACGCTGAACTTGATGCCGTTCAGCATTGCCAACTGGTATGCCTGTCGGAATGCAGCGTTGCTGTCCTGCCCCTGAACCGACAATCCAACATCCGGCATGAACTTGTAGCCATTCTCTTCCTTCTTGCCGATCTCGGCATTGGCAATCGCCAGCATCGAGTAGATCGCATCGGCGTCGAAGTCCTTCTGCTTCTTAACGGTGCGGATCATGTGATACATCATGGTGTTCCAGTAGGTATCACCTTTCGCCAACTGATCGCCAGAAATGATGATTTGCGTGCAAGTGGTGAATGCCAACAGCGGCGGGTTGGCGGGATCGAACTCCATCGTGCCATCCTCCAGAGTTTTGATCGGCTGACCGGGCTTAATCACGCGGGGTTGGTTCGACTTCGTTGCGTCCCAGTGATCCATCAATCGCGCGATAACCGTTTCATGCGTGTCCGTCAGGGGAATGGCGATCGCTTGTAAGCGAGCGTTAGTCGTATCCGAGATTTCAATCGTAGGCATAATCCAGACTCCTTAGCGGCCATAAGAAGCCGTAAGACCCATATGGCTTGTATTATCGCCGGTGACAAGCCATAAGATTCATAAGACGCATATGACCCATATGGCCCATACGCGGCTTGTCCCCACGCAGCGGCTATTCCGTTGGGAACCCATATCGGGCCATGACCTCAAGGGCTTCCCGCTTGGTCTTTTCCTGAGGTGTCTCGAAGAACACGAACAAGCCATCCTCGATTGCCTGAGGTGCGTCCTCGTTCTGAGTGAGTAGCTTGCCGCTGGGTCGAGCGCCTTCGTATTTGCGAGCGTTCAGGCGCTGATACATCTTGGCCGTGCGCTTGATCTCTTTGACGGGGTCCATTGCCGTGCCGAAGAAGACGACTGGCGATGTGGTCCGGTGAACCTGAACGATGTGAGTGGCCGCCAGACAGCCATGCTCCATGCGGTATTCGTCCAACTGCTCTGCGAGGATCGAGGCAAGCCGCGCATACTGGGCTTGGTCAATCGTGCTGGTCAGCGGGAAAACGATCGTGATGGTGTTGCCGCTCTTCGCCTCGGTATCGATCAAGAAGTGAGCCCAACCCAGATCTTCGGCCCTATCGTGGAGCCGCTGAACAATCTCGCTGTCGTCGCGGCTCAAGGCATATTCCAACATGATGGCGTTCGCACCGATGAGGTTGCTCGCCACGTTCGTTCCCTTGCGCCACGAGGCGAACGACCAACCCGTGGGCTCGTCGGCGTGGTTGTGTAGCTGTCGAATCAAGCCGTCCATGTAGCCCTGAATGGGAGCGCAGTTCTCGTCTGCGTTGCTGAGGCAAGCCTTATAGGTATCCACGCCGGTAAAGCATCGTGCGGGCTTTTCGAAGCGGCTCAGTGTAACTGTGGTCATGTAGATTCTCCATTGTAAGCATTGCGGGCCTGTCTTCCCGTTAGGTATTTATGGAGAAACCCCGAAAAGTGCCCTGAAACGAGGTCAAACGGGCTGATTTGATAGATACGGGATGACAAACTCATCCCGTGCCGGTCTTGGCCTCGTAAAGACTTTCGAGGGCTGCAAACTAACAGCCTACCTGTGCCCTGCTGGCGTTCCGACGATCGGCTATGGGCGAACAACCGGCGTCAAGCTGGGCCAGAAGATCACGCAAGCACAGGCCGATGCGTGGGTGGTCGAGGAGTATGACGAGTTCGAGGCTCGGGTTCGTCGGATCGTCCAAGTGCCCCTGACGGCCAATCAACTCGGTGCGCTGACCTCGTTCGCATACAATCTGGGATCGGGCGCGCTTGCGTCCTCTACGCTCCTCAGACTGCTCAATGCGGGCGATTACGCAGGTGCCGCAGCGCAGTTCGGGCGCTGGAACAAGGCAGGCTCTAAGGTGCTTGCAGGGCTTACAAAGCGACGTGCCGCAGAAGCCGCGCTGTTCCTCAAGGCGTAAGTAATACGTCCCCTGAGGACATTCCCGGACTGCTCAATCGTCCAATAAAAAACCCCCGGAAAGCGGTTAAGCCTTCCGGGGGTTTCTTTTACGCCGCCACCTTTTCGCCAAGAGCCAACTTGAGCGCGATATCCTTGCCCAAATCGTTGACCTTCGAGAGCAAGCTGGCACCGCGCTTGCGGGCCTTTGCCTCGAAGGCATCCTTGGTGAGTTCTTCTGACGTGATGATTACGATGTCGTCGCCGTCGCGCGCGAAAACCAGAACGCCATACTCTGTGGAGGAATCCACAAGAGCAGGCTTTGCGATCTTGAACACGTCAGGCGCATTGCGGTTAAGTCCCGCCTTCAGCTTTGCCTCAGGCGTAAACCCCTTCGTGGCGACCCCGTTGTCCTCACGGTCCATCTTTTCAATGGCCTTGAGGTAGCGAAGATCACCATGCACGGCACCACGAATGGTGTCGACAACCTCGTCAGCAGGAATGCCGTTGAGCTCGAAATAGCGGAAGTAATTTGCATACTTCTCCGCGCTGCGATCGGGCGTGAAGATGCTGTTCAAGACATCCCACTTCCCAAAGAGCAACTTCGTAACTGGAAGCCACTGGTTTGCAGTTCCGCTGGGCAGCTTCAAACCGGCCTTTTCCAAAGCCGCTTTGTAGAACGCCTTGTTCTCGTCATCGAGGATGATGAGACGCGAGACGCGATATGCCTCCTGAACCTGATTCCAGACGACTTCCCATCCCTTAATCTGGAAGTCCTGCATCGTCGTTTCGTCCGAGGCCATGCGGCCCTGAAAGTCCTGAACGAGCAGTTCAACCGGGTTGAGTGCCAGAGTCTCAGTGGTGGTGTTGTTCTCGATCGACATAATATGGTTCCTTTGCCAGCTTGGTGATCGAGCAGCCGTGCGCGCCATTACTGACGCAACTCCCGATCTTCAGCGTATGGTAAGGACAAGCCTTGTCGGCCTGAGGCACGGCCCCAGGTCTCTGACCAACCGCTGCGCTGACCTGCAAAGGACGTGAATCCCAGACATTGCCGCCACTAAGAGTGACGACTGATTACCCAGCCAGCTTGCGAACCTATGTCTGTCAAAGAGCGTCTGAGGTTGCCCCCAGACAATCGGCTTATCGGGCAGCAGGTAAACGCCGGGTAAACGGATGCGGGGTTCGTGCGGCGCGGGCTCCCTCGGCGCAGCCAGCCTTCTCTCAACACCTCCTGGGGATAAGCGGAGCGTTAGCCGTCCGCAGGACTACTGGGTCTGGCGAAAGCCAGAGCGATTACCTGAGAAGCCATGTGACAAGCGGGTTTCCCGTGCGAGCACCTGAGCAACGCGAAGGCGCGGAGCACGCGGGAACCGCGTGGCACTACTCATTCCATGTGATTTTGGGGGTTAGTCAATGGGATGGGTGTAATTACTCTACAGAGTAATATACCTATTCTATTGGTTAATCACCAATGTCACGTGGGATGACCTACTTAATACTATATAAACCTACTCTATTGGATAGAGGGATATAGACACCAGAACCCCGCAGACAGCATAGTATGAATACGGACCGTATGAGCCCATTCTAAGAAAATCCAGATAAATAGATCGGACACAGAGCATCACCCAAGTGTTCCAGATAGTTTAGGTTTCCGGTCGAACCGGATTACGTGAACCCCAGCGGTTGGTGATGCTCCCGCTGGGGTTTCTTGTTGAAAGAGCATCACATGACAGACATTCAGAATCTATCGCAGAGGTTAACAGCCTACCTGCAATCGTGGCACACCACGGCTACCAACAAACAGATTGCCGCTGGCGTCGAAGTTGATCTTCCGTTTCAGGACTTCGTTGACCTCTTTGCCCCTGAACAGCTTGACAGCCTACAGCGCGCAATCGACGCAAACCGCATCCGCTACCAAATGCGTGACACCAATCCTTTTGCATTCGTGCTGACGTGGAAAAGCTATGCGGCCTGCTCTACGGGGAAGCTGAGCAAGGACACCGCAACGGTCTGCTCGCGCCAGAAAAGTGCCCAGATCAATTTGCCCCAAGCCGGTGATAAGCTGCGCGACGGCCACAAGCAGGCAATTTCAGAAGCCCTAACCGGCCTCACCAAGAGTGACGAGCACAAGAAGGCCATTGGCGAAGCCAACAAGGGCAAAGCCAAAGAGCCATGGACAGACGAGCGCAAGCAGGCGCGTCGTGCTCAGCTCGCAGCAAAGAAGGCCGCCCAGACCCAGCAGCGCAGGGCCGCTGAAACTGCCGCATGGGAGCGCCTACAGGCATCGCGAGGTGACGCATGAGGCTGTCACGAGACGGAGTGCGGAGCACCGAAAAGTGTCAGGTTTTCAATCTCGAATTGGCTGTGGACGATGCTGATGCAGACTGCCACGCGAAACATCATGCGGCGCTAGAGATTGGCGTGGACCTAGAAGCTGATTACCGTGCTTTGAATGGCTACCAGCGCGCAAAGTGGAATGCTGCGTATAATCAGGCGCTGAAGACCGAAGCCCTCAGGAGAGCATTCAAATCCCCCGAAATTGTCTGGCTGGTCAAACAGGATGCTGAGTTTGACGTCTATCCGCTCAGTTGGACGCCATTTGTTGATAGCCCTGCACTGTCGATCAGCGTGACGGACAAAAAGCTGGCGATGCTTTTCAAGCTGACTTTTGGCGGACACTGACTTTCGATCTTGTCCTTTACCAAGTCGGCGGAACAGCAGGTAGCGATCGTTCAAAGCATAGCGTTCTTTGCGTAGATCAAAGCCGCGACAGCTAACGCGGGGAACGGCAACCGCCACACCACCAGAGCCGCAAAAGCGATCCATGGATGGCCGGAAGCCGTGAAAAGCCTCACAGTTTCCACCTCTTTGAAGCGGTTCCGCTCGGGGCGAGATCGGGGAATAGGCATAGGCATCCCGTATTGTCCCCCGTCTCGACCAAATAGCCAACTGACGGCGCCGGTTGGGCCCCAATTGTCATCGGGAAATACCGAGGTGGCGGGCGATTATTTAGGGCGAGCCGGTTCAATATCGCGATTAAACGATGCTATCCATGTTACACGGGATCCCTACGAAGGGCAGGAGGCGCTGCCCCGCGCCGGTGCGCACCGAACGGCCTGAACGACCGAGCAAACCCTCAGCGGGCGTCTGTGGAGCCCTCACGGCGGTCTGAGGGTTCAGGCCTCTTAGGCTCGCTGGTTGCGAGATAGCTCTTGGCGAGGTTCTGCAACATGGTCGTCGCCCATGTGCGCGCCATGCCGATGACGCCCACTCCGAGTGCGCCAATGCCCATGCCGGTGAACGTCGAATACATAATCCTATATTGGCGGTCGTAGATAATGGTCCCGGTGAGCAGCACGGATAGCAGGGTCACTAGGATTTCAAACACCATGACGCGCTTCTTGCGGCTGGGTGTGGTGATTGCGATGCCTCGGACAATGAGGGCCGCGAGACAGCCGCACATAAGCGGTGCCCAGACCTCATAAGGTGTGGCTGTTTGAGCCGTCGCCAGACCCGCCGTTCCAGCCGACGTGAGGACGAGGCCGGTCAGGCTGATACGGTCGAACACTCCCGTATTTAAGAGAAAGCCCGTCCTAGAGCGACCGACGCCGCGAAGGCCGCACATAGGAACGAGACGCCAGCGAAGCGGCCTAGACGTGGCCAGCGATTGTCAGCCCAGACCAACGCAACGGGCGAGCGCAGCTTGAGAACGATGTCTGGATACCAGAGCCAGAACGTGCCCATCCAAAAGATCACTGGGATCAAGCTGAGGATATCGCAGACCCGCTTGGCATTGAGGATCGTGGCGATCGTTGGCGCAGTCGCCTCAGCGTATGCGATCATATAGATGACCTCGGGCACGCATCGGAGAACGATTGCCGTGCAGACTGCGGTAACGAGGCTTCGCAGGGCCGACACGGCGTCAACGCCGCGCGAGCGATCACGCCAAAGATCGCGGCCGAGATAGCCGCCGATCATCAACGCAAGTGACGGCATGAGGATGAGGCTGAAAAGAGCCCACCCAAAGAGAACTGGCGAGCCGTCAAAGGACAATGGGAATGGACCGTGTTGCACGGGCTTACCGCTTCTTCGCCTTGGTCAGCTTGTTCAGCGCGACATCGAGAATGCGAACTGCCGCAATGCGGACAATCGGGTTGGCGACGATAGCCTTGGCCATCTTGATTAGCTTTGTCTTGTTCATTTGCTCTGGATGCCAGTGGCAATCCCCTCCGTTGAATTAGAACGTGTAGTAGATGTGCTCCAAGTAACCGCGACTAAAGGCGATAGATGCTTTGGTCGTGGTCGAGCCTGTGCCAATCCATGCTTTCAGGTATAGCTTTGTGCCCGATACGATCGTGCTACTGCCACCCATGCTGTAAACATCGCTGATCACCGTTGCGGTGATGTTCGATGAGTCAACGGGGCAGAAAAACATGAAAGTGTAGAGGTTGTTGCTGACAGCCGCAGGCATGTTCAGATCGTTCTTTGACAGCGTGCCAGTGGAACGAACCATGTATTGCAGATTGGTATCAGCTGCATTGACGCCAAAACCAATGAAGTTGGTCATGCTGCTGGGGTCAATGTCGGTTGGTGCATTTGGATTGTCGGTCAAGCCGACGAACCAACGCTGGCCAGCAGTCCAAGCGGGAATGCGAAGACGCAATGAGACAAAGAAGCCAGCGACGTTGGTAGTTGTCGGCTTCATGATGGGATTGAGACACGTCAACGACGCAATGGAGTTGGCCGATGCCGCTGTCTCATAGGTGATCTGAGGTTCGCAAAGCTGAGCAGTTGCACTCATCGGCACCGCGACAGCCGTGCCCTGATACGCAGGGTCAAATGCCTTGGTGTATGTGCCAAGCGTCTCACCATTTGCCAGCCACTCCCTTTGTGTTGAAAAGCCGGGAGATACGCCAAGGGGAAATTGGCTCTGGAGAGCATACTGGCTGCTAACGCTGAGGTGTGATCGGTTGGCGATGTTTGCAGCGCGGACCACGGCGTCACCGCTCAGGATCAAGTTGCCATCAGTGTGAATCGATACCTTGCTGGCACCTGCAAGCGCGGCACCATTCCTGAACTGAACTTCCCTTCCGCTGCCGTTCGTCGCCAACAGAGTCTTGGTCTGCCAGCTAGCCGCATAATCCGTCGCGCTGGTTTTAATGAGGAACTGGTTTGCCGAGCCGCCCGTGGGCAATCCGTTTGTCGCGCTGCCGCTCGCTGGCGTTACCCACGCGGTGTTGTAATCCGTGGCGTTGACCTTGCTCAGCACCTGACCAGCAGTGCCGCCTGTTGGGACGCCCTGACCATTCGCGCCGTTCGTGCCGTTGGCTCCTGCTGCGCCGGTCGCGCCGGTAGCGCCAGTGTCGCCTTTGACCCCCTGAACTCCTTGCGCGCCTGTATCGCCCTTTGCACCCGCTGCGCCAGCGTCACCCTTAGGGCCTGTGGCGCCGGGGCTACCTGTATCGCCCTTGGGGCCGGTCGGCCCTTGTTGACCGTCTGCACCCGCTACACCGGGCGTTCCTGTGTCGCCCTTAGGTCCGGTTGCGCCTGCTGCACCATCGGCACCCGCTGGACCAGTTGCACCGGTCGCGCCTGCGGCTCCATCGACACCATCACGGCCATTTGCGCCGGGATCGCCCTTGTCGCCTTTGCTGCCGGGAATACCGGGCAGACCTTGAGCGCCATCCTTGCCGTCTGCGCCGTTTACGCCATCGAGGCCATCGGCACCCGCTGGACCCCTTTGGCCGTCCAGACCATCGAGGCCGTCGCGTCCGTCACGACCGGGGAGGCCATCGACGCCATTTCGGCCTGGCAGTCCGTCGACGCCATCACGACCCGGCAAACCGTCAACGCCATCGCGTCCAGCGGGACCAATTGGGCCAGCGGGACCGGTTTCGCCTCGATCGCCCTGAGGACCGGGCACGGATACCAAACCGGCTGCGACTTCTAGAATTTCGTATTCAGCTTCTACGAGCAGGTCGGTAATCCCGACTTCTTTTCCCGAACTCATGTTTAGGCCACCTTGACCGCTGTTACGGTTCCTTCTTTGAGGGTCTGGACTGCGCCATAATCCCAAACGACATAGAAGCTGTAATCCATCTCAGACGTTGCCCGGATGAAAGCCACTTGCTCGTTGGTGATCTGGATATGAATTGACTTGGCTGTGTCGTCCCAAGTCAGGCCCTTACCAAGTGATAGCTCTAGCTTGGTGCGGCCATTGTCACGGACATGGAAGTAGGCTTCAACGACGGAATGGGCGACTGGCTCACTCTGAGTGACCAGCCCCCAAATCCGGTTGAAGACCAATGATCCGGCGGACGCAGGATTATATGCTCGTAGTTCAATAGGTGCAGTATCCAACGCCATTCCGTGACCTCACAGTTATCACGGATATTTAGTTGGATACTGTCTCTCAGGGCCTGACGGGTCTGTTGTTCGTGGCTTGGTGATACTTGAACCAATCGAAACCAGCCGCTGTTGAACCCTTGGCGGTTTCACTGGTCAGCTTCTCTTGGAAACGCTGCTCAGCAGTCGTCACGGCCTTATCGACATCAGCACCTGTCATGCCCATGTCCTTGAGCAACGCAGGACCGGCGAGAAGCTGGTCCATTGCCTGACCATCGCGACTGCTTGTCTCGTTGCCGTTCTTGTAAGTGTCCCAGCTTGGCGCTGGTCGCGCAGCCGCAACCTGAGCCATGTTCTGGTGCAGCTTCGAGACATCACCGCCAGCAGCCTTGATTTCCGCCTCGGTCCAGTAGCTGGTGAGGTAGTCAGTGCCCTGATAGGCGTTGATGAGATAGCCGTCGTTGATGCGGCCAATCATGCGGTTGCGGTGACATGCCAGCAGCCAATCCACGACCGCTTTGACCTTAGGGCTTGCTGCGCGAAGCGCTTCAAGGAAGCCAATACGGTGTGCGACATGAAGTGCGCTCAGCCAGTAGCCGCTAAAGAAGTCGTGACAGTGAACGCCAGCGTCCGTGAACTGCACAGGTCCAAAGCGCGCCGCACCAGCGAAGACAGCCTTTTGCTGGTCAACCTGTCCACCCGTCATGATGTTGGTTGGCGGATTGAGGAAGCCGGGGGTGCTGGCATACCAGAGATCGTAGAAGGTCTCGAAATCGAACGTCACGAAATCCATGACCTCGGCGCGGCTGTAGAGCCGGTCGCTGTTTGCACTCGCGGTCTTCCAAGCCATTGCGCTCTGTAGGAACTTCCACGCTGCGCCACGCTCGTAGAACTCGGTGCAGCTATCGGTTTTGCCCAGAATCACGTTGTCGTAGAGCTTGACCTGATCGAAGAACCGGTGACCCAAGAACGCAAATTCAGGCGTCTGGAATAGCAGCGAGCCCCAATGGGGAAGCTGATGGCCGTGCGCTTCGTCAATCTGGTTGGTGCCGAAGATCGGCTTCGAAGCAACGATACCGCCATAGGGCACCCTCACTCTGAGTGGGCTGCTGCCGTTGGACCATTCGTAAGGGCGTCCACCCTGCACGTAATAGGCTTGGCTTGCGGGTGTCGCGGCCTGTCCCGGTCCATAGTAGTGGTTACGCATCGTGATGTTGCGGCGCATGTTGCCCTTGTAGAGCGGCTTATTCCTGCCGTTTTCGAAGGCGTGATATGGATCGCTGACGTAGCCAGTGAGGTAATCGAGTGCGATTTGCTTCATTGGCCGTGCGTCGTGCGGACGCTTGGACGTGACATCGCGGGCATACAGGGCGACCATTTCCGGCATGACCTGACGATCATCCCTCACACCACCAGGACCGGTGATTTGACTGCGGCCCATCTGGTTGAATGGCGTGTATTTGAGCCAGACACCCGCGTTGGGCACTGCGCCATCGGGATTGTAAACGCTGCCCTTCCAAGGGTCCTTGGTAGCCGCGGCTTGCGCCTGAATGTCCTGATAGGTCGTCGGCTCCCACGACATGACGCGGTAGTTGGCAAAGCCGTTTGCCTGACCGTCGCTGAAAATCCTCATGTCGCCACCGTTGACCGAGAAGCCGGTCTTGGACGCGAACGGGACGCGGAAGTCGTAAACGGGAACCGTGCTCCAAATCTGCTGCTGGGTGTATTCCACGGGATCGTGGCTGCGCCAGATAACGCCGCTGCGGGTCGTGCCATGTGGATAGAACGGGTTGGCTGCGGTGATCTGCGCCACGCCTCGACCGTCATACGTGCCCTGCCACGTCGCGGGCGAGCTGGTAGCGTTCAGGGGTTCGCCGTTGGGCTTCTCAACGCGAGCAATAACCGCGCCCGTGCTGTCTAGGATCTTCCACTTGTGCGGAACCATGTAGCTGTCCTTGCCCGATGGATCGCCAAACGGCGCATTGGGCATGGTCGCCGTGTTCCAGTCGTAACCAAACTGGAACTGGACATACGTTCCGATGCGGATGCCCTCGCAATAGTAGTTGATGCCGTTGATGCTGGGCACCGGTCCCTGAGGCAAAACCTCAGTCCATGTCGCCTGACTGCCGTAGAGCGAAGCGTCTTCGAACTTGCAGTTCTGCGCGCTTGGCTTGGTCATGACGAGGTGGTTGGGATGCTCAACAGCCGAACCGCTCGACCAGTCCTCAAGGACCGCCTTGTATGCGCGACCTGCTGGTAGCTGCATCTCACCAACGACAATCTCGACATCATAGGTCTGCAAGCCATTGGCCGTGTAGGTCAGGTGGCGAGCAGTTTGGTTGCCCGAGATATTGCGTGCATCGACAACCAGATTCTGCAAGTCGGTGACGCTGATAACGCCATCCTTGACCGCTTCGTAATTGCTCTTGATGCCCGGCTTGCCAACGGACAGCTTCACGGACTCAATTTCAAGATCGTTGATGCCCTGCGAGGTGTTACCCGCCGATGCGTTGATTTCCATCACGGCTGCTGGCGCGACACGAGGCTTGCTCGATGTCTTGACCGGTGCGCCAAGCTGAACGCCATCAATGTAGAATGTGACCGTGCCGCCTTCGCCGCCGGGGTTGTCATTCCACTCCGCTTCGTAAAGCTGGTTGGTGCCAAGAACGCGGTTCGTTGCTTCTGGGCTGATGATGTTCTCGCTGGAACCGTTGCGGTGAAGCTGTAGCTGGAGCGTGCTGCCTTCCCAGTGAATGCGAAGCGTCATGCCGCCCGTTCCATAATCGAGCAGGTTCAGGATCGGGGCTTCGAACGTCGAAGCAGGAACAATGCCCTTCCAGCTCATTCGGAGTGTCGGTGGTGTCTGGGTTATAATGTCGTTGGTGCTGGTCTTGAACTCCATCGCCAGCGCCTCGCTGAACAGATAGCTGCCCTGATTGACGACGACGTGGCCGTTGCGGAAACCAAAGCCCGTGCCGCTCTTGTTCAGGCCAGCCGTGTTGCTGACGGCGTTGCCGACTGCCGCATAGGGAGCGCCAGAACCGCCGAGGGTCCAAGTGCTGCTTGTGGGCGTCACGATATCAACGCGGCGCTCGATCATCACAGGAAGCTCTTCTGGCGTGTTGACGGTGAAGTTCGCCTTGCTGCCGCCGAGGTTGATACCAAGAGGAATGATCGTGCCGGGGGAGCCGTAAATGGTGCTGCTACCCGAGAGATCGACAGGCTCCGTTGGGACTTCGGGCTGGGGCTCAGGAGCGTTCGCGAGGCCAATGGTGATCGCGAGACCCGACACGCCGCCCACGACACGGGCACGCGCATACAGGGCCGCTGTTGCCGTTGGCTTGTCACCGGGAAGGAACACGGTCGCATCCTGCGTCAGCGTGATACCGGGATCGCCGACGTTCACAGGGATCAGGACATAGGAGCCATTGCTGCCGGCGATCTGGCCAGCAACCTCGCTCAGATTGACGATTGCGCCAAAGCCGGCATCGCCGTTCTTGCCGCTGGGACCTTGCGCGCCCTTGGGGCCAGCAGGACCAACGGGACCGACCTTTGCGTCAACAAGGTCGCCCGCAATGTCGATGATCTGACGGACTTCCTTGGCCAACTGGTAATTGTGCGGCTGCAAAGGCAAGAGGGTGTAGTTCAAGCCCGATGCGGTCTGACCCGTATATGGATCGACCAGCGTTAGTTCGCTTGCACTGTCCACGGTATCAACTGGGAAGCTGAGTCCACCGATGTTGAGAGCCGTGCCATCATAATTGGTGAGCCAAGACGTGCCCGAACCTACAACCGTGCGCGATCCATTAGTAAGGCTGATGGTTCCGCTGTTTTCGAAGTTAGTTGCCATGCGGCCCCCTGAATATCATTTCTGATATTTATCGGGGCGTGCTGGTTGGCTTAGATGCCGAACGCCATCCAGTTAAATCCGTCGATGTTCTGGTCGACCGAACGAGCAGCCTGTGAGGCAACAGTAAAGCCATATGGGCTGGCCTGTCCGACAATCTGCATCCACAAATCTCGCTCGTTATTAAAGAAGTTCAGGTAGGGTGTGACGTTGACGCACAGGCATTGACTAGGAAACTGGATTGGAAAAGGAATCGAGAATGTCGTCTCACTTCGAATAGCGCCACGATACTGGCCCCACATCATAATCAGGCCACCAGGAATGCGCTGATATCCACCGGCGGGATCAAGGAGCGACTGTCCCTTGGAAAACTGGTCAACCAAAGCTCCATAGGTTAGTGTATCTACGCGCACGTTGGGCATATAGACGCCCTCAGAATCGCCATAGAAAATCTGTTTGGACGACTGACCCGGAGTAGCGATTCTGAAGCTGTCGGCGTTGAATGCAATCGCGGAAACCCCGTTTTCAACGGCAATACCCATACCAGCAATCGACTTAACGCCGTTTACGTCCGTTTGGACTTTGAGGACATACTGAGCACCGATGCCATCGACCTTATTGGCGTAGGTGTTTACCTTCTCTTCAACAGCGGCGTAATTCAAACCGTCTAGCTGAGATTGGACGTTGCGGATCTCCTGTGCGCGGGCTCCGTCATTCCTCGCCTCCACTTCCTGAATTGTCTGAATGACGCCGTTGATGCCCGCAATAGGACCATTGGGACCAACGATCCCATCGACGTAGGCATTCAGGGTGTCTGTTCGGTTGGACTGCGCGAAGTCGCCATCTACGATTGATTGTTGAACCGTGCGGATTGCAGCCTCACGCGCCAATTTCTCACCATCAACCTCAGTGGTGATGCGGACGCCCATTTCATCGACGCGGAGTGCCAAGGCAGTGCCAAACTCGTTATCTACGACCAGCTTTCGCAGATCGTTGAACGAGCCTTCCAGCGAGGTTTTTACGCCGCCAACCTCGTCAGTGATCCTGACGCCCATCTTCTCGATGTCTTCGGCAATCGCCTTATCCCGCTCAGAGCGAACGCGCTCCTCGTTGGTCTGCCAAGCCGTAACGCCATCGCCGTAATTGGCGATTTTGATATCTACGACCTCGCTGCTGGCATAATTGGCGTTGGCGATCGAACGGCGCAGTTCACTCAATCCGGCCTCAATCGGACCCTTGATGTCGATACCCGCGACGGCTTTCTCGGCGTCAGTCAGGCGGCTGGTAAGCTGAAGCATGTCCTCAGCGATCTTAGCGCCACTCTCATCGACCCTCGTTCCAAACTCACGGATGGCGACTAGGTTTTCCTTGTTAAGTGCCTGAGTGAGTTTGACGTTCGACGTGCCGTATTCGATTTGAAGCGCGGATAGCTGCTCAATGGGCGTGGTGATTAGCCCTGTCACAAGATCGGGAAGCTGACGCCACGGCGGGCTGTTTACGATCTCACCACCTAGCGGACGGCGCTTGATCGACATTTCAGGGAACGCCGCCGCTGGATCGAGGCCAAAGGCATCGTAAGGCGCAACGCGCATGTAATAGGTGTCATCGCTGGGAAGCGGAATGTCGATGCTGGTGCTGGCTCCCTGATGACGCAGATAGCCATCGGTAAGCGGCACACCGGGCTTGTCGCTGACCCAGACAGCGAAGCCCACAAGGTCGTCATCGTCTGGCTGGATAAGGCGAATTTGGACGCCGGTTAGCGTCGGATCAATAAGCGGCGTTCCAGCAAGAACGGGAAGCGGGTTAGAAGCGTCGATGTTCTGCCAACCCGAGAACACGCCATTGGCGTTCTGGGTCCTCATGCTGACAACAGGCGAGCGCGTCAGGCCGTTGGCGACATTCTCGTCATAGCGCAGCGTGTCCACGTAACGGCGAAGCTGGGTCGATGGGTCCTGCTCGTAAAAGTCTTCGGCCAGGATGTTGTGAACGACCATGTTGGTCGCGCACTGGTAGCGGACCTGATACATACGCTCAGCGCCGTTGAGTTCATTTTCCTTGAAGCGGACTACTAGGTCACGACCTCGAAACGTAATGGCCATTAATCGAAGCCCTCAAACACTGGCGGATAAACGACCTCATCCGACGTGCCGTAAGCAAACGTGACCTTGGCGATGAGAGCGGGGCTGCTCTTGCCCAAGCTATTTATTGAGCGAATGCTGAAAGTATGCTCGCCGGGTTCGGCGTTCATCATCGTGGCTAGTGTGTTGGGGCCTTTGTAAACGTCCTCCCAGTTGGTGTTTCCGGGGCGCTTCACTTGCAGGAAGTAACCCTGCAACAAGAGCCGGTATCCATCCTCGGTTGTGGTGTCGATGGCATCCCAAGACAGGTCGATTACGTGCTGGGCTCCCAACAGGTCGTCCATGTAGCTGCGAGGAGTGCCCTTTAGGCCGGTTGGAACTGGCGTGTTGGGGTTCAACTGAGTCCACGGGCTGTAATCGACTGGCACATTGTCATCGAAGAACGCGAACTTGCCTTCATGGTGCAGGGTGCCCTTGATCGTGTAGCGGCCCTGACCGGCCTCAACGATGTCCTTGATGCGGAATACGCGGGGCTGAACAGCGTCCTTGTTAGCCTCCACGATGCCCACGGGCGTATCTGCGTCCACGGCATCGGTCTGCACGGTGATAACGTCGGTGGTCGTATCAACGGGGAATTGCACGATAGGGCGCGTGTCCAAGCCGTTGCCGCTGGTCAGATGTGCGCGATAGGCAGTGTTGGCCTTGAACGTCACCGGCTGGTCGAGGCGCAGGCTGTTGCTGCTCAGGATGGCCGCGACACGACCCGTCGGCTGCTTGCCCGTGCGGGTCCAGTCGTCCACCTCGATAAGCTGACCCGGCTGGTATCCTGCCGCAGCCAACATGGTATCGAACTCGCAAGTCAGACCCTCTTTCTGACTCGCGAATAGGAGAATGCGGGCGAAGTCGTAGGCTTCCTGACGGCTGGTGCAGCCGGTTTTGTAAACGCGGCGGCTGACCACGCCATTGTTGCTCAGTCCCAGCTTGCGGTTGCTGAGGATGCTGGACTCGTCGCGGTAAGTGACGAAGCCCTTGCGGTAATAATCGTCGGGATTGTCGAATTCGACGATGACCTCATTCAAGCGTTCCTGAATGGGTGCGCTGATGTATTTGAACTTGCCATCGGCAACCACGGCGTTGTTGACGAAGTGATCAACCGCATCCTGAGGACGATCCTGCATGAGCAGAACTTCGCTGCCGTTGAAATATGGATAGGCGCGGAACGTCTGCGCCAGATCGACAAGCGCGGGCCAGCCATCGGTCTCGTCGGTGAATTGCTTGTTGAGCGTAAAGCGCGGGCGACCGTGAACGTCCTCGTCGCAATACTTTGCCGTTTCCAACAGGGCGAACTGGTTGAAAAAGCTGCTGGGGAAGCCGCAACCCATGCGGGGGTTGGTGGCCATTTCCAGCCAGTGCCAAACGGGGTTGCTGGTGACGGCGTATTTCCATGCGCCATTCCAGAACCCGCTATAGGTGCGCGCCACGGGATCGTAATTGTCTGGAACGCGGACCTTCTGACCGCGCACGATAAGGGCAATCTCAGGCTTCGAACCAAGATCGAACTGCGACAGATCGATCATGGTCGAGAACAGCGCAGTGGGGACCTCACCCTTGCTGCCGTCATAGGCCAACTCGATATCTTTGATTTCCACCCAACCGTTGAAAGCGGTGTCGTTCTGTAGCTTGTCGTCCGTGCTGTCAGGGGTCGTGCGGTAAACGCGGAACATCCAAGGGTCGGCGTCCTGGCCAACGGTCTTGGGTGGAGCCATGACCTCGTAGTCGCGAACGAACGCGTCGGTGGACTTCTCGTTGACCGTCCACGTTCCCGCTGGCGTCCACGCTGTCGCACTTTGGCGCTTTACGTCGAAGCCGCCCGAAACAGTGGTGCGCTCCTGATTGTTCTTCTTGTTCGTCTTGACCAGTCCGTTGAAGCGAATGCGGATTTTGACGCGGCTTACGTCGGCATCGCTCGTCGTATTGGTGACGTAGAACTGACTGCCGCCGTTCTGCTGGTTCCGCCTCAGGTCGATATTGCCATCGAAGTTGCTGGGGATGCCGGGAGTGATCGGGATAGGACTCTGACCCGCAACGCCGTATCGTTCAGCCCAACTGATGCCGTTGAACAGTAGCTGGTTGGTGCCGCGATCACGAAGCGGGACCTCGTTGACGAGGATGTTCTTTTCTTTTTCGTCGGGCGTGTCACCGATGATGCCGCCGATTTCACCCGCACCAATCGCCGCAGTGATACGCAAAATGGCATCGCTGTAGGTGGTGTTGCTGATCGTCTTGCCGCCGCCCTTTTGACCAAAGGCTTGCTGGATCATTGCGTCGGATAGATGCTGCTGACCAGTGCCGCCGAACTTAGCATCCCAGACGTTCTGACCGAGATTCTGGCGTCCGCCGTTGTTCGTGTAATCCACGTCGGCCTCGATGACGTTGAAGCCGCAGAACACGCGATCACCCGCGACATAGGCGAGGACTGATCCCTCACTCTGAGTGTTGACGCCGTTCTCGTAGAGCGCGCTCTTACGGGTATCGTTGGTCGTCTGCGTTGCGGGCATGAGCAGGTTGATGAGCAGGCTGGCTGCGACGCTGGCGACGGCCGAGATAATCGCAGTGACCAACATGGCCGTGGTGATTTCATGGCCGGTGGTGTGGGGCGCAATGTGCAGGACTGTGCCGTCGGCAAGCTGCCAATTGGACGCAACCGCCGTTCCATTCAGGGAGGTGGAACTGGCAAGCGTTCGGCCTGTGCGGATTTCGCAAGGCATGGTGTCGATCATGCGGCGCAGCGGGATTAGCTGCTCGATAGCCGCGACAGCCTCTTTGACGGTATTGGCGTGGAGTGTGACACCGCGCTTGTAGCCCGTGGGTAGGGCATCACGGTAAGCACCGTGCAGGACGACTTTAATGGTCACTTCAACCTCCAAAACTGCATTGCGTATTTTTCGATCGCCTTCTCCTCATGGTGCGGGCACCATTCCTCACTGAGCCGTCCGCTCAGTTGATGGAGGTATTTGCCTTCGCCCAGATAGACCGCGCAGTGGTTGGCGATCGGGCTGTTCCAGAACATGATTGCGAGGTCGCCACGCTGTCGCTGGTGGCGTTCGATGGGTTTGAAACCGAGCCGGGATGGCCAGTAACGGAAGGGATCACGGGCACGCGCATGGGCGTGATGATCGCCGGGATTGCGGACACGGGGGATCGGGACGAGCTTTCTGTTTTCCGCCCCGTAGAAGTCCATGCAAAGGGTCCAGCAGTCGCGGACGCCCCAAAGGTAGCTGCGACCTAGCAGGGGCTCAGCGGGTTTCTCAGGTCCCCAGATTTCTGGATACGCGACATCATAGACACCGGCCTCGCTGCCCTGAATGGCAACGATCCCCCAAGTCCAGCCTGTGGCTAGTTGGTTTTCTGTATCGCGGTCGCTGGGTTCAGCAGAGCCGTGTGGGTGACTATGAAGAAACAGCGCAGGACGCTTGCTGAGCAACAAGGCGTTGTCCTCGTGGGACAAGCTGAAAGCGGCTAGTGGCTCGGGATGCGTATTAAGAAATTGCCGCCAAGTGCCATCCGGCCAGATTGCAACGACAGCCTCCTTGGGGAAGGCTTGTGCGAATACTGGTTTGATTTGATTCCAAAGGTCATCGGTTAGCGGCAGCATCCACTATTTAAGCAACCGCTGACGACTGCCCGGCAGGATTGGCCTGCCGGGACAGTCTAACTATTACGCCCCCAGTGCGGGTTTCACGCCTCGAATGGCAGAAATGACTTTTGCCGCGCCCTCAAACATGGCTCCGGCGGAAACGAATAGTGCGGTAATCGTGGTAATGGCAGTAAGTGTGATCATAACTTCTCCTCTTTGGTCGGTCGGCGAAATGCCGAGCGCCAAGGAGGGCGGTGCCACACGAAAATGACGTGCGCAAGCGTTCTTAAGTTATGTTAGTTTACATCAACTGTCTTATTCTTAGTGTTAGTTTTATTAGCCACTGCTCTTAACGCTGGAGGTTAGAGCCAAGTCCTGGGTAAAACTCTCTCGTCATCTTAAAGCCGGGGAACTTGGCGCGCTTGAAGTCAAGGTGCGTTGCTAGCGATAGCTCTAGCTGCAACCCGTCACTGCTCACACTGTCGAGGAGATACAACTCGGTCTGAAACGCGGCTTGCTGGTTGCCGCTGATGACGTCCGCTTTGAGCGCCTGATAGCGCGTAACGGGCGCACCGGGCGCGTTGTCATACTGGGCAAGCACCACAGCCATAGCGCCCATGAAATCTGGAAGCATGATCGAGGGCTGGACGAGGTTTTCGCCGCCCCGCTGGAAGCCCGACGAGATAAACGGATAGGGCTGATAATCCTGTCCACGGAAGCGGATCGTTCCAAACTCAGGTAGCTCAGCCACAAATGTGCTGGTGTTGACGTAGCGGTAAACGGCATCGCCAAAACCCGTCAGGTCCAATTCGATGAATTCGATTAGGCCATCAAAGGTGGTCGTGTTCAATTGGGTCATACGACCTCGACCGACACCGATACGGTGACGTTCAAGAAGCCTCGGGTTTCCTGAAAACCGCAGCTATCCGTTGGACGAACGCGAATCTGGCCACGGACCGTGCAGGTGTAATCATACACCGCATTGAATGCGCTGGCCTTTAGCTGGTTCAGCAATACCAAGGCATCCGCCTTTGACAGCGTCCAGACGAGCGTTGCTGTCTCGCGATACGCACGCCAGCCGATTGTGCCACTCATAGTGAGCGCCCCGGTCTGCATGGTCGTCTTGATCGGCGTGATTGCCCATTCGATAGGAACGAGCAATTGGGGTTGGTATGGTAGAGCGGGCATGTTTACCTCGTCTGCTTGATGCGATTATCGATTTTGGCCATCAGCGTGCGCTCGTAAGCGGCCTGTTGGGCACGAAGCTGCGCCATGCTGTCGTTGCTGACGCCGCCCTGAATGTGGATGTGCGTTTCACCCATCGACACCGATGTGCCGCCGCCGTTCATTCCACGGGTTTTCCGTGCGTTGAACACCTGACCAGCGGCACCGAACTTGACCATTTCTGGTCCGTTCTCACCAACCATGCGAACATCGCCGGCACGAACGCTGCCACCGGTTGCACGACCGCCGAGCGCGCCGCCGATTACCGACTTGATGAGGCCGCCGAAGCCGCCCGCACCGCCTAGCTTCTCGCCAAGAATCGCGGCCTTCAACGTGGCCTCGATGATGCGCTTGAGCATGTCCTTGAAGAACTGCTTCATTGCCTCGCGTGGGTTGTCCCAGAGGTTGGTCAGGAAGCTGGTTAGCTGGTTGGCCGTCTCAGTCTGACGAGCCATGACAACAGCCTGTTGCTCCTGCACGGCCAGGTTGTTTTCGTTGGCGACCAGTTCAGCCTTCTTGGCTGCGCTGATGCCCTCGAGAGCGCGGATTTTCTCGACGTTGGCAGCGCGTTCGCGCTCGATACGCAACATGGCGCGATCATCTCCGGCCTTAGCGGGATTGGCGTTGGCCGAGCGGTCGGTAGCTAGGTCTTGGCCGCGCTCCGTCTGGGTCTTTTGGATTTCCTTGACTGCGTTGGCGTTTTCCTTGGCCTTCTGCAGACGGTAGAACGACGCTGCCTGCGCGTCGATTTTCCGCGTCAAATCCGTCGTGATGCTGAGGTCTTCTGGCAGACCGGCACGACGGCGGGCTTCCACCTGTGCAAGCTGCTCAGCCGAGTATCCCAGTTCGCGAACGCTCTTGTTGAAGTCCGCTAGAACCTCACCGACCTTCTTGGCCTGTTCACCATCACGCAGGGTCTTGAACAAGGCACGGATTGCGTTTGCCTTCTCATTGACCTGCTTAACGTCACGGCTGAGTCCTGCGCGTTCCAGTTCGTCCGCGAGCGCCTTTTGCTCCTGCGTGAGTGTCAGGTCCGCAATGCGGTTGTTCAGGCTGGCAACGGCGTCTTCGTATTTCTTGGTAGCCTCTGCTGCCTTACGCGCCGCGTCCTCAGCGGCCTTTTCAGCATCCGACTTGCCACCCTTTTTGCCGCCCTTGCCGTCCTTTGCGTCGGGCTTCGGGGTCACGACAGTGCCGCTATCCAGACCCCCAGCGGAACCGCTGCCGCGCTTCTTGCTGAGGGCATTCGCGCGAGCAATTACGCCCTTGGCGATGTTCTCAGCTTCATGGCCAAAGCCGCCCTTGAACGCTGCGCCCATGTCGGCACCCAGCTTGCTAAAGGCGCTCTTTTCGCCAGCACCAGCCTTTGGCGCTTGGACCTGACCGATTTTGACCTGAGCAACCGTCGCGATACCAGCGCCCAGCTTATTGGCTGCGCCGATGATGGTGTTGATGCCGCTGACGGCCTTGTTGACCCACTTCTCGATAAAGCTGCCAACGGCGTTGAACACGGAGGCCACATTGCTGGCGACGCTCTTACCGAAACCAACGATGGCGTTGTAAACCGAACCGATTGCGTTCGCGATGCCGACGAAGATCGTCTTTGCACCAGATACGATCGTCTGGAAGCCGGGGCTGAGGCTGGCGTAAATGGCACCGGGTAGGCCATCGAACAGAACACGGATGGCAGCTACGCCACCGCGGAATGTGCCGACGAGCTGGTCAACGACACGCGCCGCACCCTGAACGATACCAGCGGGGCTGAAATCCAGACCCTCGAATAGATCGCTGAAATAGCCGCTCAAGCCGCTCCATGCGCTCTTGATGCCTTCGATTGGACCGGAGAACGCATCACCAAGGAATGAACCAATGTCGCTGAGTGCGCCCTTGGTCCCCGACCACATATCCGACAGCGCAGCCGTGATGGCTGTCTTTGCCGTGCCTGCGGCGGAGCCAATCTGCTCCCATGCGGCTTCGGCTAGATCGCCCCAGCTTGCCGTGTTCTTCGACGCTTGGTTAGTGATGCCCAGATAATCAGCGATGCTATTGCGGGCGCTACTGACGAACCCGCTGATGCCGCTGAACGCGCTGGCAATCGCATCACCAAAGAACGCGACCCCCTTCGCCAGCAGATTGAAAACACTAGCGAGGTTTTCGAGAATCGGGGTGACGCCTGCACCGCCGGTGTTCACGTTCGACCACAGCGCCGCGAAGCTGTTCAGGATTTTGCCGACTGTGCCGACAATGGATCCGATGAAGTTGCCAAGCGAGCCCAGCAGGGGCGTGATCGCGCCGATACCGGCTGCGATGGTCTTGAGGATGCCCTTAAACGCCTCGCCCAACTGACCGCCGCCGATAGCAGCCAGAGCCTGAAAACTGGCGTCTTCTACGTTCGACAGCGCACCGTTGATGGTGTCCATCTGGCGGGCCATTGCGCCGCCGAATTTCGTGTTACCGAGGTCTTCCAGATATTTCTGGATAGACGCCGCGTTGTTCTGAACGCTGGTCGCCACACCACCAAAGGTGAACTTGACCTTGTCGCCCTGGACCTTCGACTTGATGCCGAATTCCTTGAGGCGTTCAAACTCACCGGTCGCTGCATCGGCAACCGCTTCGATCATCTGGTTGAGCGGCTTGCCCATAGCTGCGGCAGTGTTGCCGAAGCTCATTAGGGCCTTCTCAGTCGCCTGTAGGCCGAGCGTTCGCAGCTTAATGAAGCCCTCAACACTCTGGTTGAGATCGAAAGGCGTCTTGCTCGCGAACTTAACGAGGGCCGCGTAGCTGTCTTCGGCCTTCTGGCTGGAACCGGTGATAGTGAGGAGGTTGGCCTTCCACGCCTCGACCTTGGCCGCTGCATCTAGGGATGCCTTACCGATCGCCCCGATGCCCGCTGCCACACCGACTGTTGCGGCGGCAAGCAGACCCATGCCGGGGATGGCGCCAGTGATACCCGAGAGAGCCGGGGCGATGCTGCCAAGGCTGCTCGTGATACCAGAAACCGCGCCTTGGATTCCCGTGCGCGACCGGCCTAGCTGACTGTCCAGTCCGTCGAGCAAGCTGCTACGAACGCGCGTGTCATTGATGCTCTCAAGGCTGCGACGGATTGAGGAGGTGTCACGCTCAGCGGAGGTCTTGGTTTTGCCAAGCAAGCTGCGAAGCTGGTCAAGGCCACGGAATGCTGGCAGGCCGTTAAAGCCAACATCAATTTCTACAGCATCAGCCATTCAATAAGCGCCTCCATTAGTGTCAGCTATTTATTGAGGGATGCGACCAGTAACGCTGTCGCGGGCACGTCGAAAACGAGCGGAAGCATCAGCGGCGCTCATAGGCTCATCGCTGGCTTCTTCGTTTTCTTCTTGTTCTTGAAACCCAAGAACAACCCCCAAATACTCGGGCCACGTCATGGCGCGAATCTCTGAGGGCTGAATGTGAAGCTGAATCAAGTTGTAATAAGCTGCCTCATGCAGCTTCAACTTGCTTACTTTTTTTGGGCGTCCTTGCTCTCGTTGATCATTGCAGCACGCTTCTTGCCCATGACCGTTTCCAAGCAATCGTTCAGCTTCTCCTGAATGACCTTCTTTTCAAAGATGGCCACCTCAGCGAAGAAGGCGTTGTAGATTTCCTCGCGAGTATAATTCGTATCCACCTGTAGGTGAAAGAACAACTCCGTGATTGCGCGAAGCGTCGTTGCGCTCTGAATGTATTCCAGCGCATCCATTCCGACCTCCTCGGAAAGCTGCTCCATAGCGGCAAACGTCGCAGCCAACTTGATGCTGTCGCCGTCATATTCGTAAGTTGCCGTTCCAATGCGGTTCTTCAATGCCATATTTGTTCTCCCTTATTGGCATCCGTTGGCGGGACACGTTGGCCCCGCCATTGGTGTTAGGCTCCAGGTGCCTCAACGGTGTCGAGTGCGGTTCCAGTTGCTGGATCATACTCGGTCACTGGACCGGAGTTGGTCAGCGTGTAGCTGCCCTCGCGGACGCCAACAGCGCCTGCGGTGTGCTCAATACCAGTGAGCAGGAACTTGCCTACAAACCACTTCTTGTCGCCTTCGCGAATCTGATACGGCCACGACTTGTTGCGAGCGCGAGCCAGCAAAAGCGCAGCGGCGTCAGCCAGAGCAGCGTTGGTGGTGAAGGTCAGTTCGTAGGTTTCGTCGCCGGGTAGCGAGACCTTACCAACGGACTTGGTCGATACTTCCTGAGCATCGACGCTGTAGCTGAGCGTTAGCTCGTTTTCGTTCTCAACGAGAATGAAAGCAGCATCAGTTGATGCATCTGCTGTCTTACCGATGAACACACGGCAAGCCTTACCTAGTTTTAGTGATTCAGTTGCCATGTGGCATCCTCCCATAGCTATGCGGATGCAACTATTTAGCTATGGGCCAGTGGATGGCGTTTAGAGGCCCTTCATGTAGGCCACGCAGGGAATGATGAAGCGGTTGCGCTTCAATTCAACTTCCGGCCTAGGTAATAGTCCTTGAGCTTGAATGCAGTGACTTACCTGCAAAGCCCGCATGATCTGCTTGCCCCGTTCAATGGCATTGAGGGTCATGTCCGTAGTCACAAAGCAGATATTGAAGGTCCAGCGGTCCTGCTTATCATCGGTCAACACAACGCCATCCAGATAGATCGCTGGCAGCTTGGGCGGGATATGTGGGTAAAACCACTCGCGGGGCAGGTCTCGCGTGATTGCCGGATCGGCTGCAATCAAGTCCTGAATGTGCTTTGCTAGGTCAGCCGTCTGGGTCATTGCGTTGCCTTCTTAATCTCATCGCGGATGCGCTGTTTGAGCTTGTCCCTCGTTTGATCGAAGGCCGGTCCCATGAATGGTTGCGCGGGTGCTACGCTGGTTCCCTCTTCGACGTATCGAGCATGGGGAGCGTCCGCGAACACGGTCACGCGGGTCTTGGTCACTCGTCCGTCGATGCTGTCGCGGAGTTCGCCAGTCCGAACGGGAGCGAGGGCCTGAGCAACCGGCTTGAAGTCTTCTTCCACCCACGCAGCGGCGGCCTTTTGGGGCACGTCAGCGACCGCGTTGCGGATGCGCGTTACCTTCTGGATAAGCCGATCGAAGCCCTTAGCGCCCATGCAGCACGACCCGCTGGGTGATAATGCCGTCGCCGGTGCCGGACTGCACAACTTCGATGATGTCGTAGGTGTTGCCGTCCACTCTGAGCGAGCAGCCCTCAACCGCGAACGGTGTTGCGGTGATGATGGCGTTGATCTTGGCTTCGGTGGTGTTCGCCTCGCGGGTGGTGATACGCACCAGCACCTTTGCAGCCTGCTCAGGTTCAACGGCGTTGATAGCCGTGCTGGTCTTCGTAACCACACCGGGCTTGGCGTCGAACTTCGCCAGCAATCGGTTTGCCAGAGCGCGAGATGCCTTGAGGTCCATTAGCGGACGATCCGCATCATGGTCAGGCCACCAGAGCCACCGCTTGCGGCGGCAACAGGGGCAAGGAGGCCGCTGATTTCGGGGAAAGGATCTTCCGAAATACGGAACTTCGTTTCCGTCGAGCCGACGCCCTCAAGGGACTCCTTCATGCTCTCGATGGAAGCCGCTGCTTGACGCTCGGCCAGCTTGTCGATCGTGGGTGCCAGCATGATCGTGGCTTCGCGAACAAGCGCGTCCGAAACGTCGCTCGTAATTAGCCGGTAGGTGCGGCGAATGAAGTCTGAGGCGCGATAGAGAGCGGCCAGCTTTTCGGCATCACTGCCAAAGAACTGCCAGTCCTCATTGCCCCTAAGTGCGTGGTAGGCGTTCGCCTCAGATACTGTGATGTCCATCCGATATTTATTCGGACATGGCGAAGCCCCAGTGTTTCCACTGGGGCTTGCGTTGGCTTGGGTCCTGAGACTTAGGCCGAGTGCTTTACAGCGCGGAAGCCGATGAGCGTCGTGTCTGCAACCTGATTCCAGTTTGCAGCGGTAGCCAGGCCAGTGATGCCGGGCTTTGCAGCGCCAGTGTAGCTGAAGCCCTGTGGAGCAACGACAACCGACAGGCGGGTGCGGAGGATTTCACCACCACCACCGTTACCGGCGTTTGGATCGCGGTCGATTTCCATGCCGACTTCGCCGGGGACCAGACCTGCACCAAATGCCAGAGCGCCGTTCTGTGCGACAACGGTCAGGTTGTCACCGAACGTCTCGGTGATGATGAGGTTGTAGCCAGCGAACTGGTCGAAACCGAGATCGGTGTCTGCTGCTGGAACGTATGCGTTGCGGTTGGCCTTCTGTAGCTTCGCGAGGGTCTTACGCGAGATAAACAGGGTCTTCTGAGCGCGTGGGTCGTCCATCGTGGAAGCTGCATCAATCAGCTTGTCGAGGTCGAACGCGTCAGCGACTGCGCCGGTCGTCAGAGCAGCGGTCTTTGCCAGCACGCCCTTCATGGACGCGACAGCGAGGTTCTCAGCGACTTCCGACCAATACATTGGGATGGCCGAAACCAGACCGCCGCGAACGTCATACTTGGTGATCATTTTAACGAGGTCGGTGTAAGCCCAACCCCAGTTGATGTCGTGACGCAGAGCCATGTAGCTGCCTGCGGTGATCTTACCAACTGGACCCTTCTCATCGAAGTCATCCGACGAGTAGTTAAAGGTGCTGGTGTCGACCTTGTTGATGAAGTTCAGGCCCTGCATCTGCGAACCACCGGTCATCAGCATGTCGACTTCTGGGCCACCGACTGCAACGCCGGAAGTGATAAGGGAGTTCTTTACGCGAAACGCCTGCGTGACTACATTCGAGAGCACGCCGGGGTTTGCTACTAGGTCCGCAATGCGGGTCTGTGTAGTCATTCGATACCTCAACTATTGGGTTGAACGACCCAATAATCGAAGGGCCGTGAGCCGTTTTCTGGCTCACGGGTATTTATGCTGATGACTGATTTGGCTTGTTCAGGGCTTCAAGTCTGGACGATTCCACTTGTCAGCAAGCGATGTTGCCGCCGCTGGATCGGAAACCGTTAGTTTCATGTAGCGGGTGTATTCATCGGCAGTGCTTGGAGCATTGCTCCAGCCCGAGGTATCAACTGCGATCGCGCCTGTGGAACCGCTGCCGCTGCTTTCAGGTGCGCTTACGGTCTTCAAACCGGTTGGTGTTTTGAGGTATGCTTTTGCAGCATCGGCAATCGACTTGCCTTCAATCGTCGCAACGCCGTCCTCGTATGTGACACGGCGTAGCAGATGCGATTCCACGAGTTCAGCCCATTCAGGCATGACCTTCCCATTGGTGATCGCCGTCTTGATTTCGTTGTTGATGCGAACTTCCTTGAGGTCGTTTGCAAGCTGGTCGCGCTCATCCTCAACGGCCTTGAGCGCGGCAGTGTGTTCGCGCTTCAAGCGGGCTTCCAGAGCCGTGATGTCTTTGTCATCGCGCTCGCGCTGAGCGGCTGCGCTGTCTCGCTCACGCTGGAGATCGGCAAGCTGACGCTTGAATTCGTCACGTTCGCGCTTGAGTTCAGCGTTCTTGTTCTTGAGGCCGGTATCTTCGGTCGAGATATCCGTATTGGTGTTTTCTGTAGTCATGTAATCCTTTCAGCCCCCAAGGCTTCATAGGTTGCGGCCCTGCCGCGTCTCATGCTGTCCCAAACAGCACGAGCTATTTAGCTGGGGGCTGGGATTAGATGCTCGGTGGAGGTGGAGCCGTAACTAGCGTGGCTTGAATCTCAGCGATGCGCGTCTGCTCTTCTTCGAAGGTCAGGGTTTCGTTGTAAACGCCGCCGTCGCGCAACTTGTAGAAGAGGCTCTTTGCGCTGAGTTCGTTTGCAGAACGCAGACCCAACAGTGCAGTGATTTCCTGTGGGCTGATGTTCGTGGGCAGGTAGTCTGTGTTGATCTGGAAGCGGACGGCAGCGTTATCGGTAAAGGCCGACACGCGAGCCAATGCGCGCTCCATGTGGGCACTGACGGTGTTGGCGATCATGGCCAGAACGCTGTTCTCTGCGCCCTGTCGGACGGCCTCGGTTTCCGCTGCTTCTGCAACGGATTTCTGGCGAGCTAGGATGCGGCTTGCGATGGCGGCTAGGCGGTCCTCATAGGCCTGAATGGCGTGCTCGATTGGAACGGCAGCGTCTGCGGGGACGGACAGCACCTGCGCGCGAGCTTCAGGCTTTTCCGACGTGTAGATTGCGCCGGGTGCCCAAGAGAGCGTGTCACCTTCCTTGCCCTCAATGCCGCTGATGAAGAGCATTGGACTGATGCCGAAGATGATGTGCGTCGTTAGGGCGCCGGACATCACGTAGTGGTCGAGGTTCAGGGTCACGACGTTATCGAGGGGTGCGCCACTCGGAGTGAAGCTATTATCGGTGGTGATCAGGTCGAATGGGATCTCGGTCAGGTAGCGACCATTGGCCGTGGGTTCGTAGGTCTCGGTGGGGCTGTCTTCCATAGGGAAGACGCCGTTTTCGTCCGTGCGATAGACCTTCACAACCACGCGGCCTGCGCGCATTTCCAACAGACGAACCGTGCAATCGTCGTCCTGCAACCTGACACGCACAGGCACGCGACGATTGCGGACCACACCCGGCTTACACTCTAGGATGTTCTCGGCTTTGTAGAGGTTCACGAAGGGACGAATGCCCTCATCGATCGCTGCGCCAAGGCTGCTCGCCGTGCCCGCTGGGTAATCGGTCAGGAGGCCGCAATAGTTGGTGGTCAGCACCTCGCGGCATACCTGACGGGCCAGCTCTTCAACGCTGTCACCGTGGCTGGTGATGACGTTCTTGATTTCCTTGAGCAGACCCGTCGTTTCCATCACGGGATCGCGGCGCATCATCAGGCCAACGATACCGTCGGCGGTCCGGTTGGCTGCTGGGTAGAAGCTGACTTGCTTGAGGTATCGGGCGTAGCTTGCGGCGTCCTGAGTAGCGAAGGCCAAGGGCAAATAAGCCTCGCCCTTTGCACGGACCTTGTAGGTGCCCTCGATTACATCGCGAGCAGTCGTCCAACGATTCAGATGCTGCGAAAGGCTAGAACACCTCAGATTAATTGCCACGTAGATACCTCGACTGGATTGTCGGGTATTTATTGAGACTAGCAGCCCGGCAGTTTTGGTCCGCTACGCCTCACCATTGCGCCACTGCTCGCGCCGATTTTTAGAACTTCACTGACACCCCAGACAAGCGCGTCCATTCTATCCGGCGACTTCTTCGTCTCGGGCTTGTAGGCACACATCTGGCTTTCAAGTTCCTTGAAAGTGTCAGTGTGGAAGACCTTGCCTTGATGATAGGCCATCGCGACAGGCTCGGCGCGAATCAACTTGCCACGGCTGGCGTTGACCATCTTTACGGGCATATTGCGGCGATAGGTGCGGATCGTATGCTCGACCATCTGACCGCCGTAGTTCTTCTCCGCGACTACGAGGTCTGCGCCGTAGCTGTCGTAGAGTTCTCCGACCTTCTTTGCCCACTGCTCAGGGGTGCCCTTGAGGCTGGCGTCTTCGAGAATGTAGGCGCAGCCATCCATTCCCAAACCGACGACGCAGATACCCGTGCTGTCGCTGTTATTGCCATTGCTGCCAGCGGGATCGACAGCCACGATGATGCGAAGCAGGTAATCGTCGGCAGGACGCTCCCGGTATTTGAACATGCTCTTGCGGAACAGCGCGTCCGGGTTGTCGTCGCGCCATTCGCCCTCAAGAAAACGAGCGGCCATGTCGGGCGAGCCGTCGTAACGGTCTTCCAAGCCCTCAACGTAGCCCTTGGCGATATTCTGGGCATTCTCCGACGTGGGCAGCTTGACCCTACGCCATTTGGCCAGCGCCTCAGGCTTGAACGGCTTCCCGGTTAGCGGATGCTGCTTGGCTTTGAAGCAGAGGTAGTCCCAATCGGTCTTTACGTCTGGATTGCAATCGAAAATCATCAAGGGCCGCAGCATTTGAAGCTGGCCCTGAGCATCTAGGATGGGTTTGCCGGTGTTGCCGTCAACCAATGGCGCAGTATCGGCCATACGTGAGGCCAACTGCTGGATAATATCGTAGTCCTGAACTTCGTTGCACTCGTTGACCCACGCGGTTGCGTATTGAGCGCCTAGGACTTTATCGATGTTGTTGGGATCAAGGCCCTCGAAGTGGATCTTGCTGCCATTGGGGAACTCGACCCAGCTTTCAGCGCGGTTGACCTTGTTGTTTTTTTGCATCCACTCCCAAAGGTCGGGGTAGATCATCTTCATGATTTCGGGGAACGTGCCGTTGAACAAGTGACTGCGGCAGCTTCGCATCGTTAGACGAAAGATGGCGTGCTTGGTGCCCGGATAAGCGATAGCCCGGTTGATGATATTCGCAGTGATGATGGCGCTTTTGCCCGATCGGCTGGGGCCGTAGGCCAGCACGTTCTCAACCACAGGATCATGCCAGATGATCTGGTTAAGACGCTGTTGCTTGGGGTTGGGATTGAACTCTTTGCGGTAGAATGGCTCTGTCATCCCATATTTAAGAGGATGCAGTGCTTTTCATTGCTTGAGTCACCTTAGCGGATGACGCGACTTACCTGCGACAATACGAATCGCCGCAAGCAACGGGAGAATGGTAATGGTCGGGAGTGCAATTAAGCCCTTGGGGTGGCGCGATGTCGTGGCAGCGTCAGTGCTGGCTCTACTTGCCCTGTGGGCAACCGACGCGCTGCCGACGCAGGCCGCGGATGTCAGGATAACTGCTGAGGCGGCTAGACCCTCGTAGGGCTTCTCAGGGGATCAGAGGTGCAAATGGCCGGGTTGCCCCGGCCATTTCTGTCGTTCCCTAGCTTAGACGGTATATGCCCTCAAAGGGACGATGCTGCACCGCGTTTACTCAGTTGGGGCCATGATAGTCTTTCGCTCGGGAACCATCAACTGAGCAGCTAGGGCATGTCCACGATCCCGCGACAAACGGACTGTATAGGAGACTAGCAGCACGCCCTGGTCCATTATTTAGCCGCGCTGCGACCCCTGCGCCGAACCCTGACACCCACGTTCTCGCCCCGCTGATGCGCTCGGGCTTCGGCTAATCCCATGAGGTCGACGTGGTGTTCGTAGCGGCCAAAATCGCGTTCGTAGGCGCGGAACAGGGCGAGGAAATCGATGGGTTGCTCCATCCCCTAATTAGCCATCTGTAAACCGCCGTCAGGGCACATGGGCCACTCAGAGTGAGGGCCATGATGAGCGATAAGAGCAAGCGCGTTGATGAGATTCTGGGCGGCGATGTCGATGACATAGGTCGGCTGATGGAATTGGATCGACTGCTCAGCGTGGAAAGTCGCGTCAAAGCTGGTCAGGGCGAGGCGTTCGCTGACGCGGCCAGCAAAGAGGGTGACTTGATGAGTGGCAAGACGGCCAAAGACATCGCAAGGCTCAAGCGCCTCAATCCGTGAGATCGAGCGACCAACGCTATTTCCACGTCCAGCGGACCAAGCGGCCCACTGAGCAATACGGCGATCAGATCGTCCACGCGCGACAGACGGCCCGCACGACAGGCACGACGGAACAGTTAGACGCGGTAATCCGCGAAAGCGCGGTTGAGCATCCCGTGGTGTTGCTGGCCTGCGGACGCACCGCGAATGACTTCCGAAGGCAGTTTCGACGTGGCACACCGGCTTACCACGGCGTTGCGGCCAATGATGTCGCGCCGATCGATCTCCTCAGGGACGAGAAGCTGGACGGCTACGTCGTGATGCGGCTGACCCGCGAGCAGCACAGGGCAGTCAGGGACAAAGCCGAGAAGCTGTATGGGCGGGATCGGCTGCTCAGTGACCCTCAGGGTGCTATCTGGACGCAGGTTGTCCACGCGAGCCTAGCGGGTGAGCGGGAAGAGCATATCGACTTGCTGGCTAACCTCAGGGATCGGGGCCGGGTTCTGAACGAGCAGGACCGGCAGGGCTATCAGGTCGTGCCATTTCCAACGCCTGACGAACTGCCCGATGATCTACCCGCGAATGAAGCCGTATTGCCCTTTGCAGCTCATCAGTTCCTGACATGGCAGGGGCATAAAGATGCGATCCGCTGGGAAGCATGGCGTAGTGGCATGACGACGCCCGTGCTGATGTTGACGGCTTATCTGGAGGGCCGAAGCATGATGGAAGCCCGTTATTGCAGGACCGGACAGCGGGATACGCATGAGCATCGCCGGCACTTCCAAGGCCAGGTTGACCGGATCGCGGGGCTTGGCAGCAAACTGGATGAATGGGCAGGAAAGTGGGATGGCAGACGACCGGAACAGGTGTTGCCGTAAAGGCTCAGGCTGCTAGAAAAGAACAAGCGGGGAACGAAATCGCTTGACGGTTTTTAGAGTGATTGGTAGCCTCGGAGCATCGCGTAGTTGATTACTAGGACACCGGTTCTGCTGATTGGGCCAGCGAAACAGTTGTTCCAAGAGAAGTGGCCCGATCAGCAGAACCGGTGTCCTGCGTCTTCCGAGCAGATTTTTGCACCATAGTATTTTGGCGGCTCCGCTTCCGACTATTTGACTTTCTGGCGTTCATAATGCCCGATCTCCTCAAGAGTTTCATCGTTGGCGGCATATTGGCCCTGCTGGGAATCAGCACATAGGCCCTCGCTCCAACCCTCGAATACTACCACAATAGCGGCTGTAATCAAAGCTAACTCTTAAAAAGTAAGAAAGTATTCTAGGACCTTGGTAGTTCGACCATGCTGTCGATTTGTAAGCCGGAAGCCAACACCGCCTCATACAAACCTGTAAAATGCTGCTCGGTAAGTCGCAGGGCCTCAGCGTAGTCGGGTCGGTATGCGTTGCCCTTGCTGGCTGCGAAGAGGGTCGGCAGGTCGTTGAACAGTTCGGGGTTATTGTGCTTGATTGTGTTAGACGCCTTACGCAAGAACTCGAGTGCAGGACGATCGGGGGCCAGCCCTACGGCCTCCAGCCAATCATACTCACGGCCCGCCTTGTAGTTGTTGCCACGCTTTGCCAATCGCCAATCGTCCACTGCTTTCTCCCAGTAGTGGTGAAGCATTACGATGTAGGCGTTTAGCGCGATCCGGCGAGCATTGGCGTTCTGCTCAATGGTCATTTCATGCAGGGCTTCGTGGAGATAGAGGTGTTCTCCGGACTCATCGACCTCATAGGGATATTTGTCCCCCTGCTCGATCAGCCGCCTTGTCAGCAATAGGTCGTCCTGAGCGTTCTCCTCATGCAGATGGAGGACATTCATCGTGGCATCGTAGGCGCGGCGCATATCCTCCAAGCCACGTTGGAAAGCATAACCCCGCATGTTGAAACAAAACTCGACCATGGCGCGGAGGATAGCCCACTTTCTGAGGGGCCAAAGTAGAAATCCTGAGACTCGCAGGGCACCGTGAGAAAGGGGCGTATGCCCTCCACCAACTCACCTGATCCAAAGAGCAGCCGATCTTTGGCCTTGACGCGTTCTTTTCTGAATATCAGTTCAATCAACCAAGTCGCACCTCTACCAGTCACACTATAGCCGCGACTCTGCAAATCAACCGCTCAGGCAGTCACCTAGATATCTTTTTATCTTTGCGGCGAGCCGTTGGTGTTTGGGGTGCCATATGGGTCTGGGTAGGAGGTTGCTCTACTACCCATTCACTATGTTGCCGCACCTGTCAAAGAGCAAGCCAGGTCATTATATCTTTGGGGCTTGACGAAAGATATCTATCACTCAACCGACCGCCATGTGGTCTGGTTTAGATAGATTGTCCATACCATCAATGAGTGGTTGATTTGCTCTATTGTGAGTATAGTGTGACTGAGCAGGAGCGTGACTCTTTGCAGATCCAGACAACAAAAGAGTTCAACGACTCGTCGCATTCTGGCTGACGGTTTGTCTACTGATGTTAGTTTGCTAGGGTGGAGGTATGACTTCCGATCTAGGTCCACATAGTCTCAAGTGAGACTACCGCCACAGTGGCCATACTACCTAGATAACACACCTGCTGATTGACTGATCGGGGGCCAGAACATGAGCGTTGCACAGGGTCTGAGGGGCGCTCAGCTACCCAACTACCCTAGGGCCAGCCCTTGACCCTCACAGACCCTTACAGGGCATCAGTGACGTATTAGAGACCCAGAGCCATTGCACGGCACAGATGCTGCTCTACCTCGTCTGCGTCGATGCTGAGAATGAGGTCTTTTAAGTCCTGAGGCATTGGCTCACCGGAAGTGTGGTAAATGGCCCGCATGAGGTTGCCCAGCCAGTTGTGGTAGTCTGTGTTGTCAACGATCAAATACAACTGCATGACAAGCCCCTTTGGTTATCATGCTTGTATAGTCGTCCACTGGTCCAATCTACTGAAGACTTTAGATGTCCGTTAATCATCTTGCTCTGGATCTCCGATAACACTGCCATCGATGACCGGTCCACCAAGGCCCCACTGGGGCATGGACACTGATACAGCGACGTTCTGGTCCACCTGTAGGCTGTCGCCCCATGCCTTGCGGTTGGATCGAGCCGCGATCCATTTGATGTTGTCGCTGAGCAGCTTCTTGGCCGCGTCACTCAGAGTGGTGTCGTAGGGGATCTCATACAGCTTCTCGACCTGAGCCGATTGCCCATGCGAACTGGCGATGGCTAGGCGCTTGTCGAACTCCTCATCAATCGCCGCGAGGTTGCGGATGGTCGCGGGGTCGACACCGATCTCACGGCAGACGGTGGAGAGGATATGGCCACCACGAATGCGGTAGAGAATGATCTCTTTGTGCTCCTCGCTCACCCGACGCCACGCATTGGTGTCGCTCTCGGCTAGGTTGCGATCTGCCAGCTCACTCAGGGTCTTCGCGCTCTCGGCGGTCCGGGCCGCGTATTGGATCGCTCGCTTCGATTGTTCGTCCAGCTTGGGTAGTTTCTTTTGTGCCATACAGCTATTTAATCGCTGACATCATATTTCAGGACGGCACCAATGGCTCTTCCTCAGACTTACTCACGTCGGAAGCGCATCCGCGAGCAGGAAGGTAAGACCGCCGAGCTGAGGACATTTCCATTTGGCACGAAGCTGCTCAATCAGCTTTTTCAGGCGTTTCAGGTTATCGACAACCATTTGGACAGCATGAGTGAGCCGCTTTTTCGCGCGCTCATCGCCCACTTACGGAATGAGCTTGGCGTAATGGCGCTGAACAATAGCAACACCTTTCAAGAGGAGTTCTATTGGTGGTGGATGTCGGAAACCCATTTCAATGATGAAAGCCGCGACTTGAGAGTGGACTCTGTAGAGATTGCCTGCGCCTACCCCTTCGAATATATTCGAGAGCTGCGAGCCACAGAGCCGCATATGGCTTACGGCCCTGCTGACGAGATCCGTAACATCATTCGTGAAATCAACGCGAGAATGGCCGAGGATGGCTTTGGCTATCGGTTCGACAAGGGTCAGGTCATCGAGGTCACCTCGGAGTTCATCTATGATGCTGCTATCGCCCCTGTTCTTGGTCTAATAGCCGACAAGGACTTTGCCGCTGTAGATCAGGAATTCAGGGACGCTCTGTCCGAGTTGCGTGGTGGCAATTATGACGACTGCATTGCGGATTGCGGTAACGCTCTTGAAAGCACGTTGAAAGTCATTGCTGCTAAAAAGGGTTGGGTAACGAAGCCGAGCGATCGCGCCGCAGTGCTAATCAATCTGATGTTCGAGAAGGAACTCATTCCGCAGCATCTGCAATCCCAGTTCACAGGGCTAAGGTCCGTCCTGCAGGGCATTCCAACGATGCGGAATAACGAAGGTGGCCATGGAGCGGGCACGGCTCCGCGGGTCGTTGAGAAACACTTTGCGGAATATATGGTCCAGCAAACCGCTGCCGCGATTCTGTTTCTGATCAAAGCGGCGGGCTGAGGGCTTTAAAAAGGGAGTTGTTCGGCTTCGTCTTCGCCTTCACCTTCGTCGACAATCTCATCGGCGAGTTCGAGAGTCGCCCCAACCACCCCTAACTCCTCATCGAGCTCGTCTATTTCATCATCTTGAATTTCGGAAACATACCTCTCTCCCGATAACAGCTCTCGCAGCAACTGAAGTCGCTCAAGAAGCTCGTCAAAAGTGATAACACGCGCATCTTTTAGCTGGTTTCTCATTAGCTCAAAGGAAGTCCGCTTGTCCTTTTCGGCGGGGGTGGTCCCGGCAACGACCACGCAGTCTACCGCAGATACATCTAGGTTGCTGATGTCGTCATTTTCGCTGTTGTTGTAGCGAGTAGCCATGATGCCGGTAGTCAGCTTGAGCCGTTGATCTAGGAGCTGAATGATTGACCCCATGATTGCTGACGATGGACCAAAAACGCCTTTACGATACTCCTGACCGAGTAATGGTGTTTTGGGCGTCTTCAGTTCTACGAGCACGGCGTTATGACTGATAGGGTTCTTGGCGAGGAAGTCGGCTATTTTGGTGCCACTACCTATTACCGTCTGGCCGCCAACAGACGCCCCAGCTTGAATAACAATGATAGGCTGACCAAAAAGCATCGACAGAATGAAGGGGTTAAGTTCGAGCAGCCGTTGCCACTCGGCTTCTGCGCTATTTCTCCTCAAACGCATTTCGAAGTTCGCTATAAGCCTATCTAAGCTGACAAGCTCAATATCTTTTTGAAGCTGAACGAACTCCTTAGGATCGCGCTGCGCTATCGCACTGGCGTTGTTGGCAAATGCGGCCAGCATACCCGCTCTGTCTTTGCCCCTCAGCTTGACGCCACTCGATTTCGAGCCGCCTAACAGCCGGAATATCGTGCCGGGCTCATAAGGGCGTTCTTTAAACGAGAACTTGGCAGGTTGGGCGATATGTATCGACGCATTGTGGGCTAATATGGCACGATCCGTAAGGCTTTGCTGTTGAGCGCGGCGTGCGATCCGGTTCATTCCGCTTCGAAGGGTCAGGTATTCGCCCTCGCCCATAAAGAAAGTGTTGCCCTCTACACGCGTCGTCTCAAATTCTCCAATAACGAGGCGCGTCACCCCCTCAATCTGTTCAATAGCTTGAACTAGAGGCTTCATCTCCTTGATAAAACCGAAACCCCATTCGGGATCACGCATAAGTCCACTGGGCAAGTCATCTAGAAAGCCGAGAACGGCAAAGTGATCTTCGGGCTTATTAGACCGGGTGTCCAGGTCAACCACGATCTCTTTGAGGCGTCGGTATTTCTGACGATACAACTTCGCCGTCTCAAGCGTTAGTTGCGGGAAGATGCTTAGTTCACCAGCGTGAAAATCAAAGCTCAAAATACGACGAGGCTTGGGAGGCTCGCCGTCGAGAAAGATCTTCGAAACCCGCTGTTCGACGGCATCGGGTAATCGTAATATGACGTTGACGACCTCGTCCAAGACATCAACGATCAGCCGCGGTTCGGTAGCTGCGGGGGTGGCGAATAGGTCGTGCTGATCCATTGCAATCGTCCCATCGTCTGCCAAGATCGACACCCCTATTTTCGACAGGCTATCGGGGACGGGGGCGCCGGTCTAGCGATCTTCATCGTCGTGAAGCCAGATATTGGGGTCGCTCAATATGTCCTCGGCGTCTCGGTCATCAATGGTTTTTGCCGCCCAGCCCACGGGGTCATGGGTCGTGCCAAAGAACCAGATATAACGACGGTTCATGTCGCCACTCGCTCCGGGTTCAGCCGTCCAATAATATGAGTCTCGTATCTCTTCGCTCATGTCGGCCAAGTCAGCCATGACATCGCGGAAGTTCTGGTCATCCGGTGGATTGGCCACGAGGTGCTTTATGAGAATCGCACCGCTGGGTAGGTCGCGCTTCTTGATCGTAGGGCCATTGTTGCGCGCAAATATCGCCTGACCAACGTGGAAGCCCAGCTTGAGCCGATCTTCCTCGCTCATGCCCATGTAGCCCAGTAGCTCGTCCATCTTTTTGGTTAGTGGCTTGTTGGGGTCCTGCCGCGTTCTCAGTTGGCATTGGAAGCAGTCATACCCCGTGCTGCCGTCGGGATTGACGAACACCGACCCTCGTTTGGTGCGGTCGCGGCTATGGCCACGAGGGATGCAACCGGGACAGTCGAAGGTGTATTTGGTTGCGCCGTTGTAGGGCCTGCCTCTGGTGCCTGGGGGCAAGTGGGCCATCAGGGCGTCACGGACTAGATTGTTCATCTGGCCGATCTACCGGCCCACGATTGCCCAAGGGTTAAAAGGCTGGCTATCCGCGGATAGCCAGCCCAGTCGGTTATTCCGCGGTGTCGTCGGTCTTGCGCTTACGTGGTGCGGGCTTTGCAGCTTCGGCCTTGGGGGCGTTCGTCTGACCAGGCTTGCGACCCAGACCGATCTTCTTGGCCATTTCCTGACGAGCAGCCGAATACGTCGGGGCAACCATAGGATAATCGGCCTTGAGGTTATACCGCTCGATATATTCCTTCGGCGTCAGGCCATTGGTCGCGAGGTGACGACGCAGGGTCTTGTAGGGCTTGCCGTCGATCATGCTGATGATGTGGTCAGGGCTCGCAAGGCTCTTACGGGCCGTCACTGCGCCCACGTATTCCTTTGCCTCATCCGCTGGTCCAGTGGCTTCCGTGGAACCACCGACGAGGCCCTGAACGCTGGCGTGCATCGAAGCGAGGAAGGCCGGCACGTCATCGGCGTTCGTGCGCGTGTTAGGATTGCTTAACCAAGCGATCGTCAACTCCGTGGCGAGTTCAACGGCGTTGGGGGTGTAGGTATCGTCAGACATGCAGGGGCTCCAATTATTCCGCGCACTTAGGCCGAGGAATTGTGAGGAACAACCCATAGGGCCTGCTAATCGTTCAATCGACGAATGAGGTTCCGCAGCTTGGTTCTGTCCTCTTGTGAACGGTCCACTGGTTCAGCAGCTTTGGGACTATTCCGGTTCACATTACAATCTGGGCAACTTGTCACGAGGTTAGCGAAGGTATTGTTCGTTCGGTTCCAATCCAAATGATCTACGTGCAGGTCTGCCCATTCGATGTCTGCGTTGCACCAATAACACGTTTGCGAACCCGGACCATACTTCTGGAAAGCAACCGCCCGATGCTCATAAACGTAGCCCTGCTTATTCGACAGGGAATGGGTTTTGTCGCGTAAAAGGATGTAGCCAGTTTTACGATTTTCGTATCGGCCCATTCGTTCAGGCTTGTCGGCGTGGAACAACGTGGGCAGCTTTTCTACCCGTCGCTCTCTATAGTGGCGTTCGCAAAGTGCCTGATAGCCGCCTTTGTTCAAACGTTCGCAACCGGGATATTCGCAGGTCCGGAGTTCGCGGACACCAAAACGGCGGTCTTCATCCTCGATTTGAGCTTGCTCTGTCACACAGATAGTTATCCGTGTTGATAGGCATCTTTATGCTAGGCCAGCGGCAGCTTGAGCAGGATCGCCAAGTCGCTAGGATCGTGTCAGGGGGATGCCGCCATGCGGGTTGCGCGCAAGGGACTCATAAGGCTGTGGATTGTCCTGTCGGTCATCTGGACCGTTGGCGCAGCTACGTGGGCAACAAACGATCTCTTCAAAACGTGGGCCACACTCGATCAGGCCACGTTTAGCCTCTGCAACACCGATTTTGGTCACAAGCCGGACGAGACAGTCGCGCAATGTGCCGAGAGGCAGGGTGCGAATCTCAGTGCGTTCCAGCATGAGCATATCTCGCCGGGCCAGTGGTGGGCGCAGGCTCTAGGCTATGCGTTCCTGTTCGACGTCTTCGTTACCGCATTGCTGATCGGTGTCTTTTATGTGGCCCGCTGGGTCTGGCGCGGCTTTAGGCCTACGAAAGAGCCAACTTCAAAATGAGCGCGGTGTCGCGATCATTCAGCACAACGATGACGTCAGATGGCCTGTTGAAATAGGCGTTGACGAAATGGTGCTGTCGTTCGTTCTCACAGAGCCAATCGTAAGGGCGATCACACGACTCTTTGTCGATGAGGCGCAGCCTGACCTTGTAGAGCGGTTCGCTCATCGGGCACCTACCAGCTTGCGGATAGTATCTCGCATTTCAAGGGCATGGGTATCCCAGGCTGGGATACTGTGGCGGTTTGCAACCTCGAGAGCTTGTTCGCGCCTCTGCGCTTCCAATGCGTCGCGGGCTGCAACGATCATTGAATTCTGAGCATCGGCGTAGCCGTTCTGACCGGTAGAAAGACCCCAGTTAGAAATCTGTTCAACCGTAGCTTCGCGAATGCGCTCGGCTTCGGTCTGAAAAGTGCGAGGCTCATTGTTGACGTTTAGCGCGTCGAGTTGTGCCAACCGGAAAGAGCGGGCTCGTTCGTAGATGTTGTTTTGATTCGTCATTGTAAGCACCTGTTTGTTTCTGTCCAAGATATTTAGCTCGCAACGACTCGTCGCTTTATTATGTTTTTGGTCTGGTTTTGGTAGGAATGGCCGTCCAACGACTGCAAACATGCTGAACAGCAAAGGAGTTCAGCATATGCGCGCACCGATTAAGAAGCAGTCCGAGTTTGAAACTGTTTTGAATTACGCCGCGACGACCAGCCGTCCCCATATGTATCGGCTTATGATGCTGCTGAGCATTAAATTGGGCCTGCGCCCCATGGAGATCGCGGGACTTGATACTAGCTGGTTCCGGGGTGACGAACTCCGCATCCCGCTCGGCCATAGCAAGCGCAAGCAGGGACGCAGCTTGCCCCTATGCAGCGAGATTCTGGACGCTTTGGCCGCGCACATGCAGGGCAACGCAGGGCGCGTATTCCGCAACAAGGCGGGGGACGTGTTCACGGCCAACGGGATCAGCGAGGCTATGCGTCGGCTCTACAAACTCGCAGGCGTTGAGGGCTCCTGCTACAGTGGTCGCCGGACCCTCGCTACCAGTCTCGTAGATCGGGACGTGAATATCGCCATCGTTAGCAAGGTGCTCGGCCATAGCAGCATTGCAACCACGCAATCCTACGTCGGCGTAACGGACAATATGATGCGTCGGGCACTTTATGCCTGAAAGCGGTTGCTCTGAAAGTCAGGCGATGTCTTTTAGTCTCAACAGCAGCAGCGTTGCTGCAATAGCTGGAGACTTAGAATGGACTGGAAAAAGACCGTAAAGCCCGCTCACACGGTCGAGGGCTTCGCAAAGGCCAAAGCCGCTGGTTCAGCGCGCACGGCATCGGCGGTCGTAATGGCCAGTATCGACAAGCAGATCGAATTGTATGGCAAGCCCGAGGCTGAGGGACGCAGGACCTTCCGCGTTGAGGGCGACAACGTGGCCTTCATGATCCGCTACGCCAACAGCCCACTGAAGCTGGTCGGTGAGGAAAAGGAACTCGCGGTTCCTCAGGCGCAGTTCGTGGACGTATTGAAGGCCATAAAGGCCGACATCGAGAAGGGCGCGTTCAAGGACCAGCTTGAGGCGATCGCGAAGCAGGTCAAAAGCCGCAGCGAGCGCATGGGCGAGACGCGCCGCAGCAAAAAGGAAGCTGCGCCGACCGCCTAATGCGGCTCACTCCGAGTGACCAAAGGCCCCGGCATTGGTGCCGGGGCCTTTTGCGTCAGTAGCGCCGACGAAGGCGATCCGGTTCGGGGATGCGCGCACCAACAGGCAGGAGACTGTTGAACTGCCTAAAACGGCGGTTGTGATGCTTGGCTTTGAGCGCCAGTGCGAAAGCACCTGCGAGTGCAAGCACCAAAAGCGCAGCATACGTGCCAAAAGCCAGCTTTGGGCCGAGCGCAACGACGCCAAGCACGATGACGGCCATGGACACGAGATATTTGGCGGCCCTCATGACGAGGGACTTGGACCAGTTAATGCTCTGGCGGTAGCGATGACCTTCCTCAGCGCGCTTGAGCGCGAAAGGACTGGCGCTGTTGACCTTTTTCCTCACTCTGGACTTCGGCATATCGGTTCCCTTTTCGTTCCCTAACCGTCCAGGAGATAAGCGCAGCTCGATGGGAGTCAAGGAAAGAGCCAGATCACCTCAAGTGACCCGGCTCCCATGCCTACAAAGGCCAGCCGGGAAATTGACAGAAACCCCGGCTGGCCATCTACTTAGCTAGGCTACGATCCTACCCTTTGCTCTCGCCTCGCTGGCGTATGCGCTGAGCGACTTATCGGCCTTGAAGTGGATATCTCGTTCAACGCGCAGCCCTCCCGGTCCCACGACCTCCCAAATCTCATCGAGGGATATGTAGCCAAACTCAGGGCTACCCATGTCGGCCAGACCAAACGCCAGTCCGTCATCGTCCAGTTCTGACAACAACCATGTCGCCCCAGCCCACGGCAGGAATATCTTGCATACGGGTTCGAAGTCTCGCTCGCGCCGAGTGCCCTTGAGGGGTAGCTGCTCGTGATGATTGGCGTTGAGCTTTTGAACGATCTCTGGCGTGAGCATCGCGATTAGTTCTAAGTCCATGTGGCTTACTCCTTGTTGCCACCAGAACATCAAGCGCCACGTGGAGGGCAAATCAACCAAAGAATGGCAGCAGGGCAGAGACATCAGAAATCTGGCTGGTAGAACAAGTCTGGCGTAGGAAAGGATGCCAAAAGGCTATTGATAGAGTGGGCAAACAGGAGTTGCCCACATGCTTACACAGATCGACCTCAACGCATTCGCAGACTACGCACTCAGCACGTTCGACTATAGCGCAGACTTCGAGGACGATGCATTCGCGGTCACGTTCGATGACCAGCGCATCTACGTTGAGCGCAAGCGCAGCCACTTCGTCCTGCACATCGGTTCCGACACCCACAAGCTGCCGCGCTGCTAATGCCGCCGATCAGCCAAGCTAACCCGCGTTTGATGCGTTTCTTGAAACAGCGGCGAACAACGCATATTCGACCGGCCAATGACAAGCTGGCCGCGTGGGTCCAAAGACAGTGCCAGAGACGCCCATAGAGCCTCGCACAAGCCCAGACAGATAAGCGCAGCTATCCAACGCTGCGCTTACCTGTCTCGGTTTTCCTGAGGGTTCTCAGGACCCGTATTTCCACTTCTGCTCCGATGGGTGAACGACCGGTCGTTCAGGCTGCTCCATGCGGTTACGCACATCATCGATCATCTGCTTGGGACCGGGCAGGCCCCTGTGCAGGTCGAGACGGTTACGCAGGTCAACGGGCTCCCCGATCATCACGCCCTTCTGGTCGAAGCGCCATGCCATAAGACCGTTCTGCAACATCACAGTCGCGACGCCATCGGCACCAAACGTGCTGCGAGTGAGGAACGCGAGGGCCTGTTTGACACGAACCCTCGCACTGTAACGGGCGTCCTTGTCCTCGCTGTTTATGCTGTCCTTGACCTCGCGGACTCGGGCCAGATGCTCGATCGGATTAGCCCCTCCTTGCTGGCGCGATAGTTCGTCCCTCATTTCGCGCAGCTTGGCCTCCTCGACATCGATCTCTGCCTCGATCTCCGCAGCCTTGACCGCCAGCGCCTTGATGAAATGCTCGGCTATCATGTCCACGATGGATTGCAGATTCTGGCGCTTGCTTTGAAGCAGGCGTTCGGCTTCCGCGACGTTAGCGGACAGGGCCGCAACGTGGTCAGGAATAGTGAACTTCCTATCATCTATCGCCACTGCCAACACGGCATCAAGGATCGCGGGTTCAAGGGCCTCATACCTGAATGACTTGTTGTTCTGGCACTCGTGCTTTCGGCGGTTGTTATTGCACCTCAGATAGCTGCGATCGACACCACTGACGTAGCTGAGTTTGCGGCCATCGATCTTGCTTTTGTGGTTCGTTGGTCGACCGACCTTCTGCTGGCTCTGAAAATACATGGGCGCACCACAGGTGCAGAAAGCAGACCCCGAAAACAGGTTGCTGACATTGGCCTCCACTGGCCCTCCTGAGAACCGGCGCAGCTTGCGAACAGACTCTACGCGCGCAAACAATTCGGCTGGAATGGCCTGAGGATAGTGGTCCGGCTTTACGATGCCCTTGCTGGTTTCGTTGATCCCGCCATGGGTCCTAGACATGGGGATGTATTCACCAAGCACGGCACGATTGGTCAGTAGCTTGTGAAGGTAGGCTGTGTTCCAGCCATTGCCCTTGTCCTTGTTTTTGACGGCCCAGCTTGGCTCTTTACGCGCGTTCAGCTTGGCCACGATGCTGGGCAGACCATGCCCCTCAACATAGAGGTCGTATATCTCGCGCAGCACGGCGGTGCGGTGTGGATGCAGGACCACATCGTCGGTCTTGGCATCGCGCATCATCCAACCGGGTGGCAGACCGATCTTCGCTTTACGATCGCCGGCTTCAATGGCCTTGATCTTCTCGGACCAGTTGAACAGCCCTCGCTCACTCTTTTTGTTGCTCTCCTCACGAGCGCCCTCACTCTTAAACACCAACTCCATTATGGTGCCGCCGTCGATGCGCTGACCGGCTGGGTAAAAGCGGTCGCCGTCGATGGTCGCGACACTGACGCCGTTTTCAACGCAGACTTTCAGGAAGGCATGAACCTCTTCCCAACCCTGGCGGCTTATGCGGTCGAAATGCTCGCATACGAACACCGCACCGTTCCGGTAGAACCCTTTTTCGACCTGACGTTCGAACGCATACAGCTCGCCGCCCTCAGACCGATTCGCGCCATGAAACGCTGAACGGCCTTTGTCGGATATCTCCCGGTCAGGATCGAGCAACCATCCCTTTTTCTCCGCATATTTTCGGCCGTTTTCAAACTGCCGGACAAGCGAGGTGCCTCTGCCTTGTTCGAGCGAGGAATAGCGGGCGTAAAGAAAAGCGGGGAGCGTCATAACCGGAGTTAAGCGTCTTCGGACGCGTAGGGCAACCGCAGTATGCTTGATCCGCGAGGGCGCGACGCTGGTGCAGAGCGCCGCCGACATCCTCGAGCAGATCCGCCCGTTCGATGCGCGCTCGGTCCGCGCCCCGGGCAATGCGTATGACGCACCCCCGCCAGCGGACGCGAGCG
>Ga0265798_10000993_pt1 | contig 45203 bp, 37 predicted proteins | sample P3T30metagenome_FD_192430 | JGI IMG/M metagenome (GOLD analysis project Ga0265798, IMG submission 192430) | Plant litter microbial communities from East Loma Ridge, Irvine, California - P3 T30 | ecosystem: Environmental > Terrestrial > Plant litter > Unclassified | place: USA: California... | reverse complement strand
CGTTCCACAGCTCGGTGTACTGCTCCTGGAACATCACGTGCAGGGTCTGGAACATCGGACCGGTCACGTTCCAGTGGAAGTTGTGGGTCTTCAGGTACAGCATGTAGCTGTCGGCCAGGACGGTCGACAACGATTCGACGATTTTCGCGCGATCTTCGGTGTTGATGCCAATATCCATATTCATGTGCTATCTCCTTGGGTTCAGTAAGATCCAGATGGTGCTGCTAATCGAAAATGCAACAGTGTCTAAGTTGCACAAGCTTAGCATTTCCCCGAAAAAGACGGAGGACAGCTGGTACACGTGACTTTATGTGAATATTTCACTCATACCGCGCGATTACACTGGTCGCTTCGACATCACGCGAAAGACCGGGAATGAAACTGCATTGGCTGACACTGGCAATGGGACTGGCGCTGGCCGTCCCCGTCTGGGCGCAGGAGCAAGCGCAGGCGCCGGATGCCACCGTCGAATCCGGCGAAAAAGTGCAGGTCAGCGGCGTGAAGAACCCGGCGCTGCGCCCCTACCGCGTCATGGCGCGTGGCCTGGACGCCTTCGACAAGCACCACGCGCTGGCGCCGCAGGCCGGCCTGCGCTTCGAGCTATGGAACGCCGACGGCAGCATCCCGCAAGCCAACGGACTCGGCCTGCGTCTGGCGGGCGACAACACCGACCTGGCGCTGCCGGTCGACGCCGAAGCGACCTTCGTGCTGCCGCGCAGCCAGGAAGCGCTGGACGACGATGCCGACCTGGTCCTGAACCGCAAGAAGGAGCAGACGGGTTGGCGACCGCGCGTACGCAGCCCTGGCGTGCCGGCGGACGCGCGCCGCTTGGGCGACATGCGCCTGGAGTGCGAGGTGTCGTGGGCAGTGATGAAAGACCAGGTGTCGTTCGTGCTGCGCGCCGCCATGTCGGCGGTCGGCGGCATGTGTCACTCGCCGATGACGGCGCTGTCGTACCGCGCACCCAGACGGCTGGCCAGTGCGACGCTGGTGTCGGGCGAGCGCAGCCGGCCGCTCAGGCTGGGCGCGGATGGTCATAGCTATATCGTGCCGCTGCGCGACAAGGAATGGGACAACGAGAGCCTGATCGTCTACCGCTTCGCCGATGCGGCCGCACAGGCATCGACCCCGGACGCCTGAACGCTGAGACCGATGCAGCCATCGACCGCTAAAACATGACCCGATCGGACCAAGACACACGCTTCATTGCATGTGGTGAACACGGTAAGCGCCATTTCGCTTACGTTTGTCGACATCTCACCAATGGAGCCGGCCTTGGATTCTTCCATATGAGCGATGCCGATAATTCTGCTACCAAGCAGGGCCAGTGCTTCCGCTGCGGCATGTTTTCCTTGTTCATCGGGGCGATACCATTCGTTGGCTATCGGCTTTGGGCGCGCTTTTCGCAGCCTGCGCTGATTTGTTCGGAATGCTTCGAGCGGGTCCGCTTGCGAAATGGCCATCAGTCGGAAAAATAATAGGCGATCGTCTGGCGTCTGCTCTGGGGCGACAGAAGAGCCATCGTGCAATGGGTCTGCTCGGCCTTGGCATATCATGTCAATCTTTGCTTATCCGATCGTATGAATATTCCGCCGACCCTTACCCGCTTGCGCTTTCAGGCCGCTCTGCTCGTGCTGGCTTGCAGCGCCCCATTTGTCCACGCCGATGACGACGCCATCAATCCCGACCGGCCCAACGTCGCCAACTCCAGCCAGGTGGTCGGCCAGGGCCGCGTGCAGCTCGAGATCGGCGCCAACTGGGATCGCCAGCGCAGCGACGATCCGCACGTGCGCACCCTGAGTACGCCGGCGTTATTGCGCATCGGCCTGGGTGAGACGACCGAGTTGCGCATCGAGTCCGACGGTCGCAGCATCGAGCACGACTACGATCCGGCCAGCGGCGCGCACGGCAGGAGCGCGGGCTGGAACGACACCTCGGTCGGCTTCAAGTGGCATTTTGCCGACGGGGAGGGCGCACGTCCGGCGCTGGGGCTGACCGGCAGCGTGGCGCTACCGACCGGCAGCTCGGCGCTGCGGGATAGCGGCCTGTTGCCGCAGCTGGTGCTGGCGGCCGAATGGGAGTTGTCGAAGGACTGGTCGCTGGCCGTGACGCCGGGTGCGGGCCGTGATCTGGACGACAAGGGCAAGCATTACGGCTACGGCATCCTGGCGGCGTCGCTGGGCAAGAAATTCAGCGAACGGGCCCAGGGATTCTTTGAAGTGGCGGCGCCGCAGATCGCGTCTGCATCGCATGGCGGCAGCCTGGCGCAGGTCGATGCCGGCGTGAGCTGGCTCGTTAACAAGAACTGCCAGATCGATGCGATGGTGGTGCATGGATTGAACCGGAATACGCCGGATCTGAGCCTGGCGTTCGGGCTGTCGGTGCGGCGCTGATCCGGCCGCGACGCAACCATGGACATGACGATGGAAATGCGCGCATCAATTTGCGCCGCCGTTGATAACGTCGGTGAAGTCGAAGAAGCCGAGGCGTGGCTCGAACGAAACAGGGCCGCGTTGTCCTACGTTTCCGAAATGAACGGATGCGGCTGCTGTATCTATGCATGGAATATCGTGGGTCCGCAGCACGTCCTGGACACATTGCCATCGCATTTGCGCGCCGTAACGCTGGTCGATACGGCAGCGCTGTGCCAGGAGGGGCAGCCGCAGCAGGGCAGAAAAGGCGGGCACCGGCAGGACAATGCGGCCAATGCAGCCCCGGCGTCGATCGGCGCCATTGTGCTGCTCGTCGTTGTCTACCTGATTTTCGCAGTACCGACGGTCATGCTCGCCATTGGCGCATACACGCCTTGCACGTCGAACTTCGAAGGCGGTTGCGGCATGGCGAAGGGGCTGGCGGCCATCATCAGTCTGTTGCCGGCGACTGGCGCGTTCACGCTTGGATTCGTGCTCAGGGCACGCTTGGCCGAACATCCGACGATCGTGCGCAAGGCGCCGGCAGCGCTCGCGTTCGCCATGTTGCTGTGGCTCGCACCGCTGGCCTATACATTGGTCACGCTGTACGTGCTGTTCTAGACAGCCTGCAACGCGCAAGCCACCGGCAGCGCTGAACGCGCGCTGCCGGTGGCCGTTCCTCAATGCCCACTGCTCAATGCGTACTGCTCAATGCGTACTGCTTAGTGCGTGCTACCGCTCGGCGGCATCACGGCCTCGGCCGTGATATCGCTGGCGAATAGCTGCGCACAATCGACCTTGTCGAAGGAATAGTGCTTGCCGCAGAAGTCGCAGTTGATGCCCAGTTCGCCCAGCTCGACCAGCGCCGATTCGACTTCTTCCCGGCCCAGCATCTTGAGCATGTTGCCGACTTTTTCGCGGTTGCAACTGCAGTGGAAGGTCGGCTGCAGCGGGTCGAACACGCGGATCGTCTCTTCCCAGAACAGGCGGTGCATCAGGGTCGTGATGTCGGTCGACAGCAGTTCTTCGCGCTTGAGGGTCTGGCCCAGCATCGCGGCGCGGTTCCAGGTTTCCAGGTCTTCGGCCTCGGTCGCCTGCTTAGGTTGGGTCTCCTTGCCGCTATGGCGCGGCAGCTTTTGCAGCAGCAGGCCACGCGCGACGCCGTCGTCGGCCGCCAGCCACAGGCGGGTGTCCATCTGCTCCGAGCGCAGCATGTAGTTCTCGATCACGGTGGCCATGCTGTCGCCGTCGAGCGGCACCACGCCCTGGTAGGGCTGCTGGCCCGGGACCTTGTCGGCCGGGTCGAGCGTGATCACGAAGCGGCCGTTGCCGTTCACGTTGAACAGTTCGCTCAAGCTGGCGTCGTCGCCGATCTCGACGTTCGGGGCCAGCTTGGCGGTGGCGCGCATGCGCAGGTCGGCGTCGCATTCGACCACCAGCAGGCGCACCGGGCCGTCGCCGTGGATCTGCATCACGATCGAGCCGTTGAACTTGAGGTTGGCCGAGAGCAGGGCGCCGGCGGCGACCATTTCGCCCAGCACCGCGCGCACGGCTTTCGGGTAGCCGTGGCGCGCCTGGATCTCGCGCCAGGTGTCGGAAATCTCGACCAGCTCGCCACGCACGGCAGCGTTGTCGAAGATGAATTTTTGCAGGGTATCCCCAGCAATGGTGCCCAGAGGCGTGCCCAAGGGCGTGCTAGTTTCAGTCGTCATTCTTTTATCCGATTTTCTTGAGCTGCGTCTTGTACAGCTGGCCGCGCGCGACGTAGCCGGCGGCCGTGCCTTCGAGGCGCAGCAGGTCTTCTTGTGTCAGTTGTCGCACCACCTTCGCGGGCGAGCCCAGGATCAGCGAACCGTCCGGGAATTCCTTGCCTTCGGTGACCAGGGCGCCGGCGCCGACCAGGCAACCCTTGCCGATCCGCGCGCCGTTCAGGATCACGGCCTGGATCCCGATCAGCGAACCGTCGCCCACCGTGCAGCCATGCAGCATGGCCTGGTGGCCGATCGTCACCTTGTTGCCGATCGTCAGCGGATAGCCGGGATCGGTATGCATCACGGTACCTTCCTGGACATTGCTGCCGGCGCCGATGGTGATCCGTTCGTTGTCGCCGCGTAGCGTCGCGCCGAACCAGACCGTGGCGCCCGCCTCCAGCGTCACCTTGCCCAGGACGGTGGCCGTGTCGGCGACAAAGGCCGAGGGATCGATGTCGGGTGCATCTTCGCCAAGCTGGTAAATCGCCATGATCGTGCTCGCAGGAGATGGAAATGCCGCTATTTTACCGCTCCTGCCAACCCGGTCGGTCCGCCGCATGGCGTTTTGCCACGCCCCGAACTTCCCAAGCATCGGCAGATGGGGCCGGGTCGCACGAATTCAACGGTTCGCCTCTATAATCGTCAGCACGACCGTTCTATTTTGAGAGTCCCATGACACCGTCCCGTTCCGAATTCCTGACCGTGCGCGGCCTGCGCCTGCACGTACGCCATTGGGGCGAAGAGGGCGCCCCTGAATTGTTCATGCTGCATGGCTGGATGGACATGTCGGCCTCGTTCCAGTTCATGGTCGACTGCCTGCAGGGACGATGGCACGTGATCGCGCCCGACTGGCGCGGCTTTGGCCTGAGCCAGCGCTCGGGTCTGGACACCTATTGGTTCCCCGACTACCTGGCCGATCTGGACGCGCTGCTCGACCATTACGCGCCAGGAGAGACCATCAACCTGCTCGGCCACAGCATGGGCGGCAACATCGCCGGCCTGTATGCCGGCGTGCGTCCGCAGCGCGTCGGCAAGCTGGTCAACCTGGAAGGCTTCGGCTTGCCGGCCGCGCGCCCGGCCCAGTATCCGGGGCGGGTGGCGCAGTGGCTGGACGAATTGCGCGAGCCGCCGGCGATGCGCGGCTACGCCAGCCTGGACGAGGTGGCGGCGCGCCTGCGCAAGACCAATCCGCGCCTGTCGTTCGAGCGCGCCGCCTTCCTGGCCTCCCACTGGGCCGAGCAGGACCGCGATGGCGAGTGGAAGATCCTGGGCGACCCGGTCCATAAAATGACCGGGCCGCTGCCGTACCGGGTGGACGAGATCATGGCCGCCTGGGAAGCGATCACGGCGCCGGTGCTGTGGGTCGAGGCCGAAGAGACCGATATGTGGCGCTGGATGGGGCCGAAGGAGCAGGCGCGCGCCGAGATCAACCGCCGCATGGGCCATTTAAAACAAGTGACGGCGCGCATGGTGCCGCAGGCAGGTCACATGCTGCACCATGACCAGCCGGAATTGCTGGCGCGGATGGTGGAGGAGTTCCTGGCGGCGTCATGACCTCGTTGTCGTTGTATTCATACCTCAGTCACTGTCGGTGGGTGCCCGAAAAATTGCCGCAGGGAAATTGCTGTGCTACAGTCGCCCCCGAGCGTGCGCCAGTCCGGTTGCACCATTGACCGAACAGGATTGACGATGGGGTTCACTGCCCGACCGCTGACCGTGCTTGTGCCTGCACTCGTAGGCAGCCTGCTCCTGGCGGGCTGCGCTATTCCCTACAGCCCGGTCCCGGTAGCCACCAACTTCACCAGCACCCAACAGGCCAAGCTGCAGGCCGCCGCGCACTGGGGCGTGATCGCGCGCCACATGGCGAGCGAACTGCGTCCGACCCTGCAGAGCGCGCCGAAGCGCCCGCTGTACGTGATGCCGTTGCAAGCTTCCACCTTCAGCCGCGGCGTTGCCACCCACCTGGTCACGGCGCTGGTCAACGACGGCTTCGTGGTGCTCAAGACGCCGGAATCCGGCTCGCTGAAGATCGAACTCGACACGCAAGTGGTGACGTTCTCGAAGGACCGCCCGCAATACCGCTACGTCGGCCTGCCGAGCACGCTGGCCAGCGGCGCCTGGGTGCTGACCGGCATCGACCACAGCGCCGAATGGCTGGGCACGGCGGCGATCTACACCTATGACGCCTACCGCTGGTTCACGGCCCAGTTCGCACCGGGCGCCACGCCCAGAACCGAAGCCATCGTCACCCTGTCGGTGGCGGACGAGTCGCGCTATTACGCGCGCACCACCTCGGTCTATTACACCAGCGACGAAGACCGCGCGCTGTACGACGCCGCGCTGCAGCCGTCGAAGACCTTCGTGGTCAAGGATCATTGAGGCGCGTATGTTGAAACTGAAAACTTTTACCACTGCGCTCGGCCTGTCCTTATTGCTGGGCGGCTGCGCCGGCTTCGGCAACAACGTCGACTACACGGCGGTCGCAGGCAACGATTTCGTGTCCGCCAACTACCGCGCCGCCGATGCCCTGCAGACGCAACTGCGCGGCAAGCTCGATGGCGACAAGCCGCTGATCATGGCCACCATCGTCAACATCGACGCGCTCGAGCAGAGCTCGATGCTGGGGCGCGTGGTGTCGGAACAGATCTCGACCCGGCTGGCCCAGGGCGGCCTGCCGATGCTGGAGATGAAGCTGCGCAACAGCGTCTACCTGAAGCGCCATCAGGGTGAGCTGATGCTGACCCGCGAGCTGGGCGAAGTGGCCGGTACCCACAGGGCGCAGGCGGTGGTGGTGGGCTCGTACGCCGAGACGCGCGACACCATCTTCATCAACATCAAGGTGATCCAGCCGACCACCAACCTGGTGTTGGCGGGGCACGATTACGTGCTGACCAAGCAGGGCACGATCCGCTCGATGCTGGTGCCGGACTAAGCATATCGGTAAGCACGCATGACCGCGACGACAGCCGTCGCGGCCGCCGTCGCCAATGGCGTAATGCGCGTACAATGGAATGTCCATGAACGCCGATCACGCCATGCTGAAAGTCGACCTCCACTGCCATTCCAATGTCTCCGACGGCGTCCTCGCCCCGTCGTCCGTCGCCGCCTATGCGCGCAAGGGCGGGGTGGACGTGTGGGCGCTGACTGACCACGATGAGGTCGGCGGCATCAAGGCGGCACGTGCCGCGGCGGCCGAGCTGGGCATGCGTTTCGTGGCGGGCGTCGAGATTTCGGTGACCTGGGCCAACCAGACGGTGCACGTGGTCGGCCTGCAACTGGACGAGAACAACCGGGCGCTGATCGACGGCCTGGCCGCGACCCGCGCCGGACGCGAACAGCGGGCCCGCGAAATCTCGGCCCAGCTGGAAGCGGCCGGCATTCCCGGCGCCTACGAAGGCGCGCTGCGCTACGTCGCCAATCCGGACCTGGTGTCGCGCACCCACTTCGCGCGCTATCTGTGCGAACTCGGCATTTGCGGCACGACCTCCGAAGTGTTCCGCAAGTACCTGACTGAAGGCAAACCCGGCTATGTGCCGCACCGCTGGGCCACGCTGCCCGAAGCGATGGGCTGGATCCGCGGCGCGGGCGGGATTCCCGTGATCGCGCATCCGGGACGCTATAAATTCGACGCCACCGCCGAAGGCGCGCTGTTTGACGAGTTCCGCCAGCTGGGCGGCAACACCATTGAGGTGGTGACCGGCAGCCATACGCCGGATCAGTACGGTACCTATGCCGAGATCGCGCGCCGCTATGGATTTTTGGCGTCGCGCGGCACCGACTTCCATGCGCCGGGCGAGGCGCGGGTCGAGTTCGCGCAATTGCCGCCGCTGCCGTCGAGCGTGACGCCGGTGTGGCACGACTGGTTCTGAGTCTGTTCCTCAGGCCATAGCGCCTGTCCGTATTTCCTCCCGATAGTTTTCCAGGCCGATGTGCTTCAGTGCATGTCGGCTTGTCGCATTTCGTCCATACATCACCCCGAAAACAGTCGCGCTCTTGAAATTCGCTGTATATACTCCAATTGGAGTATAAGAGGAGTATGAAATATGAAAATCGTCGCCTCGCAGCAAAAGCTGCCCGACAGTGACAAGGTCACCGTCAACGTTGGCCTGGTCGACCTGGCTCAGATGGACTTGCTGGTCGAAGAAGGCTTTTATTCCAACCGTACCGATTTTGTGCGCACCGCGATCCGCAACCTGTTGCAGCAAAACGCGGAAGCGATCCGCCAGACGGTGGTGCGCAAGCGCTACGTGATGGGGCTGCACCGCTATTCGCTGCGCGAGCTGGAGCAGGTGGTGGCGGACGGGCAGCAACTCGACATCCACGTACTCGGCCTGGCCGTGATCGAAGATGACGTACCGGCCGAGCTGGCCATGAAAGCGATCGCCTCGGTGCAGGTACTGGGCGCCTTCGTTGCGCCGCCGGCCGTGCGCGCTGCACTGGCCGACCGCGTTCACTCATAAAGAGGACTCAATATGAAACTCGATAATTTTATTGCCCAGATGATGGAATCGGCGCGGCTGGTGCAGGCGCGTGACGTGTCGTCGGCGACCGACGTGATCCAGAAAGCGCTGGCCGATGCGGGGCTGGTGGCGCCACAGCCGGCGACGACCGCCCGCGACGATGGGGCCGACTTCATCGACCTCAATCCGGCGCCGGAATGGAGCAAACAGAAGCCACGTCCGCAGGCGCGCGCACGCCCGGCGCGACCGGCGCGTGGTCCGGTCAAACCGCCGCCGCAAGAGAACCTCCCCGGCAAGTTCATCGGCGGCAGTTTCACGTGCGAGGCCGGTACCCGCCGCTACAAGCTGTACGTGCCGTCGCAGCCGAGCGGCGCCGCACGGCCCCTGGTGGTGATGCTGCATGGCTGCACGCAAGGGTCAAGCGACTTCGCCGTCGGCACCGGCATGAACGCGCTGGCCGAAAAGCACGGTTGCCTGGTGCTGTATCCGGAACAGGACGGCAAGGCCAACCGCAACCGCTGCTGGAACTGGTTCGAGCCCAGCCATCAAGTGCGCGGCGTTGGCGAGCCCGAGCTGCTGGCGGCGATGACGCGCCAGGTCGCGGCCGAGCATGGCGCGGACACGTCGCGCATCTTCGCCGCCGGCCTGTCGGCGGGCGGGGCGATGGCGGCGATCCTCGGCGCCGAGTATCCCGAGCTGTACGCGGCGGTGGGCGTTCACTCCGGCCTGGCGGCAGGCTGCGCGCGCGACCTGATGTCGGGGCTGAACGCGATGAAGAAGCCGGGCCGGGCGCGGACCTTGCGCGAAGGCGTGCCGGTCATCGTGTTCCATGGCGATGGCGATCACCTGGTGCATGCGGACAATGGCGACGCAGTATTGCAGCAGTTCGTCGCGGTGCACGCGAAGGGGCAGTCGACGCCGCTGCACGTGCAGCGTGACGAACACCAGCATGGCAAGCGCCGCTGCACGCAGTCGACCTGGCGCAATCGCGAGGGCAGGGCGGTGGCCGAGCACTGGGTGGTGCACGGCGCAGGGCACGCGTGGAGCGGCGGCAATGCGGCCGGGTCGCATACCGATCCATCCGGACCGTCGGCGTCCGGCGAGATGCTGCGCTTTTTCCTCGAGCAGGCGCGCTGACCCGAGGGCTCCGGCACGGCCGAGCCCTTGAATTTCTCCTACCTCAGCCCTACCTTGGCATCCTGTTATCAGTTTTTCGGGAGACCTCCGCCATGAAGCGCATTGTCCTGTTCCTTGCCACAAACCTCGCCGTCGTGCTGGTGCTGTCGCTGGTGATGAACCTGCTCGGCCTGGGTCGCGTCGTCTCGGCGGAAGGGATCAACCTGCCGGCGCTGGCCGTGTTTTCGCTGGTGGTCGGCTTCACCGGGTCCTTCATCTCGCTCTTGATGAGCAAACCGATGGCCAAGTGGTCGACCGGTGCGCGCGTCATCGAGCAGCCGTCCAATGCCACCGAGCAGTGGCTGGTGCAAACCGTGCAGCGCCTGTCGGAACGCGCCGGCGTCAAGATGCCCGAAGTCGCGGTGTATGACGGCGAACCGAACGCCTTCGCCACCGGCGCCTTCAAGAATTCGGCGCTGGTCGCCGTCTCCACGGGCCTCTTGCAAAGCATGAACCAGGACGAAGTCGAAGCCGTGCTTGGCCACGAAGTCGCCCACATCGCCAACGGCGACATGGTGACGCTGACCCTGATCCAGGGCGTGGTCAACACCTTTGTCGTATTCCTGGCGCGCGTGGTCGGCTTCTTCGTCGACAAGCTCCTGTTCCGCAAGGAAGACAGCGCCCCCGGCATCGGCTACTACGCCACCGTGTTCGTCTGCGAAATCCTGTTCGGCCTGGTCGCCTCGATCATCGTCGCCTGGTTCTCGCGCCAGCGCGAATTCCGCGCCGACGCCGGCGCCGCAAAATTGATGGGCTCGCCAGTGCCGATGCAGCATGCGCTGGCGCGCCTGGGCGGCTTCGCGCCGGGCGCACTGCCAAAGTCGATGTCCGCCTCGGGCATTTCGGGCAACGGCGGCGGCTGGGGCGCGCTGTTCTCGACTCACCCGCCGATGGAGCAGCGCATCGCCGCGCTGCAAGCCATCCGCTAACTGGCTAAAAGGAATCCAACAAGATGGGCCAATTTTTTCAGATCCACCCGGAGAACCCGCAAGCGCGCCTGATCAAGCAGGCGGCCCAGATCGTCGGCAACGGCGGCATCGTCGCGCTGCCGACCGATTCGGCCTATGCGCTGGTGTGCCGCCTGGATGATAAATCCGCGGTCGAGAAGCTGCGCCGCATCCGCGGCGTGGACGACAAGCACCATTTGACGCTGCTGGTGCGCGACCTGTCCGAAGTGGCGCAGTACGCGCGCGTCGACAATACCCAATACCGCTTGCTGAAGGCGACCATGCCGGGCCCGTACACGGTGATCCTGGAAGCCACCCGCGAACTGCCGCGCCGGCTGTCGCACCCGTCGCGCAAGACCATCGGCCTGCGCGTGCCCGAGAACAAGATCACCTTGGCGCTGCTGGAAGAGCTGGGCGAACCGCTGATCGGCACCACGCTGCAGCTGCCCGGGGACGACCATATGCTGTCCGACCCGGACGAGGTGCGCGAGCGCCTGGAAAAGCAGATCGAACTGATCATCGACGGCGGCGCCGGCATGCTGGAAGCGACCACCGTGATCGACCTCACCGGCCCCGAGCCGGAACTGGTGCGCGAGGGCAGGGGCGACCCGGCCGCCTTCGGCCTGTGACACAGTGATCTGACTTCACACGCGGCGGCGCGGTCATCCTGCAACGCGATGGCCGCGCCGCGGTGCTTTCCTCAGCGCGAATCTTAAGTTGCGCTTAGGCTACTCCGGCTTCCCCTTCTTCCTGCCATTCCCCCGGCCAGCGTACTGCCGGGCTCTGATAGAATCGCCGCCATGGAAGATACGATACGCACCATTGCCGTCTACGCGCTGCCCGTCCTTTTTGCGATCACCCTGCACGAAGCCGCTCACGCTTACGCCGCGAAATATTTCGGCGACAACACCGCATATTCGCAAGGCCGGATGAGCCTGAACCCGCTGGTCCACGTCGACATCTGGGGCACGATCGTGATCCCGCTGGTGCTGTTCCTGACCACCGGCTTCGTGTTCGGCTACGCCAAGCCGGTGCCGGTCGAGTTCGGCCGTCTGCGCAACCCCAAGCGCGACATGGCCTGGGTGTCGCTGGCCGGACCCGCCGCCAACTTCATCATGGCGGTGATGTGGCTGGTGTTTGGCGCACTGATGATCTTCCTGAACGTGGACGAAGAATTCCCGACCCGTGTGGCTCAGGCCGGCATCGTGACCAACCTCCTGATCATGGCCTTCAACCTGCTGCCGATCCCGCCGCTCGACGGCGGCCGGGTGGTGACCAGCATGCTGCCGCACTCGCTGGCCTACAAATTCGCGCGCATCGAGCCTTACGGTTTCTTCATCGTGCTGGCGCTGGTGTTCCTGAAAGTGGTCGGCTACTGGGTGATCCCGGTGATGGCGGTCGGCGAAACGCTGGTGCACCTGGTGGCGACGCCGTTCACCTTCTTCCTGCTCTGAAGCCGTCATGACCGAAGTCCGTCACGTCAACATGATGAACCTGGCGCCGTCGCCGTGGGTCGAACGCTTCATTGCGCTGGCCCGGCCCGGCGAGGCGCTCGACCTGGCTTGCGGCAGCGGCCGCCACACGCGCCTGCTGGCCGCACGCGGCCATAGCGTGCTGGCGCTGGATCGCAAGACCGAGGCGATGGCCAGTGCGGCCGGCGCCGGCGTCACCACGATGGAGTACGACCTCGAGGCGGAAGGGTCGCCATGGCCGTTCGCGGCCGGGCGCTTCGCCGTCATCGTGGTCACCAATTACCTGCACCGTCCGCTGTTCGCGGACCTGGCGCGCAGTCTGCGCCCGGACGGCGTCCTGATCTACGAAACTTTCGCTCAGGGCAACCAGATCTACGGCAAGCCGTCGAATCCGGACTTCCTGCTGGCGCCCGGCGAGCTGCTCGGCCTGGCGCAGGACGGCGGCCTGCAGGTGCTGGCCTTTGAAGACGGCCACGTCGAGCGCCCGCATCCGGCGCAGGTGCAGCGGCTATGCGCGGCGGGTCCGGCGTTCGCCAAAACCGAGGCCCGGCTCGACCATATTGTGGTCAGGAATGAACCATAGGGGCGGGCGATCCGCTACAATCAGACTTTTCAAGAATTGCACGGCTAAAAGATTATGATTAAGGGCAGTATTGTTGCACTCGTGACGCCGATGTTCGAAGACGGCAGCGTTGACCGCGATTCCTTGCGCAAGCTGATCGACTGGCACATCGCCGAGGGCACCGACGCGATCGTCATCGTCGGCACCACGGGCGAATCCGCTACCGTGTCGCCGGAAGAGCATGGCGAACTGATCAAACTGGCGGTCGACCACGTCGGCGGCCGCATCCCGGTCATCGCAGGTACCGGCGGCAATTCGACGGCGGAAGCGATCGCGCTGACCCGCCACGCCAAGGCGGTCGGCGCCGACGCCTCGCTGCAGGTGGTGCCGTACTACAACCGTCCGACCCAGGAAGGCATGTACCGCCACTTCCGCACCATCGCGGAAAGCGTGGACCTGCCGATCATCCTGTACAACGTGCCTGGACGCACCGTGGCCGACATGGCCAACGAGACCGTCGCGCGCCTGGCGCCGATCGACAACATCGTCGGCATCAAGGACGCCACCGGCAACATCGGCCGCGGCATCGAACTGCTGAAAATGGTCGACAAATCGTTCGCCGTGTATTCGGGCGACGATCCGACCGCCATGACATTGATGTTCTGCGGCGGCGCCGGCAACATCTCGGTCACCGCCAACGTCGCCCCGCGCGCCATGCACGAACTGTGCGCGGCCGCCATGGCCGGCGACATCGCGCGCGCGGTCGAGATCAACAACCGCGTGCTCGGCCTGCACGCCAAGCTGTTCATCGAACCGAACCCGGTGCCGGTGAAGTGGGCGCTGGCCGAAATGGGCAAGATGCCGGCCGGCCTGCGCCTGCCGCTGGCCCCGCTGTCCGCCGCCTACCACGAGACCGTGCGCGCCGCCCTGGTGGAAGCCGGCGTCCACACCCCATCCTGAACCCGCGAGGGTTCGGGTTCCTGACCTGACATCGAACGACATGACTAATCGCAAGAACAAGACTCTGGTATCCGCTCCCGCCCCTGCCGTCGCGCGCGTGCTGACCCTCGGCGCGATCGCACTTAGCCTGGGGGCCTGCACCACCGTGTTCGAATCGAACAAGGTGGATTACCAGGGCGCCAAGAAAGCCGCGCCGCTGGATGTTCCGCCGGACCTGACCGCGCTGCAGCGCGACAACCGCTACGCCATCCCCGACGGCCGCGGCGTGGCCACGGCGTCGAGCTTCCAGCAAGGCCAGGCCACCGGCGCAGGCGCCGGGGCGACTGCCGGCCCGGTGTCGAGCCAGCCGATCGGCCCGATCTCGACCGATGCGGTGCGCGTCGAGCGCAACGGCGACCAGCGCTGGCTGGTGGTCAAGCAGACCCCTGAAGTGCTGTGGCCGCAGCTGCGCCAGTTCTGGGAAGAGCAGGGCTTCGCCATCGAGACCGAGTCGGCGACCACCGGCACCATGGAAACCACCTGGGTCGAGAACCGTTCGAAGATCCCGCAAGACTTCCTGCGCAACGTGATCGGCCGCGTGTTCGACAAGGCCTACTCGACCGGCGAACGCGACAAGTACCGCACCCGCCTCGAGCGCCTGCCGGACGGCTCGACCGAGATCTGGGTCAGCCACCGCGGCGCCGAAGAGGTGCAGGTCGGTTCGACCAACACCGAGTCGTTCACCTGGCGCATGCGTCCGAACGATCCGGGCCTGGAATCGCAATTCCTGGGCCGCATGGTCGCAATGCTGACCGGCAGCAAGGACGTGCCGGCCGCGCAAGCCACCGTCGCCAACGCCCCGGTCGCGCCGCTGCACGCCAAGCTGGTGGGCGACAAGGTCGAACTGGACGAGGGTTATGACCGCGCCTGGCGCCGGGTCGGCCTGGCGCTGGACCGCGTCGGCTTCACCGTCGAAGACCGCGACCGCGTGCAGGGCATCTACTTTGTGCGCTACGTCGATCCGGACAGCGCGGAAAAAGATGGCTTCTTCAAGCGCCTGTTCACCTTCGGCAAGTCGGAAGACGACGCGAAAGAAGCGCAGCGCTATCGCGTGCTGGTCAAGTCGGCGCAAGGCGCCAACGTCAGCGAAGTCACGGTGCAGACCAATGACGGCAAGGCGGATACGTCCGCTACTGCGACCAAGATCCTGCAGCTGCTCAATGATGAGCTGAAGTGATCTGAGAGTTACGTCGTTCCAAAGCAAAACCGGCCTTCGCGGCCGGTTTTTTTATGTGCTGGCGATTCGGTGCGAACGCGTCGTAGGTTCGCCAGGCCAATCCGCAACAGCGACAGACGAAAAAAAACCGGCCCGCAGGCCGGTCTTTCCGAATCAGAAAAATCTGATTACTTGGTTTCAGCAGCGGCCGAAGCAGCTTCCGAAGCGGCAGCCGAAGCAGCAGCAGCTGCGTCGGTTGCGGTGTTGGCAGCAGCAGCAGCGTCAGCAGCAGCAGCGTCAGCAGCGGCTGGAGCGGTTGCGTCAGCAGCAGGAGCCACGGTGGTGTCGGTGGTGGTGACAGCAGCTGGGGTTTCGGTGGTTGCTGGAGCAACGGTGGTTTCTTCTTTTTTGCAAGCAGCCAGGGTCAGAGCCATCAGGCCAGCGATCAGCAGGGTTTTTTTCATGATTTTTTCCTTAGTATGTACAAATCGTAAGACTTGTTGCGAATAATAATTACCGGTAATTATTTCTCAGCGGAATTCTCGTGCTTGCCTATATAGCAAAAATGCCACGTAGGCAACGGAACCTTCCTGGGCTGATATTATAGTCAATTTTACTAAATCGCAATAGCGCACACATGCCGTAGCGAAATATTTTTCCGACTAAATAACGTTCATATTGTTACAAGATGCAACTGATGAGTAAACGGTCTATCCAATAGCTTGGTTGACACGTTTTTCAATATTTTGAAGATATTTATAAGCCTGCGATGGTGGGCTGCAGGGTAATCCGGGATTCGACCCAGATTGCATTGAAACGGTGGCGCGGCAGCTCGATCGCCGCCAGCTCGCCGAACGATGCCTCACCGCGCAGATGGTCGCTATGGAAGCGCCGCACGATGTCGCGTTCGTCGCCAATGCAGAACGAATCGGTCAGCTGGCGCAGGCCGCGCGGCGTCTGACGGCACTCGCACATATGGCTGTAGTCGCGCAGCAGGCGCAGGAAGCGGGGGGAGTGGCGCTCGATGTGCGCCGTCTCGTGCAGCGCCAGGCGCAGGCGGCCGCCGCGCGCCAGGAAGGCGCGCAGCAGGGTGTCGACCTCAAGGCTGCCCAGGGGATAGACCGAGAAATCGGGATCGAACAGGTCGAGGCCGGCGCGCGCCGCGTCGATACAGGCGCGCAACTGGAGCTCCAGTTCACGCCGGGTATCGAACTTGATCACGCGCGGCTCGACCATGCTGCGTCCTTTGCGTTAGCCCAGCTCGAGCCAGCCATCCTGGTACCAGGTGTACAGGGCTTCCAGCACGTCGTCGGTGGCCCTGGCGAGCAGGGCGCCTTCGAGGCGGCGCTCGTTGGCCAGCACGTCCAGCACCGCCTTGTCGGCGCGGCCGACCGCGAACGATTCACCGTTGATGAACACGTGCTTGCCGCGGTACAGCATCAGGCTCTTGCTGGAGAGCTTGAGCCCCTTCCTGGCGGCTTTCTCGGTGAAGCGGCCCATGGTCAGCGGATTTTCCACTGGCGTAAAGAACACATTGTGCTTTGGCTCGGACAGGTGTTCACCCAGGAACACGGTCACGTCTTCCTCGTCCCAGCGCACCTTGTTCAGCTCTTCGATGACGGTCGAGAGCATGTCCTTCGGAATCTCGGCCGGATTCTTGGCCAGGGTCAGCTCGGGGTCGGCATAACGGCCGGGCAGGTCGATCGAATCGGCCATGAACTGCAGGAACGATTCGCCCAGTTCCTGGAACGACGGCGAACGAAAGCCGATCGAATAGGTCATGCATTCGCCTTCGGCGATGCCGTCGTGGGCGTAGTGCGGCGGCAGGTACAGCATGTCGCCCGGCTCCAGCACGAATTCTTCTTCCGGCTCGAAATTGGCCAGGATCTTCAATGGCAGGCCCTCGACCAGGGTCAGGTCTTGCTGCGAACCGATCTTCCAGCGCCGCTTGCCGTGCGCCTGCAGCAGGAACACGTCATACGAATCGTAGTGCGGGCCGACGCCGGCGCCGTCGGTGGCGAAGCTGACCATCAGGTCGTCCAGGCGCGCGTCCGGCACGAAGCGGAACTGGCGCAGCAGCGCGTCGGCGCGCTCGTCGTGCAGGTTGACGCCCTGTACCAGCATGGTCCAGTTCGGTTCAGTACGGGCCGGCAATTCGGCCAATGGGCCGTGGTCCATATTCCATTCACCATCGCGCTGGGTCACCAGGCGCGATTCGACGTGGTTCAGCTTGGCCAGTTCGGCCAGCTTGTCGAATGGGAGCAGGGGTTTGAATCCGGGAATGGCGCCGCGGATCAACAGAGGTTTCTTATGCCAATAATCGCGAAGAAACTGTGCGGGAGTAATATCACCGAGAAGCTGTAATTTTTTCATGCGACATTATAACGGGCGTGTTCCGGGCGGGGTCGGTAACGGGAGTATAATCCGGGCCTTACAACGAAAGGATGTGCGATGAAGATTGCCAAAGATACGGTCGTAACGGTCAACTACAAACTGTCCGACGCGCAGAACAACCTCATCGAGGAAGGCTCGCAGCCGATGGTGTACCTGCACGGCGGCTACGAAAACACCCTGCCGAAGATTGAAGAAGAACTCGACGGCAAGGAAGCCGGCTACGCGTCGACGATCCAGATCGAACCGGAAGACGGTTTCGGCGATTACGAGCCAGAACTGGTCAAGGTCGAAGACCGCGCCCGCCTGCCTGAGCCGATCGAAGTCGGCATGCAGTTCGAAGGCGTGGCCGACGGCGGCGACGACCAGCCGGTGATTTTCACCGTGACCGAAATCGCCGACGACAAGGTCGTCCTGGATGGCAATCACCCGCTGGCCGGCATGGCGCTGCGCTTCGAGCTGTCGGTGATCGACGTTCGCGCGGCTACCGCCGAAGAAATCCAGCACGGCCACGTGCACGGCGCGGGCGGCCATCATCATGAGATGGAAGACAGCGAAGAGGGCGACCACTTCCGTAGCCAGCCGCTGCAGTAATCGTCTGATTTGAGCCGTGGTCGCAGGCGCCGTTCGCGGCGTGAGGACCACGGTTTCAGGTTGTTGGTACGCGATGGACCTGGATCCCGCCTGCGCGGGGATGACGTGCGGAGCGAGCACGCTGAAAGGCGCTGAAACTCTGCCGCGCGCCTACTGCTTCGCGTCCCCGACCGCAAACTCCGCTTTTTTCCCCACCGTCACGTCTACTTCGACCGCTTTCGCTCCCACGGAAAGCTGTCCGATATTGCCTTTCCATTCGATCTGCGGTTTTTTCCCCGCGACGTCGCCGCTGTCGATCATCAGCACCTTGCCGTCGAACTTCACCGCCCGCGCCTGGATCTGCTGGCGCGTCGCCTCAAACCCGTCCTTCACGTCCGGTGTCCGCCGCAGCAAGCCGCGCAGTCCTTCCTGATTGCCGAGATAAGTCGGCCGCACCGCGCCCTCCGAAAACAGCACCACCGCCTCGGCCTTGTCGCTGCGCGCGATCGCGAACAGGCGATTGAGCCAGAAGCGATTCGCCACCGTGCGATCCTCGTATTCGCTGTTGCGCCCCGCCGCCGGCAGATAGTGGTTGTTCCCGGCCGGCAGATTGATGGTGGCGTACAGCACCTTGCCGACCTTCCAGTGCGCGTTCTCGGCATAGGTACGAAAGCGCGGACTGGCCGACAGGCGCGTGAGCGCGATCTTTTCAAGCCCGAGCGACTCCGGCTCGCCGTACAGCAGCTCGCGCAGGCGATTGAGGCGCTCGATGGCATTGGTGCGATTCAGTGAATTGCGGCATCCGGTCCAGTCGCTGCCGGCGATCGACACGATCACGGGCCGTCTGGCCTTCTCGATCATGTCGCGCCGCTTCTGGTACAGGCGGTCGCCGCAGCTCTCCTTTTCGCCCTTGATCCCGTTCAGGACCACGAAGGCCAGTGACTTTTCGGACGAGTCGCTCAGCGCCTCTTTCAGACGCGCTTCGCCATCCTCGGTGACCCCATGCCCGATCACCGCGAACCGGTGCGTCTGCTCATCCTTCTTGTCCTTGGCGCCGGCAAGCGGCGACAAGGTGAAAAGGACGGCCAGCGCGCCGGCGATGGGGAAAGGCAGGCGGCGTGGCTGCATCAGGCGGCCAGGCGCTTCAGTTCGTAGAGGCGCTCGAGCGCCTCGCGCGGCGTGAGCGCGTCCGGGTCGATGGCGTCGAGCGCGTCGCGCAGGCCGCTGGTGTCTTCCTGGGGCGCGGCGAACGATGGCGCGGGCTCTTCGGCTTCAAGCTCGACGTCAGGCGACGGCGCCGCGAACAGGTCCAGCTGCGGCGTCGCATCCAGCGCCTGCGCTTCGAGCCGCGCCAGGTGCTTGCGCGCGGCCTTGATCACCTGTGGCGGCACGCCCGCCAGCTGCGCCACCTGCAAGCCGTAGCTCTGCGACGCCGGACCATCCTGCACCGCGTGCAGGAACACGATGCTGTCCTTGTGCTCGACCGCCGACAGGTGCACGTTGACCGCGCTTGGATACGACTCCGGCAACTGGGTCAGCTCGAAATAATGGGTCGCAAACAGCGTGAAGCTGCGGCTCGATTCGATCAGGTGGCGCGCGATCGCCCATGCCAGCGCCAGACCGTCGAAGGTCGAGGTGCCGCGTCCGACTTCGTCCATCAGCACCAGCGAATGCTCGGTGGCGCCGTTCAGGATCGCGGCCGATTCGGTCATCTCGACCATGAAGGTCGAGCGGCCGTTGGCCAGGTCGTCGCTGGCGCCGATACGGGTGAAGATGCGGTCGATCGGGCCGATGGTCGCGCTCTGCGCCGGCACGTAGCTGCCGACATAGGCCAGCAGCGTGATCAGGGCCACCTGGCGCATGAAGGTCGACTTACCGCCCATGTTCGGGCCCGTGATCAGGAGCAGGCGGCGCTCGTTCGACAGGCGGCAATCGTTGGCGATGAAGCGCTCGATCTGGTTTTCCACCACCGGATGGCGGCCCTCGACGATGCTCAAGCATGGCGCATCGGTCAGCTGCGGCGCGCACCAGTTGTGGCGCAGCGCGTGGCTGGACAGTGCCACCAGGGTGTCGACCTGCGCGAGGCCGCGCGCGATGGTCTGCAGGCAGCCGATGTGCGGCGCCAGGTCGCCAAGCAGCTGGTCGTACAGCATCTTCTCGCGTGCCAGCGCGCGGTCCTGCGCCGACAGCGCCTTGTCTTCGAAGGCCTTCAGTTCCGGCGTGATGTAGCGTTCGCAGTTCTTGAGCGTCTGGCGGCGGCGGTAGTCGTCCGGCACCTTGTCGGCCTGGCCGTTGGTGACCTCGATGTAGAAGCCGTGCACCCGGTTGTACTCGACGCGCAGGTTGGCAATCCCGGTGCGGGCCCGCTCGCGCGTCTCCAGCTCGACCAGGAACTGGCCGGCGTTCTCGGACAGCGCGCGTAGTTCGTCGAGTTCGGCGTCGAAGCCGCGCGCGAACACGCCGCCGTCGCGCACCATGGTCGCCGGTTCCTCGGCCACGGCGCGTGCCAGGAGATCCAGGCATTCGCCGGGCGTGCTCAAGTCTTCATGGATCTCGCGCAGCAGCGAGGTGTCGCCCGGGATGAAGCAGCGCGCCACCTGCTCGCGCACCGTCGGCAGCACCTTGATGCCGTCGCGCAGGGCGGCCAGGTCGCGCGGACGCGCCGTCAACAGCGCCACGCGCGTGGTGATGCGTTCGATGTCCGGCACCGAGGCCAGTGCCGACGACAGGGCTGCACTGGCATCGGCCTGCAGCAGCGCTTCGATCGACTGGTGGCGGCTGCGCGCCACCTTCTGATCGCGGCGCGGGTGGTGCAGCCAGTGGCGCAGCAGGCGCGAACCCATGGCGGTGCGGCAGCCGTCGAGCAGCGAGAACAGGGTCGGCGACTCCTGGCCGCGAATGGTCTCGGTCAGCTCCAGGTTGCGGCGGGTGGCGGCGTCGAGGCCGATGTATTCGTTTTCGAGTTCGCAGGCGAGGCCGCGCACGTGCTGCAGGCCGCGTCCCTGGGTGGCTTGCGCATACTTGAGCAATGCGCCAGCCGCGCCGAAGGCGGCGCCCAGACCATCGGCGCCGAAGCCGGTGAGGGTGGCCACGCCGAGCTGCTCGAGCAGGGCGCCGTGGCCCTTGACCACGTCGAAGTGCCACTCCGGCACGCGCTGGGTATGAACGCTCGGGGAGTCGTTCTCGAACATGTCGGCGCAGTCGGCGCGCAGAATCTCGGCCGGCGCGATGCGTTCCAGTTCGTGGGTCAGGCGCGACTCGACCGCGCGCGCGTCGCCCGAGAATTCCATCAGGCGCAGGTTGCCGCTGGCCAGCGACAGCCAGGCCAGGCCGGCGGTGACGGTCTTGCGCTGGTTCAGAAGACAAAGCGCGAGCAGCGGGCGCTCGGCTTTTTCGGGCAGCAGGTCGGAATCGGTCAGGGTACCTGGTGTGACCACGCGCACCACCTTGCGCTCGACCGGGCCTTTCGACAGCGCCGGATCGCCGATCTGCTCGCAGATCGCGCACGACTCGCCCAGCTTGACCAGCTTGGCCAGGTAGCCGTCCAGCGAGTGGAACGGCACGCCGGCCATCTTGATCGGCTGGTCGCCCGACTTGCCGCGCGCGGTGAGGGTGATGCCGAGCACGCGGGCCGCCTTTTCGGCGTCCTCGAAGAACAGCTCGTAGAAGTCGCCCATGCGGTAGAACACCAGCATGGTGGGGTAGTCGGCCTTGATGCTCAGGTACTGCTGCATCATGGGCGTGTGCTTGGCTGCCGCGCTGCTCTTTGCCGCGGCGGCGTTGATTTCGATGGGAACGGTGGTCATGTGTCTTGGATCGGTACGGCAGAGCAGGTGCAAAGCCAGAGGCTTGCCATTTTACCCCGATTGATGGGGTAGGACGATGGTGGAAGTACGTCCTTGTGCGTAACTGCCGCGCCTGCCGAATGCTACGCCGACATCCTCACGTCAGCGTCACAAACCAGGACGAACGCCAGGCCGCACCATCCAAGAGAGGTGAGCCATGGGCCAACGACATCCTTCACGCAGAATTTAGGTCGTCGACGACAATCCCGACGCGGCGGAGCTAGGGAAGCGCTGATTTATTCTCCAAGTCCGGTCCCCTGCGCTAGGGAAACGCTGATCAATTCGCTTCCTCAGCAGATGTGATGTGCAAAACGATTAAACGTCGAGCCAGCTGAGCCGTTTTCGCTCGATTCGATGAGATACCTCGCGTCATTCTGTAATCAGGACGGAGTACGGGATTCAGTGACATTGCCTTTCTTCGACAGGTGCATTTCCTGATCGCGCTTGCCGTGCTTGTTCTTCGTCGATGGAGGCGCAGCGATCAGCGTTGCATCGACAATCGTACCTCCGCGCATCATCAGGCCTCTTTCCGCCAAGTGCCTGTTGATCGTCTCGAAGATCTGGCGCGTGAGTCCATTGGCTTCCAGAAGGTGGCGGCTCTTCAACAAAGTTGTGGTATCAGGCGCCGACTCGCGGCCCAGATCGATGCCGACAAAAGCACGGATGGACTGGCTATCGTAGATCGCGTCCTCAATGCCTTCATCGGACAGCCCAAAGCACTGTTAAGACACGTACATGCGCAGCATGCGCGCCACCCCAATCGGCGGACGACCGGCTCCTTCGACCTTCGGATAAAACGGTTCGACAAGCTTGTGCAACTTCCCCCACGGAGTCACGTTGTCGATCTCCGCCAAGAAGCGGTCGCGACTCGTCAGCTTTTACTTGGCGGCGTACTCAAGGTCGGAAAAACTTTTCTGCATGACCGATGGCGGGCTGTCGGGATGTCGTTATTGTGTCAGGTTGGGCTAGCGCAGGGGGACGGGACTTGGAGATAAATCAGCGCTTCCCTAGACGAATTTACCCGGAACGCGCCGATAAAAAATCCACCCAATCTTCATTCGCTAAATAGCGCTCGAGGTAGCTTTCCCGCTCCTTGGCATCCTGCGCGTTCCAAAACGGCGAAAACAGCCAGTCCCACCAATACTCCATAGACCCTTGAAGGCTGCCCATAGCTGAGGGATCGGCATCGGGGAAAGCAATCCACGGTGGAGGAGGCTCAAGCTGGAGAGCGTCGATCTTCTCAATGAGCTCTATCGAATTCGTAACCATCACGACAACAGCTCCGCCAAATTCGCGCCGGATCGAAAAATGCGCCGCTTTTTCGCCTTGCCGAGCTTTGCCTTCTTGGAAGGGCTCGTGAATGGGCCAGTTGAATTGAGCCGCCAGCGCGCCGATGACGAGTTCGGCATCCTTCTCGAGCGTCGCAAATTCAAGTCGATAGGCAAACACGCCGCGGTCTTTTAGAAACACCTTCGGTGGGTAGTCGCGGAATTCATGCATGCCATCCAGATGCGCCGCAGCTATGCGGATGCGAATGCAGTGGCTACTTTCCGTTCGAGAACTTGAAAAGGCTTTCTGCTTGCGATGTTGTGCAGGTCCAGAAAGCGATTATCAACAGAACGATGCGCATGCAAATCCTTCAGAGTGGGGCCCGATCGCGGCTGATCTTCGACACTAGCATCTTTGTTTTTATATAGCCATGCATCAACGGTTTTTCATGCGTCGCGCGTAGGAGTAAGATGAGTTGTGCTCATGACGATGGAGAACCAAGGATGATGAAGAAACTGATCGGCTTGACTCTGGTATCGGCTTCAATGTTTGCAGCAAACGCCATGGCTGCAGAAGAAGACTGCAAGAACCCTATATCGCAGATGGCGATGAACGTGTGCGCCGGGAAGGATTATCAGCGTGAAGACGCTACCTTGAACAAGCTTTACAAAGAGCTGGTGGCGAAACTGGAGAAGGATCGCCGCACGAAACTCAAGCAAATCCAGGTCACATGGATCAAATACCGGGACTTGCAATGTGATTTTGATTCGTCGAATTACGATGGCGGCTCGATGTATCCGCTGGTCCGCTCAAGCTGCCTGGCGCGAATGACGGCGCAGCGCAACAAGGAACTCGAAGCCATGTTGAAAGAAGCATCCCTGTAATGCTCTCTCAAGTCCTGAGCCGTCTTGTCTGGCGGAGCAGGGCTTGGGAAGCGGCGAGTACTACTTTGTCATCTGCCCTTCGACAGCGACGCGGTCGTTGCATAGCACGACGAAGCCTTCGCCATCCGAGCCGCCAACAAGCTTGACTTCGCTGCCGAGCGGTACAGGTGCCTTGAAACGGCTGTCCAGCCGGGTGGCCCGCTGGCCTCGTGCCTGCTCCAGCATCGCGCAGGCCTGCGCCACCGAATGCATGCCATGGATGATCGGCGCGCGCATGCCCATCAGCCGCGCCGTCCATGGCCACAGGTGGATCGGATTCCAGTCGCCGGACAAGGCGGCATACGCCCGTCCGGCATTCGAGGTCAGCGTCCAGCTGCCCACCGGTTCGCGGACGGCCGACGCTGGCTGAGCGGAACTGCGCTCGGTATGGCTGCCGCGTTTGATCAGGTAAGTGCTGGTGCAAATGAATGCCGGCCGCTCGCCTGCGAACGCGCGTGTCTCCAGCACGCACAGGACTGCGCCATTCGCCGCAGGTGGCGGTAGAGACACGACCGTGGTCAGCGCAAGCGCCGCATCCGGATCGATCACCCCCTCCATCGCCAGCCGGTTCTCGACATGGATCAGCCCCGGAATCCGGAACGGGATCGGCCGGCCGGCCAGCGTCGCCAGCTGCGCACGCTGCGCCAACAGATAGAGATAGGTGATCGGCACCGCTTCGCCCACAAAACCGAACGCCGCGTTATAGCGGCGCACGTGCACGCGGTCGATCCGGTCGAGCCGGAAAGTGGCGCTTAGCGGCATATCGGCAGAGCGCGCAGGCCGCTTGAATAGCGCCCGCAACAGCGTCGCTACGCCAAGCTTCGGCAGAGAGGGAAGGGAAGACAGGGACGGGTTGCTCATCCGTTCAGGATAGCGCGCTTCCCGCCCCGGTGGAAGACATCAGGCGGCTGCCTGGACCTCCTTGACGCGGCGCGCGATGTGCGCCAGCGCTTCGTCGACCTGGTCGATCAGGATCAGGCACAGGTCGCCGCTGTCGAGACGTTCGAGCGCGCGGTCGATCGCCACGAACTCGCCGTTGATCTCTTCGACGTGCGTGGTGCGGGTCGCACCCTGGAGTCCGGCGCGCAGCAGCGCGATCACTTCGCCGTCCGCGCGTCCGCGCTGGCACTGGTCCTGGTACAGCAGCACGTCGTCGAACGCTTTCCCGAGGATCTCGGTCTGCTGCGTGATGTCCTGGTCGCGCCGGTCGCCGGCGCCGCTGATCACCACCGAGCGGCGCTTGCCCGGCATGCTGTCCACGGCATTGACCAGCGCCGCGATCGCATCCGGATTGTGGCCGTAGTCGGCGATCACGGTGGCGCCGCGGTACTCGAACACGTTGAAGCGCCCGGGCGCATTGTCGCTTTCGCCGACAAAGGTCTTCAGGCCCAAACGGATCACGTCCCAGCTCACGCCCGCGGCCCAGGCGGCAGCCACCGACGCCATCACGTTCTCGACCTGGAACCCGACTACGCCACCGCGCGTGATCGGCACCTCATTCAAGTCGATGCGTTCTTCGAACTTGCCCTCGGTCGCCACCAGGCGTCCGTCCTCGACGAACACCACGCGCTTGCCCTGCGCCCGATGCATCGACATCACGGGAATGCCGACGTCCTGGGCGAAGAAGGTGACGTAGCCGCGCGTTTTTGCCGCCATCGCGGCGACGCTCGGATCGGCGGCGTTGAGCACCGCCATGCCGTTTCTCGCCACGTTCTGCACGATCACGCGCTTGAGCACCATCAGGTCTTCCAGCGTGGTGATGTAGTTCAGGCCCAGGTGGTCGCCCGCGCCGATATTGGTCACCACCGCTACCTGGCACTTGTCGAAGGCCAGGCCTTCGCGCAGCAGGCCGCCGCGCGCCGTTTCGAACACGGCGGCGTCGACGTCCGGGTGCAGCAGCACGTTGCGCGCGCTGCGCGGGCCGCTGCAGTCGCCGCTGTCGATGCGGCGGCCTTCGATGTAGACGCCATCGGTGTTGGTCATGCCGGTGCGCAGGCCGGAGGTCGTCATCAGGTGTGCGATCAGGCGCACCGTGGTGGTCTTGCCGTTGGTGCCGGTGACCGCGATCACCGGAATGCGGCCGTCGTCGCCCGGCGCGTACAGCGTGTCCATGATCGCTTCGCCGATCGGACGCGGCTTGCCGAACGAGGGCGCCAGGTGCATGCGCAGGCCCGGCGCGGCGTTGACTTCGACGATGCCGCCGTTCTGTTCTTCGATCGGACGCAGCACGCTGTCGCACACCAGGTCGACGCCGCAGATATCGAGGCCGATCATGTGGGCGGCAGCCACCGCGCGCGCGGCGACTTCCGGATGGACGTCGTCGGTGACGTCGGTGGCGGTGCCGCCGGTCGACAGATTCGCGTTATTGCGCAGCACCACGCGCTGGCCGATGGCCGGCACCGAGTCCGCATTCATCCCTTGCTGCACCAGCGTGCCGAGGGCGATGTCGTCGAAGCGGATCTTGGTCAGCGAGGTGGCGTGGCCGTCGCCGCGGCGCGGATCGCGGTTGACCGCTTCCACCAGCTCGCGCACGCTGTGCTGGCCGTCGCCGATCACCTGCGGCGGTTCGCGCCGCGCGGCCGCCACCAGCTTGTCGCCCACCACCAGCAGGCGGTAGTCGTGGCCCGGCAGGTAGCGCTCGACCAGGATGTCGTCGCGGAAGCCCGATGCCGCCTTGAAGCCGGCGTCGAGCTGCTCGCGGGTGGTGACGTTGACCGTCACGCCCTTGCCCTGGTTGCCGTCCTTCGGCTTGATCACCACCGGCAGGCCGATTTCCAGCGCGGCGGCCCAGGCGTCGTCCGGGTCAAGCACGCTGCGGCCCTGCGGCACCGGTACGCCGGCGGCGTCGAGCAGCTTCTTGGTCAGTTCCTTGTCCTGGGCGATGGTTTCGGCGATGGCGCCGGTGGCGTCGATCTCGGCGGCCTGGATGCGGCGCTGGCGGCTGCCCCAGCCGAACATCACCATGCTGCCTTCGGTCATGCGGCGAAACGGAATGTTGCGGGCGATCGCCGCGTCCACGATGGCGCCGGTCGATGGGCCCAGGCGCACGTCTTCGTCCAGGTCGCGCAGCTGTTTCAGGGCTGCGGCCAGGTCGAACGGGGTGTCGTTGCGCGCCGAGTCGATCAGGCCCTGCGCCAGTTCCAGCGCCAGGCGGCCGACGTCTTCCTCGCTGTACTCGACCACCACCTGGTAGAGGCCGGTTTCCAGCGTCGCGGTGGTGCGGCTGAAGGTGACCGGGCAGCCGGCTTCGGCCTGCAGCGTCAAGGCCACCAGTTCCAGCACGTGGGCCAGCGGGATGGTGTCGTCATGGCCGAAAGGCTGCAGCGCGCCGATCTGCGGGAAGCGGGTGCGCAGGCGCGCCTCGAAACCCGCCAGCGTGGCGATCGATGCTTCTTCCGGCGTGCACGAGACGATCGCCTCGACCGAGGTGTGGTGGCTCCAGAGGTTGGGGCCACGCAGGGCCCGTACGCGAGATACTTCCATAAACCGTCATTCCTTTCGTGGGCCGCCCAGGACCTGCATGGGGTCGGACACCATGGCGCCGGCGCAGGGCCGGGCCTTTATTTAGTGAGTCGTTTTCGTCAAGGTGGCCGGGGTGGCGTCGAAGGCACGCAAGCCGCCGCAAATCAGGTCGCTGGATACGCCCAGCGCCCACGCCGCCGCCACTGCCGCCAGCACGTTTTCCGGATACTTCACGGTGGCCGGCTTCATCGCCGCCAGCGCCACCAGCCTGGTTTCGTCCGCGCCTGCGGCCAGCACGATGCTGCCGTCGCGCGCGAACACGGCCCGTTCGCCGGCAGCGCGGTGCGCCGCCAGGACCGGGTTGTGCTCGTCCAGCGCGTAGAAGATCACGCCGCCGTCCGACAGTTCGGCCAGCGCCGCCACCCGTTCGTTGCCGGCGTTGAGCACCGCCACGCCGCTCGGCAGGATCACGTCGACCTGGCTGCGGATCACGTTGCGCATGGCGTCGTCGTCGCGGATGTGGAATTCGGCCACGTCTTCGATGCCGTCCATGTCGGTCACCACGCCCACCGTGCAGCGGTCGTAGGGCAGGCCGTCCTGCAGGATCGAGCGCGCGTTCGATTCGAACACCGCGGTCTCTACGTTCCGGTTGATCAGCACGCGCTGCGCCGCTTCGACGCCGGTGCTGTCGCGGTTGGAGATGACGCGCGCGTTCAGGTACAGGCCTTCGCCGTTGGCCACGCCGACTTCCTTGCCGGCGATGTTGACCAGGCAGCCGACCAGGCGCGTGATCAGGCTGCAGCCCCTGGAGCCGGTCACGCCCACCACCGGGATGCGGCCGGTTTCTTCCTGTGCGAACAGATGGTCGACGATGTCCTTGCCGACGTTGCGCGGGGTACCGCTGGCCGGCTTCATATGGGCCAGCAGGCCCGGGCTGGCGTTGACCTCGATGATGGCGCCGCGCTGTTCGGCCAATGGGCGCGCGATGTCTTCGCACACCAGGTCGATGCCGGCGATGTCGAGGCCGACGATGCGCGCGGCCAGTGCGGCGGCGTGCGCCACGTCCGGGTGCACCAGGTCGGTGACGTCGTCGGCCACGTTGCCGTTCAGCTGGATCAGCACCTTCTGGCCGTCTTGCGGCACCGAGTCGGGCGTGAGTCCCTGGCGCTGCAGCACCAGCTGGTTTTCTTCGCTTTCGCGCGGCTTGACGGGACTGAGCGGGAATTCTTCGCTCTCGCCGCGGCGCGGGTCGATGTTGATCTGGATGTCGCACAGTGCGGCCACGTTGTTGCGGCCGTCGCCGGTCACCCATACCGCTTCGCCGCGGGTGCACGCGACCACCCGGCGGCCGACCACCAGCAGGCGGTGTTCGTTGCCCAGGACGTAGCGTTCGACCAGCACCGAGCGGCTGTCGCCTTCGTTGGAAGCGATGGTGTAGGCCGCCTTGACCTCTTCTTCGGTCATCAGGTTGAGCGACACGCCGCGGCCGTGGTTGGCGTCGACCGGTTTGACCACCACCGGCAGGCCGATGTCCTGGGCTTCGTCCCAGGCGTCGTCGGCGCTGCGCGCAATCGCGCCTTCCGGCACCGGCACGCCGCACGAGGCCAGCAGCGACTTGGTCATGTCCTTGTCGCTGGCGATGCCTTCGGCGATGGCGCTGGTGCGGTCGGTTTCTGCGGTCCAGATGCGGCGTTGAAAGGCGCCATAACCCAGCTGCACCAGGTTGCCGTCGGTCAGGCGGATCGACGGGATGCGGCGATCCGTGGCGGCATCGACGATGTGGGCGGTCGACGGGCCCAGGCAGTGGCGGTCGACCATGTCGGTCAGGCGCTGCACGGCGGCCGGCAAATCGAAGGCTTCGTCGTTGATGGCCGCCATCATCAGGCGGTGGGCGACGTCCAGCGCGGCGCGGCCGACCGTCTCGTCGCGGGTGCGGAACGCCATCTTGTAGACGCCGTAGTCGCCGGTCGAGCGGGTCTTGCCGAAGCCGGTCTTCATGCCGGCCAGGTTCTGGATCTCGAGCACGACGTGTTCGAGGATGTGGCCGGCCCAGGTGCCGTCACGCAGGCGTTCCAGGAAGCCGCCGCGGTGGCCGACGCCGCAATGGTGTTCGATCAGGCCCGGCAGCCAGGCAGTCAGGCGGTCGGTGAAGCCGGGCAGAAGGTTCGAGGGCGTCTCTTCCAGCTCGCCGATGTCGAGCCAGGCTTCGAGCACCGGACGGTAGGTCCAGATATTCGGTCCACGCAGGTAAGTCACGCGCAGGAACTTGATGTCGTTCTTCTTGATCATGTCATTTTCTGTTGCCGCCTTGCGCAATGCGCTCCAGCAGCTTTGCCTTGTTTGCCTGACTGTCCACTACGGTAGCGAAAGCCCGCCGACCGCAGCGCACACCATGCACCGTCCTGTATACTGTCCGGCTTACTGCGCCGTCATTCCCATCAATACGCCCCCGCTTGTCATCCAAACGATACCCAAGAACGTTCTAGCGCTCTGTGGAGCGTTTCACGCAATGGCGCGCAAAGGTGTATTGACGATCCTTGTGCGTCGCCGAGCCTCCGTACTGCCGTACCCTTACCAGAACACACTGCCTGATTAGCGGGCGCAATACATGACAACTCAACAACTTGCTAGTCCGTCGTCCCTGGCGCTAGCCGCCAGTTCTTTGCCTGAAGCCTGGCAAAGTGACGTTGCGAAACAGCTTGCACCAGGGGAAAACGTTTTAGCCGGCGTGGAGGTTGACCTCGACGCCAAATTACATTTTTCAAAAGGCCTGGTGCTGGTGACCAGCCGCCGCCTGCTGGCGCGCGCCCCCGGCGATGCTGCCTGGCGCGACTGGCCGTATCGTGGCGACCTCGCACTACGCCATCATGACCACGCCGGCGTCGGCCACCTGGACCTGGTCGATGATCACGGCTTGCTGGCCTCGTGGCGTTTTACCCTGGGACAGAACCTGCAGGCGATCCGGGTGGTCGACCATTTCGTCGACCAGGTCAAGAGCGTGGTGTCCGGCATCGCCGTCCAGCCGCCCGAGCAGCACACTTGCCCGAGCTGCAAGGCGCCGCTCGAGGCCGACCAGCAAGACTGCCCGATCTGCGAGAAGGTGCTGCATACGCCGCCGTCGACCTGGACCCTGTTCCGCCTGTGGCGCTTCGCCAAGCCGTACAAGGGGCAATTGCTGCTGGGTTTCCTGCTGATGCTGGGCTCGACGGCAGCGCACATGATTCCGCCCTATCTCACCAAGCCGTTGATGGACAATGTGCTGATTCCGTACCAGAACGGCCAGCACATCGACAACGCGCTGGTCTGGCTGTACATGGGCGGGCTGTTTGCCGCATCGATGCTGGCCTGGGCGCTGGGCTGGGGCAAGACCTATGTGTTGGCGCTGGCGTCCGAACGCATCAGTGCCGATTTGCGCTCGACCACCTACGAACACCTGCTGCGGCTGTCGCTGGAATACTTCGGCGGCAAACGTACCGGCGACCTGATGAGCCGTATCGGCAGCGGCTCCGACCGCATCAGCGTGTTCCTGTCGCTGCACCTGCTCGACTTCCTGTCCGACGTCCTGCTCATCATCATGACCGGCGTGATCCTGTTCAGCATGAATCCCTGGCTGGCGCTGGTAACCCTGGTGCCGCTGCCGTTCATCGCCTGGATGATCCACGTGGTGCGCGACCGCCTGCGCACCGGTTTTGAGAAGATCGACCGCGTCTGGGGCGAAGTCACCAACGTGCTGGCCGACACCATCCCCGGCATCCGGGTGGTGAAGGCTTTTGCCCAGGAAAAGCGCGAATCGGCGCGCTTTCGCGAAGCGAACAAGCATAACCTGGCCGTCAACGACAAGCTGAACCGGGTGTGGTCGCTGTTTTCGCCGACTGTATCGCTGCTGACCGAACTGGGTTTGCTGGTGATCTGGATCTTCGGTATCTGGCAAGTGTCGCAGGGCGACATCACGGTCGGCACGCTGACCGCTTTCATTGCCTACAGTGGTCGCTTCTACGTGAAGCTCGATTCGATGAGCCGCATCGTGTCGGTGACGCAGAAGTCGGCCTCGGCCGCCAAGCGCATCTTCGACATTCTCGACCACGTCTCGAGCGTGCCGGATCCGGTCAACCCGGTCAAGGTGGACAAGGTCAACGGCGAAATCGAGCTGCGCGAAGTCGGTTTCCGTTACGGCAACCGCGCCGTGAACCGCGGCATTTCGCTCAAGTTCAAGGCCGGCGAGATGGTCGGCCTGGTGGGACACTCCGGCTCGGGCAAGAGCACGCTGGTCAATCTGATCTGCCGCTTCTATGACGTGGCCGAAGGCGCGATCCTGCTCGACGGCACCGACATCCGCTCGTTCGCGGTGGCCGACTACCGCCGCAATATCGGCCTGGTGCTGCAAGAACCTTTCCTGTTCTTTGGCACGATTGCCGAGAACATCGCCTACGGCAAGCCGAACGCGACGCGCGAAGAGGTCATCGCATCGGCGCGTGCGGCGCATGCGCACGAATTCATCCTGCGCTTGCCGCAGGGCTATGACTCGATGGTGGGCGAGCGCGGCCAGGGCCTGTCGGGCGGCGAGCGCCAGCGCATCTCGATCGCGCGCGCACTCTTGATCGACCCGCCGATCCTGATCCTGGACGAAGCGACCTCTTCGGTGGACTCGGAAACCGAGAAAGAAATTCAGAAGGCGCTCGACAACCTGGTGCAGGGCCGCACCACGATCGCCATCGCGCACCGCCTGTCGACGCTGCACCGGGCCGACCGCCTGGTGGTGCTGGACCGCGGCGTGGTAGTGGAAGAGGGGAGCCACGACGAACTGATGACGCGCGAAGGGGCCTACCACCGCCTGTACGAAGCGCAGGCGCGCAATGTGGATCAGGACATGGACGATAAGGACGACTAAATGAGCGCAATGACCGATATTCCATTTAAATTGCGGCGCGACAGTTTCGGTAAACTCATCATCACGCTGGAGAATGGCGAGGAACACGTCGGGGTGACGCCGGTGCGCGCCTTCCCGATCCAGGCGCCGACCAGGGGCATCTCCCTGGTGCGCGACGGGGGCAAGGAAGTCGCGTGGATCGACGACCTGGCGGAGGTGCCGGAAGACATCCGCACCCTGGTGCGCGAAGAAATCGAGGGGCGCGAGTTCATTCCCGAGATCGTGCGCATCAAGGAGGTGTCGAGCTTTGCCACGCCGTGCACCTGGTTCGTCGAGACCGACCGTGGCGACACCCAGTTCGTGCTGAAGGCGGACGAAGACATCCGCCGCATCGGCGAAGCGTCGTTGCTGGTGGCGGACAGCCACGGAATCAATTTCCTGGTGCGCGACATGTTCGGGATCGACAAGCATAGCCGCAAAATCCTGGACCGCTTCCTGTAAGCCGACGGTTCGCCGCCGCGTATCCCGAAGCAGGCGGCGAACCGGGGTTGACCCGGCGCCTGCCGTGATTGTCATCATCCGTTCGTCTGCCCACATACCGGCAGTCACAGGATCGTTAAAGTTGTCTCATCGGCCACGTGGCCAGGCTTTCAGGAGACAACCATGGATTCCATCAACCGCAACCAACCCGAAGAAAACCGCCGCGACCTGAGCGGCGCCGATGCCATTGAGCGCATCAAGGACATGATCGAGGACGCCGACACCTGCTTCCTGTGCACCGGCGGCAACCTCGGTCCAAGCCGTGGCGTGCGCCCGATGAGCGTGCGCGAAGTGGACGATGCTGGCACCATCTGGTTCCTCAGCAGCGTCGACAGCCACAAGAACCATGAGCTGGAAACCAATCCGATGGTCAAGCTGATGTTCCAGGCCGATAAGCATGCCGGCTTCCTGGAGATCGACGGCCACGCCGAGATCTCGCAAGACAAGGCGCGCATCAAGCAACTGTGGGATTCGCACCTCAAGGTGTGGTTCACCGAAGGCGAAGACGATCCGCGCATCACTGTGCTGAAGGTCACGCCGAAGTTCGGCTACTACTGGGACAACAAGCATGGCCAGGTGGTGGCAGGCGCCAAGATGGCGATCGGCGCCGTGATCGGCAAGACGCTCGACGATTCGATCGAAGGTACGCTGACCTTCTAAGTCGTCAACGGCTGCAGGCGTGCAGTTCACCCTGGCGACGATCGGCTCGGCCGGCGACCTGTTCCCGTTCCTGTGGATCGGGCGGGCGCTGCAGGCGCGCGGGCACCGGGTCGAGTTCCTCGGCCCGGTGCAGCATGCGCCATTCGTCGAGGTGGCCGGGCTGAGCTTTCACGGCTTGCCGGCCGACCAGGCCGTGCTCGACCATCCCGACCTGTGGCATCCGACCCGCGGTTTAGCGGTGGTATGGCAGGCGACGCGGCCGGCGATGGCGCAGCTGCCGGGCCTGGTCGAGGCGCTCGGCGGCGACCAGCATCACGTGTTGCTGGTGCATCCGCTGGCGCTGCCTGAAGCCGAGCTGTGCCGTGCAGCGCGGCCGGACCTGCGCATCGCCGCGGCCTACCTGGCGCCATCGAACCTGCCGACCGTGCACGATCCGCTGCTGCTGGGCCCATGGCCGGTGCCGCGCTGGGTGCCGCACGGCGCGCGGCGCTGGCTGTGGCAGACGCTCGCCGCACGCTTCATCGACCCGGTCGCCTTGCCCGGCCTGAACGCCGCGCGCACCGCGCGTGGCCTGGCGCCGATCCGCAACCTGATCGCGCACCTGATGGCGATCCCGGACCTGTCGCTGGCGCTGTTTCCCGACTGGTTCGCCGCGCCGCCGCCGGACTGGCCGCAGCCGCTGCACCAGGCCGGCTTCCCTTTGTATGATCCCGCTCCGGACGCGCTGCCGAGCGCCGAACTGCGCGCCTTTCTCGGCGCCGGCGCGGCGCCGGTCGTGTTCACGCCCGGCACCGGCAACCGCCAGGCGCGCGCCTATTTCGCCGCCGCCGCGCAGGCGGTGAGCGAGCTCGGCCTGCGCGCCATCTTCCTGACCCCGCACCGCGACCAGATAGCGGATGCGCTCCCCGCCAACATCTGCTGGCAGGAATACGTGCCGTTGAAGTCACTGCTGCCGCACGTCGGCGCACTGGCGCACCACGGCGGCATCGGCACCACGGCCGAAGCTCTGCGCGCCGGCACCCCGCAACTGGTGGTGCCGCTGGCGCACGACCAGTTCGACAACGCCGCGCGCGTGGAGGCGCTCGGCGCCGGCGTCAGCCTGCACGCCGCGCGCGTGACGCCGGCACGGATGGCCGCCGCGCTGCGCCAGGTGGTCGGCGTGGACCAAGTCGCGCGCCAGTGCGCGCAGGTGGCGCAACGTTTTGCCGCGCCGTCGCCGATCGACGCCTTGTGCGAACGGCTCGAGTCGCTGGCGCGCTAGCCGCGCCATTGTTGGAAAGCGCACCGACATCAAGCGTCTGCGGCGGTTCAATGGACCATCGTCGATGATGTCGGAGGGCAGATGCCCAGCAATAAACACGTAAAGAATTCTGGAAAGCACGTCCACCTTGCGGCGGAAGACGGCTACGTCCACGTCCGTGGCGCGCGCGAGCACAATCTGAAGAATGTCAGCCTGGACATCCCGCGCGGCGCGCTGGTGGTGTTCACCGGCGTATCCGGCTCGGGCAAGTCGTCGCTGGCGTTCGGCACGCTGTACGCAGAGGCGCAGCGACGCTACCTGGAGTCGGTCTCGCCCTACGCGCGCCGCCTGTTTCATCAGATGCCGGTGCCCGAGGTGGACGAGATCGAGGGCCTGCCGCCGGCGGTGGCCCTGCAGCAGCAGCGCGGCACGCCGACCGCGCGCTCGTCGGTGGGCAGCGTCAGCACGCTGAGCAATTCCTTGCGCATGCTGTACTCGCGCGCCGGCGATTATCCGCCCGGCCAGGAATTGCTGTACGCCGAATCGTTTTCGCCGAATACGCCGCAGGGCGCCTGCCCGCGCTGCTCGGGCCTGGGCCGCATCTATGACGTGACCGAGCAGTCGCTGGTGCCGGACGACAGCTTGACCATCCGCGAGCGCGCGGTGGCCGCCTGGCCCCCGGCCTGGCACGGCCAGAACCTGCGCGACATCCTGGTCACGATGGGCTACGACGTCGACACCCCATGGCGCGATCTGCCGAAGAAGGACCGCGACTGGATCCTGTTCACCGACGAAACCCCGACCGTGCCGGTCTACGCCGGCCTCACGGCCAAAGAAACCAAGGCCGCCCTCAAGCGCAAGGACACGCCCAGCTACCAGGGCACCTTCACCGGCGCGCGCCGCTACGTGCTGCAGACCTTTGCCAACACCGAGAGCGCCTCGATGAAGAAGCGCGTGGCGCGCTATATGGTGAGCAATGCCTGCCCGGAATGCGCGGGCAAGCGCCTGCGGCGCGAGTCGCTGTCGGTCACCTTCGCCGGCCTCGACATCGCCGAACTGTCGCGCCAGCCGCTGGAAAAGCTGGCGCGCCTGATCAAACCCTATACCGAAACCGAAGGCAAGGTCGACAAGGCCGACGCCAAACTCCATAACGAGCAATTGATCGTGCGCCGGCGCATCGCTGCCGACCTGGCCGCGCGCCTCGAGGTGCTGCTGGCCATGGGCCTGGGCTACCTGGCGCTGGAACGCAGCACGCCGACGCTGTCGCCTGGCGAACTGCAGCGCTTGCGCCTGGCCACCCAGGTGCGCTCCAGCCTGTTCGGCGTGGTCTACGTGCTGGATGAACCGTCGGCCGGCCTGCATCCGGCCGATACCGAAGCCTTGCTCGACGCGCTGGCGCAATTGAAGGCGGCCGGCAATTCGCTGTTCGTGGTCGAGCACGCGCTGGACGTGATCCGCCAGGCCGACTGGCTGGTCGACGTCGGTCCGCTGGCGGGCGAACGCGGCGGCCAGATCCTGTACAGCGGCGAACCGGAAGGATTACGTGACGTCGAGGGGTCGCAGACGCGGCGCTACCTGTTCGACGAAGCGCCGGCACCTGGCCGCACGCCGCGCGAGCCGGGCGGCTGGCTGAAACTGGAAGGCGTGCGCCGGAATAACCTCGATAACCTGGCGGTCGCATTCCCGCTGGGCGTGCTGACCAGCGTGACCGGCGTCTCGGGCTCGGGCAAGTCGAGCCTGGTGAGCCAGGTGCTGGTCGAACTGGTCGGCAATGCGCTGGGGCAGGGCGCTGCGGCCCGGGACGAGCAGCCGGAAGAACCCGATCTGGAGCGCGACGAAGCGTTGCCGCTGGAAGGGCGCATCGTGGCCGGCATGGACGGCGTGAAGCGCATGGTGCGGGTCGACCAGAAGCCGATCGGGCGTACGCCGCGCTCCAACCTGGCCACCTATACCGGACTGTTCGACGGCGTGCGCAAGCTGTTCGCGGCCACGCCGGACGCGAAGAAGCGGCGCTACGATGCCGGGCGCTTTTCGTTCAACGTCGCCAAGGGCCGCTGCGAGCACTGCGCCGGCGAAGGCTTCGTCATGGTCGAGCTGCTGTTCCTGCCCAGCGTCTACGCGCCGTGCCCGACCTGCGAGGGCGCACGCTACAACGCCAAGACGCTGGAAGTGACCTACCGCGGCAAGAACATCGCCGAGGTGCTGGGCATGACGGTGGGCGAGGCGATCGATTTTTTCCAGGGCGAGCCGCTGGTCGAGCGTTCCCTGGAAGTGCTGCGCGAGGTGGGCCTGGACTACCTGCGCCTGGGCCAGCCGGCCACCGAGCTTTCGGGCGGTGAAGCCCAGCGCATCAAGCTGGCGACCGAACTGCAGCGCGCCACGCGCGGCAACACCCTGTACGTGCTGGACGAGCCGACCACCGGCCTGCACCCGGTCGACGCCGACCGCCTGATGGTGCAGCTGAACCGCCTGGTCGATGCCGGCAACACCGTGATCGTGGTCGAGCACACCATGCGGGTGGTGGCGGGCAGCGACTGGGTAATCGACATCGGGCCCGGCGCCGGCGATGAAGGCGGCAAGGTGGTGGCGTCCGGCCCGCCGCAGGAGGTCGCGCGCAGCAAGGTCAGCCGCACGGCGCCGTATCTGGCCAGGCATGTCTAGGCGGCGGCGAAGCGCGGGGTCGCCGAGGCCACGGCCGAGGCCAACCCCACGCCAACCGCCGCGCCACTGGTGCGCCGTGATCATGATCGTTTTGATAATATCCAGCACCCTCAAGCAAACCGATGCTTGCGCACGACCGTGCGCCTCCAGTGTGCGCTTCGTTTAGCGTTTGCGTTACACTTGGGATATTTTTTTTCTATCAAAACAACAGGCATGGCCGGTCCAACCATCGAAAATAGCGAATTTCGTCGCATCCTGAACCGCAACATCGCGCTTCCTTTAGGAATGAGTATCCTCAGCGCGGTCGTGTTCGTCGCCATCCTCGCTTACCTTGTCAGCGGGATCGGCTGGGTCGAGCATACCCAGCGCGTGATCAGCGGCGCCCATGAAGTGCGCAAGCTGTCGGCCGAAATGGAGTCCGGCCTGCGCGGATACCTGCTGGCCAACGACGAGGAATTCCTGTCGCCCTACCGGCTCTCGGCGCAGCGTATGGGGACGAGCATCGACGAGCTGAGCGACATGGTGCAGGACAACCCGGTCCAGGTCGATCGCATCAAGCGCGTTTCGCAGGCGCAGAAGCAGTGGGAAGCGTTTGCCAACGACATGATCGCACGCCGTCGCGCCAACGACGAATCCTACCTGGACGCCGTGCGCAGTGGACGTGGCAAGATCCTGACCGACGAAATTCGCCGCAATTTTGACCTGGTACTGGCTACCGAGGGGCGCCTGTTGCAGGAGCGCAGCGAGAGCGCGCGTCGCATCACGTTCTGGTCGGTGGCGATCTTTCTGATTGTTAGCGCTGCCGTCGGCGTGAGCCTGGCGACATTTGGCCGGCGCCAGCTGGTGCGCCTGTCGGATACCTATAACGACGTGCTGGCCCACGAAGCCGAGCACAACGAAAAACTGCGCCACCAGGACTGGCTGCGCAAAGGCCAGAACGACCTCACCGTGCGCAGCGCCGGCATCCACAACCTGGAGCCGCTGGCCGATGCGCTGCTGCCCTACGTCGTGAAATACCTGGACGGCGTGGTCGGCGCCATGTACGTGCGCGCCGACGACGGCACCATGCGCCGCATCGGCGCCTATGGCTTCACCCATACCGAGACCGAGCGCGCCGAGATCATCCAGCCGGGCACCACCCTGGCCAGCCAGGCCGCCGCCGAGAACCGCCTGATGGTGCTGAACGACCTGCCGGCCAACTACATCAAGGTGGCCAGCGCCCTGGGCGAAGCGCCGCCGCGCAGCCTGGCCATCGCGCCGTTCTACAACCATGGTAAAGTCAAAGGCGTGTTCGAGATCGGCTTCCTGCGCGAGGTGACCGAGCAGGACCGCGAATTCCTGGAATTCATCGCCCCGGCGATCGGCGCCGCGATGGCGGCCGTGGTCTACCGCCAGCGCCTGCAGGACGCGCTGGAAGAAAGCCAGACCCTGAACGAAGAACTGCAGGTGCAGCAGGAAGAACTGCGCACCGCCAACGAAGAACTGGAAGAACAGTCGCGCGCGCTGGAAGAATCGCAGTCGGCGCTGGAAAACCAGCAGGCCGAGCTGCGCACCACCAACGACCAGCTGGCCGAGCAGGCGCTGAACCTGGACATGAAGAATTCGGCGCTGCAATCGGCGCAGGAGCAGCTGCAGCAGCGCGCCATCGATCTCGAGAGCGCCAGCCGCTACAAGTCCGAGTTCCTGGCGAACATGTCGCACGAGCTGCGCACACCGCTGAACAGCTCGCTGATCCTGGCGAAACTGCTGGCCGACAACACCAGCGGCAACCTGAGCGACGAGCAGGTGCGCTTCGCCCAGACCATCTATTCGGCCGGCAACGACCTGCTGCAGCTGATCAACGACATCCTCGACATTTCGAAAGTCGAGGCCGGCAAGCTGGAACTGGTGCCGGAAGACGTGCCGCTGCGGCGCGTGGTCGAGGGCCTGGTGCGCACCTTCGAGCCGCTGGCGCTGCAAAAGCAGCTCGACTTCAAGGTCACGGTGGCGCCGGACGTGCCGGCCACGCTGCACACCGACCGCCAGCGCATCGAGCAGGTGCTCAAGAACCTGCTGTCGAACGCCGTCAAATTCACCGACGCCGGCGCGGTCAGCATGGAAGTGCTGGTCGCGCCGGACGGCGCAGTCGCGTTCCGTGTACAGGATACCGGCATCGGCATCGCCGCCGACCAGCAAGAGAAGATTTTCGACGCCTTCCACCAGGCCGACGGCACCACCAGCCGCCGCTTTGGCGGCACCGGCCTCGGCCTGTCGATCTCGCGCGACCTGACCCGCCTGCTGGGCGGCAGCATGGCCGTCTCGAGCGCGCCGGGCGAGGGCAGCGTGTTCACCCTGACGCTGCCGCGCGGCATCCCGACCACGCCGTCGGCCTCGGCCCCGATCGTGGCCGGCAGCGCCAGCGTGGCCAATGTATCGGCGCCGGTATTCTCGGCGCCGGCCACGGCGCCGACCTCGACCATCCAGATCAGCGCGCCGGCGTCGGCGGCAGCCGCCGAGGCCGAACCGCTGGCTACCTTCCCGGACGATCGCGACAAGCCCGCCGGCGGCGGCCGCACCGTGCTGGTGGTGGAAGACGAAACGCCGTTCGCACGCATCCTGTACGATCTGGCGCACGAGCTCGACTACCGCTGCCTGGTGGCGATGAGCGCCGACGAAGGCATCGCCCTGGCCGCCAGCCAGCGTCCGGACGCCATCCTGCTCGACGTGCGCCTGCCGGACCGCTCCGGCCTGACCGTGCTGCAACAGCTGAAAGACAATCCATCCACCCGCCACATCCCGGTGCACGTGCTGTCGAGCATCGAGAGCAGCGGCGAAGCGCTGCACCTGGGCGCGATCGGCTATGCGCTCAAACCGAGCTCGCGCGAAGAGCTGGAAGAGGTGTTCCGTAAACTGCAGGAAAAATCGAGCCAGAAGATCAAGCGCGTGCTGCTGGTCGAGGACGACGAGCGCCAGCGCGACAGCGTGACGCAGCTGATCAAGGACGACGACGTCGAGATCGCCGCCGTCGGCACCGCCAGCGAAGCGCTCAAGCTGCTGAAGAACGAGATCTTCGATTGCATGGTCATCGACCTCAAACTGCCGGATATGCAGGGCGGCGAGCTGCTCGAGCGCATGTCGCAGGAAGAGCTGTGCTCGTTCCCGCCGGTGATCGTGTACACCGGCCGCAACCTGACGCGCGACGAGGAGGCCCAGCTGCTGCGCTACTCGAAGTCGATCATCATCAAGGGCGCCCGTTCGCCCGAGCGCCTGCTGGACGAGGTGACATTGTTCTTGCACAAGGTCGAATCCGAGCTGTCGAGCGAGCGCCAGAGCATGCTGAAAGCCGTGCGCGGACGCGACCGCGTGTTCGAAGGGCGTACCATCCTGCTGGTGGACGACGACGTGCGCAACGTGTTTGCATTGACCAGCGCGCTGGAGCAGCGCGGGGCCAAGGTCGAAGTTGGCAGGAACGGATTCGAAGCGATCGCGAAACTGGATGAAGTGTCGGGCATCGACCTGGTGCTGATGGACATCATGATGCCGGGCATGGACGGCCTGGAAGCGACGCGCCGCATCCGCGCCGACGGCCGCTTCGACCGCCTGCCGATCATCGCCATCACGGCCAAGGCGATGAAGGACGATCAGGAACAATGCCTGAACGCCGGCGCCAACGATTATCTGGCCAAACCGATCGACCTGAGCCGTCTGTACTCGCTGCTGCGAGTCTGGATGCCGACCCTGGAGCGCATTTGAGCAAGCCACCAAGCGACTTCGACATCGAGCTGCGGATGCTCGTCGAAGCCGTGTATTTGAAATACAACTACGATTTCCGCGACTACACCGGCGCCTCGCAGAAGCGCCGGGTGCTGGTCGCCATGCGCGAAATGGAATGCGACACCGTCTCGGAGCTGCAGTCGAAGGTGCTGCACGAGCCGAACGGTTTCGCCCAGCTGCTGCAATACCTGACGATTCCCGTCACCGAGATGTTCCGCGACCCGGAATATTTCATGGCGATCCGCGAGCAGGTCGTGCCGCTACTGAAGACGTATCCGTCACTGAAGATCTGGATCGCGGGTTGCAGTACTGGCGAAGAAGTCTACTCGATGGCGATCCTGCTCAAGGAAGAAGGGCTGCTCGAACGCAGCATCATCTACGCCACCGACATCAATCCCGAATCGCTGGAAGCGGCGCGGCGCGGCGTGTTCCCGCTCGACCGCATGCGCCTGTACACCGAGAACTACCAGAAGGCCGGCGGCAAGGCCGCGTTCTCGGACTATTACACGGCGGCCTATGGCGGCGCCCTGTTCGACCGCGAGCTGATGGAAAACGTCACTTTCGCCGACCACAGCCTGGCGACCGACAGCGTGTTTTCGGAAACCCATTTCGTCAGCTGCCGCAACGTGCTGATCTATTTCAACCGGCGCCTGCAGGACCGGGTGTTCGGCCTGTTCCACGAGTCGCTGTGCCACCGCGGCTTCCTGGGGCTGGGCAGCAAGGAAAGCATCGACTTTTCCAGCTACGCCGAGCGCTTCGAACCGCTGGCGCGGCGCGAGCGCCTGTTCCGCAAGGTGATTGCATGAACCATGTTGCGACTCCCGAACAGCAGCTGGCGCCCCTGATGAAGGGCCGCCAGGTCGAGCTGGTCGTGATCGGCGGCTCCGCCGGCGGAGTCGATGCCCTGGTCGCGCTGCTGCCCACGTTGCCGGGCAACTTTCGTCCGGCAGTCGCGTGCATCCTGCACGTGCCGGCCGACCGCGAAAGCCGGCTGGCCGAGCTGTTCGACGCCCGCACCGCGCTGCCGGTGGTCGAGGCGCGCGACAAGCAGCCGATCGAAGCGGGGCACGTGTATTTTGCCGGTCCCGGCTATCATCTGTCGGTCGAGGAAGACCGCAGCTTTTCGCTCAGCTGCGAGGCGCCCGTGCATTTCGCGCGGCCGGCGATCGACGTCCTGATGGAATCGGCCGCCGACGTGTACGGCGACAAGATGGTCGGCATCCTGCTGACCGGCGCCAATTATGATGGCGCCGATGGCATGTGCCGGATCCGCGAACGCGGCGGCCTGACCATCGTACAAGACCCAAAACAAGCCCAGTCCAATACCATGCCCCAGGAAGCAATCCGGCGCTGCGCCCCGCACCTGGTGCTGCCCTTGTCCGGCATCCGCACCGTGTTGCCCCTGTTGGAGACACCATGAGCGAACAAGAACATAGCAAGATCCTGATCGTCGACGACCTGCCCGAAAACCTGCAGGCGCTCGAAGCCCTGCTGCGCCACGACCAGCGCGTGATCCACCAGGCCAGTTCCGGCGAAGATGCGCTGACGCTGCTGCTCCAGCACGAATTCGCGCTGGCCATCCTCGACGTGCAAATGCCGGGCATGAACGGCTTCGAACTGGCCGAAATGATGCGCTCGACCTCGCGCACGCGCCACATCCCGATCGTGTTCGTGTCGGCCGCCGGGCGCGAGCTCGACTACGCTTTCAAGGGCTACGAGACCGGCGCGGTCGACTTCATGTACAAGCCGCTCGACTCGGACGCGGTGCGCAGCAAGGTCAACGTATTCGTGGCGCTGGACCAGCAGCGGCGCGAGACCGCGCGCCAGATGATTGCGCTCGAGAAAAGCCGGCAGGAACAGGAAACCCTGCTGCGCGAACTGAACCAGACCCAGCAGGAACTGCAGCGCTCGCTCAAGATGCGCGACGAATTCATGTCGCTGGTGGCGCACGAGCTGCGCACGCCGCTCAACACGCTGTTCCTGGAAACGCAGATGCGCAGCCTGCAACTCAAGCGCGGCAACACCGCCGCCTTCGGGCCGCAGCAGATGGAAGGCATGATCCAGCGCGACGAGCGCCAGATCAAGTCGATGATCCGCCTGATCGACGACATGCTCGACGTCTCGCGCATGCGTAGCGGCAAGCTGTCGATCCGTCCGGCCCAGGTCGAACTGATGCACCTGCTGGAGCGGGTGGTGAGTGACCTGTCGCTGCAGGCGGCCACCACCGGCAACTCCCTGACGTTGTTGCCGCACGCGGCGGTGACCGGCTGCTGGGACGAATTCCGGGTCGAGCAGGTGATCGTCAACCTGCTCACCAATGCACTGCGCTACGGCTGCGGCGAACCGGTGCAGGTGAGTGTCGAGCGCGACGGCGATCTGGTACGCATCGACGTGCGCGACCACGGCAAGGGCATCGCCCCGGCCGACCTCGAGCGCATCTTCGAGCCCTACGAACGCGGCGCGCGCAACGGCGAGCCGAAAGGACTGGGACTGGGCCTGTACATCTCGCGCCAGCTGGCGATCTCGCACGGCGGCGAATTGCGCGTGACCAGCACCCCGGGCGAGGGCTCGATCTTCAGCCTGGTGCTGCCGTGCAGCGAGCATCCGGTGTGCGCCGAAGCCGACGCTTGACGCCGGCGTCAACCGTCCCTCCAACGAAACGCCGGTTGCGCCGGCATGCCATTTACGACACACTGTGCGGGTTTCGATAACGGCCCGCTCTGCCAGAGCTGGCCGCATCACACTTGGATGATAGGTAAAATCAATCAAGAATATCGGATCAATCAATTTCACAAACGACGGGCAGAGCGGTAAACTGCTTGTCATACGCTTCATCAACAACCCCAAACAGGAGAATTCATGTCCATTATCAATACCCAGATCAAGCCGTTCAAAGCAACCGCTTACCACGCTGGCAAGTTCATCGACCTGACCGAAGAGAACTTCAAGGGCACCTGGTCGGTGGTGATGTTCTACCCGGCCGACTTCACCTTCGTCTGCCCGACCGAACTGGAAGATCTGGCAGCGTTCCAGCCAGAATTCGAAAAGCTGGGCGTGAACGTCTACGGCGTGTCGACCGACAGCCACTTCGCCCACAAGGCATGGCACGACACTTCGGACGCGATCAAGAAAGTCAACTACCCGCTGATCGGCGACCCGACCGGCACCCTGTCGCGTAACTTCGAAGTCATGATCGAAGAAGAAGGCATGGCACTGCGCGGTACCTTCGTCATCAATCCAGAAGGCCAGATCAAGGTCATGGAAGTGCACGACAACGGCATCGGCCGCGATGCGTCGGAACTGATGCGCAAAGTCAAGGCTGCCCAGTACGTCGCTTCGCACCCAGGCGAAGTCTGCCCAGCCAAGTGGACCGAAGGCGCTGAAACCCTGACCCCGTCGCTGGACCTGGTCGGCAAGATCTAAGCAACACCCCGTAGTTCGGTAGCACCCCTGGCGGGCCGCTGCGGCGGCCCGCTTCATTAGAGTGCCTACCAAAACCTTCTCATTGCCAAGCCGAAGGTTTTGTTAAGCACTCCCGGATTTAATTGATTATCAAAACAAGGAAAACATCATGCTTGACGCAACCCTCAAGAAACAGTTGCAAGCCTATCTGGAAAAAGTGGTGCAGCCGATCGAGCTGGTTGCATCGCTGGACGATTCGCCGAAGTCGCGCGAAATGGACGAACTGCTGCGCGAAATCGCTGAACTGAGCAGCAAGATCACCGTGCGCCAGCAAGCCAACGAGCGCACCCCGTCGTTCGCCATCAACCGCGTCGGCACCGATATCGGCGTGCGTTTCGCCGGCATCCCGCTGGGCCACGAATTCACCTCGCTGGTGCTGGCCCTGCTGCACGTCGGCGGCCACACCATCAAGCTGGAGCAATCGGTCATCGACCAGATCGCCAGCCTGGACGGCGACTACGTGTTCGAAACCTACATCTCGCTGTCGTGCCACAACTGCCCGGAAGTGGTGCAGGCACTGAACACGATGTCGGTGATCAACCCGCGCATCAAGGTCGTGACCATCGATGGCGGCGTGTTCAAGAAAGAAGTCGAAGACAAGCAGATCCTGGCCGTGCCGATGA
>Ga0265798_10000991_pt1 | contig 45221 bp, 36 predicted proteins | sample P3T30metagenome_FD_192430 | JGI IMG/M metagenome (GOLD analysis project Ga0265798, IMG submission 192430) | Plant litter microbial communities from East Loma Ridge, Irvine, California - P3 T30 | ecosystem: Environmental > Terrestrial > Plant litter > Unclassified | place: USA: California... | reverse complement strand
TTGGATCATCGGGACCGAACACGTAATTACCTTCGCCATCGGTATCGTCGTCAGGATCGTTGATGATTTCAATCAGGCCGTTGTTGCGCATGCCACGTGAGAAGGTCGGATCGATGACCTTAGGGTGCTTGCGCTTGCGGACCTTCCGTGCGACCCGGGCCAAAGGCTCAGCGTCGGCCATGTCAACATCAGTATCCAGGTCATTAAGATCGTGCTGCAAAAGAAGTCCACTGCGAAGATCGTGCTCGATGTGTCGCGGGCACCTCCACGCATCGCGCTGAGATGCATCGATGCCGATGTGTGGTGGATTAGCGAGAGGCGGATCAAGGCAGTCCAAGTGCCAGTGCGCGTGACAAAAGTCGCACTTCAGCATCTGGCGCTTGCCGCCACTTGAGTTACCACATTGCGTACACAGAATGGGCTTTTGTTCGCCGTCAAATACCCTCGTGTAGTCGGGCTTCGTGTGACCGTAGCCACTGTTCTTTGCGCTGTTTCGCGTCAGTGTCAGATCACGCGACAAGACGCGTCAAACTCACAGTGGGAACTTCTTGACCTCCTCAAAATACGAGCCATCACTTCGTGCCGAGACACCCTCGAACAGATCTTGTATCTCGGCTGGTAGGGCGAACGCGCGAGGGTTTGTGCGGTTGATGTGTTTGAAGAGCGGCCCAAGGCTTGGGTACAACTCGGCAGCGGACTCATCGGCCGAACTCTTCGCTCTGCACTCGTAACAGTAGAACTCGTCGTCTGGGACATCCAGACGCGGTGGATCGCAGCATAAGAGATGAAAAACGCGTGGACAGCTTTCGCAGCAAACAAACTCGCCTGTGCCTTTGCAGGCTGAGCAGTAGTCGTCGCTCTCTGACTGCGGCGAATTCTGGCACTCGGTTAGTGGCGAAGATAAGACCGAAAGTGGAGGAGATATCGGTAGACGGAGAGGTGTTAAATTTGTTGCGAGTAACATTTGCGATGGGGGTGAAAAAAAAAGTGAGTGTTGTTGATGGGTTGTGTGGTGGAAGAGGAATGGTGTGGTTGGATGCTTCGGGAAAATGAGTGGCACTTACTGGGTCATTGTCATCAGGCCCCAGCTGTCTCGAACCGCCACCGTTCACATAGGCTACACCAGCAATAGGTCCTCCCTCTCGGCTCTTAACCGGTCTATGCACATATAGTTAGTCTTTGTGTGATGATTCGACAGGAATTTGGGAAAAGTGCGTTGCAAACACGTAGAGCTTGCTCAGTCGACACCGGTACCCCTGCGCCGCAGCGGGTACTGGCATCGGCCAACATCTGCATGTGTCACAGAGAGACTTACGATCGTTTTGTTCTTGCAGCGTTGCCGTGAGACAGTTTGATCTTCTTGGGAGCTGGGCCAACTGCTGGGGTCGAGGGACGTGTGCCTGCACCGGACTCCGCCAGTGGTGACGAGAACCTGTAACCTTCGTCCCGTAGCCTTTTTGCACCCGGCAATCGACCTGCTCTACGCGGCTGATCGGAGTTCACTGGAGGTCCTACAGCAATCTGCGACTCGGTCAAAGACTCTGTGTCATTGATCTCGTCGTCGAAGCGCACGTCCGACACCTGTATGAGGCCTGTGTCGAACTGTCGTATAGGCTGCTGCTTCACCAGCTCTTTCCGCAGCTCATACGCCCTATCAAGCTCCTCCAGCTGCTCAGGCGTAGGTTGATGCATCTTGTGCGCGTGTTTGCCAAAGAGCTTGCCCGCATTCGGTTTCGACTTCTTCGCAGCACGGGCAAAAGCGGCGCTCTTGATTTTCTTTGCGGCAAGTGCTGCAGCGGACGAAGCCTTGCCATTTGTTTGCACTGGCTCTGGCATGCCTTTTTGCACGATCTCTTCGTTGACGTCCGAGAGCTCAGAGTCACTGCCACCACCAGACTGAGGCGACTTGCCTGCGGGCGTCGGCGCTGTCGTAGACAGACCGCCATCGATGTCCATTGCACGGCCGTTCGTTGCAGCCCGCTTGCGAGGCGACTTTGATGACAGCCGTGGTGTTGATTCAGCAGACGTATCTGTTGCCGGAATAGCCGGGGCCGTGTTGAAAGGGTGAGGTGGGGCGGAACCCGAATTTTGCTCGATAGACTGTTGCAGGGCGCGATGGGCACTTGTTGTCGCAGTAGTCGAGGGGACGGCGAATTTTGGTTCGGCCGTGTCCAGATAAGCAGAGGTTGAGTCGTCGTGGGTCAGCTCGCTGCTAGCTCGCGGTGAAGGCTGCTGGCTCGAGCCTCCGTAATAGCCACCGCCTAGTCGCCCGCCATTTGCGTGTTGCAGACGCTCCAGCTTGGCCTCGTTGCGCTGTCGCTTACGAGACTGCTTGATGAGGGTGCGGAATGCCTGGTACTGCTCTGCGTTGGCCTTCTCGTGGATGACAGCGTCCATGGCATCTGCGATGACCGGGCTCGTCTTGCTGATCTCCCACATCTCTTTCAGCGCAATGCCTATCTGGCGCCTGCCCGACATGTTTGCACGCATGATGGCGTCGTTGACCGCGGTGTGGATGCGCTGGGTGGACGCGTGGGCGTGTGTGGAGTGTGGCAGCGGCACAGGCTGGACCGGCTGCACGGCGGGGCTGGCAGTGAGTGCTGCCCCATTGCTCTTGACTGGCGTCTTGCCCTGCGTGGGCGTCTTTCCGGAGACTGGCGTCTTGCCCCTGACGGGTGTTTTGGCGAGCTTGGCCTTCTTCTTCGACGCCTTGCCCGGGTTGTAGTCGTCGTCCTCGTCCTCGTCCTGCATGGGGAAGTCGATCTGCATCTCGTCCTCGTCCGGCCGCTCAGCGCTGTCGTACTCGAGCTCGCGCGCGGGCGTGACCTCTGGCGTGGATGCGACGTCGTCGCCAAACTCAACCCCGGCGCTGCCCTTGCCCGACGCCGCATTGCGGGCGGCCGCCTCGCCCATGGTGCGCGTGCGCTGCTTCACCTTCGCCGAGGGAGGCACGCCCAGGGGCGCCATGTTCTCCAGCACGCCGTGTTTGGCGAAGCCGTGCTCTTCGTAGGATGCGGCGAGCGTCTGGGGCGCCGGCTCAGTCCACTCGGTCATGAGGCTCTGTCGCTTGGGGCCGGTGGAGTCGCCAGGCGTGTCGGTGGGTGAGGCGTAGGGCGTGGTGCTGCTGTGTGGTGGTGGAGCGCGCCCGGATTTACGAAGGGACGGCATGGCGACGTGAAGGAACTGCACAACTTATAAGCGTGATGCCCCGTCGCAGCCAGGCGTGGAATCAGGACTCACCGCACGTGCTGCCCTTGCTCGGCCTTCTGCGCAAACAGGCCCACGAATTAATGCACTTTTGTTGTGCGGGTGCGTGGCTGTGGTCGGATGGGGGAGCGTGAGGATGAGGCCTGAGATGTACAAATCGAAGGAGTCTTAATCAGCAACACTTCCAAAACGTCCGGGCCCTCGCCACGCAACCACCCCCAAATGCGAATGTCGCAAAGTCTCCTAATCACTCGGGAATGACGCTGAGATGCTGCCGTCAAAGCTGATGGATTTTGCTTGAGCGTACCGAGAATTTGGTTGTGAGGTGGACAGGAGGTGGTGCCGCGTCGTGGTCTCCCAGATGAACATCCATGGATGCCTCCGCCTCTTCCGAGACTTCACCCTCACTTGCACGCTTGTCCTAGCCACGTGGGATGATCGTAGATACTGCTTGTCATTCTGAGAGCATTCAGTATTGCTGCATTCTAACATCGTCACATGCTGTTCACGTCAGATTCAGGGGTTGCATGTCACGCTCTGCCACGCATTTTCATGACTTCGTAGTGTGCCTTCATCGTGAACCGTGGTTTGCAAGCACGATTCGTATTAAGAAGTTCTTTAATCCATCTCTGATTTCTAGGTAAGATACTGTACAAAATTTGCAGTCCCCTCGATGGTAGCCAACCGCGACTTATAATGTAACTCCCAATGTTGTCTCCTACCAGACCTTGACGACCGTCGCAAGTTGGCCTAATCACTCATGGCTACCCCCTAATCCAGTGCCAGTATCCTTCCAATGTCTATAAAATTGCACCCCTTGCCGACCTACATGACTGTTAGCAAACGTTGGAAGCTGAAAAAACGACAGTAATCCACAATGACAAGGAGAAGTCCCCGCGGACGCGTCACACTCCTGTGAGATAACTATGAAAGTAGCTATCTGTCATATGTGCGCAGAACTAGTGGTAAGCCATCGGCCGGACAGATCTCGAGGCGGAATCGTGCCAGATAAAATGTACATTTTTTGAGGTTATCGAAGCCACTACCTGGCACGCTTGATGCGAACCAAATGTTGATGCTAGATCACAACCTACGAAGATCCGCGAGGTAGAACTCGACTACTCCTCATGGAGCTTGCTTTCTCCTCATTCCCCCTTTGAGCTTTCAGTAGGCATCTATTCCTCATCGCCGCTCTCTTCCTCCTCAGCAGCAGCCTCTCCCGGTGCAACCTTCTTGGCGGGCTTCTTCTTCTTCTTCTTGTTCTTCTTGACTGATGTCTTGCCGATTGGCTGCTCGAGGATCTTCAAAATCTCCTCGTCCTCAATCTTCTTGTCGGACTTGTACTTCTCCAGATCCAGGGCTGGGGGCTGTGCAAGGCGCTGCATGCCGTTCTTGGTGATGGCTGTAATGTTGTTAGTGGTAATGCTATATGTCATTATAGAGAAACGGCTAGTACTCACCGACTGTGGTGAACAGCCTAGCGACAGGCTTGCTGTCCTTGTCGACGACAACTTCGTACTGGCGGAGCACGCCGCTACGGACACACTCAACGACACCGACCTTTCCGGACTTCTCGTCCTCAAGTTGTCGCAGACTGAAAGGGAATGTGCCGAACTTCTTCACGACCTCCGAAAGAAGCGACCGCGAAGTTGGGCGCTTGAGCTGGTACTTGGTCTCTGTACGTCGGTGTAGAGTTGTCCTGTTGCCGTTGTTCTTGACCTTTCCACTTCCCAGACTGACGCCCATCTCAACACCCCATACCTCACCGACCTCTGGCAGACCCTCGCCCTTAACGCCTTCGCCGGGCGCGAGAATGATCTTCTTCTTCGACTCGATCTCGTTGTGCTCAAACTGCCAGATAGTGGTGCTCTCGACCAGGTTGCAGTCGTATGCCTTGACGACCTTCTCGAGCATCTGCGTGATTTGGGTCTGCGTGTAGGGTTTCCTTGAAGACGCCTTCTTCTGCTCCTCCTCGTCGCCCTGCGCGACCAGACCTGGCGGGACCATCAGCCTCAGCAGCAGCTCGTTCGCGTAGTGTGTCGCCAGAAGGAGGTCCGCCTCGCGTCCTGTGGTCTCGCCTTCACCCCCAACAAGCACATTGTCGCAGACGATGGTACAGAATCCGTCGATTTGGGCGCCGAGCTGGATCTTGACAACCTCTCCTGCCTTCAGTGTCGCGGCGGCCTCTTCGGCGTCTGTCTTGAGAGGCGTATACGGGGTGACGTAGGAGCTTGGGGAGATGGTGGTGCAGTGTCCGATGCCCTTGAGCACCTTCTTGCCCTTGTAGACCTTGGCGACCTCCTCGCCCAGCAGCGTGTCTCCACGCTCGCAGAGCTCGACGATGCTAGCGTCGGCCTTGATCCATCCTGCGACCGTGTTAGTCACTGTCAAATCGTATTCTAGTTTTTGCGACGTACCTGAGACCTCTTTGAGGACCTTCTGGGAAATCTCAGCGGCAACCTTGTACTTTGTCAAGGTGTCCGGGTTTGCGAGCGAATAATCTGGTTCTCGCGATTAGCTTCTGTGACTGTGACTGCTGGACACAATGCGACCAGGCCTGAATTCTGCCTCTTGTGGCGCTGTAGCTGGCGAGTGTGCGACCGGATCTCCAGACGTACCTGTCACTGCTTCTTCGGCCATTTTTGTGTGTGTTAAGGGACTGGCAGATCGAGTCGAGATCTGGAAGGGGTTCGTGTGTCGTGTGGTGCCTGTTGTTTTGAGCTGCCCCACTGATTGAGGGGTGCTCTCGCTAAACTGCAGGTGAACTCCAATGACGTGCCGGTCCCTGTCACCCATCAGTTGCACCTCGTACCCACGTACCTCAATAAAATACTGCACAATCAAATTATGTCCGGGAAGTGTGCTGTCGAATTATAACGCGTTGATCCAGATACCCTGGCATTTTCGCTCGTATGTACTAGCCTGCAGTAAGTCCACATCATTTCTTCCTTCAAGTCAAGGTTTTCAAGACAAGTAGCTAAAGAACATGCATCGTGTATGCCGTACAGCCTCACAACTATCAAACATGGTGTATCTTTCATCACTACCAAGAAAACAGCATGAGCGAAGTAGTACAAGAAGTGTGACAATTGACAACCCTATATTGTGCTTCCACTGATATACCGACCTGGAAGCAGCCTCGAAGACGGGTCATACTACCGGACTGCACTTGCAAGCTAAACAAAATAGACGCCGACTGTACCCAGCACAATGACCAGCGCGGATTAAGAAAGGTTTGATATACGGTTTTATACAAGACTCATGCCCAATGCGCCGTGCGTTTCCTGAATACATTCCCTACTGTTCACTTTTTCGGAGTGTATCAATGGCTCCAGGGAGATATCGGAGCCTTCTAAACGCCTTTGCCTGTCCGATCAGCTACGTTCTTCATGTGGCCGCGGTTCTTGAGATGTAGCTCAAAATTGCTGACAGTGTGTTCGGGACCAGCATTGTAGAGTCTGCCAGGGCAATCCAGACACCTAATCCTAGGCAAGAAGTACGCTTTGTGGTTGGCTGGTAGCGGAGAAGTGGTCGGAAGGAGTTCAAGCTTGACCTGCCTGGATTCGATCTGGCCCGTCTCTGTGTTCTGATGTGCTTCGTTCATGACCATGTAGCGCATTGTGGATTCGAAAGCTTCGCCTGGATTCCGGTCCCGCAAATCTTGCAGGGCTTGCAGGAGCCAAGGAGGTGGTGGAGGCTGTGTGCAATCAGTATAAAGTTTTAGATGCTGCATGGAGGTGACTTACGTGTTGTGATACAGCAGGCGCCGGCCACGGCGCCTCCAGTGATCCGTTCCCTTTATACTGCCACTTGGTCTGCGGCTGTGGTGCAGGACTCGGGGTGACGGGAGGACGAGGAGAACCGTCTGCAGTTTTTGGAGCGCCTGGTACTGAACGAGGAGGCATAGCAGGCGAAGGAGGCGGTGGCATGGAGTTGGCGACAGGCGTATTCCTCGATGGTGGTGGCGCTGGTGCCATCATTGGCGTGGCGGCAGGCTTTGCAAAAGCTCTTGGGTTCCGCTGCCATTCTCGTAACTTGGCTGACGATATTCGAAGCTTGACAATCAGTGTGGTAGGTTCCGGAACACTTTCGTCGCGTGCTTCGTATCTTAATGATCTTGTCGACCTGCTCTCGTGCATACTCTGTAGAGTAGCAACCTCCGGCGTTGCTGACCGTCCTAGCGCCGATCTCATGGCTACTTGAGCGGCTGTCGCTGCTCCACGCATGCCTCTTGTTCTCGCGGTTCCTCCAGTCATCTGTGCGGGTGCGGGAGACTCAAGCACGGAATCATCACTGTCCGAATCGTCTGAGCTGCCCTCAGCGCCACGGCGGCGACCCTCCCTTGCTTTCCGGGTCACCTTGAAAAGTTGGCTCTCCTCAAGAGACTCAGCGGCGCCTGGCAGAACGGACGATACGACAAGAGTTCGGACAGTGCGCTGGCGGTCTTTGAGATCAGGAAGCGCTGGGCCACCGCGTCGGTTGACGGAGCGCTTTTGCCGTCGCTGTTCTCGCATTATGGAAAGCTCGTTCCTTTCCAGATCGGCGTGGCTCAATTCGTACAGGTAGGGTTGGTAGTCCTTTGTTGACTGCATTGGGCGGAACACCGAGGGCAGGGGAGAAGCCAGAAAGTTGTCCTGGATGTCTGTGTCTTCGACGGGGCGTCCATCAAACGGATGGCCAGTGATGTATAGGCTCTTGGTGAACAACTGACACTGCTCCCGTATGGAATGCGCAATTGCAGTTGTGAACTCTCCGGACAGTGAGAGATCGGCTGCCATTTGCCGTGCGAATTCTTCTGCCGCATTGAGTGGGTTGTTGATCTCCCACTCGAACTGGTCGACAAGCGTGTGCTGGCCAATGGTGATGTTCAGCTTGATCAGTATTCGCATCTCGTCGTTCTTGTATGTGTTGTATGGCTGGTGGGGATCGAGCGGCTCGTCGTCGAAGAATGCATGTGGGTAGTAGTCCTGTATCTGCTCGTGGATCTCGCGATCGACCTGGAGCACGATGTTCTGACGGAGCTCGGGGGGTATCTGGAAATCCTCGACTAGAGTCTGCGCAAACAGTATGGGATCGGTGACGCGGTCGTGGAGGTTCCAAGTAAAGGAGTCTCGCAGCTTCAGCCTGTCCAGTTCGATATCCAAGCGCACTGGTACTAGCTCTTCCACCTGCTCCGCCTGCTGAGCGCCTTGTTCTCTTTGGACCTTTAGCTGCGGCGCATGGCGACGACCAGCACGCTTTGCATGCGATGGATATACGAGGCGCGGCAGGTTGGGATGTCGTGGGTCGGGCGGTACGTTGGTCACTCCGTTGCCGTATCCAGCATATCCGTACCCAAATATGGCTCCGGGATCGCGTCGCCGCTCCGGATAGAGCACGTGCTGGTATTCGTCTCGCAGGGCATTTCGTTCTGCGTACACGGCGTTTGAGTAGAGTGTTTCGCGGTCCCGCTTGATAACGCTGTCCTGCAAGTCGCGTGCGATGTACATGTTCAGACGGTTCCGGCGGCTCTCAATAGCCTTCGCATCCTCGCCAGCCCCTTGATCAGGCGTGTGTGAAGACACGCGCGTGCCAGACCGGGACCTTTTTCTGCTCGGCGACGCGCCATTGGCGTGCGCGCGGGTTGACGATGCCATGTCGCCCATCGCGTCAGACATCTTCAGGCCCGAGGCCGCCAGCACGGCTTTGGCTTTCTGCTTGCCGTTGAGTATGGCGCCCTTGTCCTGCGACGCGTCGGGCCCGCTGGTGCTGGGAGAGGCATTGGGCAGCTGGACGGCGCCCGCCCCTTCTCCGTTGATGCCGTTCGATTCGGGCGATGAGGTCATGTTTTGCGCGCAGCAGGTGCGACCCGGGGAAGTGCTACGATCAAAGCCGAGGCATGCAGATGGAATGCTGCGATGGATGCTGCGTCGGGCGTCAGTATCGAGGCGAGGCAGGCACGACCGGGCCAGAAGGGGTGAGCGACAATGGGCGGCGCACGTCGCCATCAATCATCTCAAACAGCAAACTGCATCGCGACAGATATCACCAGCGACCAAGTCGCAACCAGAAAAAACACATACCGATATCGATGGGACCATGCAATTTGCGCGTCGTCACTGGCTGGGCCTCCTGTTTGGCTGGCAGAGGCAAGAACTGCCGATCGGCGAACGGTAACAGCACGCGCACGCGGCGGTAAGGCTTAGGCAGGCGAGATATTAGGCACTCCTAAACCGGCGAAACACTACACTGTACCTTAGTGAGGGCGGGGTCGCGCGCGGTGGATAAGCTTGGAATGATGTGTGAGTGTCAGGCACACGTTCCTTTCAGCTGGCGCTGCCCGCTTCAAACCGCCCAGAATTAGGCGCTACTGGACGCAAGACCCAGCAAGACGCAAAGATGGCGCGACGGCTTTGGCGAAGTCTCCCTCGGATGCTAATTAGAGCCAGGACTGACCATACTGTTGCGACTTGTCGTATCTACATGACTTACAATACCTCCACGTCTGTTCCTAGCAGTTGCTTGTGCCACGTGACATGCTGAGCTGGTAGCGCTAGCTGACATTGGTCTCCACAAGTCTGAGATACATCAACAAGCACATGCGAAAGTTGTTTTACTGCCTCGGAGATGGTAGGATACTGTGTGGTGAGCTTTGGGACTACTTCGTCTTAGCACAATCTTTTTGATTCCTCAACAAATTGACGGTAGACAGTCTCTGGGGAGAGTTCCAAGCAATCATTCTAATCAGCTTGGCTACAGTCTGGTATTACGTTGTGTACTCAGTACACACAACATCTAAACGGGCTTGGATTAAGATATAGATTCGTAGTCTGGTATATCCCAGAAATTGAACATGACTCCTCTGAACCCAGTAAGGCTCAACGCCGTACACCTCCTTGACCTTTTGCTCGCTACGGAAGGAGAATAACAAGCAGCAATGCATCGCATACCAATTCATGGTACGCTCCTGTGTATTACGGCATCCAAGAACCTCTGGCACATTTGATCTATCACGTTGTAGCAGCGCCCAAAATGGTCGCCTGTGATGTCTCTAAAGCAGCGAGTCGAGTCTCGTAAACACACTCAGGCAAGCCGAGACCACCTGGAGTTCGTTAGTACGTTTTCCAAAGAAAAAAGTAGTTCTGGCCACTCACCTCAAGCTGAAGTTCCTTGTCCTTGGAGCCGTTGACTTCGTCCGAGATGACCTGACCCAGGTTGGCTCCGACGCCTTGTGAGCCACCTGAGCGCCTTGCAAATGGATACTGTGAGTATTCTGCCAGCAACTCATCCACCTGCGCAAATGCCCGCTCCCTTGCCTCGTGTCCAAGCGTCGTCAACGCGTTTTCAAGTACGTTGGCTGCGTAAGCTGCGCACACCATCGTAATTGTCCGCAGCACCCTGAATTCGAGCTCTTCGGGCAGAAACTGGCTGCCAGGGAGGACAACGGTGCGGTTTGTGAGGACGTTCCGGACCCGACGTCTGATTTCCTCTTTCGCGCCGCCGTCTGCGACTGGATGTGTGGCCATGTCGAAGAGCAGGAAGTTCTTCTTTTCTGTGCGCAGAATGCCCTTGTCGACAAGGCCCTTGCACAGTCGCTCGCGGACTTGCTTCAGCTGGTAGCCGATTTTCATCAGATTCCATGTCTCTCCTGCGCACAGTATTAGTTCCGTAGGCCCAGATTCATTATCATACGAGACATACCGCTCATCAGATCGATCCATGAGTTGACACTCATCTTTTCGCTGGACTTCATCATTTTCAGGGCCTCGTCGAGCAGCACCTCCCCGGTCAACGTATCGTCAATGACCTCAATGACACGGTCTGCCAGGGGAAATCGCCGCCGCGAAGAGTCCTTCGTCATGCTCACACGACCCCTGAAAGCCAACTCGATGACGATGCAGCCTCGCAGTGCGTAGGAGATGTTGTCGTTCCAGAAAGAGAGGTATCCCTACTGTAATCAGCATGCCTCTCTGGTATCACGTCCCGCCAGCTTGCGCGCCACGCACCTGCTTGTCCTTTAGGCCCATGAGAATGATCTCCTCCATCAGCGTCAACTTGGGTTGCTTGCTCCGCTCCGCGCTTTCGCTCATGTCCCGAGGGTCGAACGCGATCTTGTGGCCATTCTCAGAGTTCTCGTACGCGGTTTCTGGGGTCCGGTCGTCGTTGCGCTTCGGTGCTGGTGAGCTGACCCGGCTGCTTTCGTCCTCGCCATTGCCTGCAGCGCCGCCACCGCCTCTTCGTCGGGTCAGTCCGGAGCTCGAGGCCATTGCGCGTGGTCGTGAAATGGGGTGGGGGTGGTGCCTCGGTGGAATTAATTGGCAACGCTCCTCAACGAGCACAGGGATGCGGGCGCTCGGGCAGCGCAGACGCGGGACCGCTGTGGGAGAAAGGCTCGACGGCGGCAAAGGGTGTAATGTTTAGTAGCGACGGTGTTGAATGTATAGGGGGTGATTGCGAATTGCGTGTACGAGTGCAAGTGGGAGACGTGCTTCGTGTGACCATTACCTACCAGCGGCAGGAACGCTCGGTAATGCCAAGGCGCATACACTCCGCCTGCATCGCCACATCTCCGCTGCCTGTCCAATTCAGATGTCGGCTGCAAGCGATATTTGTACTTCTATTTGCTAACGGTAGGCGAATATAAGAGGACTATGGGTAACTGGTAAGAGACATCACTCACAGCAATAAGCTGCGGCTCTTTACTATTATGCATGCGGGCTTGTTCTGAACCAATTGAGACAAAGTATGTGCAGTATCATGGAGAAGTGTACAGAATCTTTCGGTCATGGATTCATTCGCGTCCAGGCTGTTTTACATGCATACTTAACACCGCCGGTAGACGGCCCAAATCCATGTCCTTGATCACTCCCCCTCGTCTTCAAGGCAAGTCTTCTAGTGCGCTGTATGCCAGTCAGTATTGTGTTGGGAGTGCAGTCTTTCTATGCTTACCGTCAGGCTGAGCTAGGATGTAGTCCACCGCTTGCTTGACTTGAAAATAGTTAGAATACATGCAGTCGACACTTGGGTAACAACCTACCGCTGTGGATAGCGTCGGCCTCCTTGTCAGGAATCTCAATGCTGAACTCCTGCGCAGAGTTAGAAGCTGTGTTGTCCGTGGCTCATTCGACAGTACTAACCTCCTCAATGGCCATAACGACCTCTACAGTATCAAGACTATCCAGTCCGAGGTCGTTGTGGAAATGGGACTCGATGTTGAGCTGCCGCTGCATTAGCACATGAAATATGACCCCGAAGACATCCGGTATACCTTGGAAGCGTCCTGGACCTGAGACAAAAGTTAGCCATGGTCTAATCGCATAGTGCGTCTCCGGTACCTTGTCAAAGTTCTTCAGGAGATCCATTATCCTGCCGTTGACCTCTTCCTGGGAGAGACCAGCGCTCGCGGCGTAGCATCGGACTGCCTGGAAGTATGTGGATGGTGTCATTTGCTTGGGCTGCATGAAAGACGTCCGCGCAACGGGGCGAGCCATTGCGGCCTGGCATTGGGGTGCAGCGCGGGCAGCTGACCGTGCGGATCTGAGGAGCGCAGTTCGGAACATGGTGAGGATTTGTGCGGCGGTTCGAGGTGGGTTGGCGAATGGGTGTCGATGGTGGTGACGCTCGACGAAGGTAGAGCACAGAACTTTGGCGCTGTTATGTAAGCAGGATCGAATGCAACATGCTCGACCTTCGACTCTACCCGTGAATTCGCTGAAATCAATCCAAAGCTCAGCTATTGCCTCTGCAGTCCCTCTGCATCCTACAATTACCTACATTTGCGCTGCTCTCGCCTCTCGTCGTCGCTGCTGTCATCGAATTCTTGGCCAATAGCAGCTCGTCCGTTCCCAAGCCCGACGTCGTGCCTCGAACAACTTCACGTCAACGCAGTCTACACCACAATCCGCCACACTCGCTTCCAGCGCCCATAATGGCCAGCACGAAGCCATTGACCATGCTGGCACGCGGTCCCTCAGCTGCGACGCTGCTCCGGTCCTCGCAGTTCGCATCAGGGCGCCTCCCCTCGCCCGCCACCGTTGCCTTCTTCTCCACCACAGTCCGCCGAGCCGCCACCCCGTCAGGACCACCGCCGCCCAACTTCCGGTTACCTCGACCGAAGCGGTGGGACGAGGGTGAGGGCGCATTGGACCGCGCGGGCAAGTATTTCTTGCTCTTGGAGATGTTCCGCGGCATGTATGTGTCGCTGGAGCAGTATTTTCGCCCACCGTGAGTAGCGCCAAATGAGCCCTGCGCTTGTCAGTTCTGGAGGGACACAATTCCTGACAGCGCTGCAGATACACCATCTTCTACCCCTTCGAGAAAGGCCCCATTTCGCCCCGCTTCCGAGGCGAGCACGCTCTGCGACGGTACCCAACAGGAGAGGAGCGTTGCATCGCCTGCAAGCTCTGTGAAGCCATCTGCCCTGCGCAGGCCATCACAATCGAGGCTGAGGAGCGTATGGACGGCAGCAGGAGGACAACACGATACGACATCGACATGACAAAGTGCATCTACTGCGGTCTGTGCCAGGAGAGCTGCCCGGTCGACGCCATCGTAGAGGGTAAGTTTGACACACCACGCGTAGCTTGAAGATGTGACTAATGAGGACCAGGACCCAACGCAGAGTATGCGACGGAGTCGAGAGAGGAGCTGCTGTACAACAAGGAGAAGCTGCTGGCAAACGGAGACAAGTGGGAGCCCGAAATTGCGGCCGCTGCCCGAGCGGACGCTCCATACAGATAATGGGGTGGTCGTTGCTTGTGCTAGAAGATGGACTTGTATAAATAGGAGAAATGGAGACCTGAAGCAGACCCTCAAGCATTCCCTACACATGCAACTCCCTCAACTCGATCTGGCAGTTTACGGACAGTCTGGATTCGATTACATGTTGTGGATATGTGAGATAGCGAGTAAAGGACCACAGAAGGACTTGTAATATTCAAGCTATGCATACGCCGACCGCTCAGTACAATGCCGGCCGCGAAATGGTATCAAAACGCCAAATGCTGCGCAGTAATACATGACTTTGAACATGATTTCAACAAAATGCCACATCCCATATCCGTTTACCGTGCCTTAAAAGTGCCCTCAAAGCCCGGACGCTTCTTCACGTTCTTTCCGGGTTTCTTGGCCTTCTTCTTGCCCTTTTGCCCCTTCTCCTCTCTCCGCTTCTTCAAATTCTCATCGCGCTTCTTTTGCTTCTTCTCCTTGCCATCTTTCACGCTCGTTAACCTCTCCTTCCACTCTTGCTTGCTCTTGGCTTTTTGCTTGTCCTGGCGCTTGAGCGTCTTCTTGAGGAGGCTCACGTCGTCAAAAACTTTCTCGCCTTGTGCTCGCTTCTTGGCTGCGAGCCAGAGGTCCTTCTCTTCGATGTCCTTGCGCTTGTCTTCGTCGAACCCGTTGATGCGTGCTTGCTTCTTCGTGGCAGCGTCCAATGCGGTCTTTGCGTCTGACTTGCCCTTCTTCTTTCGTGACTCTTGGAATTTCGAAAGTGTGCTCTCTAGTTGTTGGCCGTCTTGCCAGGCGACTCGTCCAAAGTTGAAATTGCGCTCGCTTTCCGGCGACCGTGGTGCAAATATCGAGGGCGATCCAGACCCGCCTCTTATACGCGCAAGCTGCTCCTCTGCCTTTTGTCTCTGCTCGTCCTCTTTCAGTTCCTGCCGGCTCGCCTTCTTAGCGGCCTTTCGATCTGCCTCCTTCTTTCGCCGCGATTCGATCAGCTCTGCTCGGTTCTTTGCCGGACGGCCGTCAGGGCCGTCTGCTTTGCGGGATGCGCGCATTGCTTCGAGTTTGGCAGTGAGCCGAGCCTGGAAAAGTTCGCGCGCTTTATCGTCGATCGGTAACGGGTTCTTCTGCTTTTTGGCTTGTGCTTGTGGTACTTCGGAGGTAGGTGGTGCTGATGACGTAGAGGAAGCGGCAGAGGCGACGGATGCTGTGGAAGAATTGGACTCTGCTGCAGTGGAAGGAGCGGTGGACTGACCCTCTTCGACGAGACCGCTGACATCGAGGGCTTCTATGCGATCTTCTGGGTCCAATATGCCGTCATCTTCGTCCTCGTTGACTTCGTCTTCGCTTTCGGAGGGCTTGGTGAGGCCTTTGCTGAATACGGCTCCTTGCGCCTTCTTCTTGTCTTCGTTGAGCTTTTTTGTCGCCCTCGCCTCCTTTTTCTTCTCCCTTTTGGCCGCGAGCTTCTGCTGGGCTTTGGTCAAGTTCGTGGCCTCTTCCTCCACCTCCTCACCATTAGCATCCGCCTCTGGCTCAGGCGCCTTGGTCTTCTGCTTCTTCGCCTTCTTGATCCCCTGCAAAGGCTTCTCGCGCTCAACGTCCATATCCAGATCCGACGACGCGGCGTCGGACGCTTCGCCTTCGAGCTCCCGTTTTCGCTTCAGGGCGTTCTCGTCCATGACATCCTTGGCCGACTTGTGTGAGGCGGGGTCCAGCTTCGCTCGCTTCGCCGCCTGCTTCTCTTCGAGAGTCTGTTTCGTCTTCTTTTGCCATTGGGTCTGAGAGATGGACGGTCAGGTGAAGTCTCTGCTATTTGGCGGGGCAAATCTTACGCTTGTGATACTTTCGTCCTTGCCGTAGTAGTCTTTGGCCGGAATGAGTGACATCAGGCCCTCGAAGGCCCGAGCATGGCTCTTCAATCGCTCCTGGGGCTCTTGTTAGCGGCAAGAGCGTTGCGGAGGCGCCTTCCTTATGCATACCTCGAGTGTGTCGCCCATTGTGTATACAGATCACTAGGTCGTAGTCTCGGCGTACTCAGTGTACTGGCAGAGGTATAGTGGGCTCGGTGGACGGCGGCAGGTGTGTCGTGTGCGCTGCAGCCGGTGGTCGCGAAAATCGAAGTCGAACTCTTGGCCGAAATCTCACTTTCGCGCTAAGGGACCTCCACTGAACCACAAACCGGCCAATAGGCTGCCACTCCACTATTATCACCGCCTCCACCGAATCTGACATCTTGCTCGTGCGCCTTTCACCAGCATCGTGCTTCCATACTGGGCGGGCGATCTGCCTGGTGACACTCGCTGACATCCACGCTGCACTGCATTCATATGAGCATGATCGTCACTGTGCAAGAGCTCCAAAGAAACTGTTGGTGAGGCCTGCACAGCCACGCACGCGCACGCAAGCTCAACCTCAGCTTCACACTCACACATTTCGCCTCATTTTGTATTTGCTATAGGCCTTCAGTAGCTATCGTTTCCCATCATCACGCCTTCCGCACTCACTACCTCGAGCTCAAATGTCAATACCAGCCATCGAAGCTAGGTCTCTGTCTTCGCTCACAGCACTTGCCTCGAACCCGCCCGCATACCCAAGAAATCCGACTCACGTGAGACATGAACCGCTGGTGCTCTATATCGCACGCGTGCCGGGCAGCAAAGGTAAGGCTGTCATATGTGTCGCCTGAAATGTGATCTAACTTGGATTAGATGTTTTTCTGTCGCCCATGAAGCCGCGTCAGAAGGTCGTCACCGCCGAAGACATCACCAGCTCACTGTACTTCCTCCACGTCGATCAGCCTGCAGATGCGGACCTTATCATGCCCCCTGAGTTCCAAGAGCCTGACTACCGTGGACCTCGTTCGCAAAGCTCAAATGTTCCGCCGGTACCAGTAGTCCAACGGAAGGCAGTACCAGGGCCTTCAGCTGGACCCCCTGCACGAAAGCCTCTTTCTGGGCCTCTTGCACCCGTTAGCGACTTTGACAATAGGCAGAACGCGAGAGCAGGTACCTACGGCCAACAAGCTTCAATGCTGGCTCCAGACTACAATTCGAGGCGTTCCTTCGATCCGCCCCAGTATCAAAGAGAAAATCAAAACTTGTTGCCTTCTCCACGGAAATCGCCAGAGCGGCCTCGGAAAGTCGGTATATCATTAACACTCATCCGCCGGGACCCTGCTTCGGGTGCGCAGTGGAACGTGGCTCGCATCGAAGACCCACCTAATCTTGAAGTGTCGTCCTCCACAGTCAACGACCCTGGCACCAAGAAGGCGACAGGCACTCCAATGTACATCAACGTGACGAACCCAGGCTATTCAAAGTTCTTGCACTCGGAAGACACGGGACGGCCGACTTTGAACAGTCAGCTCAGTGAGTTGACTATACGATCCTCACGGCCAGGGTCCGCTTTACCAACTTCATTGCCTACATCACCGCAAGGGGACATAGACCCAAATTCTCAGAATACGTTCCGAAGACGGTTATGGATGGAGGGATCGCAGTATAGCAATGGCGGATTTGGGCATCGCAAGAACAGTTCATACGACATCAACTCTGGGCGACCTGATTCAAGAGGCAGCTATGATATGCGGACAGAAGGTAATTCTTTCGGCACAAATCAGGCACCAGCATTCCTGAGTCGCGACGACCAGGCGTATAGCACCATTCAAGTATCAGATCGGCAGACGAATTTCCGCGGTTACGTTTTCAACAGCCCATGGAACGGTCGTTGCGAGTTCATCACGGGCGCTGGCGGCGGGTCGTTGAAGGTGAGAAGCATCGGCTGAACAGTATTTGCCCCGTCGCTGACACCCAACAGTGTCGTCACATTGTTCCGGGTCTACAAGGCGCGCCGCCCGCTGCTGCATTCATCAGCGAGCTTCGATTTAATCTACCGAGTGTCTCGTTGCCAGCTACGCCCAGAAATGAGGAGACGTTGAAACGGTCGTCTTTCTTTCATCGAGGTCGTCACAGTCGCAACAATTCTTCAGTCTCCGTCAACAGAGACGAAACCCCAGACAAGGATGCTTTAGACCGGCTAGATCTATCGCTGGGGCAGGAATTTGCTGGAGGCGGGTTTGGCGGAAAGCAGGCTAAGCTAGGCAAGATCATCCTAGAGGACGAGGGATTGAAGATGATGGATCTTTTGGTTGCCGCTAATCTTGCGCTCTGGTGGAGGGCATATGAAAAGGCCAGTACGCCATCATGAGGGGATCGCGGCAGGTTCTATATTGTTCATGTGCAGCAAGGCGTAGTACACTGTGGCGCACCTGAGGTGCTCCATCACGCCTGCGCACACCTGAGAAGCGCCTTTGGGCTTATCACGTGTATTTTTTCGCTTGCTCAGCGCTTCTCGCCCATATAGACTGCCCTGGCCCCTTTCTCCTCTACAGAGAAAGGCCAATGATCTCATCTATAATCACCTAAACCTACTGTTTCCGGTGCTCCTTTTCCTCCATATATACACAACAACCCCTTCGTGGACTTTGTTGGGTGGTCATAGCGCTTGATCTGGATTCCGTCTGGACTTGCCCCTGTGGCAAGCATAATCAGTATTCTCGAGACCGCGCTTCAGTGTGCTTTGTGCGTACGCCAACAGCTGCGTGAATCGTTAGCCCGAGGTGTTCTAAGCTGCTCAGATCATGGACCAGAGCGCAGTAGAGACCTCCGGCGGTATGTTAAGCCGTTGCTAGCATTCACCTCCACCACGTGCTGGCGCTAGTCCTCTCACGGCCGTCGGCCTCGATTTCTCATCCAACCCACTCGTCTTCTGAAAAGCTCTCTCGATTACGCTCCTCAACTTTCGATTACGCTCCTCAACTTTCGATTACGCTCCTCAACTTTCGATTACGCTCCTCAATTTACACCCAGATACTATGGCCACTTCCAGCGATAAAAGCGCACATAGCTTGGAAGGAGGGTCTCCTCCCCGAGATATGAGCACCGATCCAGCAGCTGCAGCTACTGTATCTGCGTCAACTCGCTCCGGCTCAGTGAGCCAGTCACGAATGTCAAAGAATGAGCTCGCGAACCTGTTCGTGGACGCAAATGTGGGAGAGACTACCCACGACGTGAGTGAGCCTCGAAACTTTCGTAAGCGCAAGAGAACGCAGCAAAGTCAAACCGAGGACGGTGAAGGGTGCCAGACCGGAGAAGGGAGTATGACCAAGAAATCTCGGTACACCAAGTCAACACAGGATCCGTCTAAGGAGGCAGAATACTCCGAGCAAGCCACTCCGAGGAAGAAACCGAGGCGCCCGACAACGTCAGCGCCCCCGAAGCCAGCAAGAGAGCCATCACCGAGTCACATCATTCTGGAAGACGAGAAAGACGCTCGGATCTTTATCGCTCACGTAGAGCGAGCAGGGCATGTACCAGCGCGGAATCGCATCCTGGAAACCCATCTCAATGCGAGCAACGCCGACGAAGTCAAGAACTTCTACCTGGCACTTGCCCTGCAGACCCTCCACCCAAGGACCGATGGCACAAACCCCCACCAGTTTGAGGCAATCAAATTGGTTGTCAAAGGTATGGCGCTATACACGCGCTACAGTTACCACTTGGCCTCGCCTGCTTCGTCAGAAGACGCCAGTACACGTTTGAAGAAGCTTGTTGCCAGTGGAGGACTGAGTGCAAAGAAGCAGTCCGCCTTGGTCTATGCACTCCAGAGTTCCGAGACCAGTGTTGCCAGAGCGCTGCTCGAAATCCGTGGATTGAAAGAGGTCCTGATCACTGGCCCAGGACGCATGGAGGGCGCATTTGCACAAGCGCCCAAGGTCACCTTGACCCAACCAACAGGAACTGGCATCAGCAAGCCTCTAGCTGGAGATTCCGTGGATTCTTTCGAGCTCTACCGCGAGGGAGTTGTCAAGAGCACGGCATACCGTCGGGAAGCGGCTCGGCCCTTTACAAGCGCGACGTCTATGCATGGAGACGACACAACAGGGACGTCCACCTCGGAGCGTGAGTTCTTGAGCCTAGATGACAATGGCTGCGAGCAGACGCCTTGCCGAAATGAAGAACCAGCTACTAACACTTCTCAGGTATGCCAGAAGAAGGGCTCGAGGGCGAAGAAAGTACAGCTTCTGCTCCGGAGGAAGATACATCTGACGACGACGAGATCGAAAGTGACCCTGCGCGCAGTGGTGGAGGACCGACTCTGGGCATGGAGGACATGGTTATGGTCAAGAATGGTGGAGCTGCGAACTGGATCTATCACGGCAACATCGTGGCATGGAGCTCTGGGACGGTGAAAATGGGCTGGAAGATGTGATGGGGGCTACGAAAAGCCAGGATTGCTGTCTGCGACAGTTGGGAACCGGTAGCGAGCGCCACGTTGACTGCCGCGATGCTGTGCAACCTCGGGCGATATCCACGAACCAATCTTTTCCTACGCCAGCATCGTCAACATGAACAACGCAGCCGCGACTGCGTTGAAACATCCTGGGAAGGCTTTGTGGCGTTTTTGCTCTGCATTACGACTCCGATATTGATGACCATGGGCAGGAGACGCTGTTCATATAATCAGCCCCTCTGGGCTCATAGTCACCTGCGCATAAGTGCAGATTTTCATCGGGTCGCCCGCGTTTCAGTCAGGATCAGAAAGAATCGCTTATTTCCGTTGTTTCCTCGCCTGGTTTAGGTACTTCCGAAACATGGCTCCACATCTCCACTTCCTCGTTTCAAGCAACCTTCCTTTCTTCTTTCCAGAACGCATGTTGTCACCTCAATCACTGTGCAACAAGACGTACAGCAACAAAATAAATTCGCGTTCATTCAGAAGACTACGGCCAAAGCCTTTGTCACTTGGGATAGCTCGCCCCAGACAGAGCCAGATCAGCCGTGGATCATTACTTCCTCACCACCCGCTTACAAAGGCCTATCGATACCTAGTAGCATGCCTTACAGGGCTATGCGAGCACAGGTACAAAGCCAAGGATCTGGTAGAAACCTCGTCCCAATTTTCATATTCTCTGTTCGTTCCCGTGTTCCGTGTTAGGCCTTCCAAGACCACTATGCACATATTACCCCAGATATTAATCTAGTCGGAGCGTGACCTGTTACACTATTCGCCCACCTCATCCACTCAGCACTCGTGCCCACACCTGCAGCTGTCTCCTTGCGACTATTGGTCGAAATCTCCTCGACGCCCCAAGCAATATTCGTCAAGGGTGAACGTCCTACCTCGCGATATTGCTGAGCCCACCAGTCTAGTCCCTTTGTCACACTTCGGTTCCAAGATGCCTGTGAGAACATCCACCGGCAGAGATTGCACAACGGCCAGCCTCATGATGCGGGTCGATTGCCGACAGGACGATGCCACGCTACTCGCAGTGTGACGTCGATTTCATATCGAGAGTCATGCTTGACCCAATCAAGACTGCATATTGCCTATACTTGTGGATGTCGCAGGCAAGGTAATATGGAGATATTCACCTTTTGAGGTTGCGAGCTTCGAGCGTGAAGTATATAAGGTCAGGAAGAGTCGACCCGTACACTGCACAACCACTTCCAGTTCTCTTCGATTATCATCACTCGTTCATCTTCTCCCCAAAGCTCAACATGAAGACTACTGCGGTTGCAACCATCGCCCTTGCGGCTCTGGGTCAAGTCACCCAGGCTCACTACATCTTCCAGCAGCTCACTGCGAACGGTGCCAAGGGCGCGCTCTGTACGTAAAACTAGCAGAGATTGTGTAAGATTCGAACTAACGTTGCTCAGTCCAGAACATCCGTCCCGTACCAAACAACTCGCCAGTCACTGTCCTCACTGACAATGCTCTGCGGTGCAACACCAACGGTGCAAGCGGATCGTCCACCGGCACAGTCTCTGTCGCCGCTGGATCAAGCGTGTCCTTCACAGCTGATCAGGCTGTCTACCATCAAGGACCCGTTTCGTTCTACTTGAGCAAGGTCGCGACCGCTGCATCAGCTGATGGCTCTGGAGATTGGTTCAAGATCAAGGAGATCGGTCCCGACTTCTCCTCCGGCCAGGCCAAGTGGGATATGAGTGGTATGTAACTCTGAAGTCAAGATGACGGACCTAATGCTAATAACTGCGCAGCCACATACTCCGTCGCCATTCCTAGCCAAATTGCCGCCGGCGAGTACCTCCTCCGCATCGAGCAGCTCGGCATCCACAACCCCGGCTCGCCACCCCAGTTCTACATTTCGTGCGCGCAGATCAAGGTTACTGGAGGAGGTTCCGGCAAGCCCTCTGTTACGACCAAGATCCCAGGCCACGTCAAGTCCACTGACTCTGGTTACACCGCCAACATCTACAACAACTTCAAGAGCTACGTTGTTCCCGGACCAAAGGTCGCCACTTACTAGGAAAAGATTTGGTCCAGCGTTCGATGCTGGCAACTTCGTTGGCTGATGTAGGCCAGTGGTCTCATCCTTCGACACCCTTCACTTCGATTGTAAATATCTTTTAGCATAGCGTGCAAATGCACTACAGAACTTAACATCGTAACCGCCATTACTATGATTCTTGCGCTCTGCATCCCATCGTGTCGCAATAATATGATACATAACAATGCCCAACAGCGTAAGAGTCGACAAAGCTCGTGTGGCTTCCTCGCGTGGCGTCAAACGATCACCACGCCAATCTTATCCACACAGTCACACTCAGCAAACCATTGCCATCACATTCAAGCATGAGTCACTTGAATTTTACATGATGCTGCTGAGAAGCATACTTTGCATCGACTTTCAATGTCTCTAACGCTTCACTGCAGACAGCCTGTGGTCGTGTATTGTGTGTGGCCAGCATTTCAATTCCAGAATGCATTATGCCACGTTCGATCACCTCCATGTGTTCGTTCCCCAAACACCTGTGCGATTCACGAATCCGACACACTTCACCTCCCCATGCCAGCAGCACTCCCAGAATAGCAACAGCATGTGAACTCCTGGCGATCGTTGTGGCATGTCTCGATGCCAACAGCCCAAACTTCACGCATCGCACATGTGTCGAACGCGTCACGATGTCAGCATTTCCATTTAAGCCCCTACTTCCTCGCTGCACATTCAGTATCCTATCCTCTTCTTCCACTCATCGATCAAGCACACATCTCAGGAAGACTGCACTTCGGTAAGCCCTGCGACGGCTACTGTATCTGCACTCTCGGCTTCTATACCCTTCATCACTACCCACATCTCTTGTCCTCAGGCTTCTTCATGTCTGGCGGTCCCTGGCTCGCGAACGTCGCCAACAACCCCAACATCAACCGCGACCCTCCTCCTCCAGCTCTCAACGCGCCCCCCGCCGGTGCTCCTCCAGGACAGGGTCACCAAGTCGTCGTTGAGCAACACCACCAGCAAGCTCCCATCTACGGACCACCAATCGGTATTGGTATCGGCGGCCCAGCGATCGGTATCGCTCCACCCTTTGGTGTAGGCGTCGGCATAGGTGCGTTCCCACCCGTCTTCCCACCTTACGGTCTCGGTTTCGGAGGTGTCGGCGCCATGGACCCAGCTATGTTTGGCATGGCGCATGGCGCTCAGGGCCCTCTCGCACCCATTCGTACTGGAAACTTCTTGCCAGGAGCTCACGGCGGCATAGGTTTCGGATTGCACGCTGGTGGCGGCATGCCGTTCCCTCCTCCTCCACCGGGCGCGATCGCGGGTGTTGTGCCGCCGTTCATGCCGACTGCACCTCTGTGGGCTGGTGGCGGCCTGGCGTTTGGAAATGTGCCTGCAATGGGTGTGGGTATGGGCATGATACCGGGCATGATGCCTGGCATGATGCCTGGCATGATGGGCATGGGCATGGGCATGATGGGCGGCAACACGATGCATACCCGACCCGCACCCGCTGTTCACGATGGCAACCTGGGCTTTCCTTCGCAGCCGCCGCAGCAAGAGGTCACCCAGATCGCCGGCGGTGTTCCTCCCGGCGTCACCATGATCGAGGCCACCTCCCATAGCATCGTCATGTGGATCAAGGGCAACGTGTGCCCATGGCTTAGCCCTGGTGCGCAGTTCCAAGTGGAGGTTATCCAGCTGTCTACCTCGACAGGCCTCAACCGCCTCATTCAGGTCCTGAATGACGGGAAGTCCAACGAGGAGTGCGAGAACATGGCCATCACCGAGTGCATCGAGCTGGGTAATGGCATGTGGGAGAAGGGGCAGACTTTCAAGTACAACGACGCCGTATCGAGGGTTTTGACGATGGGAGATGCTGGCTGGGACAACACCCGGAATCGCGCGGGAGGGCAGAGCTTGCACTTGTGGTGCCACCGGATTTGATGCTGCTGTGCTCCTCGTGTGAAGATTCTTGGGCGAGATTGTTTTGCATTGGCGTATTGCTTTCGGTTTCTGGTATGTGAGACTGTTGGGACCTGCGGGTCAGCTTGTCAGCTATGTATGCATGTACATTTAGTCTTGTTTGCCTCAAATGGATTATTGCTACTCCGGTGATACAATACTAGTCTCTTTCCAGGACTCTCAAGACTCCAGACTCACAAATAGAGAAGGACAGACGACGGACCAAGCTTCAGCGGGCAGCATCTCTGCCGAAACTCCCAAACGGCTGCATATAAGCAAATGTATACTGCTTCCATGTATTCGTGCAGTGTGTGTGAACATGCCAACCGAGGTTGAACCTTGAGTGTTTGATTTTGCGGAGAATAAGAGCGTATAGAAGGTGAGGGACGTCCCTACCTTTCCCTCTCGACAACGAACGAGAACAAACCTCCGCGATCTGCGCGACTGTTGATTGGCATGAGTCCACGGAAAAAGCGGTGTGTTGTTGTCGGAGCACACTGTGGCGTGTTCAAGGGATTCGCCGCTTCGTGGTTTCACGGCTTCGAGGCGGGATTGTACTGGCTTCCATACAGTGTTGGCGACGACCAGCAGTAGTGGTACTCCCGCATGATGTGACGGTCCAGATGTGCTATCTGCTCTTTCTCTCGAACTTTTCGAGCTGTTTCTATTCTTGCAAAGTATGTTACATAACTAGTCGCGCGTACTGTCCCTGCCTACGTTTTGGGTGCCGTTATGAGCGCTTAGCGTTTTGTGTTGCTGTTTTGGTGGTGTGGTGAAGGACGTGTGGTGGCGCGGCTGGCATACGAAGTAGACCGCCGCCAAGTCTACGACGTCTGCCGCAATCGACGGTAGGCGAGATAAATTGCCGCATTAGGCAAGTTGGGACGTGCGCAACGCGACCTGTGTATATCTAGTCACGAGGAGACATGGGACGAAAATTCTCGGGACCTGATGTTGAGGCAGCAAGATCTACTGTCGACGCACGACCGCGCCGCTAAAATTCAGCACGGAGGCAACCAACAACATCTCAAGATGCACGACTCGCTGGTTCGTGGACGTTCTAGCCCCGAACGCCGCGTGACACACGCGCTGAGACCCAGCCGGGCATGGCACGTTAACGTTGGAACCAGGCGCGACTAGGGGCCGCCTCCCGCCACGATTTCTGGATCTCAACGGTCGCACCCTGGGACCGGGACAGCCATTTGCTAATAACTATGGCTTTGCGAAACTTTCGAGAGTCTGTCGAACTGTCAATGTCTACCACGCTGTCACTACTCACGCTTGATGTGGATTTGGTATCGGTGGGGTGCTATACGCAGACAGGAAGTTGACCGTTCCGCGACACAAGCTCACCTCGGCTGGTAAGCGAGAAGGCGTCGCGCCGCCAAATGGCGCATCGATCCGTGTGAAGGACTGGTGCTGTCTCTTACTTCTTCCACCATTTCGCAATGAGAAGCCACACCATCCACAATTACAATGGAGCCGCAAGACAATCACATTACGGACACACCTGTTGAAGACTATGAGAAGAGAGTCGACATAAGAGACGGGCCAAGACCGAAGGATGAATCGCCACACACCGACTCACTTCGTCAAGCGTCCACCAGCGCCTCGCACCATGGGAATACCATCTCTTTACACGCAGTTCAGCCAGCCTCTGTAACGCTCGAGCATCTTACAGTTTCCGTCGACGAAGCGCCCAGTGCGCTGGCTAAACTTTTCTCGAAGAAGAAAGCTCCACCGAATCAAAGCCATGTCAAGACGATTCTTGACGACATCTCGGCAGAGATGCCAAGTGGTAAGCAGAGTTCAATGTACGATGTTCATGTGAGGCATACACTGACGTTGTATATCTACCTCTAGGCTCTCTCACGGCTATCATAGGTGGAAGTGGGAGCGGCAAAACATCGTTGCTAAATCAAATGAGTGGACGCATGCATGGAAGTCGTCTTGCAAGATCCGGCCGTACTCTGTTCAACGGCAGTGAAGATCCAATGTCTATACGGAGCGCATACGTCATTCAACAGGACATACTCCTTCCTACGCTGACTGTTCGCGAGACTTTGATGTATGCGGCGCAACTGCGGCTTCCATCATCTGTCAGCCAAACAGAGCGAAAGCAGCTGGTCGAAGAGGTCATCCTAGAGCTAAGCTTGAAGGAAGCGGCTGACACGCGTATTGGAGATCATGCCCATAAAGGCTGTAGTGGTGGGGAGAAGAGGAGGACAAGCATGGGTGTTCAGCTTCTGTCAAATCCATCGCTGTTGTACCTAGATGAGGTGACGACTGGGCTTGATGGAACGAGCGCTTTTCAGATCGTCAAGACACTCCAGAATCTTGCTCGGAGAGGCAGGACCATAATCATTACGATTCACCAACCGCGCTCAGAGATATTCAGTCTCTTTGACAACGTTATTCTTCTGACCAGAGGTAGTCCCGCGTACGCAGGACGCGCAAAAGACTGTCTCCCATACTTTTCGAACCTTGGTTTCGAGATGCCGCCCTTCACAAATCCAGCAGAGTATCTGATAGACCTAGTCAGCGTCGACAATAGAAGTGAGGGAGCGGAGGCTGCCGCAGAGCAGCGCGTGAATGGAATCAAAGAAGCCTGGAGGAGGAAATCAAGTACTTTGGCGAACGAGGAGAAAGATGGAGAAACTGCATCCGCAGCAGCCAGTAGTTCAAGAGCACCTGCATATCCGAAGCACGACCGACATACTCCATTCATACAGCAGATACGAGTCTTGACTGCACGAACGTGGACTGTGACCATCAGAGATCCTATGGGAATGCTTGGGAGCCTTCTCGAAGCGGTCTCAATGGCTGTCATTACAGGCTGGATCTTCCTGAATCTTGATGGATCTTTGTCCGGAATCCGCTCCCGTCAAGGAGCGCTTTACAATGCAGCTGCCTTGCAAGGATACCTTATACTCCTTTACGAAACATACCGACTCACGACCGACATACAACTATTCGATGAAGAAAGGCGGCAAGGCATCATCAGCATACCCGCGTTTCTCATTTCGAGAAGATTGGCCCGTTTTGCCATCGAAGATATCCCGGTCCCGCTAATCTTTTCCCTGATCTACTATTTCATGGCTGGATTTCGAGCCGATGGAGGTGTTTTTCTCACGTTCTTCAGTATTGTGCTTCTGTTACATTACATCGCGGTCTGCTTCGCAATGACATGCATAGCCGTCTCGAGACATTTTGCAGGAGCGAGCCTGGTTGCCAACCTTGCATACACGCTCCAATCGATGGGCTGCGGCTACTTCATCCAGTCGAATACTATTCCTGTTTATGTTCGTTGGACAAAGTGGACTTGTTATCTGGTAAGCCATTACCTTTGTCTACAGTTGATAATGCGCCATAGAAGTGCCTTGCTAACATAAGCACAGTTTTACGGTTTTGGTGCATTGAGCGCGAACGAGTTTTCTGGCCAATTCTATGACTGCCCACTCGAAGGCGGACCATCCAATCCTGCCTGCAAGGAGTATACAGGAGAGTTCATCCTCGCTTCGCTGGGCTTTCCTGGTGACTGGATCTGGCGGCCCATTCTTGCAATGACCGGTTACATCATTGCGTTTTATATCGGCGCAGGCGTTATATTCAAGTTCTGGAGTGCGGAGATTGTCATGGCAAGAGCGAGACCATCCAACGTAGACGCATCCGCTGGTAAGGAGAAAATGATTGAGCCTCGCCCTGATGATGTTCGCACCGTCAGCATCCGCCTAAACGACGTCGGGCTGGACATCGAAAAACGTGCAATCCGCAAACAGTGGACGAAGGCTATCTTGCAACCGCTCACTGCTGAATTCAGATCTGGAACTCTAAATGTCATCATGGGACCCTCTGGATCCGGTAAAACTTCGCTTCTGAACAGCATGGCAGGCCGACTCAAGGACGACGTTTCGACTAGATATAAGAAATCTGGCACGATGACATTCAATGGAGCAGAACCATCTCAGGACGTCGTGCATTCAATCTGCTCATTTGTCACGCAAGATGACGATGCTCTTCTCGCGTCACTGACTGTTCGCGAGACCTTGTGTTACGCTGCTGGTTTGCGACTGCCGAAGTGGATGTCCAAAGAGCAGAAGAGGCAACGGGCGGAAGATATCATGCTCAAGATGGGCCTGAAAGATTGTGCGGATAATCTTATCGGCAACGATCTGATCAAAGGCATCAGTGGTGGGGAAAAGCGAAGGGTCACTATTGCGGTGCAAATCCTCACGGAACCAAGGGTGCTCCTACTGGACGAACCTCTCAGTGGTCTCGACGCCTTTACGGCTCTCTCTATTGTCGACGTGCTCCGTGGTCTAGCCAGTGAAGGACGCACACTTGTAGTCACCATCCACCAGCCGAGATCCGATCTCTTCGCCCACTTCGGAAGCATCTTACTTCTCGCTCGCGGCGGTCATCCCATATATGCTGGCCCATCTAAAGACATGTTGTCTCATTTCGCCGCCCAAGGCTACCAATGTCCACGCCACGTAAATCCCGCAGACTTCGCCCTCGACCTCATCACCGTCGATCTCCAACACGAGGCACGCGAGGTAGCTAGTAGGGCAAAGGTACGGAAGTTGATTGAGTCCTGGAGCTCAGACATGTTTCGTGCTGCCCAAAGTGGCTCCATCGCCACACCAGCAGAACTGGGAAGCTTAGCACGGGAGCCATCATCTTTAATGGCAGCCTATTCTATCCTGGTCAGACGAATGGCGAGGAACATGTTTCGCCAGCCCGATATCATGATCGCCAGAATCATGCAGGTCGTCGGCTTGGGGCTCGTCCTTGCCTTGTACTTCGCGCCCCTGAAGAACGACTACTTCGCAATTCAGAACCGCATGGGCTTCTTGGTCGAGATCGCGCCCCTCTATTTCGTCGGCATGTTGAACAACATTGCGGTATATCCAACGGAGCGAGACGTTTTCTATCGCGATTACGACGATCGTATTTACTCAGTCGAAGCCTTCTTCATGACCTACATCTCGCTCACGACACCGTTCGAGATCATCAGCTGTATCGTTTTCTCTATCCTTGCCGTCCTGGCTTGCGGCTTGGAAAGGGACGCGCAGACGTTCTTCATAATTACATTCAACGCGTTCTGCATTACGAGCTGCGGTGAAAGCTTGGGAATTGCCTTCAACACGCTCTTCACCCATACAGGGTTTTCCGTCAATTTCATGTCGGTCTTCCTTAGTGTTGCCCAAGTGATGAGTAAGTTTCGCATCTGTCTCTCTTTATTTACAATACTGATCAATCACAGGTGGAGTGTTGTCACTAAACGTCCCGTCCTTCCTGCAAGCTTTTAACCATCTGTCACCGCTGAAATGGGCTGTGGGCAACATGGCTGTTTATACCTTGCGGGGTCTCCGTTTCACATGCGAAGATTGGCAAAAGATCAACGGGCTATGCCCGATCACTACAGGCGAGCAGGTCCTCGACCTGTACAAGCTGGACGTCAACCCTGAGATGAACATCATGGCTCTCGGCATATGTGCGGTAGTTTATCGTTTCCTCGCTTACGTCGTCTTGAAAATCGTGAAGGAAAAGTGGGTGGGTAGAGCATGGAGGAAACTTGGAGGCGGCAAGAAGAAGGGAAAGACATCTCAGCCATCAATCGGCACAGTGGACAACGCATTGTCGGCCGATGCCCAAGGCTCTCGGAATTGATCAATCCGCACGGCAGTTGGTCTAGTACTTTCTTGTATTGACTTGGAATGACATAGACTTCCATACAGCAGTCTCAGATCTCTAGCGAAAGACTCAGTCAACAGATCAAGCACGTATCATTCCACGATTTGAGCTAATACAAATTGATCTACAGGCCCTGGTTAGACTGAAGCATTGTTGCATACGTGTTATCTAAGTGTCTCGTTGAAGACTTTTGTATGCAACAAGCGGTCCCGCGCATCGCCGGCAACGGTCAGAGCCGTCACCGTTACGATTGGCTTGGGTCTAACACAACGAGCGTTACATGCACTATTTTCCATGTGTGTGCAAAGCACGTACAGCTTACTTATCATGATGCGTACTCTGCTGGAGCGGACTTGACCCCTTCCACCTTCGCGGATGCATCACCTATCCTAGTCATGATTCTTACATCTGCTAATCGGGTGGGATGCCAATCTCAAGAATTTTTATCGACGTTAATTTGCGATGCTGCAGATTCGACTGTACTTTGGCGAGCGTTCTCTGCATGTGGAACAGGTGGGAACCAAGAGACATGGGTGCTATTGGACAGGCCCAATTTTCCGCACCATCTATAGATCGGACATGCATCCTTCACGGCACATTCTCCCGCACCATCTATAGATCGGATCAATGCACCCTCTACGGCACGGATCCCAGCACTTCACATTTAACAACTGACACTTGACATGAACAAGGGACATCAGACCTAGTCGCGTTGATCTCCACATTTCTCAGCGGTAAGATTGGATCCACATTGCGTGCCAGATCTATCCGGCCGTCCATCACCAATTCGCGGATCTAGGCGTAAGTAGTGGAGCCTGTATGAACGTGTTTTTGCATGTTTGAGCAATTGATTGCTTTGCGAGTCTTTGGCAGCTTGGATACTAGCCAATAGCTATGCTTACAGCTTTTGTCTGAGGTCGACTAAGTGACGCGCAACTTATTGTCATTAGAGGACCATAGGAGTACCAATCTTATATGAGATGCGAGTCTAGTCCCAGCCGCTGATTACGCCAACGTTCCCACTAACAGCCTCAAGATACCGAGCCTCACCCTATCTCTAGTCTATCCATAGTAGCCAGGTTTGGCAACTTTGATATGTTACACCCTGCACACCATCAACTATTCGATACCACCAAGCGTACTATTATTTCGGCAGGCCAGCCCTGCGAATCAGACACATTGTCATTCCCCAAATCTTAATGACGCGAGCTGACATCAAGAGTCGCTATCGGTCGTGTCAGCTGCAAGTCCATGTGTCTTGTCATCCTAACGTTTGCCCTGCTCTACCATATATAGCCGTACACCCAGCTGACCTTGTACGGAACCTCCGACCAGGTCGGTCAATCAGTCAGTGACTTTATGGCAACTTTCGGAGGGCTCCGATACCAAAACAGCAGCTCGTGCGTCTTTCCTGACTTTGGTTGGCTGACCCCATGGGCTTAACCTGCTGCCATTGTTAGCCTTTTCAATGTTGCGTGGCTGATCGGTGTAAGCCAAACGCTCATGCTTGAGGATTGAACGCCACCGGGACCATATACCGCCCAAGCGACCGGTTCTCTGTTCCACGTTCCACTTTCCCAGAACATGGCGCTTCGAACCTGCATCATTCTCGAACGTACGATTGCTAGCCATGCAGGTCGAATATGCAGGCACCAGCGATTTGCATACATGATTCATGAACGCGTCAGTTGGGCATATCGCCAATTTGGGTTCGCATGATGTGTATGTCGAAATGTAAGTGTCCGACTGTGGGATCTAAGAATGATTTTTGGCCTAGCTCTGGCGTTCAAATTGTTTCTACAAGGAACATGCCACACTAATCGGTGTGCATGCAAATCGCGTGCTACAGTGAAAGCACATGCAGGCCGACTTGCTACTGCTGCCTAAGCTTACTTATCGGGTGATACAAAAGAAGGAACAAGCTTGAGAATAAAGCCGGGATGGAGGCTTGGAAACGATGATCATGCGCCTTGGGCTGTATTCATAGACACGCAACGTCAGACCTTCAAGCACTCGCGATATCGATACGATAGCTGATGTATTACAAGGACCTGTTGAAAATGTGGGCCAGTATCGCAGCCGGATCGTGATACAGCCAGGTACCCGAATGTGTGTATCAAGATACCTTTTCAGGCTGTATATACCACATCGTTCATCCGGGAGATATACCCCCGTATATTCTTAGGTTTCGTCAGCGTGGGGGAATCACATGAGATTCCATGGTCACAAGGTTGAGAAGGGCCGAATCTGATGCTTCGCGATGAGATTGTCTTGTCCGTATCTAATATCTCACGACGGGATTTGCGATTGGTCGCATTATTCGCATTATGGGCAAGTCTTCCGAAGCGAGTGCCATTGGAGGCACTTAGCCGCAAGCGGCTTCTGTGCGCTTGACCAACTTCATGGCGAATCGAGCGACAAAATCTTGGAATACCCCACGCCTCAACTGAACCTTGGGTCGATCTCCAACGGCACGTTGGCTCACTTGCCCGGCTGTTGTCTCTGGCATAGAAAGTCTCGAACTTCTCGCAGCGAACCGTGCTCGATCATCGCCGGTTAAATGCACAGCAAGATGAAGACGTGGCGGCCTGCAAGATGAAAGCTCGACTTCCACGCTATGGAGTTGTTAACAGTGCGCCTATGAGTGGTATGGTTGTAAAAGCTAGACTGGGATTGGAGGAAGACGCTCCACCGACATACGATAGTCTGTCAGTAAAGTCGTGGCGCAACGCAATGTCGACCTAACTGTACTAGTTTCTTGTCGCCGAGGTGATGTGCACTCGATCGAGTGAGGAGAGAGTGGGCTCTTTCCGCAAATGCGTCTCATTCAACCGTAGACTTCGTGTGGCTTCGACACTCAACGATGCGCAGTAGCTGCCTTCCAGCAAGTGCTGCCCTGCCATGTGTGTAATTTGATATACCTCAATGCAAGTACATAGGCGTGTGATGTATTCACGCCAGAAAGCTGTTCAACGTTGAGAAACCTTGGGAAGCCGATTTTCTCTGCGCTACCCAAGCCATCCGATATACCTTCCATGCCATAAGAAACCGCCTACCCAATGCACCATCCATTTTCGGCATGACAATCGAAATGCGCCATTGACGTCAAGACATAGAAAACCTCCCATAACCGAGACTCCGTGGTTTTCCATTACATCTCCATGAGCTCAACCCAGATGTCCAAGCAAGCACGGGCTTTTCCGTCCTATGTTGGATTATTTTCATGTAGCCAGAAAGTCCCACCCTTTCGCGTTGATGATCTTTTCCCAGTCCCATGACTCTCTGTCGCCGGCATCCATGAGTTTCCAGATGTCGTCGACAACTTCTTTGGCGAAAGTGATGTTCCCCAGACCAGTACATTTGACGAGGCCGCTGAAAGCCTTACTGACCTCCGTGCGTTGCTCCTCTTCAAAAGCTGCGCATCCTATCAGGAAGAGCGGAAGTAAGACATTGCTTTGGATCCAGCCCTCCGAAGGCAACTCGTTGATATATCTTATACCATCATCAACTGCACTCTTAATGAATGGATGAGGGCGCGAGTCTTTCGTTGTCCGGTATAGGTACACCCAAGTTGCTTGCCGGTAGAGCATCGATATAGTGTATCGCGGTGTACCCGGTGATTGTGGGCACACCCATGTTCGTAGGCCACTATCAATGGCGTGAGCAGCAAGCAGCGCCTCGTAGTCCATTGTAGGCTCAATCTTCTCATCGATGCGGCCGCGCAGTCTCCGTCGCAAGTTGCTGATCTTTGAGATGAAACCGAAGAGCCCGTCTGATATGCCGATGAGAGCGGCGGTTTCTGGATTGATCTCAAATGGGAGGCTGAAGTTCTCCATCATCGGCACCTCGGCGCCATCAAGAGACGTGATTTGGCTCGCGATCCAGTGGTAGTAGAAAAATTCGTCGAAAAGGGACTGAAACTCGGGGTTCAGTGATTTTTGGTTCATTGCAATCTGCTTTGCAGCGATCATGTGCATCCTGTATTCGCCTGATGTGTTGCCGTCGCAAATTGAGTGAAGCAGGTGTAGCAGAATCTGTGCGACATTAGAGTCTTCATAGACCATGACTCCTCCCTCGCCAGCCTTTTGACGTTCAAGATCGTGCTTCAGTAGCTGCAAAGCCTTGCCTCGATGGAACGCTTGTCTGTCTTCATAATCTTGCGAAGGATTGACAGAGTACATATGCGACGCAGACAAGCACAGTACCGAGTGCATGAGGCCTTCATGCTGTAGAGCCATTGGCAGAAGAATGCGAGTGAAAGGGTTTGTTGATTGATCCCCGTGCAAACTGAGCACAGCGCTAGCTCGGCTAACGAAGTGCTGCAACAGGTCACGGTCAAGATCACTTTCTACGCCTTCCATAAGCGGCGGAAGTTCGAACTTTACTTCCGCGCTTTGTTTTCGTGCTGTAACAGGATTAGCTTGGTCAGAGCATGACTGTTGGGCTTCCAACCTTCTGCTGCCTTCTCTTTTCCACTTCTCCATAGTTCTACTGGCTTGTAGCCTTCGCAGTGAATGTTGTTTTTCTGGCATGACAAACCTATCATTTTGTTAACGGCTATGCTCCAATGATGAATTAAGATACTACCCACAGAAAGGTTTGGTCTCGTCACACTTCTTCTTCCGTTTCCTGCATGTTGTGCAGCCTGTCTTTGACCGTGCCTTTGCCTGCTTAGAAAGTGTAGTTGGGGATCGAGGGGGATGTATTCTCGGCCGTCCTCGTGCGCGCCGTATTCGCACGGGTTCCGTAGGAGATATCGGCGGATCTTCACCCAATGGCTCTTCCTTCACATCTGCCAATTGGACCTCGGTCTCTTCGAGCTTCGGTACAACTTCGGTCGAGCTTGTCCGTGCTTCCAATCGGGAAGCTGATCGCGCGTCCGAGTTGTAAAATATCGTAGTATCGAAGTTTGGTGTGGTCATCGGAGAATCACTTGCAGACGACATTGAGGATTGCGGGGAGGAACTCGTACTTAAGCGAGGGTGTGCGCCAGGCGGCGGCCGGCCGAACGAATGAGACGAGGTCATTCGGTCTGATAATGAGGAGGTTATGTGTGAAGGCGAAGGGTGGTAGACATTAGACGTCGATTTTTTCTCAATGCGCAACAGCAACTAGTGGTTGAATGATGTTGAACTTGAGCACAAGTAGTTGCACCAACTCGCACTTAGGGATTTTTGTCGATAGACGGAGTAGATGAACAGTACGACTTGCTGTTTGAAGTCGATATGTGGAGAGCAGGTTGCAAAAGATGCGGCTTTGATGTTTCTCGAGGGATCGCACGGTACGTTGCTTGAGAGCGGGGAGCACGCGTCTTAGGCGAGTCGTGGGCACAAGCCGAGAACCAATGATCGATGTAGAATCCACGTCTTCCGGGAAGCAACGGCTGAGCTGAATGCGTTCGAATTGGTGTGACAATGGTGGTTGCAATCGATGTCGACACCAGCAGACAAAAGGAGGATCTGAGCTGTGCGACCCTGCAGAAAGGAAGTGGACAGGTGCGAGGGTGATCTACTGAGCGGGGGCGTAATACGAATTTAACGGCTAGGGATCCCAGGTATTAAAGTGCCTGTAAGCAGGGTGCAACAGAGGTCCGCTTGGTTGCACGACAAGGAAGAGAGGAGATGTTATAGTAAGTTAAAGTAGCGTCGCAGTATGGGTCGATTCGCCTCTGCACATGTACTGGACTGTAATCCTTGAAGCGCACCACCGTGACGGGCCGCCATAAACAGGGAGCAGGCCGAAGCTTGCGAAGCACTGAGCACGCAGAGGACTGTGTTGACGATACATTTTAAGATACGTTAGTGCTGCACATGGCTTCGCGCACCCTGTAAAGTTCCCGGCGTGAGCGCGAGATGGCACGGAGGTTGCGAACCTTCACGGCGAATCGCGACGAGCTAGCAACGCTCCATGGGTAGCTGTGCACATGAGTCGTACCCTAGCAATTAGCGGCCATAATCGACAGTAAGCCTTGCCGTACTCGAAGCATCGTTGGCTACACAGAAGTTGAGACTGTGGACAGTCTGGACTGGTGAGCGAGGAGACGCAGCAATGCTGTGTGCAAAATGGGCATTGCTTGCAGTACTTACTGGTGCGAGATTGTTCCCTGCTGCTCAATCTCCTGTTTTGCACTCCCGACGCACTGCAATCACTAGCAGCCGTTGTCTTCAAGAAACCAGCTTTCACAAACATTTGCAAGGCGTCGATCGTCCGGCCCACCTGGCTGCAACGCCGCTACTTTTTCTCTGATCTGGGTAAACTGACGCCATGTCTCAGTAGCGGCTTCCGGGCTAGATAGTATTTGATCTAGCATTGCGGTCGTCATGTGCGTGTGAAAGCGTTCAGAGCTTCAAAGCCACGTGTGAGGGATCTAGAGTGTGAGGACCACTGGACATCAATTGAAATCATTGGACACATATATTTCGGCCAGCAAGGCAACGGCTGGCCAAAAACTGTCTGGGATCGTTACCCATGCTCATACATTCTCCCCGCAGCCCGTGTACTCGCTTGCACCCGTCAGCAGAAAAGCAATAAAGTCGTTTCCGGACAAGGGCATCGTCCTTAGCGTCCACATCCGTACACCGAGACGAGTCTCCTTGATGAACTTCTGTAGAGTTTACGCAGTCCGTGACTAGACTTAGCTGAAGATCTGTTGCCGCAGTGCGCTGGAACATTATCAAAGATGCACCCGTGAGGCGCACGTCCCGAACGCTGTCTTTATATGAGTTCCCAAAATTCTGCGTTGCGACAGCAACCGAGAACGACTGACATTGACCACGGAGATTGATCAAGGTTGACGACTTCCAATTTGTTAGAAAGTTGAATGCAAAAGCAATCGGTACATAGCGAAAGCAACTCAGGCCATCGCCATCAATTCTGCAGTTGATGTAAACTTTGAGGCTTTTGATTTGACTGGACTGCTGAGCCTCCTGATAGTACGAAAAGCCTCAAGGTTGTAGCAAGGCATTCATTGATGGGAATTCCATCGGGTGACAATCTAACATGATGGAATGGCATGTGGAGCTGCTTTTCGGCCCTTCTCATCGCCATGTGGATCTAGCCGGCCGTCGTTATCTTGGTTGCGGCATGGAAACGGTAGCTGCCGATATCGATGTGTTGAAGTTCAGCTAACGATAGTCATGACGGTGCCATAATGAATACAGTTGTTGACAGAAGTGCCCGTTAGCGAGCTAGCTTAGGTGTGTTGCGACATGTTCCTGCGTGGTGTTTGACAGCGGCGTCGATGATCGATGACATACATTAGCCCGTTTCTGTAAAAGAACGGCCGAATGCAGCCGAAGGTGGAGTCGAGGCGAGATGTGTGACTTGCATATCTAGCGGCTTGCTCTTACTGCGGGGTTACTTGTAAGCTCTACAGCACCTCATTCGTCGGCAGCAAGCTGAGGCATGGCCACTGAAGCAGCCAGCTGCATGAGCAGCCATTGTTGGGCAGCGGAAGACAGCCACGGAGGGTCATTGAACTGTCGCAAGCTAGCTTAAGTATGCGATGACATTAAGTATACTCGACGTTGAAACCATATGGGGGAAGTGCGCTGTGTCTTCCTAAGGTCGTCCCGGGTGCTGCAGATTGCCAGGGATCGCCAGCCTCGCAATTGGAAGCGTGGTACAAGAGGTGCATGGCTGATGTGTGGCGTGTGGAGAGCTGATGCACTGTTGGTTTGGAAACGAGCCGATATTCCGCGCAGGGAAGATGCGTATACGAGACCTCGCGTGCAAGAAGGAGTGCGGTCGTCGAGTATGTGGTGAGCAAGGCTAGGCGAAAAGCACGTGATCGGGCCGGCGATACATTTGCCGATTGGACGCGCTTTGTTTGCATCAAGCCAGCTGCCACCCTCGACAAGGTCGGCCTCATCCACGACGCGGCGCGCTATTGCGATGCCCCCTCAACGGTCCAGCCAATCCTGTAGCAACTGCTAACCAGCCGCAACATGTTCAACTTCACGCCACTGCTCGGCGCGCAGTCGACCTCCGCTGCGTCACAGTCGTTGTTGGAATTCGATGGAGGCGTCAAGGTTCTCATCGACGTGGGCTGGGACGAGGCTTTCAATGTCAAGGACCTGAAGGAAATCGAAAGGTAGGTGTCGCGGTGGCAGTGTCCACATTTGCAGGGAGCTTCAAGTGAGCCCGAAGCTACATAGACTTCCGGCGTATATAGAATACAAGCTGATGGTGCTCATTGCAGACATGTCTCTACCCTCTCCTTCATCCTGCTTACTCACGCGACAACTTCACATCTCGGCGCCTACGTGCATTGCTGCAAGAACTTCCCACAATTCGCGCGCATCCCGGTCTACGCAACGGTACCCGTCATATCTCTCGGCAGGACGCTCTTGCAGGATCTCTATGCGTCCACGCCTCTAGCATCCTCCATCATACCCACCGAAGCCCTCGCCGAGTCCGCCTACTCCTTCACCTCCTCACTGCAAGCGGGCAACAATCCAAACATTCTTCTCCAGGCGCCCACCCACGAAGAGATTGCCACGTATTTCGGCGCCATCAACCCGCTCAGATATTCGCAGCCTCACCAGCCTATACCCTCGGCTTTCTCGCCTCCACTCAATGGTCTCACTGTCACAGCGTACAATGCTGGACATACACTGGGAGGCTCGATCTGGCACATCCAGCATGGCATGGAGTCGGTTGTCTACGCCGCTGATTGGAATCAGGCTAGGGAGAATGTGCTGTCGGGGGCCGCATGGCTCGGCTCGGGTACTGGCGGCTCGGAGGTGCTGGAGCAGCTTCGTCGGCCCACTGCTATGATCTGTAGCAGTAAGAACTCGGCACTCGTCAGAGTCGCAAAGGCTCCTAGCAAGCGGGACGAGGAGCTACTTTCTCGAATCAGGGATACCGTAGCCAAAGGGGGATCCGTCTTGATACCGTGCGATTCCAGCGCACGCATTCTTGAGCTCGCATACTTGCTCGAGAAGGCATGGCATGCGGAGACCGCGACATCGGACAGCACCAGTTCCTTGAAGAATGCAAAACCATATATTGCGAGCAGAACAGTATCATCAACAATACGCCACGTGCGAAGCATGTTGGAATGGATGGAAGAAGGCATCGTGAAGGTTTTCGAAGCTGCGAGCAGCGCGATGGAGGGCCAAGAGCAACGTAGAAATCGGAACGCAGCTTCGAAAGACGACAATCGTGATATTCGGGCTCCTTTCGACTTCCAACACGTCACATTGCTAGAGCGAAAAGCACATGTAAGTCGTATGCTCAACTCGACTGAACCGCGTGTCATTTTGGCAAGTGATAGATCGTTGGAATGGGGCTTCTCCAAGGACGCCATCCAGGCCTTAGCTTCCGGCGAGCAGAATCTAGTCATCTTGACCGAACGAGCTGGCGAAATCAGCGCGCAGCAGAAATGCCTGGGTCGATACTTGTGGGATTTGTGGCATGAGCGAAGCTCTTCGTCAGAAGAAGACGGGTTGTCCAATGCTGTTGTTAGTCTTTCCGGACAGCAGGCATCTATACAGACCGTACGAGCAGTACCACTCGCTGGCGAGGAAATACCCTTGTACCAACAATTCCTTGCTAGGCAGCGACAACTACACAATACGATGGGTGGAGACGCTGGAACTACGTTGGAGACGTCTGCCGACGTTGTGGACGACCGATCTTCAACTACCTCTGAAAGCTCCGAGGATTCCGGTGACGGACATGGAGGCAAGATTCTGAATACCACAGCTGCTCTACAGCATTCGAGGAACAAACTTGGCCTCACCGACGCCGAACTTGGTGTCAACATACTCATCCGCCGCAAAAACGTCTACGACTACGAGGTCCAAGGCAAGAAGGGGAAAGAAAAAGTGTTTCCCTACCAGCAAAAGCGCAGAAAGGCTGACGACTTTGGTGATTTGATCCGACCAGAAGAATTCGCTCGCGCAGACGAAGAGGACAACGTCGCTGGCGAAGCTCTTCGTGGTGACGGCTTGAAGAAGGAGAATGCAGTTGGCCAGAAGAGGCGATGGGACGACCTGGTCAACGACGCGGATGCAGTCAAATCCAACACACGGAGGCGGCGTAGAGAAGATGGCGACGATCCAGGAGAGTCCGATGGGGTGGACTCTGATGACGAGCCGGAAGAGGACCAAGAGAAAGTCGACGGACCCTCGAAGATTATCGTTAGCCACGAGATCATCGACTTCCGGTGTCAAATCACCTTTGTGGACTTTTCTGGCCTACACGATAGACGCACAATACAGAACATCATACCGCTCGTCAGACCACGGAAGCTCATCTTCATCGGTGGAGAAGAGGCCGAAACAACTGAGCTTGCCGAAATCTGCCGCAACACGCTCAACGCTGGCACCGAAGCTACGACTGATGTCTTCACACCCGCTGTCGGTATGATCATCGATGCCAGCGTCGATACAAATGCCTGGACCGTCAAGCTTACCCCGAACATGGTGCGCAACCTCCACTGGCAGAACGTTTCTGGGCTAGGTGTGGTCGCGATAACTGGCCGTCTTGCAGCCGCCAGCCTGCAAGAACCGCCCAAGGAAGAGGAAGGCTCAGCAAAGAAGAAAGCCAGGCTCGATGCCCCCGCCGTCCCAGTATCCTCGCAGCTAGACTCTGACACCACGCCTGTCCTCGACGTTGTCCCTGCAAACATGGCTACAGCGGTTCGCTCTGTCGCTCAACCCTTTCACGTTGGCGACTTACGTCTCGCTGATCTGCGCAAACTGATGAAGAGTAATGGATTGGACGCAGAATTTCGCGGTGTGGGTGGAACACTGGTGGTCAATGGCACTGTGGCTGTGCGGAAAACAGCTACGGGTCAGATTGAGGTGGACGGAGGCGCATACGGCAATTTGGACGCGAGGAACAACGATGCGGCAACCTTCTTCAGGGTTAAGAAGCAGATTTACGACGGTTTGGCGGTCGTTGCTGGGCATTGATCGGGTTGTGGAAGAGCATGGCGCGTGGGATTGCCGGCACGCTTGAAGGGCGAGAGCTAGTGGAGAGAGCGGTGAGATTTGGTGAAAGATTACATCTCATTCTTATTACTGAACCCAGAAATCACAATACCACTTATCCCTCTCTCACATCTTCCTTGGGGGCAAATCCCAGTTTCCTGGACCCTGCAGCCTTGCCACCATATCATACTCTGACTTTTCCTTTGTTTCAGGCTTTGTCTTCGGTTGAAACGGGCTCACGGAGCGATAATCGGCGGCGTATCGCTGGTGGAACTGGCTGCCTGGCCGGAGGTCCTCGCCAAGAGGCGAGACGTCGCGCTTGGGAAATGGCATGTTTTTAGGAGGTGTAGATGTTCGTTTGGCGATGAGGCTGAGTTGTGTTCGAGTGTGTGTTTATGAAGATGTCTGCAGAGCTGGAGGTGGTGGTGATTAGTCTGTGGAGGCGGTGCGCGTGGGGATTATATAATGTGGTTCTGGTGAATGGTAGAGTCGGTTCATGTGATGTGTCTAGAATCACATGCACATGTCGTGACCTGAAATTTGATCAGGTCTACTTCAAGTTCACAATACAAATCTACTTGTGAGAGTCATACAAACGCTTCGAACATGCAATACATCACAGGTTCGGAGTTTCGAGCACCAAGATGATGGTACCTACGATGTCAACCTTTAAACGTCACCGAACGCCAGAGAAATACAAAAGGTCTCGCATACATGCACACGCACGATTGAACTCCATCCTCGCTGAAGACATATACTTTTTGTTCACTTCGACCACCAACCACAACAGCAAAGCACGATTCCACATCCCCACAACTCTAGAAAGAAAAAAAAATCCCAACAAAGCCCAGTCATCATCCCCAAGAACTTCTTATCCGCACCAACACCGTCCGCCCCATCCTAATAATTCATCCAAGCCGTGGAACTCTCATAGTTGAATGTCGCCGCCATAAGTGGCCACTCAAAGTCGTTGTCCCTCGCAACACTACCAGAGCCAGGGCTGGGAGGCTGAGCATATGTCAGCGGATACTGCTGTGTGTATGCGGCGCGGCAAGGCCTGTATGTCGAAGCGTTGGGGTTGTATGACACGGCGTTGGGATTGTAGGGCGCCGGCGCACCTGGTTAGTGAGATATGTTCGAGCCGGTGTAGAAGGTGCGGGACATGATATTAGAATGTGAGAGAGCTTTTGTGTGTTGTGTTCTGTGTGTATTGGTGACGGCTTTTGATGGTATGTGTTATATCGTAGGGAAGTAGTTCGTGGAAAACTGTTTGGTATGAAGGGCGTGTAAGACCGGCACCAAGGACTTATATGCATCATGTCCCCTATGCAAATGGTAACAGACGTGTGACTTGCTTCGATTCGTCAAGTCCGGTATGTCGCACTCATGCGGAGATGTGAATTTTCGCTCGTAGGTGACACCGAAGACACAAACCATTCAGCGTTCTCTTCCCGCACAGCACCACGGCCATGTCCTTCAATACTCTGTTATCCCTGAACGTCATGCTTCAACCCACAGTATACCGTGCCATACCACACTACCCAAAACTCCACATAACAACACATCCCATCTCACCCCGCCCCAACCCCAAAAAGTATCAAAATCAGCGGCACACACCCCCTCCCCACATACCACCAACCCGCCCAAAACCCCAACACGCCCCTACTCCCCTTACTCCTCCCCACAAACAGCACAAATACAATTTCAACCGGTACCAAAAGCGCCCAGTACGCGCGCCTAGAAAAGCCCACGACAACAAGTACACCTAGAAATAGGATTGTGAAGACGACGAGCCACCATATTTCGAGTCTGAGTAGCGCGCCTAGAGATGAAGCGGCGTGATACGCATCATCTATACGGCCATCAAGCACGACCTCGGCGCGCGACTGCTTCTCGAGTAAAATAGACCCCCCGTTCAATTCCCTCGCCACACGCCGCCGAATCACACTCTCACTCAGTAAATGCACGGTACTCGGTTTCTCCTTATCAGACTCGGTATTCAACTGCGACGTAACAGCGCTCGCGAGCGCGAACACGGCGGTGTATTCGCCCACGGCGGCGGCGTACCCGCTTGTGCGCAGGGTGATTTGCGCGCTGATGTACATTGTGAGGACGCCGAGGGTCCAGAGGAGGAGGAGGAGGAGCATTAGGGTGAGTTGGAGGAAGGAGAAGCCCCATTTGTAGGTCTGTGGTGGTGTGAGTATGTTGGGAGATGTGAGGATTGAGAGGGTGGGTGCGTACCTTTTGCGCTTGACATGTGCCTTGCTTTTTGATGTCATTTAGAGCGTATGTTTGGTTGTCGGCGCTCCATGTCCTGCGTGCTGGGTCGTTCAATTTCAGATCCGGGTCCGTGAGGCTGAGTTGAGCGAATTGGTCTATTAGGCCGAGTCTCTTGACGTAGAGGTCTGGGATCCAGAACGCGCTGATGTTGAGTGTGGGCGAGGAAATGTCTTGCGTGCCGAAGCGTGAGGTGTTTGCCGTCGTTGAGGGCGATAGCCCGTACTGCGCGACATCTGGACGAGAGAAGGATTAGCTAAGTACATATTGGGGCTTGGTCGATTTACATCTCGTCACATTGCCCAGTGTATAGCAGCTCGAAAGCGCATCGTTGCTCATCCAGTTCGGATTGTCGAAGCAGACGTCAGTCCATTCGCCAAAGGTCCCCGGGTTATCCAGTAACGCTTCTTCTACGCCACCCATCAGCACTTCCCATCATGCAGAAATAGCCAGCCATTCCTTCAACTCCAACTCACCCGTACCATGCGGCCGTATCGAAACCGGATAATCATCATACAACCCCACCCTCGCCCCATCATGAACCACATAAAACGCATACTCAAACGCGCTGAACCGCACGTAATTCCTCGCCGCGTCCTGCACATACGACTCCACATTCGCACTGTAGCCCGTCATCGCGCTGCCAAAGGTCGGAAACACGAGGATGAACACGAGCGTCGTGATCATGAAGGTCATTGCGGCGCGGGACTTTAGGCCGTGGCGCTTGCTGAAGTCTCGCACTAGGCAGGGGATGCTGACGAAGGAGCCTTCGGGTTGGAGGAATACTGTGCGGTAGGTGTTGAATGTTATGGGGCCGGTTGCCATTGAGGCGGTTACGTATTTGGCGAAGACGTGCCATGATATTAGGGCTAGGAGGCCTTGTCCTCCGCGACCTACGATCTGGAGATTTGTCAGTTGGAAGTGTGCATATAGTAAGGTCTTCCTGTCAACGACTTACAACGTCCCAGACAGTATCAACGACCTTTGCTTCGCTGAAAGAAAGCAAGCCAAACCCAATCGTGACTTGAAAGAAACCAGATGGATACCAGTAGCTGTAAGAGTCAATTAGTGCATCTCTACATATTTACCTCCGCACATAATACACTTACTCGTACTTGTACGACTCGAGCGAAAAGTCCCCATCAGGCCGACACGCAGTCAAGCCACGAAACGTCGCCTCCTCGGACGCCGCAACGACATACGCGAGGCACAACGCCAGACAAACGAAAACAGAAAGGCATGATGTCCAGAAAAGTCCGCCGCGCCAGCGTGCTTTTACATCGCGCAAGGCTGCTGCGTGTCGTGCGCGTATGGACGCACCGCGCGCCATTGCTGAACAGAAGTACCAGGGACACAAACAAGCATCGAGAAACGGCGAGTCGTAGGTACTTGGAGTTGTAGTCTCGGGTATTTAGGTGTTAGGCCCCCATCGTCGGAGTCAGAGCCGCCTGACGATCTACCTTGCTAACGGCTGTTGCCAGCTACATACGAGCGGTAGAACGTACTAAGACTAGAACCAAGCGAACCATAGTTAGTTTCTTGGTGCTCGTATGCGCCGAGTTTTATCTGAGTATTCTGGAGCATGAAGGCAACGCGCAGTATGGCGCTGGCTAAGTGCAATGCAAAGCACCAAAGCATCAATGCCAAAGCGACAACGCAAAAGAAGAGATATTGTCAGCGCAGGATCTGTTCTTGAATCTGACGCGCCTGTTAGCAAAAGAGACCAAAACAGGTGCTTTGAACATGATCCATTCGCTTTCTCCTCTCTAGGTAGAATCGCTATACCTAGCCGCATACACACTTAACGCCATGCAGATGAGCCACGCCTGCGATGCCCGATACCAGAACTATATAATACATGGGTAAGTGCAAATCCCAAACGCCCTCAAGTGCACCGCCGCTAGTTCGGACCGGACTACGACAAAGGTACGCTGAAATCCCAGTTGCCTATCACACCGTGTTAGCACTCATAGTAGAAGCTTAAGGCTCTTGCAGTGATATTGACGTACCTGCTTTGAGGTTCTCGGCAGTGTCGTTGAGTAGAATGATGCGCCTCTTGGTGCAATATGAGGTTTTATCCATCATATCCACTTTAAGCGTTTGAAGCTGATCGATGGGCTTCTCGAACATCT
>Ga0265798_10000990_pt1 | contig 45311 bp, 39 predicted proteins | sample P3T30metagenome_FD_192430 | JGI IMG/M metagenome (GOLD analysis project Ga0265798, IMG submission 192430) | Plant litter microbial communities from East Loma Ridge, Irvine, California - P3 T30 | ecosystem: Environmental > Terrestrial > Plant litter > Unclassified | place: USA: California... | reverse complement strand
AAATTGTTGACGTTAGGCCCGCGCGCGAGTCGGCGATCGCAACAGGTTTGCACGTGCCTTGATCGCCCTGGAATCTCGTCGCATGTGTGACATCAGCTGGACCCTGCATTCACGCCTTGAAATCTAGCACATTGGCGCGTTCAGTGCATTGACTATAACTGGACGAGGATATATCTTGTGTGACGTACTCGCGGTTTGCGCAATTACAACATTGTTGATATTCGCTGCTTTCCTTACCTTTTTCCTGTAACTCGCATTATACCTACCTCTACCATCGCGTTTCTTTATCATTATACCCGAAATCTACCTTCCACGTTATCATGAAGTCGTTCAAGAGCTTCGTCAACAAGCGCCGCCAGAGCTGGCAAAATCGGGGCAAACAAGAGGATAATCCGGCACCGGCACCACCCGCTCCCACTCCCGCCGACGCCGGCAACGAGAAGCGCGCAGCAGCTCCACAAGCCAACAACGAACAGCAACAAGTTCTAGCTGAGGCCGCACCTGGCACTCTTCAGTTGGCCTTGCAGAACAAGTCCAACTCCGACAATGTATACTGCTACATCACCGGCCTTGCCCTCGAGCGAAACAACACCCCTCTCTTTGTGCAAGCAGACGGCCAGTCCATCTACTATCCAGTAGCCCCTAAGGATATCCAACAGCCACTTCAAGCCGATGTCGCCATTCCACTTGGCCGTCCTGGTAACACGGTCAATGTCAGGATCCCCAAGATCGCTGGTGGCCGTATCTGGTTCAGCATCGGCGCAAAGCTCACCTTCCTCCTCAACCCAGGCCCTGCGGTCGTTGAGCCCAGTGTGACCAACCCGAGCGACCCCAACTTCAACATCAACTGGACCTTCTGCGAGTTCACCTACAACGACGCGCAGTTGTTCGCCAACATTAGCTATGTCGACTTCGTCAGCATCCCCGTTGCGCTCAGCTTGACCAGCAACGATGGCAAGACCCAAACAGTACCTGGTATGGGCGCCGATGGCTTCCGGAGAATCATGGAAGAGTTGCGTGCGCAAGCCCAGCGCGACGGTCGACCCTGGGATAAGCTGATCTACGAGGCCAACGGACAGCCATTGCGAGTGCTGAGCCCGAACAACCTGCTTGTCGGCAATGAGAATGCGTGGGGCGACTACTGGAACGGCTACATCCAGGCTGTATGGAACAAGTACCGCAACGAAGACATGACCATCAACACCCAGGCCGCAGCCGGCAACCTCAAGGGACGTGTCCAAGGTAACGAGCTCGAACTAGGCGAGGCAGGAAAGTTCGCTGCTCCATCAGCTAGGGATATCTTCACCTGTAGCACCGGACCGTTCGCTACGGGATCGAACCAAGCGCGCAACGCAGTCATCCCCCGTCTTGCCGCGGCCTTCAACCGAAGCATCTTGCTAAACACGCCTGGCAATCAGTTCCCTAATGGCAGCAACCCGAGCCAGTACTACAAGGACCCGACCACCAACCATTATTCGCGCATCGTTCATCAAATGCAGAAAGATGGACGTGGGTATGCTTTCCCATACGACGATGTTGTTCCGGATGGTGGTCAGGATGTGGCAGGTACGATCTTCGCTGGTAGCCCAACGTTGTTCACTATCGCTGTTGGCGGGCAGTAAGCAGCTACTGCTGGTGCGAAATAGGGAGGGGAACGGTTGTTTACGATGTGATGAGTACATACCTTTGAACTTATTGTATATGTTTCGCAAAGATCTTTGACGGGTGGATCGGGTACATACCTAGGTAGTCGGTTATTGGTGTATATTTGATGATTAATGAAGTTTGCATCGTTGCTTTATTCGATATCTTAACAACATCGTGAGTGCAGCAGGGTGGTAGTGCGCATGTCAAGTGTGAGGGCTCTAGGTCTGCCCTGCCTGTCACATGCGTGCATGAGTCGCATCGATGACGTCATTAGTCCAACCATCTCAGGGGAAAACATTACCTACCAGCCTCTTTCACCCACACGCGACGCGACAACCTTGGAATGTCACTTCATCTTCGCCGAATACAAGACCGACTAGCGACCAAAACAAAGCTCATCTCAGCTAGGTGAATTGCTTCGTGAGGATGCGGCTCCCGCGGACGCGTGACGTCATCAGAATCATGGAGCGCTCATTCTCCATCCTATCGAAGTTGCGCAACGCTGGCGCAGAGCTTGGGGTTTGACGTTCTCATATCATGGAGCTGCTTTGAAGAGAACGGGGTTTCCATTGCCGAACGCTTAGTATGCAAAGTATTTGCAATGTCCCAAGAGCGCTGACTCTACGAAGAAGTGTGTTTTAAATCGCGCGCTCTGTTACACCACACCTGAAGCAGACATTGCTACTCCATATGAACGATGGATGAAGTAAGACATAGTGTATACATCAAGGCTGGCCTTGATGTTGGAATTGATTCAGCAGCGCGAGCTTGTCGTCGGCAGACCTTTTAGGCTTACGCGGTAAACCGCGCTTCCACAAACGCTGCGATGACCAAAGCTGCATTCACTATGAGTGTGACTAGCGCACACACCACAACGTGCAAACGGCCATGTGCGTTTCCATCACAACAACAGGCGACTGACGAGCACTGGCTGCAGCCCCTCACCCCATCGCCCGACCGCGCTCTTCAACCAGTCCCTTTTATTTGCGCGATCAATCAATATCAACACGGATCAGCCGACTACGCAACCGGCATCCAGAAGGAAAAAAATACCCAGAGCCGTACTACAGGACTAAGCGGGACCGCCCTGCCCGAAACACGATCAAACACCCATGGCTATCTCATCAAAACAACCGTATGGCCAGCTTTTGTCAAGATCCCAGAAGAAGCGAATCGACACATGGATCAACAAACTACCGTACGACTGGCAATTAGACAGCGCAAACACAGCGCTCCTAGCTCCTGCGGCGGTATACGAAGATTGGCTTGATTGGGCAAAGCCTCGGGCCCTCTCATGGCTCGCCAGACTGGACAAATACGAAAGGCGGTTTCGAGTCGCTGGAGTCGCGTACCACAAGGTTCCGTATGCGCTCCGGCGCTCAATCGCTACTTGTAGCTCGAAAGCAGTCGAGCAGACTGTGTGTTCACGCCTCAGCCAAATGTTCGAAATCGGCCGCCCGCGCTCTGAAGAGCCGTTCTTTCACCCATGGGACGAGATCTTCGACGCTGCCTATGCAGTACTGCAAAAATGGGTATTATCAAGAGGCACTGCTCCGGAGAACGTCGATCTCCTTCGCGAGCTGGAAGCTGAATGTGAACTCACGCTGTCGCAACTGGCGAAACCTCTCCGGAATCTGGAGGCTGGACTGGTATGGGTGGAGGAGCAAGTAGCGAAGCTCGCCGAGCGCTCCGATCTTGATGGAACTGAGGCGCTGGCCGCTAAGCACAGCCGCGAGGGCAACATTTTTCGGATGTGGGTACAGACCTTTCTGGAAATTGAGCATGGGGTTGTGAAGTCAAAGTCTGCGTATACGGAAGCTTTCGTGGATGGCGTGGTGGAAGACGAGGGAATTGCGAAGGACCCGTACTGGACTATGTTGGCGGTTACTGACGTCGAGGGTTAGTGAGACGGTGGGTGAACGAAGTTTAACACGCTGTGCAGACTACATGTATACTCTAGGGGGAAGTTTCACAGCGCTCACTGCTGTAGGTCTCTATATCACAGGATGTAATCTCATCCTATCATTTCACCCAGCCACTACAACCAGAGCTAATCAGGGAGTACCACTCAACCGTATCAGTCGTGTCGCCAACATGTGCCCGAACTGCGAACCCGTACCTCCAGAGCAAGCCGACGAGGAGGCCAGGAAAGCCCGCACCGGTATCCAAGAGATCGTTGAACGCGCCGATAGTCTTCTCAATCTTTGCAACTCATTGGAAGATCGCTATAGGGATGCCGGCGTCACCTTCCACAAAACCGAGCGCGCTGCCCGCATCGCCTTGGAACTCAATGAGGATCTGGATGTAGACCGTTACACAGCCCTCAACAACGCCTTCATTGTTCAAAGCTACGAAGAGATCTTCGCTCCTCTCAAGGCTTTGGTTAAGAATCTCATCGCGCTCCGCACGAAAGCGCAGTATATACCATCATCGACCGAGGCTCATCAGCTCAAGTTTACGCTGGAGTTCACGTTGGTTCCTGCGATGAACGTTCTGGTCTCGGACTATGAGACGTTCTCGAATAATCTGCGTAGCATCGAACAAGATGTGCATGAGCTGGATGTGTTCAGTAGGCAGCATTTCCAGTTCAACGAACGGGGCGAGCGTTGTGCTTGGTATGACCCGGTGTTGGATCTGATCAATGGTAAAAGAACTGTGCGGAGCCATCATCGCGAGTATGTGTTGTTCGCCGACTGGGTCTATAACTTACCGGAAGCGCGACGTGCGCTGGCGGTTCAACTTGAGATTGATGGGCTGTATGCATCTTGTACGCTCTTCGAGGATAGGCTGTTTGTTTATGCGATGGATTTGATTTGGCATGCGAATGAGGGGTATATTGTTGAGGGTGCGGAGTGGATGGCGTGCTTCGTACAAGAAACACTTTGACGCCCGACATGAGTCCTAGTCTTAAATTTTTAGTGTAGAGGAACGGCCATCAAAGGGTAAAAGCTGGTAATGATACAGGGATGAATCAACGCGCAATTTTTTGAAGTTGGTGAGCGTGTCATTGAAGTAAAGATACAGGCCAAAGATTTGTTCGCCATCTCGACCGGAGTAGTCGGGGGGATTGTCAGACTATTGAAGATTCGACATGTTCTCCATGTTCCAATAGCCAATAAAGGTTGGCAACCAATCTTGGTGTACAACACCAAGGTCCTTGACTTTAACATTATATTGAATCGGATGGTGGATCCCGAAGTAGATTCTCGACGCGATCGCAAGTGGCCTCTCACCGTTGCTCATAACGATGCAAATAGCACGTTTAGTAAGGGGGGCCTCGTCTGGCAGTAGTTGAGCAGCGCATCCATGCGAGAAAGCGATGGCGTGCTCGCTCGGAGACACTCCGAGCTTCTTCGTGCCTTGACCTTGATAGGTGAAGATGGGTCTATCATTGTCAGCAGCGCTCGAAAACGAATAATGGATTGCCTACACAGCGAAACAGAACTCTCTTTTGCGCTTGACCACAACAAACCTCCGCACCTGCGTGTGTACCAGTTCCTGGTATTTTACCATTGAAATGGAGCTGTTATAATCGGTCACGTTGTTGATGTTTCGCAGTGCACTGACTGCATTCGTACCCGCTGCTTCGCCGAAGAGTATCGAGAACACCTAGCATTGTCAGATATCGCTTTGGTTGCGGAGGAGATACATACCCTCCCTTCAATGAAGAAGTCCGGAAGCCTAACGTGAAACGCTTGCACAAGTTAGCTCTCGATGCAAGATGAAGTTTGATGGTTACATACAAGGATCGAGAGGTTCGTAATGACTCGCTGGTAATGCATTTTTCCCATCGTAGGAGCCAAAAATCGCTGTACCCTCGCGAATACCGGCTGGCGCGGCTCCACAGTCGATGCGCTGATGTGACCGAGCCGAGAAAGGCGGCTCGTCATCGAGTAGGGGTTGGGAGACAGTGGGTACAATATCCAGTGGGACCCAGTCGAAGAATACCCAGTCTTTTCCTGATTTCTGTTAGTCATGATGCATAATCTCTCAGCCGGCTCCTTACCGTCATGGTGATTCCAATACCAATGCTGATGCTGGTAGTCAAAGTGTAGATAAAGATACCTCTGAAAATGATGATTCCACTCAGGCTGGCGCCTGGCATAATCAAGCCGCTCCAATTTCATCGGCCGTGGTAGTATTCGAGGTTTGTCGATGTGGCATTTTAGACATGACAAGCCTTCTCGAGAGCAGACATTTGCCGCAATTTCTTCAGAGAGGGGACGTCTCAAAGGGTCCTTTGCTGTCATCAGAATGATGATATCTGAAAGACACAAGAGATTGGGCGGAACCTCTGCAGTGGGAAGTAGAGTATGGATGGCATCCATGATGCCTGGGTAGCCCTCGTCCTCCTTGTCCTTATGCTCTGTCAGGCGACTCAAGCGTAAAAGCATCTCGAAGAAGACGCAACCCAAGGAGAAGACGTCTGCAGCAAAGTTTCTCTTGTCGTATTCGAGCACCTCGGGCGCGCAATATCTTCGAGTCATGGAATCAGGTCTTCCTTCTGTTGTACATTGTCCATCTTTCTTGGTGTCTTTTGACGCCCCGAAATCAGTATAGACAACAACACCTTCATGAACCAGGATATTTCCCGGCTTGATATCTTTGTGGCGGATACCAGTTTCGTGCATGTACTTGAGTGCACTCGAAAGACACCCAAAGGCCTGCTCCAGGACTTTGGTCATCCTGGCTACAACAAAAGGTGCTGTGGAGACATTATCGAGCGCATCATCGTAGTCATCGAGGTATTGCTGCAAGTCGCCTTGGTTTGCAGCTGGACGCAGAATTAAGCCACCTGAGCGGGGTGTGGTGTATGTGGCAAACAGTTCAATTACGTGGTGATGAGGGTTCAGAGTCCGAATGATTGCAGCCTCATTGTAGTATCGCTCTTCCGCCTGCTCTCTGCTCTTGGACTTTCCGCGGGGGAACGGGATCACCTTCTTGGCAAATGCTTCCTTTGTTCTTTTGTGTTCCACCCTTTCGACGACCGCACTCAAACCTCTACCCAACACCTTTTTACAATCGAACGGAAGGCGCTCTTCGTCGTCGATGACGTAGTTACAACCCTTTTCAACATCGATTTCTCTGCTTACTGACGAGTCTTCGAGTGATCTGGTGAGTACATCGACTTCTTCGATGGCGTCAGTGATTTCCCCCATCGCGGGTGTGTTCTTATGATGGAATTCAGAGCTTCTGTGTCAAATCAGTATCGATGTGAGGCCGCGTCATGATGGGTAAACAAGCCTCGCATCCGTTCATCGATATGAACGGTGTTCGCGGGGTGGTTGTCAGCGCAGATTCGTAGTCGTGACGGCTCGCAGCTCGTCGCACGCATCACCGATGCTGCATGCTCTGGATTTTGGTGTGAAGGGGCCCGCGTGGTTGTTGATGGGAGAGAGAAAGGGTTGGTGCAGGTAGGCTGAGCTTGAGGCGGGGGCAATACCGATGAGCTTACCGTGCACACAGTGGCGTCGTCCTGGAGCAACTTCATTGGTGCTTTCTAAACGGTGGCTATGCCACGGTCTTCAGCCCCACTGGGACAGGTCGGCCAATGGAAAGATGTAAATTGGAGTAACGAGCGAGATGTATCAACTCAAAATGGCAACCTCATGGAAGTGACTCTTTATAGTCCTGGATCATACAAACACTTCACAACTAAATGAAACATACTCAGTGTCATGGACAGGGTCCGATGATAAACCCGCCTCGCTATATGGAATAAACTTAAGATGCACACAAAGGCAAAAAGAATAATGGACGAGAAATCGATGAATCGACGTAGACGGAAAGACCCTCGTTTCGTCTTGTCTCGCTGTTTTGTACCGGGTGTATAGCACCCAAGCAGAATATAGCCGGTCGTTATCTGGGTCATATTGAACGTTTTGCCGTCAGCTACCAGTGAAGTAGTTTGGAGGAACAACTACAAATACTATAAATCTTATTTTCGATAGCTATTATTGAAGAAAACGTTATTCGAAAGCAGCGTATTTGAGCGGAAACAACCTCGACTAACCGAAATGTGGTGCGATTAAACAACAATAAAAAGCGCGAAACGATAGCAATGAAATCGTTACAATAAGAGCTACAAAAGCAAAACGTATCATGATCAAACCCGAGAAAGAAGCTATCGATATCTCGAGAAGTCGCGGATCAGAAATTGTCCGTATTGTTTGGGTTCTGTGCCACATCAGATTCTTCTTTCGAATCATTGTTCTCCTGGTTCCAGTAGCCAAGGAAAGTGGGAAGATAATCTGGATGCACGTGGCCGAGATTTTTCACCTTGACGTTGTACTGAATCGGGTGGTGGATGGCGAAGTAGATTCTGGAGGCCGGAACCAGCGCCCTGTTGTTTTCTTCCATTACAATTGGGATGGGAGCCTTCCGGAGCGGCGATTCACCCTGTACAAGCTGTGGTTGCTGTCCTAGCGAATAGGCAATGGCATGCTCGTTAGGGCGTACTCCATGCTTCGTGGTGGCTTGGCCGTAATAGGTGAATATTGGACTGCCGAGTATTAGCCATGTCACAGTCTAGAACGTGTAGAGGATCGCGTACACAGCGAAGCAGAACTCTCGTTTACGTTTAACGACGATGAACCTGCGTACTTGGGTATGTACATGTTCACCGAATCTGACCCTTGACAAGTTGGTATTGTAGTCGGCCATGGGATTCAGTCCGTTTAGGGCATTGGCACCCGCTGGCTCAGTGAAAAGAATCGAGAAGACCTGGTTCATTGTCAGCAATCTTTGTCTCGCCCTGTATGCCTACTACTAACTTTCCCTTCCTCGAAGAAAGCACTGCCTTTGACGTTGAAAGCTACAACAAGTCAGTTTCTTGCACATGTAGCGATGGTTGGAGTCTAACATGGATCAAGTGTTTCATAGTGGCTGGTGGGATGCGGGTTCGTTGGATTGTATGTTGCGTATACCATTGAGCCTCGTCCATAATCAGCAGGCCCACCTCCAGATGCTGTGACTGTCTGTACAGAGTCATTGCGCATATGCGGCTGGTGCTGAGCTTGAGGTTGGGCCTGTGGAACCTCTTGCGTCACGGGCAGCCAGTCAAAAAACACCCAGCCTTGGCCTATTTCCGGTTAGCCTATACACGTGCGGCATGCCAGGATACGGCCACGGGCCTTCAACGTAGTGCTGCCAGTAATAGCGTCCATGCTGTGCATTCCATAGAGTGATTAGGTATCTCTGAAAGTGGGCGCTCCATTCAGACTGTGGTTGTGGTTGTGCTGGTTCCATGCCGTGAGTGGTGCCACATGATCTGCGCGGCAGCTGAAGGGGACAACGGGTACAACTGCGTTGTGCGTCTTTATGTAGGTATGGCCAGATGACTGGATCGCGCAGAGCCGCATACTAACAAATGCGACCACGCAGAGTCGTATATAGTAATAGACATGATGCCGACGCGACCCTCCTACAGATGGCGATAGAGTGAAAGGTGCAGATGCGTTGGCGCGTGAGCCGGGCTGTCACAGGCTGGAGATGGCCCATGTGCCCGTGCCAAGGAAATTAGCACCAGCTGCGCGGCGACTAGCACGCTTCTGCATCCGCCGCGGAGCGCTGCTTTTACATGATTATCGCCAGTGCATGAGACCTTCGTGCCACATTCCAATACCGTCACCCCGGGACGACCAGGGACTGTCCATGCGGATCAACATGTGTGCACGGTCGTCGGCTAGATTGCAAACGGATAATACGTTTGCCACTGCCGCTGCATCTTACTGCCCGGCATGCTTCACTCCAGCCTAGTTTCGCTCCCGAGCATACTCACGAACATCTCATGTCTCTTCGGGGATGCAGTGCGAAACACGACCCACTGGTGAGTACGATCTCATTGCGCCCGTCTGATATTGTTCTCCGGTGTTCAAATGGCGCGTGATCGTTCTGACGAGCGTAGTATCTATCATTGAGAATGCAACGTCTGAGGAATGGACCGGGTCACCGGATCCTCCAGATCTTGTTAGTTCAACGCGCGCAGCGGAAGCACCAGAAGGGATTGAGCTTCGTCATGAGCTTCGTCGCTCTTGCAGTCCTCAGGCCATCGAACGGCATAGCAATCACAATGATGGTCGGAGCGACATCACTCAGGCTCGTTCGTGGATACCACCCGTCGTAGTCTATCCTCCTCCTCCACCGCCACCGATCTCAATCGCCGAGATGAACGTCCCTCCACCTCCTCCAATGCCCACACTGAGTAGTCCGCATTCGAGTCTCATTCCCAGTGAACCACGGAGTGCGACATCGGACAAGCTTGACGACGAGCAGCAATCGTTGCGGGATCTCCGTGACACACTTGTAGGTGCACGTTTCACTATAGCTGCGAAGCGCCAGGAACTCCGCGATCTTCAAATAGAGACAAGTGCGAAGGATGGCTTTGTCTTCAACCTATTACGACAGTATCTCAATAAGATAGGTGTCGAGGTGCCATTGGACATTGAAGAGGCGTTCGTTGACGCCTCTTCACTAAGAGACCGATTGGGTCTCCTAGAAGCCGAGTACGATGAAGCTGAAGCCGGTTACAATACCTTAGAGTGGAAGTACTCTCGCAGGGAGACAAGGTTCGTTGAAGAAGTTTTGGATAACAAGCTTGTACCAAGCGAAGCACTGGATCGGAGCAGGAGTGCAGAGAATCTGGAAATCTTGCAGTTGACTCATTCCACGACAGGTAGTAGTAGCGCACATCCAACGATAGCGGATCCTGCAGACTCTGGTGATCACAGCGCTGTCAGCCATGATACGCAGCTATCCAGGTCTCTATCAGAACAGGCTATAGTATCTACACACAGAGCAAGTGCAAAATCCCATCAATCCCGTTTTCAACGGAGTAACTTGAACGATTCCCATGAGACACACAGCCATTTACGTTGGGTGGAGAAGATGAACACGATCGATGAGTGGCTGTTCGAGATCGTTGACACTTCGCGTCTCCAGAAGTTGTCTTTGAAAGCGACGCACGACTTTGGATTTACAGATACCGAACTCTGGTGGGATCACACAAAATGGCTTTTGATTCAAGACTACTCGACATACTTCCACACTGGGGACTCTACGGTTTCCGACTATACTACTGGCGACCGTGTCATAAGTTCTACCAAAGACGCGGTGAGCTCAAGGTCCACTGTCCCCGAACCTCGCAGCTCAAGTCAAATACTCCTTGGTATTCACCCATCAGATGTATTTGATACTGCGAATTTGCCAAGTGCTCTCGAGTCAAAAGGCGGCAATGAGACAGACGAAAAAGAGCGAACACTCAGCGAGCGATCGGCTGATACAAGAGAGGAAGTTACGAGTTCGTCATGTAATCCTCATTCGACTCGATGTCGCACATCCCAAACAAGCATTATGACCGACTACGATGGGAATCGGAACCATAACAATCACTGTGATGTCTCGCTATCAATCATAGAGGGCGCCTTTCATCAAACGGAACCAAAGAGCTGGAATACAGGATCAACCTCCTTACGACGGGGTGACACGGTTCCAAGACGCCGCACCGTACCCGACATCGAGAGAGCCGAGCCTGTGGAAGCTCCGGTTCAAAGCAGGAGTTCCAAGATCCCTTCATTTTCGCCACACAACTTCCCATCAGCTGCTGTCCACTCAAACAGTGAAAAGCTTCACCGAAGACATTCTAGCCAGGCTGACAGCCGGCATCGCAAGTATTCGGCATCAATACGACCTTCCGAAGCAACCACTCCGCACCCTGAGCCGCCAAACACCGCTCAAATATCAACAAAAGAACGCTGTCTTGTCATGTAGTATGCAGTGGGCATGAAGAATGTGTTCACTTTCCGTTCACTCAAATCACTCCGTTTCAGCTCGTATTTCCTATGATGCCCTGTAAAACTATGTATAAGAGCTTTGTATCGCATAGCAACACAGCATTTTGTCAGCCTTCTCCTTTGTTTCGATGTACATATATAGCACACCTCTCTTCAGAAACCGGGGTCAAATCAGGAGTCTGTTCGACGGGCTTTTCGGGGTATGTCTATCCGCAGGAATTCTCATACAGTGCCAGTAAGCCTACTCTCATTTGTTTACATATAAAAAGTCGTTTCCAAACCAATGTCTTCTTAGAAAGGATATCTATTTCATGCTGACACGTTGACCATTTGGAGCCAACAGCTCCCGTCGATGAAAGACCACGCCATTGAGCGAACCCTTTAGATCATCTACATCCCGCGCAATGGGTGCCTAGGGGCTCAGTCGAGGAAGTCAGTACCGCGCAGCCCTCACTAAAACTGCGCAATCTCAATCATAGCCAATAGGTTGTAGGTATGTCTCTGACAGGCAGCACCCAGCCGGGCCACCTAGGCATACCGCAGCTCTGACGTACAGACGCGACGCATGGACGACCGCCACGCGTCACCATTCTGAGTAAACAGCGCCGCTTTGACAGGATCATGCGCATGAGAGTGATTTGCAGTCTGCAGCACAAAACGTCTTATCGTCCGCGCAAAGGCTACAGTCATACCCCGCACCCGCAACCCTCATATCCAGCAAATCGCTGCAGCAACCTTGCATTTCGTCGACATGGAGAACAGCGAAGGCGATACATAGGCAGGCTCGATGAGCTCATTTGGACGAACGATGGACGAGGGACATTAGCCAGGTTCCGCAAACGTCACTTATCTCACGGCAGCAGGCAATAAAGCAAGGACCGGCAGGCTTGACAGGGCGATGAGACTCTGAGCCGTGAATAAATAAATCCAATTAGCTGCACGGGGGCTGCTTGCAGCCGAGCCGGACACCCTCAAGCTTTCACATGCGCCATCTGCACTCCAGCTCCGGCATGCCGCAAAAACCTCGAATGCTTCCTCTCGTCCTGGAAACGACGTTGAAATAAAGTTATACCGAAAATAGGGACGAGAGGCGATCTTATTTAGCGCTTTCTGTCTCATAAAGGTCCTTCAGTGCTTGAGAATTCCGGTGAAGTTGTTCTGGTGGGACGCATTCCGGTAGGGGCAACAGCCGAGACCCAGCGCGCGCGGAAGGAGCGTCCCGCGCTCGCACCCGGCCGATGCAGCCCCGTTGCACCGCTGCCTAAGAGCTAAATCATGACCACATGTCGTTTGCGATCGGTGGGGGTGAGGAAGTAGCAAACACGAACAGCCGTGTACGTGGCATGGGAGGAAAGTGGGTTATTCCGAAGCAGCGCATGCAGCGCATCCAACTGTTGTGATGTGGCCCCACACAACCAATCAAGCTACCCTTCCGGCAGCTCTGTATCAGGTGGCTTCGTTAATGGCGTTTTGCCTCTTATTAGGCAACCGGGCGCTGTTACGATCCCTCCAGGCGAGGACTTTGAGCAACTTCCAAGGTTATCACAGCTGTGGCCAGGAGGTGTCACTTGAGATGCCTGGACAGTGTAACTCTCAACTAAAGCGACAAGACAACGATGCTGAGAATTGCCTACAGCTTGCCGTTCATCGACTGCCCGCCCACCCCATACAAAGGAAAAACTGAACACCTAGGAGCCTACGTCGCCGTTGGACCACCAACTTCGCAAGCTTCTATCTTGATGTAGGCTCTAGGGTGTTCCTTTGAATGGGTGGGCCCTCTGAAATGCAGCCTTGTGGGCCTGATGTGACGACCGGTATGCAATGACGGGGCGATATCTGACTCGTCCGACCAGATAGTGACCCACAAGCCACGTTGCGAATGCTGCGGGTACCTCTTGTCCGACAACCCCTCCGCTGCCGAACTTCAAGCCATCGCGACAGGAGACCGTAAGTCACTCCAGCTCACTTGCGAAAGTCTTCAATGGACTGAAGAATCTAGTCACCCAGATGGCTTTGCATTATGACGCCCGTCAAGTCGCCGCTGCCCAGGCCGTCGCCGCTGCTCGGGTCGTCCCTGCACAAAGCCCTCCAGCACACCCGTCAACTTAGACTTGACCCCGCACGAAGCCGTTTCTGCTAGGAAGTGATGAAGGAATCTGGTGACAGGGCGAACAAAGCCGCCACAAACAATGCAAATCCTCGATCTTGTCTTGTGTCTTTCCATGATTGTGATGATTGTGACGAGTGTAGCGATTCGACAGTGTTGTTCATGTTCTTGCGGTGAAACACCGCAATGGCGTCGGTGGCGATTTCCCGACGGATGTGAAGGGCAATGTCGGCCAGCCCATACGCGAGCCGTCAAGAGCAAGTCTTCCTACTTCATGCTGCTCTGGTGATTTATACCGACGCGTCGCAATCAAGGATACTCCGGGACCACTCCCGCACGACAGCCAAAAAGACCGAAGTACAACCGCCCGTGGCAGTTGATTTCGATAGAGGAGCCGTTACGATTGCTGAAGCCTCCACGATGCAGCGAAGTGAGTCCTTGGGGATTCTATCAATGGAAGATGGCGGCGACATGATACATGTGGACGCCGCATTGTGTCGTAAGTGCTGCCTGACGGCTACCGTATCGTTGTAAACCTTAACGCGGTCGACACCTAGATCACACTGCGGACAATGGTGATGCCGATGAATGCACGCTTGGACTCGCCATTGAGACCCGAGTATATTCCCTCCATCCGCTCCTAGTGCCGGATTACGAGAAGAAGGAGGACAACGCCATCCGGCGGCAGGAAAAAGCGTTGAAGAAGGTGGCAAAGGGTAAGGGCAAAGCAAAAACCCCGACTGCGGACGACGAGTACGACCCAGAGGGACCTGATTGGGATGCCGAGAACGATGTCGACGAAGGGTACGAAGAGAACAAAGCCGCGACAGAAGCGATCAGCGTCAGAGTTCTCAACCCATTCATCCACGAGGAACACGAGCCGTCGGCGGAACTGAGAGTCAAATGGTTGGCGAAACTTGGAGATTGGTCAAAGGAGCAAGTGTTTGAATCTCTACATGTCGCGGCTATGGTGGACATGCTCTACAACCTCATCAAGAAGCGACTTGGAGACAAGATCATCGTCTTCTCCCAGTATCTCAGATACCTGGATATCATCAACAAGGGATTACGCATGCGGTGCAAGGTTGAAAGTCTCCGCTTCGATGGCACCGTGTTGCCGAAGTACCGGACAGCCATCGAGAAGAAGTTCTTGGAAGACCCCCAGTGGCAGATTCTGCTCATCACCGCAGGGTGCGGTAGCGTCGGTCTCAATCTCACAGCCGGCAACATCGCCGTTTTGTGCGGGGAATGGTGGAATGTCTCGAACGAGAGGCAGGCCATGTGCAGGGCCTTCAGGCAGGGTCAAAAGAAGATCGTCATGGTCATTAGGCCTTTCGTCGTCAACTCGGCTATCGACAGGGAGATTGTTAAGAGGCGCATGGCCAGGTTGGATGTCAACAACGACTTTACCAAAGCGTTGATGCACAATCATTGCTTCACGATATCCTTCTTGAGGATGGCACATGCTTGGTCGTATGTTGTCGGCATAGGATTGGGCTTCGTGCGGGTCGCCTTGAGGCTCATAGCGGCGGCCTCGTCGACAGCATCCTGGACCCAAGGCTCGCAGACACTGATGGGGACGTTTCCGCCTGAGAGCTCAAGCTTCTCCAGGGTCCTCTTCATACGGAAGCCGGCTTTGAAGCCGATGTCGCGACCGATCCGCTCGCCGTCTGCGAAGGCAGTGTTGCATAAGGTAACCATCGTGGAATCGATATCGTCGTACTTCGCGTCGACGAGCTTATAGATCTGCTCACGGAGTTCCGACTCGTGGGATTTGTGCGGTTGGAGGCGCTTATCGACTTCAGCACTCACTCGGCGCTCAATCTCGATCTCTGCCCGCTCGTGCATGAACTCGTTGTACGAAAACTTCTGCTCGGCGAAGCCCTGCATATTCTCAAGTGTCTCGTTGCATATCCGCTCAATCGCGCCGCGTTCATGCGCTCGAGCCGCGTCATCCCTCCGGTCAAAGCTCAGGTGTGTATCAGCAACGTCGTCCTTGTGCGTTTGAACCAGGTGGACGGCGGCCGCGTGTTGCAACCTCGCCAACTCGCGGGCCTGGTCTGCTTTCTCATAAGAAAAAAAAGCGTCACATCGATTTTGTAGCCCTTTCCTTGGAGCAGGTGGGCAAGCCAGAGGTTGTCGTTGGCGGCTGACTTGAGGTCGGTGATGGCTTTGTCCTTGTCACTCTGGAGGCTAGCAACATCGGCCCGTGTGGCTTTGTTCTCTGGAGTCAAAGTCAGTAACAAGGGACTACCAAGGGTAGAGCTCGAAATCGGACAAAGGCACATGATACATGGAGAATCCGAACAGGCCTGGAGCCGACATTGGAACAGCGATACCCAGTTATGAAGATGCTGAGTTGATGTAAGCATCAAAGTAGTTATTTTTGTCCAAGGAAATCCCTGGTCTGTAGTCTACATCACAACCAAACGTTGCAACGTATAAGATCTGGTATTGACGTGGGCTCCAGGGTACCTCGAAAATAATACGAATTATGCCAAAACTCACAATAAAACGTTGATCTGCAGCCTACATGAAGATGAAAAGCCGCAAAGTAGAGGGTCTAGCATTGACGTAAGCCCCACGGTATCCGGCACTGTCGGAGATGAGGTGATCATCCTTTGCTGCCCGTTCAGGGCGTCGCATCTCGTCCCGACATCAGCGAGCGTTGCGGACTCATTGTGGATGGTCTTGAGGAAGAATGCGCCAAACGTAATGGACATGTCATATCGTCCGACCTTGTACTGCAGAAGGGCGAGCTCGTGGTTGAGGTCGTTGTAGACGCCTTGCATGACGGAGGTCGACAGGTCGATTGACCGCCAGTTGGCTTCGGCCAGCAACTTCGTCCAGATGCGTGTCATCGACTGGGAAACCGGACCGCCCAAGTCGAACAAGCAGGAGAGGCTCTTCCGTGTGATTGGGGTCAATGGCAGCCCTCCCCATGAACCACCACAGGTAGCTTGGTGCGCTGTAAGTCAATTTTCTTCCCTCTTCGATAAGTAGCTGACCCGTGTTGCCAGCCTGCTACCGCCGTCGAGGGCGACCCGAGACGCACCAGGTTACTACCTTGCGAGAACACATGGCGACTTCCCGCAACTTCAACTCGCACGTCGAAACCACCACCGCCGCCAGACAGCTCGCCAACAGCGTCACCCACTGCAGTAAGGCCTAGAAGAGCTGGATGCCGGTCGTCTTGTAGTACTGGATAGTCAGCACAAAGGCTGCGCCGGTCGCGATTCTCTTCCAGACGACGGCTCCCTGATCGGCTCGCTCGTCAAAATCGACAGTGTCGAAATGCGCCACGACCGTTATGGTATATAAACAAGACATAATGTTGTAACCTATACAAGCAGTTGAGCAATGTTGAGGATGGGTTTGATGCTGTTGTGACGACGTTGATTCAAGCGTACATGTTGGTGCATTCGCTACCGCTGGGCGCCGCGCTGCGCCAACAGGATGTCTATCTGTCTCCGCGGGCCCACACATTACTTATCAATTTGGTCCGATCTGTCAAATGCTTCAGTCACGTCGCGAAAAGAGGATTCATCAGGGGTATCATGTTCATTTCAGGCAAGCCAAAAGCTTGCTTCGTCTATGGTAGTATCTTGTGAGTGGTGCGGGAAGACAGCGAGCTTGTACTGCCCGTCGTGGAGAATGATCCTCGCACATGTGCGACCTGTCGCACGACAGTACTCGCACGCGGTGTCTGCATAAAGAGTCAAGTCTGTACGTATCGATCGGTTGTTCATCGTCCATTTATTGAGGCACTTGTCCATCTCCATTGAGATTTTTCTCTGACTGGTTCTCATGTATACCCACCAGCCGGTCGCTTCGTGGTACAGTTGCAACGTGTTTGTGATGAGGATTTGTTGGCTTTGTTCGAGGTAGCTCAAGGGTAAGTATGTGTGTCCAGCTTTGCCGACGAAGAGGATGATCTCAGGGTTGTCATCATCACCCTGAACCTTGCGAGGGCGCCCTGGTTTACGGCGTGCCGACCCCTCAAATGCCGCCGAAGTTGGGGCAGGAGTCGAGATAACAAGGTCTTCTTCAGGCATACTCAGGGGCGAGGAGCTTCCGATGTGTATTGGCGAATGACGTGCTTCGTTTACTTGGGGTTGATCTTGATGATGGCTTTGTGCGACAAGAGGAGTCAAGTCTCGAGCGGACAGCTGAGGCGGGGCGGCGACATCAGCACCCGCGGACGCGGCGGGGGACTTTGAGACCTGCCTAGAGACTACCTAGTATGGCGTTGCAGGTGTTTGACGAGCTTCGTCGCCACCGTATGCAGTAACTCTACGTCGCTTAGGAGCAGATTCGATGATGGCTTTGTGCTCGTCCTTCTCTTTATCGAAGAGCTTGTTCTTGGCCTGGCGAAGCTCGATCTTCAATGCCCTAACTTCATCGCGGAGGTGACTGGCGTCGGTGTCGGCTTCGTGCAAGCTCATGCTCGTGTGCTCGAGCTTTGCTTTGAGCTTCTCGTTCTCCGACTTGAGCTGCTCTGACTCGAGCTGTTCTGACTTGAGCTGCTCTACGGTGGCTGTGATGGTCAGTAAAATGCACTCGCATCAGGGTCGACAAGCACTCACCACCGAAGTCAGTCAACTGTGCTTGTAACCGGAGCAACGACATGGCGTGGGGGCGAGAGTGGGATGGGATGAGATGAGTTGGAGATGAAGTGAGGTGATTTGGGAAGGAAATGGGCTGAGGCGAAGAGTTTTCGTTGTGTGCTGCCGCCTAATCAGAAGTAGGAGGTGCCATCGGAGATGGGCCCACTGCGTTGCGGATGTGGAAAGTGCCATGGCACACAACACGAATCCTTTCAAAGTGTCAGATATCGCTTCAAAGATCTGAGTTGACGTGTCATCATACCATTGCGCCTGTTCAGTGTGTTATGGCTTCGTGCTGGTATCTATCCATGCCGTGCTTTCGCAGTGTACGAATTCTGCTCCAAGACGCGTCGATTTCACTCTAGGGCAGTATGCGTATAAGGTGGCTGTGTGCCTATGATAAAGAGTAACTGGTACTCGTGACAGGATGTCTGGCTTGGTGCCCCATTGCGATGAAAACGATGATGGTACTTGGTGATGTGAGCGAGAGGTTGGGGTCATCTGCCTGGTTGACGCGTCCAGCACGGGCCCATGACGCGGTCCAATTGCTTATCGATAACCATTACGAGGCTGTGTGGGGCGGCAAGCCGCGGCGTCAACATAGCTGGATGGCATCACACGACCTACGCAGTGCTTCTCTCTCTAAGTGCATGCCCCAAAATCAAATTAGTGCGAAAGAGCCATATTTTAGAAGTACTTGTAGCAAATCGACACTGTCGAATTGGACGTCATCGGTGAGAGCGACAGGAGTAGCGACTGGGGAGGTTCTTGTCAGTAGATACGAGAGGAAATCGAGGGGCCCGCAATGGCCTCCTGGGAGCAAAGGTGACAGAGTTTGTACAGTTCTTCAATCAACATCAGCATAGGTGTGGGCGTGGGCATGGTCAAAGAAAGAGTGAGTCAAGTAGACTCGTGGATGAGAACTATCATTGGATTCATAATAAACCTTACGAACCAGGATACAAGACTCGACGACCCCGAGGGTGACATATGTGTGTGGCTGTGTGCTAGATGTCCCATAAAGTGACATCGACAACACAAGGAGTACCATCTCCTTCCTTGCGGAGGCGATTGAATCTGGTACCCTCGCTTCTAGCTCCCAGCTCTCCTAGCCAGGCCATCTCATTACTAGTCAACTTTGCATGACGCCAAGGGCAGCCAGCACCAAGAGGACAAGTCTCGATAGAATCGAATGTGACCGCGCACAGCCCGAGACTGAACGACGACGACGAGTAATATCTAGCCGGCTCAATCTGCACGGCCAAATAAGAGAACGGGAAGTCGACCGGCTTCCACAACGTAAGATCCTTGATGCTCTCGGGGATGCTATCGAAACGTGAGTTCAAATATGCCTGCCAGGTCCGAAAGGCAATGGAGGCCTTGCCATGGACGACTCCCAAATGCTTAAGGAATGCCTGATATACGGCAGGCTCAACGTGCTCATGGAAACCCGCGACCGGAGGGCGGCCGCCAACTTGCATACCAGCTAGACACCGTTAATTAGGATTTGCCTGAAGATAAGATGTTGCTTACGTTGGGGAGGTTGAGCAGAAACCGTGGTAGCAGATACGGTGGGAGAAGAGCCGGCTGTGTACCTTCGAGTGGGCGCAGGAGGGTCGGCGTTATGCTCGAGAGCAGCGAAATTGGCTTCAATGAGAGGCTGTTCATCTTCCAACTCACGAACTGCGACGCGTTAGTATAGATCACCCGATCGTTGTTGAATGGAAAGTCTTACTAGCCGGGTCGACCTTGCCCTTCACGCCCGTCAAGGTTTCACCGAGAGCGCTGTTACCGTGTACGGAGAGGCCTGTCTTTTGTTAGTGGCGCCTGAAATCAATGAATAGAATGTACTGATGATCATTGGACTCGCTGGATTCCTTTGAAGGCTCTTTGGAAGCGGCTGCGTCCCGTTGATGTATGGCCTCTCTTCTCGCTGCTCGACATTAGCCGTGATCATGGTTGGAAAGGAAATGATAAATACCCTTGAGAGCGGCGAACTGCGCATGTACGTATACCTCAATCGAGTCCATTGCGTATGATCAATAGGGATGGTATGGAGGTGTTGTGAGGACGAGAGGAAGGAGCAGGACAGAAATGGTTGGCGATCTGTGTGCGAGTCTGTGCGCCAGCTCACGGCTCCTGCCCGGTTGAGAATCGTCGGTCACCCAGCTTTGCCGCGCTAGAAGATTCCATAGAGCGCGTTGGGGTGATACGAGGGTCCAGGTGAAAACATCTTGATGCGAAGTGAAGCACGGCATTATCATACTATGACAGCATATGGAACCCTGCAAACTTTCCCCAAGGTGAAGCGACACTGGTCTAACACTCAGCCCATCAGCTCGACCCCGCTTCTACCTAGAGACAAGTCAAGAATAAAGATGCGCGCGATGCGCCTATACTGAAGGAGAGAAGTAGGAAATGAGATCAGTCGAATGAAACGAGGAAAACGACATTGGAGGACTGCGTATGGTGCAGCGCTTCCAAACAGGAAATGCGAACAAAGAGCCTGAGCTACAAAAGGAAAAGTTCGTCAATCTGCGTATGACACATGTTCACGTTCCCGTCATTCTGCCTGCATCGCAGCATCAAAGTATTCTTTAATGAGATAGCGGTGATCTTGTATCACCATCCCTACGTCAAGCACCTTGACGTTGTGCTCAACAGCGTATGCCTTGCCGTAATTGACACGACTCTCTAGCTCGAGGTATTCTCCTTCCGTGGATTGGACTTGGATGGAGTATTTTGTTAAAGCCTCCCCTGGAAGTTGGTTAGGTGCGGCTACTGTGGTATGGATAATACCGTGATCACCCATCCTCACACCGGGTTTCGCGGCGCCGCGACCTCTATACGTTTGTATAGGGCTACGGGGTACATCAGTATATCCCAAGGCAGGAACTGTCGATGAGATCTACGTACATGCACTGACTGAATTCGCCCTTATTACGGACAACGACGAAGCGGCGTATTTCACTGAAAGCCGTCTCACCATATTGCACAGTACTGAAGTGGGTTGAGTTGCGGGTCTTTCCAGGGTTCATTTGGCCGGCAGGTTCTGTCCAAAGCATCTTGAAGACCTGAGAGCATACGGTTAGTATTGCATCGGTACTGCTCAGGGAGTTGAGCTTACTCGACCAAGTACAAAGAACGTCGCACGCGATGGTTGCGCCACCCGTCGATATCCTTACAAGCGTAAGCATTCATTGATCAGATTGTGCGGTTTATCAACTTACTCGCATCTAGTTGTTCCTGAGCAAAGCTCTCATTGAGATTCGTTTGAATGTATCTTCGATCGAGACTATGAATAGTAGATTGCACGTCAGGTGGCAGAGACGTTACGTGCCGGCGTGGCCCTGGATACTGTGATGGTTGACCGGTCGCTCCATCTGGTGTTGTGTGCTGAAATTGACTTTGCTGCAAAGAGTTAAAGGGGTAGCCTTCATGAGCTTGGGGGTCTTTCTGTGGCCATGGTGAGCCTCCTGATATCGTTGTCGCCGAAGCATGAGCGGAAACGTGAGACGGACTTGGCGATCCGTACTGCTGTGTTGTGTAATTCAACCCCGAGTCGCCGATATTGTCCACCCGACTCTTTCCTTGCACATAGTAGGATGAAGATTGCTGAGTGTTGTTTCCACCTGCATTATCTGTTCCGGGCACGGGAATAGACCATCGGATCGTGGAAGGAACAGTTTGCGGCTGGGTCGCCAGCGACGTGAAGGCTTGGTTTACAACAGTACGGGGTATACTATGTCTTGGTTAGGCAATGCTCAGATCAATGGTGTATGCGCGACACTGAACTAACCTCGCACTGGGTCTATTGTCATACGTAGTCGCGGTTGGTGCTGGAGGAACAGCGGCCTCTGCGGGACCAGCCCATAAGATATCCAACGTTGTGACGCCATCATCCGCCATCAGATATGAGTAGTGACGGCCATGTGGCTGTGACCAGGTCCAAGGCCCGTATCTCGGCATAGCTACATGTTCGCGACGTGACGACTAGAAGGCATTAGATAAGGGTAGCAACAGGCCTTAATAGCTTGTGCATGTCAGAGCGGGGCACTCCGGACCCCAGGAAGAGCCTCTTCGCCGAAAAGAGATGGCTCATCTTTCTGTGGCGTCTTTGCAGATGCAAGCTTGTGACCGACTCTATATGAACGCTCGACGTGGTCGATGCACCACTAGCGCGCCGTATCGTGCAAAGGGTGGGCTGGGTGGGGCAAGCTACGGCGGGGGACGCGTCTTCGCGTAATCGCCGTTGACAACTGGGTAGCAGGTCCACCGCAGCCTCTAGTCAACCATCACAACTCCGTTGCGCTGCTTCCCTAATCAGGCATCATTGAAAGATACTACACATCCCGAGATCTGTTATTGAGCGCGTCGATTCACGCATGTCACACCTCGTTAGAGATTCTACTTTGCGCTGAGCGCACGGTCGTCATGCAGGCTCCTTCCAGTGTTGTCGATCAATCAACGGTACACCAATGCATCGTGGAAGGGGCAGGGTACACATTAACACCCACAGGCTGAGCCGATGGCATCAGAAAGCTCCGAGCTTATCGCGGAAGTCTTCGATGAGGAATGTGCTGATCGAGCAAATTATGAGCCACCTGATGACCAAGAGATCACATCTTCCAGCAACGGAATATCAAGAGGGCTCATACCGGAGCTTCTTTCACCATGTTCAGTCTGCAAATCTCGGAAAGGCATTCTCAAAAAGGTGCGCTTTGATGAGGCTTGCGGGCCTCATAAGGAGGATAGCATCCCGGACCAGAATGTGCTTGTGCATCCAAGATCGCCCATCCCATCTGCGGCAGTGAGCTTCCATGGCGAGAAGCTAGTTGTAGACGACAATGGTTCCTCGAAATCTTTCTCCCTCCCATTGCCCGCACCACCACCGCCTCCGCCTCCGCCTCCGCCACCACCGTTGGAAGCCCCTCGACCCCCGTCCCTGTTCAATAAGGCTCTTGAAGCAAACAAACATTTGAACGCGGCGGCCTTCCGATTGTATACCAGCTTCATGAACGAACTCTCCGACTTTGTCATCCAGCAAGGAGAAGTAGTCGCAATGCGCCTTGCTGTTCAAGAAAGAAGGAAGCAGATGCATACACTGAGGGAACACGTCTCCAGGTGTGATATGCTACTCATCAATTGTATGCGCGAGCAAATGAATGGTGGTCTTTCTGTAAACGAACGCGTCATGCTCAAGTACTTTGAAGCATCACAGGCGGCAAGAGACGAGATTGGCCCGGTCGAATCGGAATACGAACCTCTTGAGATAATGCTCGGGTCGAAGGAACATCAGCTGGTAGATATGTATTCCAGGATGGAAGAAACCTTCGAGCATTTTTTCAGACTCAACATAACCCCGACCAGTAAGTCGAAAGAGCCGTCTAACATCGAATATGAGGCTTCATCGGCCAGCTCTTTTATCGAGGAAAACGCCACTTCTGGAGGTGTCGAGCATCTTCACGGAGCTCTCATTGGAGAGAACGTTGGTATTGGCCAACATCCGAGCCATGTCAGGGAGTTCAGACCAAGAGTTCAGGAACGCTGGGCGCGTGGAGAGTCTCATAGAAGAAGCGCATCGTTGGGATCAACTGATTTGCCCAAACCGAGCAACACCACTCTCGCAGATGAGGGCGCTTCTTTCGGCGATATGCCCGGTACGCTTGGATCTATCGGAATGTGGATAACAGATAAAATGGATTTGACTGGAACTGGTGCAACACCACAGAACCAGTATAAGCATGAGAAAGCGTCCTTTGGTAGTAACTATATCGAAATCTCTGATGCGCTACCGGACTTGACAAACGACTTCCCGGTCAATCCAGGTCTCGACGAAGGAAATCCTCTACTCTTACTCGACGAGAGCAACGAGACAAGAGCCATCCTCAGCGATTATCTTGTCAATTTTGAGAGCACACCCGATCGGGTAAATCGCTGGATGTTACATCACCTCCGCGTCTCCCCTCGCGAGATTTACACGCTTCACAGGCATATCACCAAGCTCACATCAGAGCCAATACTCTGGGCGACGTCAGTGCTCAAGCAATGGCCACACGATAGTTTTGGACACAGCGATCCTTTTGACAAAGGGTCGGCCGAGATTGAGGAGAGCGTGTTGAACCCTCAGATCCTCGGCTATCATGGAGCATGTGATCCCGAATGCCGTGCTACTCACCCCTGGCCGGATGAGGATGCATGGCTAGAACCGAGGTCGTCCAATTTCTCCACTGCTGAAACTGCCCCAATTCGACCAGCACAGCTCGAACCAGAACACAATTTGCCAACAGTGCACGAGTTTCCATCGGAGCACAACGATGATGACTAACCCAACTCTGATTCCAGCGGTCTGGATATACTACAAAGATCTAATAGATGGGTTTGATCCGAGATGCTACTAAGACGCGAGCATACTAGCAACACGACGAGGGGTATCTCGAGATGCAATGTGAAGCGACAGATCTCTACCTTTTGCTACCATTGATGCACTGGACACGCTTGTTGTTCTTGACCAATAGCTTCGCTGCCACATGTCTTGTCGCGGACTGAGCCGCGGTATAACTTTGTCTTCAAGGTTGACGATGCTTCAGCCACGACATGGATGTATTGAGCCACCGCTTGGGGGTACATACGCATACCCTGGTAATACGCACATGTCCTGCAAGCCTTCCTGCAAGTGCATCTGGTCATGAGTCACACGTTCTTCCAAGGCATATCTCATGATATATCTCATCCACCAATCAACAGTCGATACATAGCAGAGCCGCAAGCCTTTCGGCCGCGCTCGTACCAGTACGTCAATCTGGAATTGACTCTTTCACCCATGTCACATTCCAGTCTTCATCCCTTTCGCGAACAACACCTAGCTGCTAGCCAACCGATCTCAGACTTCTGGCCACTGTACTATCGGTCAGCAGGCTTCGTAGCCCGTTCAGCCGTATCTTCAGCCGTGTTGCGTCGCTCACCGATATAGATGTCTTAGCGCGGCGATGATTGGTCAGTCTGGACGGGCTTATTGCCACGAAAACAGCAACCAATTGATCGTGCGGGGAGACGCAAGTATCACTGTCATCTCCGTAGTGAGATGGCTGCCTCACTCATCTGTCGTGGAGTATCTCGTTTACTGACGCCATCAGACTTCGGTGGCCTATCGCAGCCAAATAGGCAGATACGTGGTGGTAAGACCTGCCTATGCCCAGTTACCAAGACGCAACGTAGGGCCAATCTGATGATAAGGCAATAAGCGACATTGTGCCCACGTCGCGCGGGGTTATAGGGCAAAACCGGTTATACGGCAGCGCGCGGGTAGCCAAACAGCTGGCGCATGCTGCAGGCTATAGTCACGCGTACGATGCTGCGTACATGCCGTTCAGCTTTGCGCTGTGAACAGTCTATCTTTCCGGAATGAGTGGGTCGGACGGTATTCCCAGCCCTACAAGCTGCATGCACTCATTTGGCCTTAACCTTCAGGCAGTCGCTAGGGCGGCGTGTAAGACGGGAGCTAGGCGCCTTCTTGCATGCCGCGGTGGGTCAAGTGGGGTCCGGCGGCCCGTTGGAACTCCGGTCGATGGGGCGGTACATGAGGCAGCATCAAGCGATGCCGTGTCGTTCTCTTGATCTTGCTCCGCGGTTGAGTTGCTGGCAAAGTGACAAATCGATGTTGACTACCCAACTGCCGTGCCATCTGATTACATATCACGGCCAATAGTATTCGCATGTCAATCCCGAAGCTCATGCTCACATACGATACCTATCAATACGCCATTGGCGAGCTTTTGCAACTCCTTCCAAATTGAGCGTACCGCGCGGTTGGCGATTATCGGTAACAGATGCTGTGCATCCGTGGCACCCCGCCGGGTCCGTAACACCGGCAGTTGTCTTTCTATCGGGCCGAAAGAACTACGGTAGCCTTACTTTCGGGCTCCGATGTGCTGACACCGGGTCAGCAAGGCATCCACTCCCACGTAAGTATGCGTCCTGCTGATCATCTCCACCGTCGGAGACATACAGCTGAGCCCGACAGTGTGGTCGGCCTGAGTACCAGCTCGCATGAAGCTTGCAACTAGTGGATTGACCCACCACTTTCCTCTTTCAGCTCATCGACGTGGGCAAACTGGCGTTTCATGAGGTCTCGGGTTGACTAACATGACATGCAGATGAACCAGTAGATGTATTGAGATACCGGATAGATGAAGGAATAACCAATCGCGAACCCCCAGCGAAGCCAGTAATCCTCCCGAAATCGATATCTGCATGCTCGAAATGTGCTCTCGTAATCGCAAGTTGTTAAAGTATACAGTATTAGAACAATTCCTGGTAACATGTAATTACAAGAAGATGAAAGGTAAGACTAACCGAGCAATTCTGCTGACATCTGTCGGAACAGGGGTAGATGGGCGAGTTACGCCACTGACTGCTTGCGTGCATGAACTCCTGGACGGTGCATTGCGATTGATGGAGTGCTTTTACTCCTCTTTTTCTTAGATCCACGAAGCCAGCCAAGCCAGCTGTTCGAACTCTTTCGTCTCCCTGATGTTGGTTGAGCATCAGACGTAATCGCGGTCTCGACGAAGTACGGCGTCGCCTCAATATCGGGAGTAGGTGATAGAGGTATGTGCATACAAGGACTCGGTAAGGTGATCCGGGTCTCACTATCCAAAGTTGGCTGAACGTGTGTGGGTTTCGCAACATCCGAGTCGGCGGGAGTTGGCGGATGAACATCAGCAGGAAGCCTTGGCTGTGTTAGATCGCAATGCTCATAGTTTGTTGAAGTCTTTGTAACCGTCTCCTCAAGACCCCGTGATATTTGCGCTGGAAGATGCGTGTGAACATCGAGACTATGCCTGACCGCTATCGCGCAGCTAGGATGATGATCCATATCTGTGCCTTGGACGCTGTCTTTCCGTTTAGCCGCATCGCTGTACTCAGGAGGACAAGTACATCGGGTATGTTCGGCAACATCATCCACCGGAATGCCACCTTCAGTTGTTCGCTGCCGCATACCCGGAGATCGCCCATTGGAAGATACTATCGGGCAGCCCGTCTTTCTTCCCGTATCATCCAACCGATGATGCTGTGACAGCGATAGTGACGGAGATGATATCGACAAAGCATCCCGATCATCTTCTTTTGGCATCTCGCGTAGCTCAGAGCCTTGTGTACCGCCATTTGTTCGATCGCATGTGCGCATCTCTTCTGGATGTGGTGATTGCAACTCAGGAGAAGGGGGTGCGCTCTCCACAACGTCTCCATCGCGACAAGACACAGGTTCGTGACTCGTTCCAATGGTAGAGGTATCACAACGCTCGTTCCTACTCCCGACCTCATCGACGCTATCGTTGCTCCAGAATCGTGTTGCCCGCGCCCTCCAATCTTCATCGGTTGAACTGGCGACTTCACGATCCTCTAGTGCGTTCAGGTAGATGCACTTCTGTACAGCGCTGACTTTAAGATATGTGAGAGACCAGTCCCGAATCTTCTCTTTCGTTGTAGGATCATCCTTGATCGAATGGATAGCACTCTCGGTCTGTGTTCGTCGCATCGACGCTGAACATGGTGGTGTAGCTGTGAGGTCATACATTGGATCGGAATTCCGTCTTGCCAAAGCCCAAGCCGGTACTTCTCGGATTCCAGACATAGCTGCTACTTTCAGCTGCTGAGCGCTAGCTTCACAAGCCGAGAGTTCTTTTAGAATCTTGAAGTAATCGCTATTGGGGGCTGCGGGATCAATATCAGCAGTTTCGACTCCATCAGCAAATAGCACTCCCCCTCCCTCTTGCCATACGATATCAGATGCCTTGTTGTGCCGAATTTGGTCGAAACCCTTCCGTAATCTTTCTACCTCGGCAAGTTTAGCGAAGTATACTTCACTCGTGGGGATAGGCGTAGCTGTGACGTCCAGAGTAGGGACCACAGAGCGCAAGGACGGCGAATGAGCAGAATACGGTGTGCCGGGCACATGGCTTGTATCGAACCACCCTGCTGCATATGCGATGGGACCGGGGGTCGGCGGGGACGACTGCGACGGTGGTGGATGCGAAGAAAGATCATACGTTTGATCTTGAGAAGCAGCCACACCTTCGGAATCCTCCTGATTGACAATGCTCCAGATATCGAATTGATAGAACCCATTCTCTTGATCCATGAATCTCCATTCAGCCCCGGTAAGGTCGCGTTCAGCTTGCAGGTAATCCTCCTCGATTTCTCCTAGAATGTCACGGGCTTGCGCAACAGCGTTGTAGGCGTCGAGTATAGTCTCCGGTATCCCATCCCCAGATTCGTTAATGAATTGACGTAGTCGGTTCATGAAAATGACTTCAGCGTCGCCAGCATCCACCCGCTTTAATCGAACATTGCGGCTTGCAGTCCGCACCTGCTCACGCGTAATGAGTAGCTGCCTTCTAGCTGAAGCTAGCTGATCTTGCAACTCTGACAAGCTCTCCAAACGGGCCTCGACACTAGCTCGAATTTGCTGGGTTTGTGTCGTAGATGCTCCTTCGACCTCGGTCGGAAAGTGCTCTTCCATCTCGCTTCGACGTTTCTAACAAGGTGTAGATGGGAGAAAACCTGATCAGTATTGGTTTTACGGGGGATCAAGTGGTCTTTCATGACCGAAATGACAGCGTGATATGGCTCTCAAGGACGACCCTTGCAACGTGCTCAGCCTTCCCCTTGAGCATTGGCAAAGATGAACACCTGTCAAGTTCCGAGGCCTGTCGGTCCCCTATAAGACCGTGGGTGGCAGATCAATGGCCGTGAGGTCCACGGACCGGCAAGCGCGTGTGTCCGTTCCGGTTGTCAAACATGAGAGGAGCTGAAGCCGTGCAGCCGGAAATTGATTTGTGCTCGGATGTAGTAACACAACAAAGCAAATCAGCATATGCATGCAGCATCCCGGCTTATCTGGTGACAATACTTGTGTGCGGGTGATTGGTGCGTGGAGGTACAAGCCCATTCCACAGGACATGCGTGGGCCGTGCCGGTTTTGAAAACGCAAAACCGGTCTAGCCCAGAAGTCGCCTTGTTGCGCGTCGAAAGCGTCTCTGTACAGTACGCGCCTGCTCGACATCCCCAAGGAAAGCAGATACAGCGCATATGCAGGTTGTTGCGGAGGTGGAGTCGTGCCATTCCAGATTCATGGCGCGCATCACACCCTCTTCTGCTGATCCTTATGAGATAGCAGAGCCGCAATGCTCCCGCTTTCCCAGCTTTTGCGCATATAAGACATACCTTCAGTCTCCGCGAGAGTAAGTGACACTTTGCAGGGATATCTAACCATCCGCACAGGTATATCGAGCCAGCCTCGAAAGCGACTCCAATTCGATTGTGTACCCAGACAAGGTTAGGAATTCGCCCAGTTTGAGCCTCAGTGTCGCAGTGAAAACGCCCGACATGGCGAACAACGGCCAAGGGTGGACGTGGAGCCCCGAACACCAGAATTACTACTATGTTACATACGATCAGTACCGTCAGTTATGAAACGTCTCACGCTGACATCCAGTCGCTGACCCCTCTAGAACGCCCTGTTTACCATTGGGGCCAACAGCCTCAAGCCTACGTCCAACAAGCTGAGTCTCACGCGCCCGACACGCGTCTCAGACAAGACTCAGCGACAGATCCGCAGATGCCCGAGCCAGGTATGGTGGAATAGTCATCTGGCAGCAAAGCAGACACTGACTTGGTCTATTCAGCTCCCCAAGACGTTCGTACGCTACAAGGGTTCATATCAGGCACGCCACAGACTGGGTGGTACGATCGTCTAGACATTGGTCAGTACATCGAGACGTTCGCAAATTTCCTCTAACACCAAGTCAGCTTATCGAATGCGAACTGGTCAGGAAGCGCGAGAGTTTTTCAAGGTGGGAAAGGTTTTTGCCATGCTATACACCGAGACAGCAAGCGACACCTCCGTACAGTACCCCAACGACGAAGCATACACAGTGATACGGTTCGGACAGACCGCACACACTAATATCCGCCGGTTTGTTGTTGTGGAAGTGAGGCGGGGTTTCGTAAACGCTTGGTAAGATTCAGTGTAACTATCGGAAGTCGCGATAGAGCGCTGATCCATTTTAGCGGTATTGGTACCTATTCTGGTCGTGGAACTCTTAAGGACGGATGCAACCCAGCCGAACATACAATCGTGTACTTTTCCGGGACTGATCCTGCATCATGCTACATTCCCGGCGAATATGAAAGCGGCATGATCAAAGAGCCAATCGAGGTTGTGCCTGCTGAGCCAAACGAGAGGATCAGGAGAGAGTCTCGCATCCGATTTGGCAAGGTGTATCCAATTGAGATGAACGTCAAAGTCAAAGACATTGGCCGAGTTCGCGAAGACCAGATCAGTGCACTGATCAGCTGCTGGGCGCAGGAAAACCATGCGCCAATCCTGGCGTATACTCCTTCATCTTCGACCGCCTTCTCTTCGAACAACTGGTCATCGGGCGGGTTTTCTTCTCAGCGTGTGTAATTGCCTCCTGGTGGTATGCGGATGAATAGCCTGACCCTATTCGATCGGCGAGAATTCTGGCTGCCCGTATGAGATCACGAAACTAACGGCCGAAGTATTCCATATTTGCTCTGACGAGGTTCGGCACGTGAGCGTACCGTTTCTTTGGCTTTCCCATTATCAAATACGTTATATATGACCAAATTGAATGACTTCTCCTACGTGACCAGGTGCCATTTATAGTCTGATGATCTGGAATGTCGTGATAGGTCTGGTAGGTACCGGATTTCTCCTATCGTGAGACAATAGATGGCGAACGTCGGATGCCGAGTGGCAGTGTTCGATCGAAGCGTATGCGGGAGTTTCGCGATTCGGGTGGGTTCGAGGCTGCGGTATCTGGATGTCAATACACACATTCTGCATCCTCTCTCGCTACACGGTCGCATGGGCACCGCTACTTCACAGACGAGTAAGCGCGATTACTGGAGATGCGATGGTCCATCGAGCGCGACTTTGAAGCCATAGGTCCAGCGGCATCGAGGCGCGGCGCGTAGCTGCCAGGGTCGCCGGCGCGATATCTCGGCTGTGTTGGAAAGGAGTTCGGCGTGTGAGATAAGTCGCATGCGCGCTGACGATATTAGCAGGGCGCTCGTCAATAGATCGTGGGTGCGCAAGAGTGTTCGAGTGTGGAGGGGTGGACGATTGGCAGGAGCGGAAGGCGGCATCGGTCACGCGCGATCTAGTGGGTCCGCACCGCCGCGCCCATCATCCAGATATAGTACGGCATCGACACCAAATATTACAACGTGCCACGCACCGACATGCAATCTGCAAGGCCAATGCGAAGAGAAAGCGCGGATACATCCATTACATGAAGGCCCATGCTCAAGAACATGTCCATCGGCGCCGTAATGGCCATACCCAATTCTTTCACCTTAGCATGATGCTCGACTTCGTTGGTGTTCCCATTATGTATGCGCAGATGAGATGAGAAGTACTGAGCGGTGGCCACATGGACACGAATGGCTGACTTGTAGATGGCACGATCATTGGAAGGAAAGCTCGCTGATGTATTTTGTCATAGATCTGATGCAAGTCTACGAATGACATTGAAAGGGAGCTGGCCGAGGACGTAATGCCTTATTTCCTTCCTTTACCCCTCGCATTGAACGTCTTCAAAGGGTCGACCTTGCCATTCCTCCTTACCACTTTCCTGCCCTTGCCCTTGGTATATTGTTTCTTCGCCCTTGGTATGTTCAGGCCGACAAAGCCAACATCTTGCGGCTTCTTCCCTCCTGGTAGGAGGTAATCGGGGATGTGTCGCAAGTGGGGTTGTATTCTCGCGGGATGGTTGAGAGTTTGGTCGTGGCGGAGATGCGCGAGCGCTTCAGGGTTCTCTTCGAACTGTTACAATGTTAGGATGAGCCAGCAGCGAATGATACGGATGAACTTACGTATCGAGACAGCTTCTGCGACTTTGCCAGCTCCATGTGAATTTCCTTGATACGTGCCTCACGGATGGCGATCCTGGTCACCGACTTCAGGGCATCTGCGAACCGGTATCGGAACGGCTCTAATCGTTTCATGTCGAACTGGTAATCCTCCAGCTTTTGACCCTCTTCTTGGTGCTGCTCTACCTTCTTGAGAACCTCTTCGTCGTGTTCACATCCCGCAAATGTAGTGGGCTTATGCTTGCGGTATTTGTCCTTCGGGATAATGAACGAAATGGCGGTGCCAGATTTGCCGGCTCGTGCTGTTCGTCCAATTCGATGGAAGTATGATTTGTAGTTCCCGGGGAAGTCAAAGTTGATTATACAGCTGACGTTCAGGAAGTCGATGCCGCGAGAGACGCCGGAGTCGGTCTCCTTGTCCTTCTTCGCTTTCTTCTTTGGTCGCGACTCGTCTTGCACGCCAACGACGTCGGTTTCGTCAGAAGCAATGAGGATCTTATAGAGATCTTTGTTGAACTCCTCCACAATGTGTGTTCGGGACGCCAGCGGCAGTTCGGAGTTGAGTACGATCGCCTTGATGCCGAATTGCTCGAGGAAGAGTTTGACGCGGTATGATCGGTCGACGTCGCCAACGAAGACGATACTGGAGATACAAAGTCAGCGTTGTCTCAAGTGTAGTTCACGCCGGCGCTTCTTACCTCTTTCCATGGACCAGATTGAGTTTCATCATGGCGAAAAGCAGCAGAAACTTATCGTCCTCCGCCACCTTCAGAACGTATTGCTTGACCTTCTGTGAGTCCTTGTCGAGGTCCTGAAGCTTCAGCACAACTGGGTCCGTACAGAGCAGGCTGCCGAGTGACTCAACATCAGTTGAGAGGGTGGCTGAAAGGACGATCTTCTGGACTCCAACAGGAATCTCCCGGGCGATGTTCTCCATGTCGTCTGCGAACCCGTAACCGTTGATCAGATCACCCTCGTCTACGACAAGCGTCTTGATGTCGCTGACTGCCATGGCAGAGCTGTTGATGTTTGCCCATGCCCTCGCTGGTGTTGCAACGACGATCTCTGGTTTGTCCGCGAGTGCTGCCTTGATGACGACATCCGATTCCTTGCCAGCGATGTTGCGGACCCGAATCGATTGTCCACAGTGTTGTGAGAGCGATTTCGCGACTGTCGCGATTTGTGAGCAGAGTTCCTTAGTGGGCGCTAGGATGAGCGATTGGCCTTTCTGTTGTAACGTCTTATGGAGGATGGGGAGAAGGTAGGCTCCCGTCTTTCCAGTACCTGTCCCCGAGCGCGCAAGGACGTCGCGTCCCTCCAGTATCAACGGTATGCCTTGGGACTGTACTGCCGTTGGTGATGCCCATTTTAGGTCGCGGATCGCTCTTAGCAGACGGGGCTCGAGTTGAAGTTCGGCGAACGAGGCGACTATAGGGACTGGCTCAGCGGCAGGTTTTGACTTAGAGCTCTTCTTCTTCTTCGGTGTGGCAGCGGTTGCAGTCGAAGGCGCAGTTGTGGTGGATGTCGCGGGCTCGGGCGAGCTGCGGGGCTCAGATTGCGACTCATCGCTCGATGTCACTTCTGGCACGTCGTGTTCGTTGAGTTTGCGCTTCGCCATCGTGTCGGAATTCGGTTCGAATCTACGGGATGTGGTCGCGTCGTTGTTCGTCGAGGTTTGCGCTGCCTGCATCTACCAGTTCTGAACTTTTTTGGCGCTACTGCCGGGCGGCCTTGGCACGACCCACAGTGGAGGAGCGACTGCTGAACGCTGATGCCCTGCGTCGGTCGCGACTTCCACACACGCGACTGGGACTGAGCGGCAGGCACATGACATCGGTAACACCAAGCAGCATACTGCAGGATCAAATGTCCAGAACCTCTACATCGTCATTATACAGCACTACATACGTCTTCTCGTAGATCCTCGACTATAGGAATGCGCCCGTTCGAAGCCCAGACACAGCATAAGCAGTCATCCGTTGCAACAAGGGCATTCGAGCACGACCTCGTCAGCCCAATTCTACAGCATTTAGCCTCCGATCCCGATCAGGCCCTGATTCGTCTTGCAATAGTCGTCGCATGTAGCCTGCAGTTTCACGTTAACAGGTGCCCGTGAGCAAGCCAACACGAATACGTACCCTAGGCATGCCTCTTCTGCCCCCATCCTGCACCATCTTCTCCAACGCTGCAACATACTTGGTGATCTCCTCGTTTCCCAGCTTCTTCAACGCCTTCAAAACAGCATCGATCGTTTCCTGATCAGGTCCTTGATCACTCGTACTCATCAGGTCGATACCCGGGGGCGTTTGGGTGAACTCCACTGCCGTCGAATAGCTCGCGTAGTATGGGACTCTGTTCGCGTCGCAGCCCCAAACCAAGATGCTGTATTGGCACGTAGCCCCGACCAAAATTCCAGTCGCTGCAAAGTCCAGCACTGCTGGCAAATAGGGACGCGGTGTATCGACGCCATATGTTGTAATGATTGTGTCATTGCCTGGGAATTGGAATGAGAAGAGATCGTTCACAAGTCCAGTGGGCTCAGAGGGATCGATCGGTGTCGGGTCGTACTGGACGTTCCGCATCGCAGCATACTGAGGGTTTGACGCAAGTATCATTGACCATGGTTTGAAGTAAAAACCGACAGGTGGTGGTCGCCATGATCTGCCGTGATGGGCATTGGTGGTGGTATTGAACGTTGGAGGTATGCGAACCTGCACGCCTTCTGCACCCACCTTGCGCGGACATCCGTCTGGGGTGGTGTGCGCGATGGCACCGAGTGCAAGCACGAGGAGTATCAAGATGGAAAGCATGATGCTTTTGGAAGTGTGTAAACCAAGAGAACGTGCTTAAGTCTCCAGAATATATGCATTTGACATCCGAAGCTCCCGCTGACTGTCTACCTGATTAGGAAAGAGGCCGGGGTAGTTCCTCGTGGTCGTCGTACGGAGCCGAATGGACACGCCAACCGAGCCGTGAGTCTGGTCACTCGCTCCTCACCACGCACAACAAGTACGAGCTATTACTTGCTCTGCATTCGAAGACTCCTAATGTGCGCTGAAACGTCTTCCTTGATAATTCTGTTGCAAAGATGTGTCGGCAGCTACCAGCTCTAATGCGAAGAGAAGCCTTGCCTAAATATTCAACGCTCACTCCCGGGTAAAAGGCCTTTCCAGGTACGACAGCCTGGTGCAACCGTGAGTAAGCCCAATGAAGCATCAATAACGAGCTGCTTCTCCATAGCGCGACGCCAACATAAAGTCCTTGTACATTGAACAACGAACTGTCTCGTAGGTTTCTCAAAACGTTCGTCGCAGTCGCAGGGCGCAATGTTCCGATAGAATATCCTCCGTTTCATTCTGTTCCGCTGCTTTGGATCAACAATTCTAACCACTCCTATACTATACATCTAAAGATGAGCTTTCCACTTCTACTCGCTCACAGGTACCATCTAATCTCCCAGTGAGAGCTAGAATAGATCCATACTGTCCTCACGAAATTGTTGGTGTTGAGCGGTAGAATATGGCGGCAGAGGATGGCGGAAAGAGGGCCTGTGGAAGCCGGACTCATAGCTTTAATCGCGCGAACGTGCGCGGACGACCAGAATGCAGTTGCAGGACACTCTCGAGAGAAATAAGCACGTATGTGTCGAAGGTATCGAGTAACGACAACATTGCGAAGATGCAGGTCGATCATTACCGTGGAGAAAGCCGGGCCACAGGGGTCCTCTGATGCAAGCCGACTTCGGACTCCACCGCCAGCGCGTCCTCATTGGCTACCACACCATCGCTTATCTTCACTCTCCTGTTTACCTCATCGAAACCACCAACCCCAACCTGCCTCCAACATGCACACCATCTCCACGCCCAGACACAGCTCTGGCTGCCCAAGCAAAAAGTCACAGATCTCAGCCACTCACAGCTGAGCAAGAAAATTTCCGCTGAGCCATTCGGTCCTGCCCGCCACTACGAGGCAAGCGCGATGCACCTCCGTTGCAAGGCCGTTCGTTATCAGCATAGGCGAGCGATCATGTAACGCCCAGTCGGCTAAGAGCTGAAAGTGCCCTACAACAAGACCTCATTGCTAATATAAGCTTGAAAATTGCGTAGAAGACGAGAGGTTTCTAGTCTTGGCCTTCGTTACACGTTACCTAGTCTTGACATGCGCCTATCTTCAACCAATCATATGCCGGCCCGATTGCCAATCGACGAGATGGTTGTGTGCGGTTGAAAGGCTCGAGATAGCAGTCTTGGGACCGAGCTGAAGCCGGGAAACGGTAATCGTGGGGATGCATTGGGGTATAGATACCTCGTCTGCCCCGCTGGGTTGGTTCGACAGCCTACGCTTTGAAGCTTGAGGTTGAAACAAGCTACATCTCTCGACATGGCTGGCGGCGGTACTCCTGTTGGCCCTTCTGCTTCTCCCCTTGGCCAGGGTTGGGGCTATGGCATCGTGCTTGGTGTTGGCTTTCTCTTCGCCCTTGGCATGGTATGTGTACCTCTAGCTGATGGTTACAAGCGGCACAGTCTAACACCCTCAAGGTCTTCACCACTTGGGTCCTCAAGCGCTACAACAATGAGGTGCAGACTTCGGAGATGTTCTCGACTGCCGGCCGTACGGTCAAGTCTGGTCTGGTAGCTTCGGCAGTGGTGTCTTCATGGACTTGGGCAGCTACCCTGTTGCAGAGTTCTTCGGTCGCGTTCCGCTACGGTACGTTTCGACACCGCATATATGAAATTAACAAATCTTAACGTCATCAGGTGTTTCTGGACCTCTCTGGTATGCCGCTGGTGCTACCGTACAGATCCTGCTTTTTGCTACTGTTGCGATCGAACTCAAGAGGCGAGCTCCTAACGCTCATGTGAGTGAAACAGCTTCTCGCTAACGGCGAAGCTAGAACTGACCACCCCGTAGACGTTCCTCGAAGCTGTGCGTGCTCGCTATGGAAAGGCTACGCATTTTGTCTACATCACCTTCGGCCTCTTCACCAACATTCTCGTTACAGCCATGTTGTTGACTGGCGGATCTGCCGTCATCAGCTCTTTAACCGGTGTACCTACAGCCGCAGCCTGTTTCTTACTTCCCCTGGGTGTCGTAGTCTACACCATGTTTGGTGGTATCAAGGCTACGTTCCTCACAGATTACGTCCACACCGTTATCCTCCTCATCATCCTTCTTACTTTCGCATTCACGACTTATGCCACTGGTGACCGGCTCGGCTCGCCCAAAGCAGTGTACGATCGTCTGCAGGAGCTTTCGGCAACCACCCCCGTTCCCGGCAACGCTGGCGGAAGCTATCTTACGATGAGGAGCAAAGATGGCGCCATCTTCTTCGTCATCAACATCATTGGAAACTTCGGAACTGTCTTCATGGACAATGGATGTGAGTGTTCCTCTACATCAAATGGTATCAGAAACTGACAATAGTCAGACTACAACAAGGCCATTGCTGCATCACCAGTTCATGCTCTTCCTGGATACATCATTGGAGGTCTTTCCTGGTTCGCTATTCCGGCAAGTCGTCCGCCCGTCCGCATCGAAAATTCGTTCTAACCTTGATGCCAGTGGCTCTGCGCGACCACTATGGGCCTTGCCGCGCTCGCACTACAGAGCACGGAGTACTTCCCTACCTATCCCAACGGGATGGATGAAGCCTCGATCAGCGCAGGTCTCACCCTTCCGTATGCTGCTGTAGCTCTTCTCGGATCTGGAGGTGCTGTGGCTACCCTCCTAGTTGTGTTCATGGCTGTAACTTCAGCTTTCTCAGCCCAGCTCATTGCCGTCTCCAGCATCCTGACATACGACATCTACGCAACCTACATCAACCCCAGCGCGAGTGGCCGACGTCTTGTCTACACTTCACACGTCTGCGTATGTGGATTTGGACTTGTCATGGCTGCATTCTCAACCGGCCTCTGGTATGCAGGTATCAGCATGGGCTGGCTGTATGTCTTCATGGGCGTGATCATTTCGTCTGCAGTGCTTCCAGCAACCCTCACGTTGATGTGGAAGGGTCAGAACAAATGGGCGGCAACATTGTCGCCAGTGTTGGGTCTTTGCTGCAGCATCACCGCCTGGCTCGTCACCACCTCCAAGCTGAACGACGGCGTGATCACCGTCGCTACTTCTGGCGCCAACAATCCAATGTTGGCTGGTAACGTTGTCGCACTGCTTTCGCCCGTCATCTTCATCCCGGTCCTGACCCTGATCTTCGGAGTTGACAACTACGACTGGGTGTCAATGAAGAACATTCGCCTTGTCGACGATTCGGATGTTACAGCAGCTGCGCACATGGACATTGAAGCCGTGCACGGCCGCCATGCTGCCCTCTCCCCAGAAGCCGAAGCCGCCGAACAAGCCAAGCTGTTCCGCGCCTCTAAGATTGCAAAGATCACCACCGCGACGCTGACGCTCGTTCTTCTCGTACTTTGGCCAATGCCTCTCTACGGTTCCGGCTACATCTTCAGTCAGTCGTTCTTCTCGGGATGGGTCATCGTTGGCATCATCTGGTTGATGTGCAGCACCATGGCTGTTGGTGTTTATCCTCTGTGGGAAGGCCGTGAAAGTTTAGCCAGGAATTTCGGTGGCATGTGGCGCGACATCACTGGTAAGGGCCGTCGTCGCGGGGATCATGTTCAAGTGGTGGAAGGCGAGAAGACGGCTGCGTCAGGAACCCACACACCTAAGGAGGCTGATGCGAAGGCGTTGGAAGGCTAATCGTAAGCGTAGTCGGTGGTCGTCTACGCGCGTCATACAATTCTGTTAGAAGGTATTATACCCCGTGCACAATAGAAAGATTCTGTTCAAAGGACGGACTGGAGTGTTAGTGATCAGTGGAAGCTGGCCGCAACAGGCAAGCGCCCCGCTCGGTGCTTCCCTCGGCCACCTCCTGAACTCTTGCACATCACCACGAGCATCGACCCGGTTGCTGGTACCCCGTGACAATGATTACAACTGTGTCTAACGCTCTCAAGACGATTTCGGTGCTTCTTCGCCCAAGACTGTGGCGGTTGACCACGTTTTGCAGGGAGCCTCACCCGTGTCACCACGAACGCCTTCCCAAATCCAGGATGCATGCGCGGGCAAACACCGCTCCAAGAACGCGCTACTGGAAAACGAAGAGGCGCGATTGCAGGAAGTTCCGGAACAATGTTCTTGTCGATCAAATTGTCCGGGGTTGCTCCAGGTACCCCGCGACCCCAGTGCTTACCCGGTAATAACTTCGGGGCATCTCCGCCGAGAGGCACGTTAGCTTTCTTCGAGCGACGTGTATGCTTGCAGCGGTATATAATGACCAGAGCTACTATGGCTTCAAGTTTATCCTCGCCAAGTACCCTCGCGCATTGCTGTAATCATCATGAGCGCCCTCAAGTTCCTCGGCCTTGCTGCGCTTGCTGCAGCGGCTCCAGTGGAGGAGCGCGCGAAGAAGCCCAAGAGCTTCCTGAAAGAGCTCGGAAACTCGACTTGGATTATCGGCAACGAGATCTGGAATGTCACGCAGAATCGCCAGTATGCCGATAAGTTGTGGTACAAGGGCAAGGACCGCGTTGGAGATGCTGTTGGGCACTATGTTAGTTACAGTATGTGTGAAAAGGTGCTGCGACCAGGGAGTCACCACACAGCTAACAACTTGTAGACGGTGCGGCATCTGATTTGAACTGGACATCCGCCGCGATTGTGGACTCGGATACCGATTATATCAACGTCAAGTTTACGGCGAAGGAGGGCGACTTTCATTGGGTGATCTACGATGACCTACCAGGCGCATACCAGTACTTTGTCAATCACGACTTGCCTACGCTGGGCGAGTTCCGTACATTGTGGCGTCTCGACAACACCTCGTTTCCGCGTGGTCACAACAACGTCAAAGATGGTGTGCTTCCCGCATTGGAAGAATACCGTCAAGCTACCAACGTCCAGGATGAAACCTGGCAAAAGGCTGACGGGTCATTCTTGACAAAGTATGACTGGAGTGGGTTTGTTCGAGACCAAGAATACTACGGTGTTTATGGAGACGAAGTGGGGAGTTGGTACCTCAATCCTGGGAAGGACTATTACAACGGCGATCATCTCAAGCAGGAGCTCATGGTATGTTCAATCCAGTCGCATCGCTGGTATGCGATTTGATACTAACCTCCCAAAGGTCCATCGCGAGTCCCAGACGGGCGATGCAGTCCAGCTGAACATGATTCACGGCACACATTACCAGGCCATTGCGCGTGATTCGTTTGCTGATGGCAAGATCTGGGGGCCATGGCTCTGGTACCTCAACGACGGTAGCAAAGACGACGCTGCAGCCCGCTGGGAGAAGGAGGAAGCAGCCTGGCCGTATAAGTGGTTTGACAACAAGCCCTACCAGTCTCGCGGCAAGATGCAAGGCAAGCTCCTCTTGAGCGACGGACGCCCAGCTGCTGGCGCTGCCGTGTTCCTTGGAGACAACCGCAACACCACAGTGTCCACGCTCGACCAAGGCCAGAACTACTACTACACCACATACGCCGACGAGGACGGCAAGTTCGACATCCATGACATCCGTACCGGCACCTACGCGCTCTATGCTTGGGGCAACGGCGGCGCAATCGGCGATGTCACAACAAACTTTACCCAGAACGACGTCGTGATCCGCGAGGGCAAGAACACGAACCTCAAGGAGATGACATGGAAAGTCACCGATAGCGCGAAGCGCATCTTCCAGATTGGCGACTTCGACCGCACAAGCGATGGCTTCAAGCTCGCGGACCCAGCTCACCCATTCGAACACGCTCGCATTTCCAAGTGTCCTGCAAACCTGACCTACACAGTCGGCACCAGCTCCCCTCTCGACTGGTGTTTCGGACAATCCGCTCTCGGCACCTGGTCTGTTCTCTTCCCTTCCAAGAGCACCTCCGCCGCTAAGTTGACGGTCTCGCTGGCGGGCTTCTCTCAGGGCTCGAGCTGCGATATCCTGCTCAACGACGTCAAGGTGGGAAATATCACCAGCGCCAGTCTTTTGAATAGTCAGGATACGTATCGTGGTGCGACACGGGCGGGCGAGTGGAGGTTGCTTGAGATTCCGATCGCAGAAGGCGCGTTGAAGGGGGAGGGAAGTAACCGTCTGGACATCAAGGTTACTAGGACGACGCAATGGAGAGGGTGGCTTTGGGATAGCTTGGTTCTAGATGAGATGTAGAAAGAATAGTAATGTCATTCGATGTGCACAATATGTTCTCAGCATTACAAGCTCAACGTGGTTGCCGGGTAGGTGACTTGATCAGGTTAGCGCCACCCTGAATGTAAACGTCATTTTGCCCAGCTCACTCAGGAGGTATCGCAACCCCGTCTCGCCTACCCGCTGCCCTGTGCCAGCAGCAACGCACTTCTGGGCTTCGCGTTCGAGCCTTGAGCCTTATCGCGAGCGAATCTGAGTCTGCGTATCAAGGGGAGGGTAAGCAAGAGTCGGTGGTTTGCGAGTGTTCGTCTTGAGTAATCGGCAGCAACGCAGTCCTGGAAGCCGCTATCGAATGCTGGGTTCAGTATCGAGGAATGATGGTACTAATGTATACATCCAGCGCTGAAAAATGAGCCACTCCGCATATTGCCTTCAAGCCATTCCAATCCGCCCGCACGTTAAGATGCAGCTTCCGCATTCAGCGCGAGACGAGACCAAGCTGCATTCTGAGTTAAGTCGCATATCCTTCTTACTTACTCTGATCGTCTTTCCCTTCTCCTTCCTCGAGACCCGCCGTAAAGGCGAATGAGTCAATGAAAAAGATACTGCGAGTTGAATCGCAGTATGGACATGCCCGATGAATACGACTTGCGCCGCATTGCTTGCCACTTGATCTTGGAAGTGCGAGCACTCTCGACACTTGCCTAAGGTGAGATGTTGAGATCTCGTCCGGCCCTCGAGACATCCGTGAAGATGCTTCGCGGTCGGGACTTTTCTACGCTCGGTGAAGACGATACCAAAGGGGTGCTAAGGTGGGATGGGGTACGTACCTGATGTTCATCCTCCGGGCCCCACGAGTAATAGTCCTGAGTCTGGGTATGTATCTCTACGCGAGTCGAGACCTTGGCAGAGAACCGACCTCTTCGGGTATTGGGTCTGCACTGGACTAACATCGTGCAAAAGACCGACCTCAGGACAATGGCGGTGTTGCTGTCACTACGTTGGCCTGCACAACGATAGCACAAACATCCACCAAGTTTACCTATGGTGACATAGGATTTTCCACCGGCGGAGGCGTACGACCACCGATGGTTGGCGGTCTTGGAGAGTCCAAAAAGTGGCACATGGGCCCCTCTCCAAGTGCCGTGGTTCGAGAAACAGAAGAAAAGCTTAGGCTTTTTACGACCGCCGCTGATCTCTTGTCTCTTTGTCGTCGATATGGGAGCCAGCTACCTGCATGTCATGTATCGTGGGTCATTTGACCTATCAGAAGACTTCCGGAAGTCTTCTTATCGCAGATATCTTCCGCACACGTTTCCCTGAAAAGGGTAACACCGGCGGCGGGTACACGTGGGATGGAATCGAACCACCATTGTTGTGACCTGAAACAGGACCACGAAGAAGGCAGCCGCGGTTGCTGATCCTATCTGTCTATCCAACGATTGTACCTGACATACGAGCAGTGACTGTCCATAACTGAACCTGACGACAGACCCACTATCTGCCAGAGCGTCTCACCTCAGTGGTGGTAAGCCGTCGGAGCCAGCGGTAGTGAACTTGCGAACCTACTATAGCCCCAATCTATGCGGTCAAAGAGGCCATCACTCTCTTTGACTTAGCATAGACCCTGCCGAACCCGAATCCATAAAGGCTAAGGGCCAGCCAACTGTAGCATAAACCACAGCCTATAAGACTACAGCCGTTGTTGGGGTCCAGCAAACCTGTCGGGTTCACTCAGCCGCGTTCGTCTGTCGACTTGTACTCTCGGTTCCGTGAAAGTTGTGCGCATGCGAGTGCGCCAGAACCCGGCGATCTGTAAGTATCAAGTCAGCTGGATATCACAGGGTTGACGCGACATCTCCAGAACTTACCTTCATAAAGAAGATCGAAGGTTGAGAGTTACAGTCGATCAGCGGCAGCGGCCGGCGCAGGCTAGAACGCCGAAGGTTGCGAGTCGCACGCATCTTGCGGATGTGAGTGCGACTGAAGAGGAAGAAAAGTAAACAAAGTGGAAGGTGTTATTCGAAAGGACGTGGAGGGGCGCTAGACTGGCGCTTGGACCAGCCGAAGCTCTGATTACGGTCGCAAAAGATAGTGAATGGTGAATTTGCGTGGTCACACAGCCCAAGTCTTCCCTGCATGGTTTAGGCTACAGGCTCACGTTCAAGGAAATATGGCGTGTCAGGCAGGATGCAAGAGGAACTGGAATGGGGGGAGGTTCGAACGCATCGGAGCCATCCGGCTTTCCAGTACGAGACTAAGACGTGTATAAGCGCCCCATCGTGAATCTGAACGTCGATAGACTGTAGGCAGTCACATGGGTTTGGGCCGACTCCAGACCTTCATTTCGATACCACTACGTCACTGCAAACGCGATAGGCTCCCGTTACAGCACCGCAGAGAGCACTGTCCTCGTCCCACAACTATTCTTTAGCGCCTCCTCCATTTGATACCACACGATCGTTCTACTCCATTGCTTCTCTCCAATCGTACCCAATTTCCAATACCCTACTCTTCCTCGTAAGTCTTTTTGTAACCACGAAGTGAAGCAACGAAACTGACATACAGATAGAAGTGAACGCAATGTCCTCATCGGGATATGACCTAGGACCTGTGGTGAATGATGGTCAAGGCGATGAAACCTCCAACCTGGGGGATACCACGGCAACCGGAATGTCTCGTCTCGATGTCGCCCTCAAGGACATGCCGGGAGTCACGACTCTGGACAAGGTGAACACTCTTATGAGCAAGCTCGCTGCCGCCAAGGAACTGCTGGGGGGCTTGGAGCCAGACGTACTACTACAAGCTCGCAGCAAAGTCGATGAACCCGACCGCGAGCTATACAAGAGCCCAGCCCTGCTAAAGGCTTACGAGCAGATCTCCAAGAACACACATGGTACGTTGACCAGATCAAAGAAGATACAAACTCTAATGTCTACAACAGACGCACCCGAGGATGAGTTCGAGGCTGCGATGATGGCTGCGTTTGGGGCTGTCGAGAAATCTGAGACATCCCAAGAGGGTACACATCCACAGGAGCCACCTCTTCAAGACACCCATCGTATCATGCAGCCGCCACGAGTCCGGTATGTTATTCTGTCAGTCGCCTGATGGTACCAGGTAGCCATTAACGTCAGTACAGACCTCACGAGAACACCGGCCGCCAGTCCAACCCCGCAGAACAGGAAGCCTCCTCGGAAACCCCTACTCCTGAGTCCATTCCTCGTCCCAAGCAGATACCCAGATGGACAGCAAGATGCTCGAAGGAAGAGAGGCACAACCTTAGCCCCGCTGATAATCCCCCTTGTCCTCGCAAAGCGTGTAACTTCCTCCACGACGACCAACATGCGTACATGATCGAGGGCCTGTATCAAAAGGATGTGAGCACCGGAAAGATCCAAGCATGGGATCTGAAACCATATACCAGCCGCGCCGGGCACAACATGGGCTTAGAGAAGGTGGGCAAGAACGACCGGAACTTCGATGGATTCCTCAAGAAGTTGAAGAATAAGGACAAGGCAAGCGAGACGAAGGCCAAGGAAGATTACGCTCAAAAGAAGAAGAAGAAGTCTGCTCTGGAGGTCAAGGCTGCTCCTGAGACTGCACACAAGTCCACCAAGGCTGCCACGGACGCTGAGGCTACTGCCAAGGCACCGCCCAAGAAGCGTAAGGTCGCGGCTACCACGGGAGCGAAGGGAACTGCGGAACAACCAGCGAAGAAGAGCAAGGGTGGCGAGGCTGACCGCTAGATGTATCCATGGCGCTCTTCTGGAGTATGTCTGGTCGCCTGCCCTGCAAGGACCTAACGATTTTCATGACCTGGGTTTGAAGATTTAGTACATCACAGGAGCCAAGATAAGGGATATCAGTATGAGTAACTCAAGAAATTCCTGTATGTCCATACTCCCAGCGCAATGCAAATGTCTTTCCAGTGCCTACCATACCATGCCATGCCATACCTAACCTGATGCACCACCCTAGCTGTTATGGGAACGAACAAAGGTCCAACCGGAACCAAAAGTAAAGGGCTAAATTATGGATACATAGAAGAGAGATCAAAGGAATGTATTTGGACTCGCAAGGCGCAATCCACCTCCAAGCTAAAACCAGAA
>Ga0265798_10000988_pt1 | contig 45313 bp, 43 predicted proteins | sample P3T30metagenome_FD_192430 | JGI IMG/M metagenome (GOLD analysis project Ga0265798, IMG submission 192430) | Plant litter microbial communities from East Loma Ridge, Irvine, California - P3 T30 | ecosystem: Environmental > Terrestrial > Plant litter > Unclassified | place: USA: California... | reverse complement strand
ATAAAAATATGCCGTACCTTTGGCCCAGTAGTCACGCCTTTTGGCTGGCTTGGGGCCTATAGCTCAATCGGTTAGAGCAGCTGACTCATAATCAGCAGGTCCTTGGTTCGATTCCAAGTGGGCCCACATAAACGGCCTTTACAGCAGTGTAAAGGCCGTTTTTTATTTTATGCCCCCGGTCTCGTCCCCGGTTGCAAAGTTTTGCGCTGATTATTTTTCCTCGCTCATGGAATCTAACTCTCGCTTTATTATAGGTGTGAACCTGCAAGACCCTGAAGCCGACCCGTGCGTGTTCGTTTTTCAGCGCGATTTATTCGGAGAGGATACGGTGGGCGTGACGGTACCCCGCAGCCAGGTGCAGGGTGTAGAACCGGCGCAGCTGGCCGAGGGCATCACGAACTACTATTTAAAGCGATACCCAGATGAGCAGGAGCGCGCGGGGCGGGCATCGGTAGTGCGGGCGGTACAACGGGCTATCAAGTAAACTAGAATAGCAGTCAGTAAGCATTTTCCGATGAGCGAATAAATTCGAAATAGTTATTGCAGTTAGTATACAAAATAAAGAATTTGCTATGACAACTATTCAACTCAAAGAAAATATAGAGGATAGTCTCATTCGACTAAAAAGACACTATGATTTATGTATCAAAGGGTATGAAAGAGCGGCCTTTAAAGACCTAGCTCATATTTTGCGAGTATGGGTTGATATGCGAGGTAATGTTGATACTTATCTAACAATTAATAGACCTTTATCAAAATTTATTTCTTATGCATTGTTACCTAAAGTAGTTCGTCTTCTTCGTGACGACCAATACTTAGTTACCTATTTCCATAATCGCATCAAAGTAAGTATTCACCCAGATGTATTGCTAGGAAAGCTGACTAATGAGATTAAATCAACTTCTTTGATAACTGGCAAAATTCCCAAAGGCTTATTATCAAATGGTGAAAGTGATTTCAGTGTATTAAACGTTCCTGCATATGCAAAAGCGCTACAGCCCGCCCTTTTTGAAATAGGTTTTGTTGGAGGCAGTACGTTTGCTACTTCAGGCCTTATACTCTCAAATGTCAATATGGATTTTGGTGTATTGGGAAAAGAATCTATGAAGGAGTGTTTTGAAATAAGGAAGGTAAAATTTGGAGCTTGGTTAGATTCTGTCGCTTTTTATTCAAAGTTTTATAATGATAAAAACGAATTAGAGAGATATGATATACCAAGGGGAGTTATAATACAGAGAATAGCAAATGTGTTAGGTGCTAGTCATCCTGAAGGTGGAATGGAGATTAGTAATAAATATGATTTTTGTGTAAGAAGCCTTATGGAGTATTCTATGTATCAAGTCCCAATTCCGTATTTAATTTTACTAAAGATAGCCCATGATATATTAGAGCAATTTGATTATTTAAGGTGAGTTTTTGGTTTTTCATCGATAGATATATTGACTTATGCTCATCAGTAACACTAGCTAGTAGAGTTGTATCTGTAGTAAAAAGGGCCGCCTGTCTCACGACGTGGCGGCCTTTTTTATAATATAATAGTCTCACCGTCTATATCAGGCTGGAAGGTCTACCAGCCCTAATCCATACTTGGCGAGAATGCGGGACAGTGCTCGAGCCCCTGATGGGTAGACATCATCGTTAGGTAGGGTTTTACGCCACTCAAATAGAGCTGATGCGGCACGTCGACTGACTAGCTCACTCAATTCAACTGGCCCCACTGCTAGCGCTGGTGTTGCCATTTCGCGTGCACCAAGAGCGTCGGTTAGGTGCTGCACCATTTTCTTGTAACCTGGGCTGTTCTCCTTGAAAGAATAGTGATACTTCTCGGAAAGCCCGACAATAGTAATGGTATAATCATTCTCCTGCTCATTTGCATAAAGCACGAGACGCTCAATCTGGTCGGTATTCAGTACACACGTAGTGTGTGGGTCGTTCTTGTCTGGTAAAATGAGGAATGCCATACAGTTGCGGGTAGGTGATGCTGCAATATAATTGATGCACGTGGCCACCCTGCAGCCCTCAGCCGTGGCGGTGGCCGCCTTGCTCGGTCGGTCGGTGTAGCGTGGGTTGCTGAGCAGCGCGTGGCAGTAGTAAGTCTCCCGATGGGTGTATACGGTCAGCGGGATAGCACTAGCTTTTAAAGCTAAAGTTGGTATGACCCAGTATAGATTATTAATAAGTTTATTTTGGTAACAAGCTGCTAAAAAACTTTTTAACATCTTGTATTTCCATGATTTCTTGCCGAATCAAAATTTCCATATTCAATCTTGCTCCATCAACTTTATCGAAGAATGCAGTGCCCATTTGAGCTAATTGCTCTTCAGTTAATGCGGCATCCGGATTGCTGCCAAACATTTCAGTTGAATTAATTATATTCTCATGCAGATGCCCAAGTTCATTAATGAAATCGTGACTTAGCCATACACTATGACTAAGGCAATCTTTTAAAGAGGCTAGGAAATCTATAAAATCTTGATGGTTCTGAAATATATTACAGATTACTCCAGTGCCAAATGGTTTGCCATTTTTTAGAATTGTAAAACTAGTTGTCTTACTCAATTGAAATATTATTCCTTCTACTTTCTGATAAGCGCTGAGTCGCTTATCTATTATCTTTTTATAATAATCATTCCGAAATTCTCTATCTTTTGTTTTAAAAGAAACATAAGCTGAAGTAAGAGAGGCGCAAGCAGCTATTACCGCTGCTCCGAGGGTTCCATAGATAGCATAATATGGCGGAATTTGAATGAGTATCGGGTTGGGCATATAAATTTCCTTCTTAAAAATTTGCATATCAAAGCTAAGCACTATTGAAGTGGCAGGGCTGGCCCATAGAGAGGCATAACGAAGTCGACCCCATGCTGGCCCCACCTCATGCTAGTCACCGCTTGCTAGTCACCGCTTGCTAGTCACCGCTTGCTAGTCACCGCTTGCTAGTCACCGCTTGCTAGTCACCGCTTGGGCTCACTGGCTGCTCCATAATCCGTATCGCCCGGTACACAGTAGCTGTGGCCACCTTGCAGCAATCAGCCGTGGTCTGCGCTGCCTTGTTCGGTCGGTCCACATGGCGAAGGCAGAGTAGCGATTCCAGCGGGTGGCGTAGCGTAAGCAGCCGTGGGTGAGTATAGCGCGAAAAATAAGCCAGCTGAATTATTATTTGACAAAGCAGTAGTGCAATAGCACCTTATTCTGATAAATCGACAGCAGGAGCATGTATATCTAGAAAGTCTAGAATAGCAGCCTCTCTTATTTCAAGCTTGCAAAATTGACAGCTAATTTTTATTATTTTGTAAGCAATTAGGGCTTTACTATTTAGTAATTCATTCATTTCAAAAATTGGTCGCAAGTAAAGTACAGCAGTATGCTCGCATGCAGGGCATACTACACCATCTTTAAACTGTGTCCCTATGAGCCTAGTTGTCGTTGTTTGTTTGCTTAACTCATACCCAGGATTGATTTTAGCTGCGTTCCAAGTTGCGCGGTGCGTTTCAAGTATTAAATTTATTTTATCTTCTAAATTATCCTGTAAATCACTTGAAAGTTTTGCAAGTCTTATATGATTAGAGCCTAAAAAATAACTTGGCTTAACGTCAATCTCTTCTGTAAAAGATTTTAATACAGTATAGCAATCTCTTTTAAGTAATAGCTTTAAATCATCCAAATTTAGAAGTGGCAATTCATTATGAACTATAATATCTCTTGCGTCGCTTAAGTTGAAAAGAATATTTTTATAGCGTAGCGCAGTAGGCGAGAAGAGCATACACCTCAGCAAACTGTTTCTAAATGTTAAAACATCACCATTTGGATTTTTTGATACCTCGTTCGACTCCAGCATACTAGAAAGTATCCGTTCCTTATAAAGGAGCTTGACTGAATTTTTAAAAGTTGGGTCAATTAATGTGTATGTAGGATTTATGTCATATAGTATTGCTTTCATCAGTCGTTCCATACCAAGCGCTAAACTTAGAGTCTGCTGAATTGTCGGAAAGTCATTCATTGTACCATATATGTTTTTTGTGCAGCTTCTAAAGAACAGAGCCGCATCTTTATAGTATTGATTAAAAACAGTTTTCATGTATTTGAGCTGTCTGAGCTGTCAAGGGAAAAATAGGGTCCCAAGCTACAAAAAAGCCCTGGCTCTTCAATAGGACTAGGGCCAGTATTAACCGTTATGAGTGCTAGATGGCTGCGCTGCTCAGCACAGCTGGCCTGTCAGTTCGTGCGCACGCCCTTCGTTGCTTCCCATGCCAGCCGCGCCTCAGGCCGCACGTGGGGTAGTCTAGGCGCAAAGGCTAGCGGAAAGAAGCTGAGCCCGCACAGGATGCTCACTTCGCTCACCATAACGCACCGCCACCGCCCGTAGGTCGAGGTGCTGAAGTCGGCCAGCGTTTCAAACCGCAGCTGCTCAGGCTGGGTGGGGTCAAACACAACGACGGGTAGGCCTGGCTTGCCCAGCACGGCCGCGCCAGCGCAGTGGGTAGGCAGGTGCTGCAGCAGCGGCATGATGCCCGCCGCGTCGCCCGCGCAGTAGCCCGTAGCGTCCCAGCTGAGCACCTTGGCCCACCATTCGGGGGAGTCGTGCAGGTGCAGGTTTGGGCGAGCCAGAGCGGGTGCAGGTGGTAGCCCAGCTCGGCCATCAGGGAGTTGAATCGATTGGCGTTGGCCTCGGTCATGTCGGCCAAGATGCGCTCGTCCCCTACCAGCGAGTAGAGAGCGTATTACATGCTGCCCCAGGGGAAGGGCTGCGAGGTGTGGTGCAGGGGTAGGTTTATTCGGGAGATTTGATAATTTGAATGGTAATGCCTTGCCCGACGCGCACGCTGTGCCGGCGGATAGCTTGCGTCAGGCAGTAGAGCATGTTATTGTGGGCGGCCGCCGGGAAGCTGGCCGCTTGGCTCACCAGAGCCGCGTTCCAGGGTTCTTCCAGCAGTACCACGCGGCCGGCCTCGATAAAGGCGCTGGCCGTGTTGACGCGGCTGCGCTTGTCGCCCTAGGGCGTAGGGCCAGGCTACATTTCTATTCCATTGTCGCGCTCATGCGGCGGAATCTGCCGATTGGCCTGCGCTACCACCTGCTGAAATTGCTCCAGTAGGGGACGGCCATTGGGCTGGAGGTCGGTAGTGCTGAAGCGAGTCTTCTCCCGTTGATGCGTCACAATCACCTCCTCGGGGCCGGTAACTTTCAAGTCATAGCCCTTCGCCAGCAAAGGAGCGGCTAGGTCGGCCAGTTCACGCAGGGGTGGGCACAGATGCTTCGCTAGAACCTGGTTCACCTCGCGCAACTGCTTGGCCCGTTGATTGCGGGCCAGCGTGGCCAGCGCCTCCGGCAGCGGGTCATTTTGCAAGTGCCGCGTGACTGCCTGCCGATGATGAAGCCGCGTCTTGATGGTAAGCTCCTGCTGCTGCTGAAGCTGCGTTTTGGTAGCGCTCAACTCTGCGCGGGTGCCAACTAGCAGCTCCTGGCAGTTGGCCAGTTGACGCTGCAGCACCTTTGCCTGCTCGTGGGCAAGCGCGTTGGCCGTGGCCACGGTGGCCAACCCCTCAATCTTCTTGTTGGCCTTGCCTTGTAGCACGGTAAGGACATATGTAAAGCCAGATTGCGCCTGCTGGCGGTACTGCTCATCCGTCATCTTCTCGTGCTTGGCCGCCAGCCGATGCGTAGGCGAGGCCAGGGGCTGGGCGAGCTCCGCCAGCGCCTCCTTGCTCATCTGCTGCGCGCCGTAGTAGCGGCGCACGTCTTCGTGGCAGGCCGTGCTGTAGCGGATGCCGCGCTTCAGCCCGTGCGGGGCCATCGCCTGCGCGTAGTCGGTCTGGAGCTGGCGCAGGCTGGCTGGGCTGAACACGTCCCGGCAGCTCAGCCGGCCGTCAGCCGTGATGGGCACCACTACGCAGTGGATGTGCGGGGTAATCTCATCTTGGTGTAGGGTGAAACCCAGCACATTCTTTGCCCCGAAGCGGTCGAGCACGAAGGCCAGGTTGTCGCGCCGCCACGAGGAGTCGCGCATGTCCTTGGCCCGGTGGTCAGCTGCGCGGGGGAAGGCTTCGGGGCTGGCCGTCAGCACCAGCTCTACGGCTCGCACTGCGTCGGTGCGTAGCCGCGGCAGCCCCAGTTCCTGAATGCGCTCCGTAGCTAGCTGCCAGTAGTTGCGACGGTCATGGTTGATGTATTCCACGTTAGCATCAGCTAAGTCGGGATTGGCGTTGGGCGTGTCCTGGGTGCGGTAGTTGTGCTCGGTGGCCGCCGTGGCACCGGCCAAACTGGTAAGCTTACTTACCTCCAAAATGGCGTAGGGCATAAATAGGAAAAGAATAGAGGAAAGTGTAATGGGTTACGCATCGGGTTATTCTTAGCTAAACTGGCTGTCTGAAAGCGTAATGGGTTACACATCAGTCATCGGTCTTTCTGCAGATAACCGCCAACTGACTTGCCAGATAACGGTAAAAACCCTTCGTGTTCCGTAATATAATTACTAGCGCGTTTTCTCCCCCACTGCCTGGTTATTTACTTGTAAAAAAGCTCCATCCCAAACTGGAGAGACGAGCTTTTTACTGCCAAGCCAATGGTCATTTGTTACCCAGCGTATGTTCCCTCCAGTGTTGGCCGAACTAATGCCAGCGCCGTCAATGTGTCGAGTAATGGTCTCACTTTTTCCGGACGAGTACGTTGAAAGCAAGCTGCTACCTGTACCACAGTCATGGGAGTCACTGCCTGTTGTACTACTGCTCTCACCGCCTGCATTTGTTCCGCTAAAGCAGTAGGCCAGGGTTGAATAATAGCCAGAGCAGTCGTAGAAATTGGGATTGCCGAGAGTGTAAAAGCTGCCTGTTGTTGACCGGGGGCCTGATAGCTCGGACGCAAATAATGCACTACTCCAGCCACCTCCTCCGCTACCCGTTGCTTATTGAGTTGCACAAGCTTGGTGAGTAATTCTGTCTCGGATAAATCAGCCGCCCAGCCATACGCCGCCGTTACCTCCCTATCCAGCTGCTGATGTAAATTGAGCACCACCGAGGCCAGCCCCAGTTGATTAGTCACCTGCTCTTTTGGCGTGAGTGATTGGCCAGCCCGAAGTTTTTCGACGACGTTGTAGAGGTCCGTAAGTGTAAGTGTCGAGTGCTGGGCCTGTTGTCGTTTGCGCAGGGTATCAAGCTGCTCGGCTAATTCCCGGATGCGTTCTTGTTGAACAGGTGTGGTAGTAGGGAAGGGAAAGGCTTGGAAGCAGCGGCTACTATTATAACGTGGCCGGTCTTCCAGAGTGCCGCCCGCCTTGAGAGACCACACTAGATGCGGGCGGCTAGACAGCACCCCCAAATAGAAGGCGTCATCTATTGCAATAGCTACGAGCATATGGTCAGGCACCACTTGACTATCTAAGAACTGAAACAAGCGATGTTTCGCCGTTTCAGCCGTTGCGATATACCGCTGTATACCTGCCATAGCAGTTCGCAAGCCCTTTCGGGTTTCAGCAAACTGCCACCAGATTTCCTTCAGCTTTTTGCGATTGTTGTGGTCGCGTTCCGGCTTTACATGTTCTACCAACCACTGATAAAATTGGGGATAACTAGTAAGTAGTTGAGCTTCCGTTAGCCCAGACATATCCAGTAGGTACACCTCGCGCGGGCGAGCAGTCAGGTCCTTGCCATTGCGATAGGGTCGAATGCGGCTTTCTAAGCCAGGTATGGTGCCCAGCCCCAGCTGTGCTGCTTCCTCGGCTGTGACGATGAAACCTGCGCCGGCCAACATCATGCCGTTGCTCGATAAGCCCGCGTTGGCCCTCAACTGCTGAGCTGATGACACGTCGGCTCCCACTGTCAGGTCGGCATTGAGCACGCCTATTTGCTCGCCCAACTCGACCGCCAGCGCTTCTTCTCCCACAACGGGTACCTCGCGTATCACCTCCGCCAGCGTGCCCGGATGGCCCGCGCCGGCTACGCCCACCGTGATGGCTACGCGCACGGCAGCCCCATCGGTAGCCTCCACCCACGGGTGGTCGGGGATAGCGAAGGCCAGCGAAAGCGGCTGCTCTGTGTCGGCCAGGTGCTGCTGAATTAGCCGCCGGTTGAAGGTCTGGGTAACAGAATTGGTGGTGATGAATCCAAAACGCTCGGCCTGGCCCGTCTGTACCATCCGGGCCGCGTGGTCCCACCAGTACATCACCAAGTCGGCTGACTCGGGCACCCGGCCCCGGTAAGCTTTGCGTAGCGCTTCCACGTAGCCGTCGCCCAAGGCTCCGCGCATGGCTTTGTCACCCAAAAAAGGTGGGTTGCCGACTAAAAAATCGGCCGCTGGCCACTCTGCCGGTTGTGGGGTGGGGTAGTCAAGTACTGGCACTTGGGCGGCTTCGTCGGGCACGAGCTTACCAGTGGCTGGGTGCAACTTGGTGGTCAGTCCATCCCAGTGCGTCACCGGCCGGCCCTTCGCATCAAGGCGCGGTACCGGTGGGCCGTGCTGGAGAATGGCATCCTGCTGACGGATATTCTGATAGCTGTCGAGTAGCGGCTCGGCCAGCTGCGTCAGGCCGTGGGTGCGCAGGTGCCATTGCAAATAGCCAATGCGCAGCACCACATCAGCGATGGCGGCCGCCCGCGGGTTCAGTTCTAGGCCCAGTAGTTGCCGCGGGCTTACGGTGCTGCCGGCCCCCAGGTCGAGCAGGCCCGTTTGTCCGAAGCCGTTGATGGCCGTCAGTACTTCGCCCTCCAGACGCTTGAGGTGCTCCAGCGTCACGTACAGAAAATTTCCTGTCCCGCAGGCCGGGTCGAGGATTTTAACGGAGGTGAGGCGGGTAAGAAACTTCACCAGCTCGGCGCGGGCACCTTTGGCATCCTCATCGTCGAGGCGGCGGGCGCTGGCCGCCTGCGCCGCGGCCCACTCCCGGCGTAGCGGGTCGAGCACGGTAGGTACGACCAAGCGCTCGACGTAGCGGCGAGGGGTGTAGTGGGCGCCGAGGCGATGACGCTCGCGCGGGTCGAGCGCCCGCTCCAACAGGGTGCCGAAAATAGCTGGCTCTACCTCAGTCCAGTCGGCTTGGGCTGCCTCGTGCAGTAGAGTGAGCTGGGCCGCCGTGAGCGGTAGGGCCCTGGCCGAATGAAATAGGCGCCCATTGAAACGTCGCAGCCGGGCCCGCAAATCAGGCGCGAAGCCGCCAGTGTCCATCGTGTGCCAGAGGCTTTCGAGCGCATCAGGTAGCAGCTGCCGTAGCTTCTCGGTAGCTGCGTAGCTGGCCAGCAGCCCGGAAAACGAGGCTTTGGGAATCAGGCTTGCATCCTCAGCAAACATGGTGAAGAGGCAGCGCATTAAAAATTGCGCTACTATCTCCGAAGAATGCCCCGCTCGTTCCAACTGAGCAGAGAGGGCGGCCAGCTGGCCAGCGAGCTGCCGCGTGACCTGGGCCGCCCGGCGGCTAGGGTCGAGCTGCTGCGGGTCGGTGAAGAGCAGCCGCAGGCGCGCCAGCACCGCCTCGTCAGCTAGGTCAGCCAGGGCGATGCGATAGGTCTGCGAATCGGGGAATGGTACGTAGTTGTCGCCTACCCCGGCAAAGTTGCTGTAAAGGTCGAGGCAGAACCCTACATCTACTACCACGATGAAGGGCGGCCGCGGCTCGCTGGCCGGTAGGGCTCGCACGTAACCCAGCGCTTGCTGCCGGGCAGCTTCCATCACCTGCCGCCACCTGGCTGTGCCTCGGGTAGCATGGCCTTGGCGATACTTTTCGGGAGGTAATCCTAACTCTGCGCGTTCTGCGTCAGGCTCAGTTTGGCCGGGTCGTGCGCGGGTCGTGCGCGGGTCGTGCGCGGGTCGTGCGCGGGTCGTGCGCGGGTCGTGCGCGGGTCGTGCGCGGGTCGTGCGCGGGTCGTGCGCGATATTATTATGTGTAATATCTGCGTTTTCGTCCCCCAAAAATGGCGTAAAATTACCTACGCCCTGCTTCGTTTCCAAGACAAAGCAATTCCTTTTGTATAGGTCAATTCGGCCAGTGGTGGCCTTGTTGCCGGGGCCGTTGTCGAACGCAACGGTTCGCTCAAATACGTAAGCGTCCTGAACTGGATTGTGCGTAGTCGCATCTGGGTGGGGCACTCCTAGTAGGTCGCAGAGCTCGGTGAGAAATAGACCGTAGTTGGCGCGCTCAGCCCCACCGGCTGGCCGCCAGCGGGCTTCAAATTCAGGATAGGTCACGTGGATAGGGGAATGGTACTGGATTCGGGAGCAATAATAGATTGTTTTCTCTCCTCGCGTCAATGGCTCGGGTATTAGAGCAGCAAGCCAGCGACAGCGCAATGGATAAGCCTCCACTACCTTGCGCGCCGTATGTCCCCTGCACCTACTGGTGAACAGTTGCTGGCCACCATCCTCAAGCACGACAGCAAAACGACGAGCTATAAGTTCGCCCTGCTGCGCGCGCTCAACGACGTGGTGCTCGGCCATCCCGACTTGGCCCTCACCGGCGAGCTACCCGTGGCCGTGCCGCTCACGCGCCTGGCCGAGTGGTGGCTGGCGTACTACTGGAGCTTTACTGACCCTGAGCGGCCTATTCTGCAAGGCCGCCCCGCCCGCCGTGGCGATACCATCGGCCATGATATGGGCCTGCGCCCCGCCCTGACTCAACTGCGCACCGCCTGGCAGCCGTTGGTGGTGGGGCCTGGCCGGCCCGGCGACGGCTACCTCCTGCTGACGGAGATGCGCACGCCCCGGCGGCGAGCGCAGTACCCAGCTGAGTTGCTGGTCGCCTACGAGCGCGCCCGCAAGGCGGCCGCCACCGCCCTGTTGATGCCCATTCAGCACGCTGGGACCAATGCACAGGGCGTGTTTCCGGTGCCCGTTCGCCTGCGTGACGCCATGGCCACACCCTTGCCAGGCACTGACCCGGCCGAGCGGTGCCTGTTAGTTCCAGCGTACCTGTGGCGGGCCTGCCACCGCCTCTCGCTCTACGTCGAGGCGTTGTGCGTGCACGAGTGGAGCCTGTTCACCGAGCAGCTGGGGGCGGCCCCACGCGGAGAAGTATACGCGCTGCTCACGGCCCGGCCCGATAACCGCCGGCCGCTGAGCTGGGAGCGTAACCACGTCGACGTGCTGCTGTTGGAGCAGCACCGCTTCGCCTGCCCCTGGACGGGTAAGGTCATCACCCGCCCTGGCGACTACGACCTAGACCACCTGCTACCACTGAGTTTCTACCCCGTCAATGAGCTGTGGAACCTGCTGCCCGTAGACCGCATCTTCAATCAGCGCGTCAAGCGCAACCGCCTGCCCTCGGCGGCGAGCCTAGCTGCCGCCTGTCCTGGTTTGGCGACCAGCTACGGCACCTACGGGCAGTCGGTCGCGCTGGGCCAAGCCTTGCAGCAGGACGCAGCGTTACGCTTTGGCGCGCTAATGGGCGGCGACTTTGCGGCGCAGCTGGCCGCGCGGGCGGTGGCCTTCATCGACGACGTAGCCACGGTGCGCTTAGCGGGCCAGCGTTTTTAGGTAGTAGCGAGCCACCGACTAACAGAGAGTGGGCCATTGCGCGTTAAAGGAGCATTTTTGTGCCCACTACTCCGGCATCTGCATTCCCTGTGCATAATCCTCTAGTGGCACCGAGCTCACGAAACTGCGCAGCACCACCGCCTGCTCGCGCCCGTCATCGATACCTACCTCGACAAAGAAGCCACGCCCATCACCGGCGCAGTGGTAGAGGTTGACGCCGCTCTCATTATCCCAGCGCTGGGCCAGGTAGGTGCCGTGGTGTATCACCCAGTAGAGCTGCATGACGGGCGAGAGGAGGCGGAAGGCGTAGAAGGTCATGGCTGCAAAGAAAAAGCCCCGGCCGGTCAGGCGCGGGGCTTATATTTGAGTAGAGAGGTTCGCAACACCTTTCTGTTTACAATTCAAAAAGGCCAGCTCTACTAAGGATGGTTTTTTACACCGCAGCAACCTTCATGCTGTTCCCAGGCGTGTAGTTTATTACGCTGGCCGAGTCACGACCGTCGTTATTCCAAATGCAGGAGCCAGATTGCCAGTAATAAGCATAATAGGTGTCGCCAGTGTTTGAAAACTTGCCTGGCGTTCCGTTTGTGCCTGTACCCGAGTACAGAACAACCCACTCATCTTTCTTCAGTTCTTTTGCTGGAAAGAAGAAGATATGACGATGCTCGTTAGAAACTGATCCATCGGCATTGAATGTCCGGTCAACAACTGCGTAGTTTTTAAGGTTTAGCGCAGTTGTTGCGTGCAAAATGATGTACTCTCCGCTTGGCGTGCTTGCGTTTTTCGTACTTGTGATGACTAGTGACATTTTTGATTGAAAAAAGAGAAAGGTATTATACAGATATTAACTGCAATCAGGCCTCACCCCACAAGGTGGGACTGAAGTCGAAGCGCGCTTGGTACCTGCATGCTCTACCATAGAGTGCGGCGAAATAAGTGGGCGAAACAGTAGCACACTAGCGTAGAAATACCCTAATTATGGCCCCCGTATTTCTACCTGTTTGCCCGCTGCTACAGATGCCATATGCACAAGGCTGTATATGGCTAACTCAAGTACTGGGCCGCCCAGTGCAGGGTCTGGGCAGCGAGGACCGTGTTGTCCCTAACAGTCGCTAGCCCATCTTTGTGGCCTCATGCGCTACTACCTACCCCGCGCCGTTACCCTTGGGGCACTGCTCCTGCTGGCCACGGCGTGCTCGAAAACCGACTCGCCCGCACCGGTTGCCATCGATACCAGCAACGACAATCTGTTGATGGGCAACCCGAGTGGGGCCGTGAGCAGTACCTCGTCGCCGACGAACTACCTGCTGCTGAAAACGCAGTACGCTACGGGCTACAATCGGGACCAGGGCAAGCCGATTTGGGTGAGTTGGCACCTGGGCGCGGCCGATATGGGCAGTGCGCCCCGGCAAGATGATTTCCGGACCGATGCCAGCCTGCCCAGCGGATGGCATCAGGTGAAGCCCACCGACTACAGCAACTCAGGCTTCGACCGCGGCCACAACTGCCCCAGCGCCGACCGTACAGCCACGGTGACCGACAACTCGGCCACGTTTCTGATGAGCAACATGATGCCCCAGGCCCCCAATAACAATCAGCAGACGTGGGGCAACCTCGAAGACTACTGTCGTAAACTCGTGAGCCAAGGCAACGAGCTATACATTGTATGCGGCTCCTACGGCCGGGGTGGCACGGGTAGCGCAGGCTATCAGACTACTATTGCGGGCGGTAAGGTCACGGTGCCATCCAACTGCTGGAAAGTCGTGGTGGTGCTGCCCACGGGCAACAACGACGTAAGCCGTGTGACGAGTAGCACCCGCGTGATTGCCATCAACACGCCAAACGACAACAGCCTGAACTCAGCTTGGAGCGGCTACCGCACGAGTGTCGATGCTATCGAGGCAGCTTCTGGACTGGATTTGCTTTCAGCGTTGCCGCTGAGCGTGCAGAACACCATGGAGGCCCGCACCGATATGGGGCCGACGAACTAGCGGTGCGCAAGTTGGCCGCGCTGGGTATGAGGCTGCGCCCGCTGCCAGGCACAGTAAGCGCGCCAACTCAGCACCAGTAGCAGCAGGATGGCCAAGCCGAAGGCATAGCGCCGGTTCCAGCGTGTGGCGTGGCGCAGGCGGCGGTAGGTGTGCATGAGGTAAATAAAAGCCCCGGCCTTTGGAGCACGGGGCTTTAAGAAACTTAGCTGTTGTTAAGAGAACAGAGAGACTACTTCAGGGCTACTCTAGCACTACACGCCGTGCTACGATGCTACTCGTAGATTGTACTCGTAGCACATACACGCCTGCCGGTAGATTGTCAGTAGCTACCGTAAACTCACCCGCTCCGCGCAACGCCTGCTGCCGTACGACCCGGCCCAGCCCGTCCAGTAGCTCGGCGCCCTGCGCGTTAGCTTCGGTAATAACGTGTAATTGCCCATGAGCCGGCACCGGCCACACACTGAACGTGCTTAGGGCTGTAGGTGCGGATACGGCTAGTACACCGGAATCGGTAAGGCGGGCTACGCCCGCTGCCGACTGCCCGCCGATGGTGGTGAAGCTGCCCGCCACTACAAGAGCCCCATTGGGCTGCACCAGCAAGGCGGCGACGGAGTTGTCAGGATTAGCGGTGGTGCCAAAGCTAGGGTCGTTGGCTCCGGTAGCGAGCAGTCTTACTAGCGGGGTAGTCGTGGAAGAGCCATCGTTGCCGGTGCCGCTGCCCACCAGCACGCGGCCGTTGGATTGCAGGGCCACAGCAGTTACCGCGCCGGTAAGGGTGGCCGGCGGCGTGAACGTGGCATCGAGTTGACCCGTGGTACTCAGGCGCGCCAGATTGGTGCGGGCCGCGCCGCTGACGGTAGCGAAATAGCCGCCGACCAGCACCTTGCCGTCAGGTTGAACGGCCAAGGCGTTGAAGCGGACAATGGCGCCGGCGGCGTTAACCGGAACGTCAAACAGGGTGCTGTTGCTAAAAGAGGCATCCACCGCCCCGGTGCTCTCGTAGCGCAGCACCCGTAGCACGGGTCCGCTGCTAGAAAGGAAGCTGCCGCCGACCAACACCTTGCCATCGGACTGTAGCGCCAGAGCTGTCAGGTAAAAGGTATCGCCGGGGGCATTAGTTGTACTGGGATTGAAGGACGTATCTAAATCGCCGGTGGTGGTCAGCCGCGCCAATGACTGAGTAGAGTTGCTGCCTGGTATATTATTGAAGTAACCGGCCACTACTACTTTGCCATCAGGCTGTTCAACCAGCGTTTCAATGCTAGTGGTGGCCGCGAAAGTGCTGAAGCTCGCGTCAGGACTACCCGTTGTCAGCAGCCGCTGCAACCCGCTGGTAGCGCCCACCAGTAGCTTACCATCGGGTTGCACAGCTAAGGAAGTAACCCGACCCTCCAGTGGCAGGGCGCCCGTAGCCACTGTAAAAGCGGCATCGAGGGTGCCGGTGGCCGATACCCGCGCCAGGCGGTGCACGCTTAGCCCGTTGTACTCGCTAAAGTCACCGCCGAGCACCAGTTGCCCGTCGGCCTGCCGCACCACTGTCGTTACGCTGCCTGGGGCCTGCACCTTTGGCACAAAGGCGGCATCTGCTGCGCCGGTGGCCGTGAGGCGTCCTAGAGGCGTCTCGCGGCCGTTAAACTTGGCGAAGGAGCCACCTACCAGCATGCTCCCGTCGCTCTGCAGCCCTATCGTGAAGGGATAGTCCGACGGCCCATTGGTAACGGTAAATGTGTTATCCTGCGAGCCATTAGCGTTGAGGCGTACGACGTAGGCAGTACCACCCACGAAGAAGGAGCCAGTGAGGAGCAGCTTGCCATCGGGCTGGAGCACCACGTTAGAGTCAAAGTAGCTGCCGCTGTAAGTAAGAGTAGAAGCTGGCGCCGTGAAGCTGGTATCCAGCGCGCCGGTGGCCGTGAGTCGCACAATGCTGATAGTATTAGCGCCGGTGACATTCAGAATACCTGTCACGATTACCTTGCCGTCGGGCTGTACCAGTACCGAGCCCACGTAGGAGCCTTGGCTGATGGGCACGGTAAAGGAAGCATCACGGGTGCCGTCGGCGTTGAGGCGTACCAGCGGGGCGGCAGTTAGGCCATTGAGGTCCGTGAAGGAGCCGGCTACCAGCACCTTGCCGTCGGGTTGTAAGGCCAGGGTATTGACGCTCCCCCCGCTAAAGCCCGCGCCGAGGTTGGCGTTAAAAGCCGCGTCGAGGCTACCGTCGGCGTTGAGGCGCACCATGCTTTTGGTGATTTGACCACTAAACGAATCAAAGGCGCCACCCACCAATACTTTGCCGTCTGGCTGCCCCACAAAGGTGCTTACCTGAAGCGCGTTGCCGGCGGCGCCAGTGCCGGCGTTAAAGCTGGCATCGGCCGTGCCACTGGCATTGAGGCGCAGCAGGGCCGTCCGCGTGAGGCCCCCCGCCGTGACGGCATCGTTGAAAAAACTACTCACGAGGTACTGCCCGTTGGGCAACGTCTTCACTCGGGAGGTATTGCGGGCCACACCCACGTTCTGGGCAAAGGTGGCGTCGAGCGCCCCGTTGGCGTCAAGCCGCGCCAGACTGCCGACGGCCACGTTGTTAATCCGCGCGAAAAAGCCGGCCACTACGCGCTTGCCATCGGCCTGCTGCGCGCCCATCGAATAAATCACCCCCGATGAGTACAGACTAGCGGGCGGTGCGAAGGTGGGGTCGAGGGCCTGCGCGGCGGCCGGCTGTGGTATCATGGGCACCGCCAGCAGGCAAAGTCCAAACAAAAGTAAATTTTTTAACATCGTCAAATAGTAGAGGTAATAATATGAGTAACACAAAGATATAGGCGGATATATCGAGCTAGTGAGTATTCATCGAATTATGATTTTGCTAGCTGCCGCAGCTAGCTAGCCGTTCCATGCGGTATAGAAAGCAGCTGGTAAGCTGGGCCGACTCGGCGCAGCTCTACCGTGGGCAGCTGCGGGGCGTGTATGCGGGTGTAGGACTGCGGTTTGCTATGTGGCTGAGTCGAGAGCCAGCAGGCTGACAGTACCGCCTTTTTGCGTGTGAGGTGCGCTCGCCCACAGGCACCGACGTGGTGCACTGGCTGCCGCTGCACTGGCTACTCGATGACCCAGACTTTCGGCCCAATGTGCTGAGTCTTCAGCAGAAGTTGCAGCGCGGGTGCGTGTAAGAAGTGTTATCAGCTAGGCCTAAAAAAGCCCCGCCGATACGTCGACGGGGCTTTCTAAGTAACTCAGCAAGCAGGATAACTTACTGGGCTGGTCCGTATGCTAAACGGGCGCACTAAAATTACTCTACCAGCAGCTTACGATACTCCGCAATCCCATTGTGCAGCAGGCGCACCAGGTAGAGCCCCGCCGGTAGTGCGGGCACAGCCAGCGTGTGCGGGCCGGCGGCTTGGCGCTCGTCGCTCGTCACCATAGCCACGTGCCGCCCCAGGGCATCCGTTACGTCGGCGCTGATGCTGGCCGCCGTGGGTAGGTAGTAGGAGAGCGTCGCGGCGCCCGCCGTGGGGTTCGGAAACAGCGTCAGGGCCAGCTCACTCGCCGCCGGGGTGGTGCCGAGCACCACCTGCCGGGTGTGCCAGATGGGCGAAGTCACGATACGGTCGCCATCTGCCTGCACAAGAACGGCGTAATAGTAGTACGTGGTTTGGTTGGCTTGCGCATCCACGAAGCTCAGTGACGTGGCCCCGGCGGGAGCCGTGGCCACCACCGTTGCCGCAACGCCACTGCCGGGCACCCCGCGCAGCAGGGTCAATGAACTCAGGGCTTCGGCATCGGCGTCACTCACGCTCACCTGCACTGTGGACGAACTGCCGTCGGTGAAGATGGACCCCATGACCTGACCGTTGAGGGTGAAGCTCACGTCCGCGTTCCAGTCGTCGGATGCGAAGAAGTGCCGCTGGCGCAGCGCTTCGAGCAGGTCCGTGCGCGTCAGGGCCGGGGCCAGCACGACCAGGCGGCCGTTGGTGGTGCGGTTGAAGGTCGTGTTGTGGTTGTCGTGGTCGAGGGTGATACCGGTGTGGTAGCCCTTGGCCAGCAAGGCCGTAAACGTAGCCTCGTAGCTGCCCGTGCTCGGGTTGGAGTAGGTCGTATTAGTTGAGGTGGCTGGCCCAGAGCGTAGCACTGTGCCCACGATGGCCGAGTCAGCGCGGATGCTGAAGGCCGCCGAGCCGGCCAGGTTGCCGTAGTCCCCACTCTGGGGGTGGGCCAGCGTGGCGAAGGCACCGGGGCGCTTATTGATTTCCTTGAACAAGCTCTGGTAGTCGTTCTTGGCCACGAACACGTCGTAGTTGCCCGGCTCCCAGCCCAGCAGCTGGTTGACGCCATAGACTACTACGTGCCCGCCGCCGCTAATCACGCCCCATTCCATGCCGTAGAGGGCCACAAAGCTGGGCGTAGTGGCCTGCACGGCCTGGGCCTGGCCCAGGGCATAGTTGGGTAAGGACATGCCGGCCTGGCTGTGGTTGTGCTCCGAAATACCCAGGAAATCACTGTGTAAGGAGGCCGCCGCAAACTGGAAGTCCTGCAGGGGCGTGGCGGCGGTGCCGTCCTGGTTGCCGTCCGAGTAGCTGCTGTGGGCGTGGATATTACCCCGGAAGTAGAGCAGGGACCCCACCGGCGGCAAGGGCAGGAGCAGGGTGGCGACCGCGGGGGTGGCCGTCAGATAGGCCGCTGCGCAGCCCGCGCCGTTGAACTCGTACACGTTGGCCGTGTAGGTGGCGCCCGGCGTCAGGCCCGTGACTGTGACGCTGGTGCCGGGGCCGCTGTAGACAGCGTAGGCCGCCCCGACCTTGCTGCCGCCGCCATAGATGGCGTTGGCGACGTAGCCCGTGCCATTGGTGGGCGGATTGAGCGGCGCCGCCGAGAGACTCACCACCACCAGGCGGCTGGCCCCATTACCGTTCACCCAGGAAAAGGTCAGGCTGGTGCGGCCCGCTACCGCGGCCGTGGCCTGCGTAGCGGCTACGGTCGGCGCGGTCGCCAGCACGCAAGCGGGCGTAGTGAACGTGCCGCTGGCCGGCGAGGCTTGCAGGTAGTTGGTTGTGCAGCCCGTGCCTAGCAGTTCGTATACATGGTAAACGTAGGCCGTGTTGGGTAGCAGGTTGGTGACGTTGACTGTGGTACCGGTGCCAGCGTACACCACGTAGCCCGCACCTACGCTCTGGCCGCTGCCGTAGGTCGCATTGCCGCCGTAGGTGAGGCCGTCAGTGGGGGCGGTCGCCGAGGCACTGGCGGGCCGCACCACCACGAGTTGGCCCGTGCCGTTGCCAGCGGCCCAGCTGAGCGTGGCCCCGCTGCTGCTCAGGTTCGTTGCGGCCGGAGCGCTGGGACCCGTCGTCGGCTCGGCCCCCAGAGCGCAGGGCGCCGTGACGTAGATGTTGTCGAACACAGCGTACTCGCTGGCTGTGGTCGCGTGATTCCAGAAGGCGCCCAAAAAGGGCAGGGGCGTTTTGACAAAAGCCGAGTCCTTGCGGATGCCGATGCGCGTGTAGGTGGTGGTCAGCGGGGCGGTGAACGCCGTGCTGCTGGTCCCCACTTCCAGCGTCCAATTGTCTTCATCTGGGGCATAGAGCACGCGCACGGTCGAGGCCGGGCCAGGGGCGGCCGCCGGTACGGGCAGGCTCACACTGGCCAGGGTTTTGAGGTTGGCCGGGCCAGTCAGGCCGCCGGTGAAGCGCACCAGCTTCAGGCTGTCGGGCGTACCGCTGTTACCATACACCACCGCGTAGCCGTTGGTCGTGGCGGCCGTGAAGTCGGCGGCGCTGGCGGCCAGCACGAAGGCCAGGCCGTAATTATTGCTGGCAAAGCCCGAGGGATTGGGCCGGCTCTGCTGCATGTTGAAGAGCCACGTCAGCTGGTTGGCGTTCTGGCGCAGGATGGGGCTGTAGCGGGTCGAGACGTCGCGCGAAACGAAGTCCTTGCCGAGCACCCCGCTGCTGAGCTTGAGCTGGTTGCTGATGATAGCCGCGCCGGTGCTGGCCGTGCTTTCGGTTTCGGACCAGCCCGCGCCCACGGTCGTGTTGTCGGCCCGGTTGAAGTCATCGAGTAGAGTGGGCGGTGGCGCAGTGGTCTGGGCGTGGGCCACCGTAGCCAGCAGGCAGGTGCTGCCGAGCAGCCAGCGGCGTAGTGTAACGGGTAATGTCATGGGCTATAGCGAGAGCGAAAAGGGGACTCTAAGGTACGCGTTAGGGCGCCTGTCAACAGGTTACGATTCAATTACGTCTTGGCTGAGTGTAGCTTCGCCTTATGAAACAACTCTTACGCGCTGGCCTGCTGCTCACTGGGCTTTCCGGTTGCGGAGATGAGCAGGCTGGCAATACTGATAGCGAAGTGAGTATGCAGGTGTCGGCTCAGGAAAACACTTGGCTAGAAGTAGATACGCACTGGACAGGCGCTTTTGCTGGTTCAGCTCATGACGAATACACGCTATACTTTGTCCATAGAGGCGGCTGGTTGCAAAACGATAAGCGTTGGACGCTTAACTATTGGTCAGCCGCCCCTGGGCCCGTGTTACGACGCGTAGATGCCGACACTATCGCCGTGGATGTGCTGTACAGTAATGGGCGAATGCAAACCACTAAATATGCCCTGAAAGGGCATCACCCAAAAGAAGAGCCCCGTCCGTAAAGGCGGGGCTTTTCTTATTTCTGCTTCCGAGGCCGGTACTCCTAGCTGACCTCTTCGCTGTCGGGGCCATGAAACTCATCCGCAAACTCGCCCTGGCTGCCCTCGTCGTAGTCGGGGTCAGCGAAGGTTTCATAGTCGGTGTCGGTGGCCTCGTCGTAGGTGGGAGCCTCGTCGTAGGTGAGGCCAGCGGCTTCGTCGAAGTCGGGCGCGTCGGGGGCGGTGCGAAGGGTTTTCATAAGCAGTAAGTTTTGATGTTACTGCTAATTTAAGTGGGACTAATTTAGTTGGCAAGTGGAGGCGTAAAAAAGCCCCGCCATTGCGGATGGGGCTTAATGCGCTAGGTGTATCACGCACTTTTAATCTGTGCGGTGCAGATGCAGCATTCTAACCAAATGCTATCACAATATCAACAACACTTGTACTTATTTTGAAGTAGTCCAAGTGCGAAGTGTTTTACCTAAAATAGGATTGTGTTGCACTATAAAATTAAATAATCTTTCAGCAAAGCTTTGTGCTTCAATACTCATGTCTTGCCAGCTTATCGTTTTGGCTACATGCTGTGATAGCCGAACCTTGTAGATGGTTTCCAAGGTGCCACTAGGAGCTAAAAAGGTTTTAGGAAATTCTATTTCTAAGTATTTGTTAGTCAGAAACGTGCCTAGATATTCTTCTCTATAATCAGTATCAATGAATGGATTGTTCGCGACACTTTCTGTCCAAGCCTTGATTTTGCTTTTTCCCCATTTGCCAAATATTGGCGGAACTGAAGAAATGATTACTTGTGGAGATAGTAGATTTTCAACTTCTCTTACTGGTAATACATAATACACAAAATTATCATTCTGTTGAGATATTAGTTTGTCATGCTTATCACCTTTGCCTTTGTCTTGGTCAGAAATTAAAAATATTCTATTAGATAAAAACCAAGCATTTATTTGTTTTGCATCATTCTCGGAAATTTCTTCTGAATTTTTATCGAAAAGGTAATGAGCTAGATTAGACCCTGCGTATTCAAAGAAGCAGTATTCTAAATCTTCATGTATTATCAGACCTGGATATTTGAAGTTAGTATACTCATTTAGGTATTTCCGCGTATAAATTCTGTCAGTAGGTCCTTCAACCCAGATAGCACAATTTGCCATGAAGACGGAAGAATTATTTGCTTCTAGTAAATTTAAAATGTTTAATTCACCAGCCCCAGTTGGGCTTAATAAAAATTTTGATTTATTTTCTGAGATTTTTTGAAAAGATAGAATGCTAATCTTGTCATTGTCATGAATTGCTAAGTCCAGTAGGTGATTAGAATGTGTAGTGAAAAAAATGACTAATTTCTTTGCTGCAATAATAGGGTCTTTCAGTAGCGTCTCTATAAAAAGTCTTTGCATTCCTGGATGCAGATGTACTTCTGGTTCCTCTATAAATACCCATGATTCTGGAGCTGCCAGAAAAACAGGATAAAGTAGCATGATAAGCGCTTGTATACCATCACCCAAAAAATGTATTTCGTGTTCTAAGCTATCAATACTAATATGAATATGCTCATCATCTCCTTGTTCTGCGTATCGGGCAACTATTTCAAAGTCTTTCCCTTGAAAAAAATTATTCGAAATAAATTCTTCAAAATCATCAAATAATTTTCTATTTTCTTTTGAATCATTTCTATTCCGTAGAATTTTACCATAAAAGTCTAGACCCGTTTCGATATTTATATTTTTAGAATCTATTCCATAAGACTTACTTATCGTTTGCTTGTAAATCTTTGTTAATTCTAGCCGTTCATTAGCTAGGGCTTTGCTATCTGGTAACAAAGCCCTAGCTGTTCTAAGTATTGGAATGTATATCTTTTTAATGGATTCAATTTGTTCAATTTTGTCCCGCAACTTATCGGTAATTTCAGCTATTTCTCCCAAAAACTCTCGATTCTTAATGCCGATTTGTTGGTTGTTATAGCTGATAGTTGAGATGGTGTTAAGAGGCCAAGAATTTGAATTGAACTGCAAACTCGCGACAGATGCAGCGAGCCTAAGGATTGAAAAGTATTTGCTTATTACCGGTTCGTTGGATTTATAATTATTGTTATTAACATTTAGCCACTTCTTTAAAGCAGTTGCAATAGTATTTATATAGTCTTTGTTTATAGTAATTGAGTTTGCTACACGTTCATCAAACAAGATTCTGTGGTCTTCATTTAAAAATTCTAGGTATCGGTTTTCACTGTTTAGGTTAGATAAGCTAAAAATCATATTATTGTGCGTTTGCATGTTGTCTGCACATTTGTCTAGTGTATCAATAAGAAGTAAGTAATTGTTGTAAGCATCAATATCATTGAAAAGAATATACTCACTAGCGCTCATTATTGCTCGCATAAATCTGCTTTTACCTGAATTATTGGCTCCAACAAGGATGTTTATGTCGGCGAGTGGCCCTAGCTTATCTATCGGTGAGGCAGAATCTACTTGATTTACATAGCTTTGCAAGCCTGAAATATTTGTCGCTCTGTCTCCTAGATATACGACTTTGTTTTTTACGGATGGCATATTGTATTTCGTTTGATGGTAGTTTAATATAAGCTCAATGAAAGGTTATCTCACATGATAAGCAATAGCCTGCATAAGCTGAATTATCTCGACAACGAAGATATCCGGGTGGATGGGTTGACCATTATTATCTGGTGAGTAAGTCAAGTCTTTCCACGATACAGCAGCAGCATTGGGATTGTCAAAATGAATTTTTCCGCCGTGAGAATAGGCATTTCTGATAACCCTGGCAAAGTTTAAATCAGAGGGCCAGTTGGTTGTTGTATGTGAAAACTTGGCTTGTATCTGTGGTAAGCAGTTTTCATAAAAATTAGCATAGGCTGACCCAACAATAAGCTGACTTAGGTGCGCCGGGTAGGAAACGTAGTGTCCTCCTGCTACCGAGTTAGGTCTTTGGATATTTTGGTGCACCTGAAACATAAGCTCATCTACTGCGGTGTTGGACGTAATAGTATGTAGTGGCTCATAGCTTCGATATACATATGCTTCCGCCACATGCGCGCCTCTAAAGGGCATCTCTAGCACATCAGCTAGCGTACCTTCATCACCCACGCTTATGATTGGGGATGACTTGGTTTTCACTAGTTGAGCCACTAGCGTGAATGAAGACAAAGAGGCCATCATTGCAACTAGGTTATCGAAGAAAATGTGCTCCGACCTGGTAAAGGTCTCAGTTCTTATAAATGGCGGTTTGGGCAGCATAGCTTCTGGAATAGGTTGCTGCCAAGGTATGAAAAAGCCCCGGCTTCTGGTGGGGAGGGCCGGGGCTTTTCACTTGTTAATTCGCTGTAGCCGAATCTAACGGCCAATTCTCCTCATCTTCCGCTGGACGGTCATTTGCAAATTCTTCAACAAGAGGCCATTCTGCGCTCGGTACACCTGCTACAGGCTTAGGCACATAGGTTTGATTCCCTATCTTAAGAATACCAAGGGTTTTGCCCTGGCTGTGTTTTTTAACCGCGTTGGCAAGGAATTTAGCCCACAACTGCCTGTCGCTCCCAAGCGGGGCTATATCGTGCTCATCAACGCTTACGCAGAGCATCGTTACGCCGCTATGCAAGGGAAAGTGTTTGTAGCCATAAGTGATTGACTCAGAGTTGTAAGACATGGTTGCTATTTAGGTGAGCTGCCAAGTTAGTTAAAAGCCCCGGTCCTTTAGGAGGCGAGCCAATTATTTTATCTGGCCCTTTAGCCTAATCTCCTCTTCTAAGATTCTACGGGTACGGCGGTACGCAGCATCGCCAGCAGCATTAGTGTCGGTGCTCAGCTTAAAAAAGTCAACAATGTGATCCCTATTCTTTACTGGCAAGCTTATATCCTTCTCAGGATATGTGCTAGTTAATACATCATAGCAAAATTGCTCATCAATAGATGGGCCATCATAATGATTATTTAATAGTATTAGGACATGGTTGCAATTGAATAGTTCGACATAGCAGTAGAGCACACCCATATCTGGATTGCCTACAAGCTTAACAATGTGAGATACCTCTTTTTCGCCAAGCTGATGAACTGGCTTTATGGATGGATAATAAAATTTTGATAATACCTCATTGCCAGGTTTGCCATGTTTCACCTGATATATAATGCCATTGATGTACCTTCTATCGTGCCCTTTGCTTAAGTAAAAATTAATAGCTATCTTTTTAATCCCTCTGAAAAATTCTGGACCACCTGCGATGCTATGCTCTGTATCATAATTTGAGAAATAGACAAGCTCATCAATGGGCTTTGCCTCAATCTGCATATTTGAAATGTATTTGTCTACATCAATTTCAGGGAATTTGACCTTTAGTTGCCCAAGACGCTTGCGGATTTTAGCCTCTTCTTCGCCAGCAGGGCACGAAATTTTCTGTATAGAGCCATCTGGTAGTACTATCTCGATTTGTGAATAGGGTACCATACCTGCCGCCATTTCTATTTCCTCACCGCTTTTGGTTTTGGCGGTAAGTTTATTTTTCCTGTTTGTATCAGGTCTAGCCTCTTGCAAAAGAGAATACAAGTAGGCGTAAGTGCGAATAAATGCAGCGTCAATACGACTAGCTAAGCCGTTATTGCACCTGCCACAAAGTATAGTCTCACTTACCGCATTATTGCCAAGGGCGCCAGGAATAATATGCTCTCTAGTGCGGTTCGTTCCGATTAACTCCTCGTTACACAAATAGCAGGTCATAGTCGGTAGCGCTTAAAGTGTTGTGATTACTGTTTATCCAATCTTAGCCGTACTCGGAGCGGCTAAGGGCCAAGGTAGCAGCCAGTACCACATCATGCCAAATATCTGCACGGCCAGCAGCAGCGCATTAGGCGGCACGCATTAGTTGCGTGCAGTTCCAGTTGAATTCAAAAGCTAAAGCACAGCGGCCGTAGCGTCTGCTCGGACACCGCAATAAGACCGAAGTCCCGAAAAATGTCTTCGTTAGCTGCGAAGGTCTGCCTCCGGCCATCAGCGTTGAGCATACTAAATCAGCTCATACTAAAGTAGCCTTTGATAACGATTCTTACGAATACTGCGAGCCTCGTTATAAGCAAGTATACTGCTGCGCAGGTAGCGTAGGCCGCCAACTGATTTCCACACCAACAAGGTATCAGGCTTCTTACGCTCACGCGATAGAGTGGACTGGGAAAGGCCGGTAAGCTGCTGCGCCTCTGTCTCCCGCACCCACTCTGGCAAGGCCGCTCTGTACTGGGCTAGCTCTGACTGTAGCTCCTGCACCTGTTTGCGCAGCTCTTCAAACTCTTCGAAGGATGGAACTTGATACACCTTAGCTTTTTGGATGGCTGGGTCGCCCAGCGCTTACATCTGGGCGGGCGGGCGCTGGCGCTCGTTCCTGACTGCCCTGGCCGGTGAGCACGTACATCACATCGCTCTGGTAAGCAGCGTGCAATAAGTAGAGTAGCTTCAGGTTGCAATGGTAGCGGCCAGTTTCTAACTCTGATATAATGCCCCGATGAGTCTGGAGCACCTTGGCCAGTTCGGTGAAGGTGGCGAAGGCCTTGGCCGCGTGCAGCCGGTACACCTCTTCGAGGAAGCGCTGGTCAACGGCTGCTTGGTCGAATGGTGAGGGCATCTACGCGAGGGAGTAACGGCTCTTAGCGAGTGGCTTGCTGATATAGCAATGGTAGTTCACAAAGCTACGGGCGAAAAGAAAGCCCTGGCTATGCTAGCCAGGGCTGGGTTTAGTTCGTTTTGCCGCGGCCAAGGCGTTTATAGCGTCGATTCACTACATCATTCCAGCCATTTTCTTTATGAACACGACGTACCAAGTCTTCGTTTTCATTGTATCGCTGGTACTCCTGCTCGTAGATAGCGCGCTCTACCTTCTTTAGTGCCTGTAGGATACGCTCATCAGATTGGCGGTCAGCAGCGCGGTTGGCTGCCTCGTGAGCTACCGCGCTAGTGCGCAGGCGGATGGTCTGCTGCTCTAGGTCGTTGCCGTACTGCCGCTGCATGAGTCGCTGCTCAAAAGCCACGTTGTCCATGCCCACAGAGAGCCTGGATGCCGTAAAATTGGGGGTGCCGAGCCGCTGGGCTACCTGCCGCTCGACGAGGCGACCTTCCAGAATGGTATTCTGAGCCAGAATCTGGCGGGTCTCGGGAGCTGTAACAACCTTGTCGCCAGCTGCCAGGTAGCCGATACCTTGCTTAGCTACCACTCGGAAGGTGCCGGGCTGTCCCACAAGCTCGGGCCCCTGCTCGGCAAGGTTCGCCCATTCGGCGGGGCCATCAGCTCGGCCTTTGAAGTATGCTGGCAGGGGCTTGCTCAGCACTACGGCCGCTTGCAGGCCGCCGAGCACGAGCGCTGCGCCGGCGGGAATGAGGCCGAAGGGTAGCCCATACTGGGCAATGGCCTTGGCTACGGCTACGGCCGTGTCGATGGCGATGGAAAAGAGGGCGGCCTCGCGGTCGTTTTTGGCCTTCTCGTAGTTGAGGCGCTTGAGCTCCTTCTGGTGCTTTTCCTCAATCTGCGTCCTGAGGGCTGCGTTGTCACCAGCTACCTTGATTCGCTGCTCGTAGGCCTCGTTTTCGCGCTGAATCTCGGCGTCAAGTAGGTTGCCCTTAATGGTGAAGAAGGCGTTTTCCGCCAACTGAGCATACTGACCAATCTTATCAATTTTAGCGATGCGCTCGGCTGTGAGCCGGTCGGCCTCAGCCAGAGCCGCATCATTAGCTTCCTTCTGAGAGGTCAGCGTATCGCGGTGGTACTTCTTATCCAGTTCGAGCGCCTCATTGGCTGCCTTGAGGCGGCTCTGGCTGGCTCGCTTGGCAAACTCGTTTTGCGAGATTTCACGACGGGCCAGCTGCCCCACCAGTTCCGTGTCGCGGGCCGACTCGGCATTGCGAATACCCTCTAAGTTGCGCTGGTACACGACCAGGTCATCTTCAGGGTAGTCTTTGCGCAGCTGGGCAGCACGCTGAGCGGCCCGCTCCCGAATGGCATACACCTCGTCTTCGTAGGTCTGGCGGTTGATTTTGCCCGCGTCAAATCGGGCCTTGGTATCGGCAATCTCCTGCTCGGCTAGGCGGTAGCTGGCACTAACGGCGCGCTTATAAGCTACCTCGCCCGACTCGACACTGTAGGCTACTTTGAACTCCAGTGGCTTGATTTCAAGTCGCTCCGAGAAGTCGGCCTGCACCTTTTTTCTAGCGTTCAAATACGCTTTGCGGGTAGTATTGGCCTCAATGGCCGCCGCATTGTTGATATCGGTGACCTCGGCCGCCGTAATGCCTTTAGCCCGCTTGGCTTTGGTGGCCGTGTCGTTGATGGCAATCAGCTTCTCGTCGCGCTCCTTGCGGGCGATGCCGATACGGATGATAGCCGCTTTATATTCCAGTTCGTTGATTTGGTCCTGGGTCGTGGCTACTGACGCTTTAAAAATGCCCTGGGTAATCTGCCCATCGGTGTAGAGTCTGCTCTGCTCTTCCTGCGTTTTCTTGATGCCAGTAATGGCGCGCTCGGTATCGGCCAACTGAAACTGCAAGTCCTGGCGTCCGTCAGCAGCGCGGGCCTTGGCGGTCCGGTCGAGAATGCGGTCGGTTTCGGCAGCCGCAGTCCCTAGGGCTTTCTGGGCCTCGGCGCCGGCGGTCGTGGTGCTGGTCAACAGGCCGGTTTCGTAGGCAGCCCGGGCATTGAGCTTAGCCAGGCCTTCGAGCTTCGTATTGTAGTCAGCTGTGGTCTGGGCAAGTTTCCTGCGCGACCCCTCCAAGTTGATGGTGGCCCCGCTGAGCTTCGCAACGTCTGCGTTCAGTTCCCCGAAGCCCGAGTTGTTGGCATAGTCATCTACCTGGGCGCGGGCCTGCTCCCGGGTGAGGTTGAGCGCCTTTTCCCGACCGGCAATTTCTAACTCCTGGGCTTTGATGCTGAGCTGCTGCTGACGCTGCTGTTCCTTGAGGGCATCGGCTTCGAGGACTAGCGTAGAAACGGCCTGGTTGCTGAGCAGGAGCTTCTGCTTAATCAATCGCTGCGTGGCGCCCTCGTTGAGCACCAGCAGGCCCGTTTCCTTGTCGATGGCCGCTGCGCTCTCCCCGAGGCTGTCACGGAGCTGCAAGGTGATAATGTTCAGCTCGCCCTTGCCATCCTTGGCCGGCTTCACGCCCTTGGCCGTGAGCTGCTGGTAACGGTCGAGCAGGGCTTGTGCTGTGGTCGCGGTCTGCTGGTTGGCCAGGCCGTTGGCGGCCGTCGCGGCGGTGTTCTCCTGCACCGACTTGGTGGCCCCCGAGAGCTTGCCCAGCAAGGCCGAAAACTCATTCAGCGTGCGGCCCAGGCCCCGGCTTAGCGGGTCGAGAGCATTGATGACTACATTCTTTAGCGTGGCTATGAAGCGGTTGCCGGCCGTGGCCACGTTATCGAGCTGCCGGGCGGCCTGCTCGTTAGCTACGCTGGTACCGGTAACGGCTACGGTGAGAGCTTCCACCTTCTCGCGGCCCTCGACCAGCACGCGGGCCGTGTTGGCGTTTTCCAGCCCGAACAGCTTGGTATACTGCGCCGTGCTTAAGTTCTTTTTGCCCAGGTTGTCGAGCGCCGTGCTCAGGCCCACCATCTCGGGGTTGGTTTCCTTCGCGCCACTGGCCAGCTTCGCCAGCACGTTGCGCAGCTGGGTGCCCGCCTGCTCGCCCTTGATGCTACGCTCGGCCAGTAGCTGAATCAGGGCCACTGACTTCTCGACCGAGATGTTGGCCGTGGCCGCGTTCACGCCGAAGTACTTCAGGGCGGCCGCCGACTGCGGAATGGTGGCCGCACCCTCTTTGGCGCCGGCCGCCAGCGCGTTCACGTAGCGGGTTGCTTCTTCGGCCGGGGCCTGGAACTGATTCATCACGCCGGTGAGCGCCTCGGCCGCCGCTGGCAGTTCGTCGCCGGAGGCCGCGGCCAGCAACAGCACCTGCTCGGTAAACGAGGCCAACGCCTCCTTGCTATCGAGTAGCTCGGGCTTAGCCGAACCAATCAGCTCGAAGGCCTTCAGAGTTTCGGTAGCTGACTTGCCTACCTTGGGGCCCAGCTCCTCGGCCTTATCGGCCAGGAATTGTAGGTCCTCGCCGGTGGCCCCGGTTAGGGCCGAGAGACTGCTGAGCGCCGACTGAAACTCCGAATCGGTGGTAAAGGCCACGCCCACGCCGGTGAAAATAGCCTGCACGCCAATCAGGCCCACGCCGAGCTGCGTGAGCTGTCCCACGAGTCCGTCCTTGGTAAAGCCCAGCTGGTCGCGCACCCCTTTGAAGCCCGCCCCGGCTTGCTCGGTGGCGGCGGGCATGCTTTCGAGCTCCTTCTTCGTCGACTGAATCTGGAACCCCAGCTTGCGGTACTCCTCCGAGTCTACGCCCGCACTCTTGGCCACGTCCTGCTGCGCCTTTTCCAGCCGCACCAGGTTGTTGACGGTGGGTTGGATGGCGGCGGTGTAGCTCTCAATCTTGGCGTTGGTCTGCTCGTAGGAGAGGCCCGCGCTGGCGGCCGCTTTCTGAGCCGCCGTGAGAAAGCCAATACGCTTCTGCTCCAGGGCTTGATACTGCTGCGAATCCTCACTAAGACCCTTCTGCTGCGTCTGAAGCTTGGCCAGCTCCTGCACCAGCCCGCCGAATCCATCCTTATAATTACCAACGTTGCGATTGAAAATCAGAATCGACTCGTCGAAGGTTTTCAGCGTTTGTGTGTTGGCCGCGATTTGCTTTTGCAGGGCCAGCGCCTCCGCGCTGCCGTTTTCGAGGCCCCCGCCCAGCGCTCGCAGCGAGGCAATCAGCTTGGCGTTTTCCAGCACCAGGGCATCGTAGGAACCGCGGGCGGCGGTCAGTTCAGAGTTGGCCCCCCGAACCGCCCGGCTCAGGTCGAGGGTTTCGGCCTTGTACTTGAGGATGGCAGTGGCCGCTTTCTCGACGCGGGCAGTATCCTGGGCAGCGTAGGCCTCGCGCAGCTCATTCTGCTGCGCCCGTAGCGCCGACGTGGCTTCGGTGGTCGCATCTTTTACGCGAGCCTGCGCCTTGGCCTGGGCTGCCAGGACAACCTCTAGACGCTGGCGCTCCTGGACGAGCTTCAGGGCCTCGGCTGTGAGGGCCGCTATACCAGCCCGTTCCTTTTCGTTGAGCAGGTTGATATCAGCGGCTTGGCTGCGCAACTGGCCCGACTGCACGCTTAGGGCAGCCATTACGGTTTTTACCCGTTCCCCATCTGAATCTAGGTTCTTTGAGAAGGCTTTATAGTTGCGGCTCAAGGCCGCGACTGCTTTGGTAAAGTCGTCCAGCTCGGTCGTCCCCGGTCCTAAGGGACTAAATAAATCATTAAAGGAAATAGGGTTGTCGGCCATCGCAAAAAGGGGTAATTAATGTTCGTAAATTACGTGCATTAAGAATAAAAAAAGCAGACTGCCCCTTTCGAAGTAGTCTGCTTAATAGATTAATTGGGCAATCGAGTACTGACCGCCCGCACGTGCTCCAGAAACAGGCCCAGCGGCAACAGGTAGGGACTGGGTTCTTGTTGCCAGGGCGTGGGTAAGAGCGTGAGCCGGCCAGCGAGTTGCTCCTGTAGCAGCAACAGGCACAGCGAGTCGAAGGAGCGCTGCCGAACGTGGGGGTTGATACTGGATAGTCCATTTGGCAAAAGCGTACTTGGCTCCAGTAAGTCAAGCAGCGCCTGCGTTACCTGCGAGCGCGTGATAAGCACCGGCACCTCAACGCCCAGCATGGCATCGCACAACGCAAGTGTCCGACGCTGCTGCGCCCTGGCTACCTCTATTTCCTGCGCTTCAGCCTCGGGGTGCGTGACCAAGTAGGGCGCTATGAGGGCCTGCAACTCGGCCTCTACCCGAGCATGCTGTTCCTGCACCTGCGCCTCGGTCAGGCCGCAGGCCAGTAAGTAGCTCAGGCGGTCGCGCAAGCCCTGGTCGGATAGGTCGCCCGCGGGCTGCTGCTCGACCTGCTCAACCAGAATGGTGAGCGCCCGGGCCTGGGGCGAAGCACAGAATACGGCCATCCGGGCCTGCTGAGTCAGTTGCCCTAGTGTGTCCGTAGTGGCGGGCTGGGGCAGGTACCGCTGAAAACGTTCCTCAACAGCCTCTCCTAGAGTTGTTTCGGGGGCCAGGGCGACGTGGTAGCGGCGCACGTGGTCAGCGGGTTGGTCGAGGAGGGTATCCGCCACGTGGAAGGTGCGGCCACCAGCGAGTTGAAGGGTAGGCATAAAAAGGCGAACTGTAAAAAAGTGATTTCCGAAACCGGGTTTATAGTATTGGTAGGCAATGCATTGCAAAAGAAATGCGGGGAATTCTTCCTTTGCTTTTGTGTTAATTGACCCGGCGCATAAACCAGGGCTTGACCTCGTGGCGCAGCTCGAACCACTCCCGCATCATGAATGCGTCACCAAAGTCAGGGCTACGGCCCGCCAGCATCGCCTTTTGCTCCTCTTTGGAGTTGATGACCTTGCGCTTCTCGGCGTCGCTGGGGGCACGCTTGACCACCTTCAGGTCGGCTTTAAGTAGGGCGAGCACGGTGGTTTGGGTCTTGCCCAGCATTAGCTTCATGCCCCGCGAACCATCGACTTCGACCGTATAGTCATCGACCTGTACGGCCACGCTGGCGCTGTTCACGCGGTCGGCCATGCGGTAATAGCACTGGGTTTTGAGGTTGGCGTAGCGCTCCTTTTCGCCCGTATCGGGGTCGGCCATGGGCAAAGCGCCGCCGCTGAAGCCTTTGTAGCCGCGGCCGTGGCTGAACACCTTGCCGCCTACGCCGTCCTGGTCCACCAGCACGTCGGACTCGGCCACGCTCCACTTCTTGCGCTGGGCCTCGATGGCCTCGTAAATAGCCCGCGGGTCGGTTTTGCGCTCGACGATGATTTGCACCACCTTCCAGCCTTCCCAGACCAAAATGACGGTGAAGTCCTTGCCGAAGCCGGCGGCGTCGCACGTGATGTAGCGCCGGGGCTTCGGCGGCTGGGCGAGTTGGTTGGTAAAGAGGTCGGCTAGGCGGTTAGGCTGGTAGAGTGCCAAGCCGTCAATCTTGATTTTCCAGTTGCCATCAAGCAGCTGCGCCTTCTCGGCCGCGTCCTGGGCCATGAGGTCGGCTAAGTACTCAGGGTTGATGTCGAGCAACTTCTTATTCTCGAACACGGTGCCCGGAATGAAGGTCAGCGACTTCGGCTGCACGTCGGCCAGCGCCCCCTGAAACAGCTGTGGCACCAGGGCGCGCACCTCTTCGGGGCTGTCGCCCCACACCATCTGGTCCTCGTGGCGGGTGAAGTAGCGCAGCTTACCGGCGCGCTCGGGAATGGGCAAGCCGTAGCGGGGGTTGGGCGAGCCGTCGGGCATGGTCTCGTCCTGGTCTATCCACCAGTTCACTAGGTCGGCCACCCACGAGTCGGGGTCCGGGTTGCAGCTGCACCGCACGTAGGGACGCACCCCGCAGGTGGAGCGGTTGCGGCTCATCAGGTACCAAAACATCTTGCTGGTGAAGTGCGTGAGCTCATCGAAGATGATGAGTGGCACCTCGGCACCCTGCCAGCCCAGGCGGTCGTTTTCGTGCTGCATGTGCCGGAACTGCACCCGCATGCCGCTGCGAAACTGCCAGTCCATCTGCTGCTCCCGACTCGTGGCGCCCAATGATGGGTAGAGCTTGTGGCTGGCATCCCAGAGGCCGCCCTCGTTGGTGATGTGGGCGTAGGTGCGCCGGAAGAAGACGGCCCCGAAACCGCTGTTGTCGAGGTGGCGGGCCGCTTCCATCAGCAGCGCGAACGTTTTGCCCCCGCCGGCCGAGCCGCCGATGATGGCGATATCGGCCCGGGTGGAGAGGGCCCGCTCCTGAAAGCCCGCCTGCGGAATGATGGTTTCGGGCTCCGCCAGCGGGCGCCCCTTAATCGCGGCCATTGTCGGGGAGGTAGAATTGAACACCGGGCAACGGCTGCCCCTTGGTGGTGTGGTCGAACTTCTCGGGCGCGTAGGCGCCGTGCAGCTTGAGAATCTTATCGGTCGCGTCTTTGGCGTCGTGCAGCTCCACGCCGGTACCGAAGCGCGTAGGCGTGACTTTCTTAATCAGCCCGCCCGCCTGCGCTCGCAGCGCCTTAACGAGGTCGAGCTGCGCCACCTCGCGGGCAATGGGTGGGCCCTGCACCCACGTCATGGCGTCGGGCTGGCGCTCCAGCATCTTCTCGTAGCGCCAGAGCTGCACCTGCCGCCGCTGGTGGGCCCGGGCCACCTGCGCCCGAAACTTCTTCATTACCTTCTTGTCCTTCAGCAAGGCCTCGGCCCGGATGGCCAGTTCCTGCTCATCCTCCATATCGGCTTTCAGCTCGGCAATTACATCCGTAAGCGGCTTCTGCACGCGGGGCCGGTACTCCTCGACCTCAATGGTAAACACGTCCTCGATGCTGGAGCGGCCCCAGCTGCTCATGCGCACGGTGGCCTCGCCGGCCGACATGGCCAGCTCGGCGGTGCGCAGCGCCACGGCATCTTTCACCCGCTGGTCGGCCCAAAGCGAGTAGCCGATTTGCTTGGCGTTTTTCTCGCTGTAGCCGGCGCGGCGGGCGGCGGCCGCCTTGTTCCAGTCCACGCATAATTCGACTACAAAGCGCAGCTGCTGCGCGTTGAGTGGCTTCGGCGGGGCTTCTTTCTTAGGTACTGGGGTCTGTCCGGTGGACATCGCTGGAAGGATAAAAGCTAATAAATAAGGGTGGTCGAGGGGGCCGGTGCGCTGCGGCAGGGCTGGCCAACCCCTGCCGCAGCTCGAACCGGTATACCTGCCCCTACACTTTTGCCTTTTCGGTATACCTGCCGCTGGTGGCGGGCGCGGTCCTAATGTGGCCTGAGGTGCTGCAATGCTGCAGAAACACTCTTTTTTCTGACCAACTGCCGACCCCAAAAAAGTGGGGGTCTCGCTTTTTGAAAAGGTAAAAAAGTAAACTAAAGTATAGGGGTGGTGCACCAGGCTTACTGGTCCTATTGCGCCGGCGCGGGCGGTGAGTGAAAGTCGCCCCGACCATTGTCGGGCAGGTAGATGTTGGTGCCCGGTAGCCCGCCGCAACCGCTCACTTCATAGGTAGCAGGGTAGGCGCCGTGCAAATGGAGCAGCTTATCAACGGCGGCTACCGCGTCGTGCAGTTCAAGCTCCGTCTCGATGACCTCCACCGGGCCGGCGGGCGTCTGGGTAGTGTAGCTACGCTGTGATACTCGGCGCAGTAGGTGGTAGTTATCCTTAGCTTGGTCGGTCGCCAGGTCGATGTGCACCTGGCCATCCTCGCCCACGCGCAGGAAAGGCGCCATCGTGCCGCGGGCCAGCTGCGTGAGCTGCAACGTGGCTTCGGGCTCCGACAGGCCGTGCGTGAGCGCCAGCGCGTGCAGCTGCTCTTTGATGTGGGGCTGGTCGAGCAGCGTCTGGGTGACAATCAGGGCCTGCTCAGCGGGGTAGCCGGCGGCTTCGGCAGCTGTTACGGCGTTACCGTGCGCGGCGAAATGCTGGGTGAAAATCTGCTCGCGGGCAGTAAGGGAGGGGAACGTAGGCATGGATTTGAGAGAGGGGGCAAGGATTTAAATTATCGTAAATTACGGACATTATTTAGGTAATTGTGGCGCATCAGGTAGGTATCCACCGCCGATTGCCGCACCCGCGCACCTTTGGCAAAGCCGGTGTCGCCCCGCTCGATGCGCGGCACCACGGCCGGTCGTTCAGCCTTGCCGGCGGCCCGGTAGGGGCGGCCCAGCACCAGCAGGCGCATATAGCCCTCAGTGAGCTTGGCGTAGGCCGCCGCCTCGGGGATGGTCAGCTAGGGCTCGGGCGCGGGCAGCGCGGCGAAGTAGGCAGCAGCAGCCCTATCAGCGGCGGCGGTGAAAAGAGCGCATAGCTCCTCGTTAAGGGGAATGTGCATCAGGACTGGTTTCGGTGGATGCTGCCAACGGTGGAAGTGCCCCCGCCAGCGCATTCTTGCCCACCACCCGCGCCTGTTGCCGGAAGCCAGCTAACTGGTCCACGTCCAACTGCTTCTCGTCTGCCTCGTTCACCACCTCCTGATGGGCCTCTACTATTTCGCGCTCTAACTGGGCGATGCGGGTCAGTACCGCCTCGGCCAGCATACCGTTGATGTGGCCCACGTCGTCGCCACAGATGGGCACAGTGATGCTGCGCTTCAGCGAGTGAAACGTGACCTGCATTGGCCCCTCCAGAATGACGTAGGACAGGACGTCGTAATCAGCCCTTGCGCTGGCTAGCAGGTGCTCGAGGCGACGTAGGTGGTCGAGGGCCAGGGTATTCATAACAGGTGGGATATGATGGGGGAGTGGTGGGTGCGGAGACGAATGCCTCCGCACCCTACTTGGCATAAATGGGTATCTACTAAGGGCTGGGGCAGGGTGCGGAGGCATTCGTCTCCGCACCCTGCCGACCTTGCCCGCGTTGCTGTCGGCTTATCACGCAGCGACGGCGACGACCGAATTCCAACTATCTACTGCGCTTTGCAGAGCGGCCCGATGTTCGTCGAGCGTGGCTGGCGTAGGGTTGCCACCCGCGCTGGCCGACATGTCGCCGGGGAAGTGTATTCGGCAGTGAGGACACCGCGCGGCGTAGTATCCAATCCAGCCTGCATCGGCATTTTTTTGGGTCCCGAAGCACGGGTCCGGCGTCACGATAAGTTGAGCGGGGCCGACGCAGTTCTCGCACTTAGCGAGCTGGGCGGTGTACTCGGTGCCGAGCAGCGAGAGCACGGCGGTCGGCGACTGGATTTGTAGCAGCGTCATGGCTGGTAGAGGTGGTTGGTGGCTGAGAAAAATTGGTAGGGTTGGTGGGTTGGAAAGCAGTTGGCTCGTAGGGCACGGTGCGCTCAATCGGCTGGCTCAGGGCCTCCATTATGCAGCAGGAGAGGTTGAGCATTACCCGGCCCTCGCGCTGGGTGGCTTCCAGGCTGGGCCACTATCACCCTCGTACCAGCACTATTCCAAGCAGCAGTGTGCGGGCCGCGTGCTCAGCCATCGCAGCGATAAGGCTCAGGCGTTTCCATCGGGGGCGTGCGACAAAGTAATGGGGCGGCCGCCTGGGTGCCAGTGCAGAGGCAAATCGCTGTGATTCTGGTCTACTATGTCAAAGTCGGTAGTACTTGATGTGCGCAGAGTGGCTGGCTGAAAATCTGATACAGCACCGACAGCGGGTACCTCTTGAGGTATATTCTCGGGCAAGTCAGAGTAAGAGCCATACTTCATCACAGATTTCACTAGGGCTGAACCCAGGCCCCCATTGCGGTGCTTAGCCACGATAAGCTCAGTGAGGTCTTGCGTGGAGTTACCCATCTCATCTTCCATGATTTTGTAGTACTCGGGGCGGTAGGGGAAAATGACGAGGTCGGCATCCTGCTCGATAGCCCCTGACTCGCGCAGGTCGCTTAGCTTGGGCTTATTGTCGCCCCCACGCTTTTCAGTGTCACGGCTCAATTGTGATAGGGCAATGACGGGAATATGAAGCTCCTTTGCAATTAGCTTGAGCCCCCGGCTGATAGCACTTATTTCCTGTTCGCGATTACCGCCCTTGCTGGTCCGCGCCGTGGCCAGTTGGAGATAATCTACTGCAAGCCACGTAATACCGTGTTCTTGCTTTGCTTTCGTGGCCTTTGCCCTCAACTCCTCCACGTTGATGCTGGGCGTGTCGTCGAGCACTAGGCCCATAGTGCGCAGCGCTGCCCCACGCGCCCGGATACTCTCGGCCTCTTCCTTCGTGAGGCCTAACCCACGTGTTAATTGATTGGTAGTATAATGAAGCTCAGTGGCCAGTAGCTTAGTAACCAGCTCCTCGCTACTCATTTCTAGGCTTGAAATCATGCCGGGGAACCCAGCGGCTACAGCCTTGCGCCCAGTGGCTAGCATGAGGCTGGTTTTGCCCATGCTCGGGCGAGCTGCTTCGATGATAAGATTACCGGGCTGCCAGCCGCCGGTGATGCGGTCGAGAGCCCACAAACCAGAGGGTACGCCGGTAATGCCGCCCTCTACCTGTGAGGCGGCGATAATCTTGTCAACCACGCGGTCATAGAGTTCTCCTACCAGTTGCGGCCGGCGCACCTGCATGGACATGCTCAGATTATTAAGTGTCACAAAAGCATTACCCAGAAGCTCGCCAGCAGGTACTATAGGGCTAAATGCTTGCCCCATTAGCTGCTGAGCCATTTGCCAAATTGTGCGCTTGGTGTAGAGGCCTAGCAACTCATTGCAATGCGTTGTGATATGAGCAGCGCTGTTGATGAACATCGTGAGCGCAGTGACCCCACCGACTTCACCCGCCCGGCTGAGGTCGCCAGTGGCGCGCAGTTGCTGCACAACGGTAAGCTGGTCGATAGCACGGCCTGAGTTGGATAGGGCCAGAATAGCGCGAAAAATACACTGGTGGGCCGGGTAGTAGAACACGTCAACATTAGAGCGAAGTAGCGCCAGCGCGGTAGGTACGGCGCTGGCTTCAACCATCATGGCGCCGAGTACACCTGCTTCCATGTTGGCATCGTTGGGCGGCGGCAGTGTTTCAGTGCGAACCGGGCGCGGGGCCGGCGCAACGAACTTGTGCGGTTGAGTTTGAAAAATGGGTTGCATGGTCAGTAAATGACTTCACGTTGCGCAGTAGCAGCTTGATTAAGATTGATATCGGCGTGAGGCGGCGGGGCTGAGGGTTGACCGAAGCCGGCCGGGCGCGCCTGTGCTTTAGCGGCCACCGACGACCAGTTACAACTGCACCATTCGCCTTGGGCATAGTCGTCAACTGGCTCGCCAAGGAACCTGTCAAGGCGGTGGGGACGAACACCTGGGCGTAGATGGCCTACTCGATAGCCAGCAAGTTGTCGGCGCACTTCGGACAAACGCCCTAGCACAGCCATGCGGCGGGTGAAAGAGTGAAGGCGGCCCCATTTAGGCTGGTTTGAAAGTTCGGAGAAGTCCCAGAGTGCGGCCAACTCATTAGCCAGGGTCTTGGCCTCATCTGCTGGCGCCACCGATAGCTCGGCAGCCGCCACGGGGCCGGTCTGGCCAGCATGGGGGGGCTCCGCAAAAGGGGGCACTAACTGAAATTTTTTGGCGGGTAGAGGGGCGAGAGTTATTTCCTCCGCAGCCTCACCCACCATTTTTTTTGTTTTGTCTTCTGTTACGTTTTGTCTATTCCTTATAGGTAGTGAATTTTTCACCTTGGAATCAAACGTTTCGGCCTCATTGGGATAAAACGAGGGTGAAAAATTCACCTCAGAATCATCCTCACGCGGTGAATTTTTCACCTTGCTTTGAGGTGAATTTTTCACCTCGGCGGCCCAGCTTTCAGTAGCTGACTTATAGTTCAACAGCCACTCGCCGGCCTTGCCATTCTTACCAGCTTCGTAGGCGAGCAGCCCACGCGCTTCGAGTTGGGCAACGGCCGTAACGAAGGTGTTCTTGTCCATGCCAAGCTCAGTATAGACCTGGTTGGCCCGTTGGTACAGCAGGGCTGGCCAGTGAGCCTTATTGAACTTATACAGCCAGTATATATAGAGTTTAAATGCCGCTGGCTTAACCACCTGTCGGACATTCAGCTCAAAAACTTGGTTGAAGAGGTTGAAAAAAATCATAGAAACAGGCAGCGAGTCGGTTGAACTGGCGAGTTGCCTAAATTTTGGTAAAGGAGAACCTTTGTGTTGCCAAGATTTGAGGTAGCAAAATGCTGATATGCACTATTCTGCGGGTATGATACCTGCCTTCAGCATGGCCTCGAAAGCAGCTGGTAAGGTCTGCGGAATCCCAGCCGCAACTAGCTGTTCCAGCGTGTGGCCGTGTGCTACCTGCTGGTCCAAAAACGCCGCCGTTGCCGCCTTTGCAGGCTCCAGCCGGCGTAGTACTTGCCTGCCCGACCATGAGCTTACCCGCAGCCCCCGCGCCACCGCGTCGCGCACGTACTGAGCTGGCGTGCGGGCGGTTAAGCACTTCATCACCGCCCGGTGGTACCGGATAATGTCGCCCGGGTTGTTACTCAGCCGCAACAGTTGAGAGGCTGTAGCCTTCACGCGTTGCACCTGTGCCTGGTGCTTCATAAAGTCCTGTAGGGGTGTAGCGGCTGGCTGCGGCTGGCGCAGCTGGGCTTCCATCCTATCGAATTGTGCGATGTAGCCTTGTTTAAATTCTGCCGCTTTCTTGCCCACAAAACCCAGTACGAGGAAGGTGAACCCTGCCCGTGTCATCATGACTGCCCGCTGCATGCGGCGGCGACCGTCAACGTAACTAATCGGCGCAAAGTGGAGCCGATTAAATTCCGCATCGCAACTCATGTTGGCCAGTGCCTTCAGTAGAGACTTGTGCGACCGACCGAAGGCCTGCGCGACTCGGCGTGAATCAGTAACGGGGTTGCCTTTCGCAGAGCGATAAACCAAAGTACTCATGTAGTTTTTCGACGAGTAGGTGATGAAATCCCTCTTTGTGCGACAACAGGGCCCAGTATACAGACTGGTAAGATGTGTAGGCTTTGAGGCGTTTAACCTACTTGCCAACAGGGAAGGCCGGTAGCCCACCGGCACAGGCCAGTGGGCACTAGTTATGCGGCCTTAGGCAATTAAAGCTGATTCCTTGCGCACTTCAGGCACCTTATTATCAACCGCTTGGCTGGGTGCTTGAATTATCGTCTGCTGCTTTGGTTGTTTTTCGGCTACTCGGCTGCGAAGCGCGGTCATCGCTGCTTGCTCACGATGCATACCATCTAGTAGGTCGAGAACGGTATGCACTGCTTCCTGTGAGTAAAATTCGGTGATGGTCCGTTCGCAGTTGCGGCGCGTCAGTGCCACGATAGCATCTTTGCTGCGGTGAGCACGGCCCGCTGGAATAACAGATATCTCACTCAGCAGGCTGTCAATTAAGCCTGCCCGCTCCCCATCAAGTTGCTGTTCCAGAGTAGGTGCGTAATCAAGCCCCTTGGAACGAGCGGTCACCATTACATCCTTACCGAATTGTATCTGCGCCTCCTCATCCAGCCACTGGCGTTGCCCTACATTTAGGCCCGTTCCTGCTGCGTATTGCGTGTCGGCGATGTCGTCCGAGGCAGGTGAGGCAATGTAGTGAGTAACCTGCCAGAGCTGGCAGCGGTGTTTCTGCTTCCGCTTAGCCCAATCTTCGCCAGCAAAACCTAGCTGTGACTTACTGATTCTTGGCTCCTTAAAGTGTATATCTTCATGGTGCAGGCCATCGCAAATGCGTGCGCCATGTGCTTTTGCTCCTGCCTCAGGATTATCAAAGGAGAAGAGTACATCTACAGAAGGAAACTGTCCTAGCTTGATGCAATGTGCCTTTTCTAGCCGGCCCATTACGCATTGATTGTACCAATGATGCCCTTCATAGCCTGGCACATTCTGCTGGTCTAGGATATACACCGCCCCCACTATGAGGTCAGCGGGTGAGTGTATGCGCTTGGTAAGCAGCTGAACTCCGCCGGGGAAGCAAGAGCCCATTACTTCGAAGTCTATATTAAGCGTAACTGCCCTCGTGTCGGTGAAAGCATCTCGCGTTTGCATCTCCGGGTCGTGACGGAGCCAAGAAATGATGGGGTCGGGTGTGAAGGCGATTGTGGTAGACATACAAGAGAAATTTGGGGTGAAAAATGGGCAATGCAGTGGCAAGGCCAGCGTAACTGGCATTTTATGTAAAATCCTTTCGAAGAGGGTTTTAAATGAGTGAGTTACTGATTTGCTCGCAGAGGTGGGAGGCCAGATTCGAAGCGGCGAACGTCGCGTTCGCTGCTCCGATAGGCTTTCTTTGCAGCGCAGAAATATCCTAATCGGCCAGTAGTAATGAGTTCGCGTACTGAGCGCTCCGAGAGTTGAAGCCGTTCTGTAAGTAAGCCCTTGAATGGAAGGTCCGGCTTAGGCTCACCATCAACTCGGTACACTACAGATTGCATAACGGCATCCGCTTTAGCTTGCGCCTCAACAGCCTGCTGGTTTTTGAGCAAGTCAAGCACCGCCTCGCGGTCATCAAACTCAATCAAACCATTAACTGTGTTGAGGCGAATCATAAAAAATGTAGAGTATATTTGGGGGTGAATGAAAAGGTCAAAGCAAGCCTTTGGCAATGAGTCCTCGGTCGGTGCAACGGCCGGGGACTTTTTCTTTAAAGTGCTATTTTTAAAGGGGAAGTAGCCAGTCGCTGGCGCCGGAGCTTCTCATCGTAGACTACGAAAGCCGCCTCCTCCGCATAGTGAGGCTGCTCGCGGCATAACTCAGCGGCTCGGCGCTCTAACTCGGCTAGAGGCGTTAACCGGACCACGACGCAAGGCAAGTGGTCGCGGCGTACCTGCTGAAGTTCCAGTAAATTGACTTTGCCAGATAGGCTAGCGATAGCTTGTTCAGCGTAGGCCGCGTTGTGGGTGACGGTTAGCTGCATCATGACTAAGCAGCTTTGCGCAAACCTTCGCTGGTTGGCTGTGCGGTGGGATGAAGCGTGCGTACAGGTGCCTCGGTAGTAAGTGCAGGTTCAGGGACCACAGGGGCCAAGTATTCCAAGCGCAAGCTGTCGGCGTAGTCGGTGATATCAATCTCTGTGAAATACAGCTGCACGCCAGCAAACCAGCGCTCAGTATGCTGACCTACCTCGAAGCGGGCCGCTGACCGATTAGTATAGGCCACACGCTCGGTGGCGCTAGGGGCCACGTAGGCTACTAGCGCGTAGGCCGGCGAGTCAGGCGTTTCGCGGCTCAAGCATTGGCCTAAAACATTGAGCGTTAGATTAGCTGCATGGCCAGCAATCGGGGCGAGCGTGAGCAGGACGGGATGTTGCGGCTGGAAGCCGCTCGAAACATCGTGGAGGGTATTGCGCTGGCCTGGCAAGGCACTGTGCAAAGCGGGGATAAGGGGCTTGTCCATCGTGCAAATGGTGAGCTAAAGGGTGAAAGAAGAGGTGTTGCTAGGGTAGGGATTAAGCAGCCTGGGCCAGTGCGGCTGGCTGCTTGTCAGGGTGGGTGGCAGCCCAAGTGGCGTAGCCTGTGGGGTTGGTTTCGCGAGCTAGCTGCTCGACAGCTGGCCAGTACTTACTGGCGGTGTGCTCCAACCGCACGATTTGCGAAAGATTGGAGATGTTTTTACAACCTGTGCGCCGTGCTAACTCCACTGTGTAGTTAATAGGCATCAGGTCACGGATGCTTACCGCCGGTTTTTTTGACTGTACCATGAAAAAAGACTGCCGTACCTTGCGGCTGCTAGTGTTAGTGTTAGCAAAGTTGCAGTATTTACTAGAGATTTTAAAGTAAATACTGAATAATAGTCAGTAAATGCTGAATAATATAACTCAACATACTGTTAATCAGAGGGTAAATTTTCTGATTGAATATTTTGAGGCCGGCAATAAGTCGGCCTTTGGTCGCCGTGTTGATATGAAGTCAGGGGTAATAGGTGACATGGTAGGTGGTCGCATGAACAAGCCCAGCTATGATGCAATACTTAAAATCCTACTAGCTTATCCTACAGTGAGTGCTGATTGGCTTATTCTTGGTCGTGAGCCAATGCTCCGCGGCTCGATAGATAGTAACCGAGAGTATAGTGGTCAGATAGGACGCTTCCCTGTGCTTTCGCCTAAAGGGAATGAAATAGTCCCTCTATTGACAGCACAAAAATTAAAATATTATTTTATGCGACATGAGACTCAAAGTGAGCCTAGTCAAGTTATGTATTATGAAAAAGAAGCAATCGAAAGCTTAGCAATTTCTGATTCGCTCATAGGTAAAGGTGAATTTGTGGCTTTCCCTGTAATGAATAATATGATGGAGCCAACACTTAAACTAAATGACTTTGTTGTAGCAAAGAAAATCGAGAATAATGATTGGACTGAATTGAGTTCGCAAAGAATCTATGTAATATTCTCTACTAGTCACTCTTTCTTGATGTGTAGAGTACTATATTACTTAGATGGGAAAACGATAAGTTGCATTTTTGATAATAGTAGCTGGTCTAATATTAAGCTAAACAGGATTGATATTCACGAAATTTGGGAATTCAAAATGTTGCTATCGACCAATGATAAAAATTTATTTAATCTAATAAATATTAATCGAAAGAAGAATGATGTTTGAGTCATTTATTTATGATTAAAAACAAATATGTAATGTAAGGAGCGCTATAGTCATAGATAGATTATGCTTACCAACGATATCTGGTAATTAATGGAACTCATCTTCCGCCAGCGGCTCGACCGCCCCGATAAACAGGGCCGCGCAGTGGTGTTCGGTGACCTGCACTGGGCCGGTGGGCATCGCTGGAAAATGCCTACTGGCGTGAAGGTGCTGCCTGCTCACTGGCAGCCTGCCAAGGCTCGGCGCATCCATACCAGCGCCGAGAATTCCAACCAGCTCAACCTGCGCCTCACCCGGCTGCTCACAGCGGTGCAGGCGGTCTTCACCACCGCCGAGGGCGCAGGCCGGCCCGAAGCTGATGTGACGCAGGAAGAACTACTCGCTGCCGTAGCAGCTGTGGGTGCGGGTAGCCAACGCCGCGCTAAGGCCCCCGACCCGCCGGCCCCCGACCCTACGTCTCCTGCTAGTGGCCCAGTGCCGCCTACCGCTACCTGGGCCGAGTTCGAGACGCGCTGGCGGGCCGAGAATGAGCAGACCCTGAGCGAGAGCTATCTGCGGGCTGCCAAGCAGGTCGTAACCGGGCTAAGCCAGTTCGACTCCGCCCTACGGCTGGCCAGTCTCACGAAAGAACGGCTGGCCCAGTACGTGGCGTGGCTATTCGCACAGGGTAAGCGCGATTCGACGGTGCAGCGACACTACAAGTTTCTGCGCGAGTGCTACCGCCTAGCCGAGATGCCGCAGCCGCGCTGGCTGGGCAAGTTCACGGCCCGCTACGGCCGCTCGCCCACGTTGCGCCAGGCCGAGGTACGGGCGTTGCTTACGGCGGAGCTGCCGGCCGACTTGGCGCAGGAGCGCGACGCCTTCCTGTTGCAGCTGCTACTGTTGCTGCGCGACGTGGACCTGCGGGCTCTCAAGCCGCACCACGTCAGCGCCCACGACTTGCCCACCTACGGCCCTACGCTGTGCGTCGAACTCTACCAGCAGAAAACGGGTGAGCCGGTGTTGATTCCGTTGCCGCCCACGGCCGCCGCTATTTGGCAGCGCTGCGAAGGGCAGCTGCACCTGCCCACCCAGCAGGAGCGCAACCGCCGGCTGAAGCTGCTGGGCCAGGCCGTGGGGCTGAACCGGGAGTTCGTCGAAGTTGGTTTTTCCGGCAAGACGCGCACCGAGCAGGTGCAGCCGCTCTGGCAGGTTATCACCACCCACACGGCCCGTCACACCGGCGCGGCGCTGCTGGTGCTGGGCAGCGAAGGCGACCAGACGCTGAAGGAGATTGCCCTGGGCCACGTGTCGGCCAGCGTCTACGGCTACGATACGCTGGCGCGCTACGGTCCCCGGCTACTAGAGGCCTGGGAAAGCGTATTAGGGTCGTCGGTGGCAGGAGAGGGGTAGTCTTTATCCAGTTGAGCAGCTACGTGAGAATTAATCAGTATGCGACTAACACGTGCAAAGCCATGCAGGAAGTAAAGATTGCGGCGTAGGCGTGCGCGAGACAGTGATGCTGAAGTATCGAGCGAGATGCTTCGCAACCAAAAAGCCCCGCTGGCAATATGCTGACAGGGCTTTTTTATTTTCCGAAGGCTTAAAACTTTATTTTTTTCCTGACTATAAACTCTGAGCGCGCGCACAAAAGCGAGTATTCCATTGCGAATACTTTTCGTGCTCACTCACATTTTCATGAAAAAATTTATGAAACAACTGTTATCCGTTGCCCGCCCCGCGGGCTTCGTCATCGCCACGGTTTGCGCACTGCATGCGAACCACGACCTATCCGGACTGGAGATGGCCTGGGTGGTAGGTGAACTAGTAGAGTTCGCCAAAAACCTAACCGATAAGGAAGAATAAACATGTCGTGTTTTTACTTCTTTAAAGTTGCCCGACCACCGCCCGGCACACGGCTACCGCTGGCAGCCATAGCGGCAGCGCCATCACGTTTGGGGCATAAACAAAACCGGGGGCAAAGCCAAAGCTTGCCCCCGGTTTTTAAGAAAATCGGTGCTGGAATGTGCTGCCCAACTTGCCGCCTAGCTGGCTAAGGTTTCACTGTGAGATAATTAGCAGCATATACCGGCATCGTCCGGCAGAACATCGTCCCCAAGTGGGCCCACCTGAAACCCCGTTTCCAGCTTGGAGGCGGGGTTTTTACTTTCTGGAAAGTCTGAAAAATTTAGGTAGACGCCGCTACAGGAAGTTTTTGGTAG
>Ga0265798_10000987_pt1 | contig 45380 bp, 39 predicted proteins | sample P3T30metagenome_FD_192430 | JGI IMG/M metagenome (GOLD analysis project Ga0265798, IMG submission 192430) | Plant litter microbial communities from East Loma Ridge, Irvine, California - P3 T30 | ecosystem: Environmental > Terrestrial > Plant litter > Unclassified | place: USA: California... | reverse complement strand
GAAAGCAAAAGATATTGCAGCAAACCTGGACATTACGGTCAAAGACGGAATTTACCTTGGCCTGCAAGGTCCTACTTTTGAAACTTTGGCAGAATACCGTATGGTGAAAATACTCGGGGCGGACTGCGTCGGCATGTCTACGGTTCCGGAAGTGATCGTGGCGCGCCACATGGGAATGGACGTTTTCGGGGTTTCGGTGATTACCGATATCGGACACGAAGATTCCATCGCCGAAGTAAATCACGAAGAAGTCTTGCAGGCGGCAGCCAAAGCGGAGCCTAATGTAAGGAAATTGATTGTGGAGTTGATAGCGGGTTAATTTTCGCGATTGCAGTCAGCGGCGATTACCTTCTTAATCCCTCTTAAGATTGCCGTCAAAGCGGATGATGTAGTCCAGGATTAGTTCTTCGGCGTTCTTGTACGATGTCCCGAAGAGCTTTTCCAACGTCGCATTAAAGGTTTCGTTCGTGCAATTGTACAAGTCCCAAATGCCCTTTTTTCCGTGTTTTTCAAAAACCAGTTTACAAATCACGGCTCCGGTTACATATAAAATGTTATTGTCGAAATCGTTTCGTATCCTGAACGACCGGATGTCCTCGAGGCTGACATCGTTTTTTGTCCTTAACGTGGCGGAAACTTCTTTCAGTGCGCGCTCAAAACTCAAATTCAGTTTTGGCCCGGCGAGCCAGGTTGCGATGCCTTCGTTAACGATGAGCGGGCATGCCGGAAATTTATCCGTCGGGACAGGGAACACTATATGGACGAGTTCGTGCTGGTAGTTCAGACTTCCGTTGGTCGTAAAAATTTCCCTCCATTGCGTATTGGTCTGTCCTCCCATGTACGATAGCCAATAGTCGAAATTGTAGAGTTGGCCCATTTCATCAGCATCGGGTAAAATATAATATTTGAACGGTTGAACCGCCAAACCGAATTTCTTACTTATGTCTTTGCAGAATTTCACAGCATCCCGGGCTTCGGATTCGCTGAACCGGCAAGACGGATGTACCAGGTATGTAATGAATTCGTATTGATATGTTTTCCAGTTTTTCGTGTCGTGGCCCAATGTATTTTCAAGCTTGAAATCCCCATACGAATCCCTGACGGCATATAATTTCGTTATACAGTCTGGAGTGAATTTACTGTACTCTTCCTCAGGACAGGATGCGGCGAACATTGTTTTGATCTGATACCGCCCAATGCCTACGCTGTCGATTTGCAGGATTTTCGGCTGATGGTACGCAAGATATTCTGCTGCATTGACGTTCCGGAACATTTGGTTTGCGCTCCGGTCTACGCGCATCATTTTGCTTTTGTTCAGATAAAAAACGGATTCTTCAGGATTCCAGTTCGGATTTTGATAGATACTGTCGGGCCGCGAATTTAAATACGCCGAGTACAAATGATACACTTTTTTGATATCGACGTGGGAAGTATTGACCCTGGCAGATAACTGAGGGACGATCTGGCTGCCGGCATTCGCAGCGAAAAGTATTATGAACAGTAATAGCGTGATCTGTTTCAAGGTCGAATTTTTTGATAGCGATTGATGTTTAAGGGCAGGTCCAAAAGACGCGTTATATTCTAAACCCGCAGGAATTTTCTGCAACATCAGCAGATCGTCATCGCAATTACCCTGTAAAATTCGTTCGGGTCGAAAGGTTTCGTGATCACGTCGTTCATACCGTAGGACAGCAGCATTTCGCGGTTTTCGTTCAGCGAAATGGCAGTCAGGGCGACGATTCGCGTGTGCTGATCGAACGTCCGGATGGTTTGCGTAGCAATCGTTCCGTTGATTCCCGGCAGGTGGACGTCCATGAGGACCAGGTCGTAATAATTGTTCTTGACGGCTTCGACGGCATCTTCTCCGTTATCGATGATTTCCACGAGCATCTGCTTTTTTTCAAGCATTTTGGCCGTGATCATCTGGTTGATCTTATTGTCCTCGATCAGCAGGATTTTCTTGTTCACAAACACATTTTCGTCGTAATCGTCGTCCTGGGCGATCAGCTGGCCGGAACTTACCTTGAAGTCGAGGTCGAATGAAAACGTGGAGCCTTGACCGATAGCACTTTGGAGCGATATGTGTCCGCCAAGTATGTCGATGAGCTTTTTCACGATATTGAGTCCCAATCCGGTTCCTCCGTATTTGCGGTTGATCTCGATCGAGCCTTGGGAAAAACTGTCGAAAATAGATTCCTGCTTGTCTTCCGGTATCCCGATTCCCGTATCGATGATTTTGAAATGAACCTGGGAAATGTCGTCGATCAGCGTCATTTGCTGGGCGATGACCTTTACCTGTCCGTTTTTGGTGAATTTGAGCGCGTTGTTTATCAGATTCATGAAAATCTGAGACAATTTCGTCGGATCACCGATCAGGATATCCGGAATTCTGTCGTCGATCTCGATCGTATACTTGTTGTTGTTGGACGCGGCAAGCCCCTTTAGCGAATTCTGAATGTTTTGCAGCAGCAGCTTCAGGTTGAAATTGATGTTTTCCGCCACGACGTGATTCGATTCGATACGGTTGAATTCGAGGATTTCGTTGATGAACGTGAGCAGGTAATTCCCTGAAAATTGCAGCGACGTCAGGTAATTTAACTGAGATTTCTTCGGATTTTCGTGTAGCAGCAAATGCGTAATTCCATTGATGGCGTTCAGCGGCGTGCGCAGCTCATGGCTTACCGTCGAAAGGAATTCCGCCCTGGCCTTCGAAGCTTTTTCCGCTTTTTCCTTGGCGATCTGGAGCTCTTTGTTTTTCTCTTTGAGCAATAAATTCGACTGGTTCCTGATGATATTATTCTTGTAAAGCGACAAGCTCAACAGCGACAAAATCGAAATCAGCGCAATGGCCAGTATCGAAATCAGCTTGGCAAATTTACTCACTTTCACCTGTTGGCGGTTTTCCTTGTCGAGTTGGTCGATCGTCTTCAGTCGTTCGCTTTCCTTAAACTTCGCATAATCGTCGGCACCAAGTTTTGCTTTGTTGACCGAGGCAAGACTGTCGCGCAGTTCCAGGTGCTTTTTAAGGTACAGATGCGAATTTTTGAGGTCGGATATCTTTTCATACGCCTGACTCAGGGCGATAAAAATCTGACACGTCAGTTCGTGGTTCCGATATTGTTCGTTGAGCTGGAGCGACCGGTTGAGGTAATTGAGCGCGAGGTTGTTACGGTTGCGTTCCGTTTCGATGACACCCATCTGATACAGCGCTTCTGCCTTGATTTTGTAGGCATCGTCCTTGTCGGGAATCGCGATGATGCGCCCGAAAATGGTCGCCGCCTCGTCGTTTTTTCCTTTAGCGCGGTACAAAATCCCTTTCTGGAGATTCAGCAATTCGATCGCATCCGGGATCCGGAGCGCCTGATAGATCGTCTGGGCCTTGTCAAACGTGGTTTCCGCCTGAGAATAATTCTCTTTTTCCATATAGCACAGACCCAGATTGTAATAGGCATACGCCTGTTCCGCCGATGGTTTGAGCGTGTTGAACAAGGCGATCGCACGGTTCAGGACCTCGATCGCGTCGTTGTATTTCTTGATTTCAATATAGAGGTTGGCCAGCGCCAGCGACGCACTTGCCTCGCTTTCGATGTTCTTGGTCCGCTTGGCGTAATCGATCGCCTTTTGCGTGTAATCCAGCGAATTCCGGTAATTGTTAATGCGGGTGTTGAATTGGGCGAGTTCGATATAGTAATCCGAACTATCCACCGGTTTTTTTTGGGAATAGGCGCATGCAGTCAGTAAGAACACTAAGAATAGCAATCTCCTCATCAGTCCTGTTTGTTCGGTTGGGAGGCTAAAATTAGGTAATTATTTCCGAATTAAGGAAATAAGGTCGACAAGACGAGCGGAATATCCGATTTCGTTATCGTACCAGCCCACGACCTTGACCATTTTTCCGATAACGGACGTCAGTTGGGCATCGAAAAGGCAGGAATTGCGGTTGCCCAAGATATCGACTGACACGATCGGGTCTTCGGTATAGGCAAGGATGCCTTTGAGCTCACCGGATGCCGCATCTTTAAAACGCTCGTTGATCTGCTCAATCGTCACTTCGTTGCGCACGTAGCAGGTGATATCGGTCAGGGATCCGTCGGGAACGGGAACCCGGATGCCGCCTCCTCCGATCTTGCCTTCCATTTCAGGAAATATCTTCGTCAGCGCTTTGGCGGCTCCGGTCGTCGTCGGAACTATAGATTGCGAAGCGCCCCTGGCCCGTCTCAGGTCCTTGTGCGGCTGGTCGTGCAGGCTCTGGTCGGTAGTGTAGGAGTGGACGGTCGTAATGTACGCGTGCTCGATCCCGCAAAGTTCGTCGATAACCTTGAGCATCGGAGCCGCGTTATTCGTCGTACAGCTGGCATTGGAAATAATAGTTTCCGATCCGTCAAGAATATGTTCGTTAACGCCTAAAACGACGGTTTTGATCTGGTCGACTTCGCTTGGCGCAGACAAAATGACTTTTTTCGCACCCGATAAAATATGGCGGTTGATTTCGTCGAACGTTTTGTATTTCCCTGTGGATTCAATCACCACATCCACACCAAAGCGCGCCCAATCGATGTTGGCGATATCGCGCTCGTGCAGAAATGCGAAATGGCTGCCGCCGATGATAATCCCGTTTTCGTCATACGAAACGTCTTTTCTCAACACGCCATGGATCGAATCGTACTTCGTCAGATGCGACATCGTGCGGTTGTCGGCCAGATCGTTTATGACAACGACTTCTATTTCGGGATGGTCCAGAAGCAAACGAAAAAAATTCCTTCCGATACGGCCAAAACCGTTGATGGCAACGCGGGTTTTCAAATGGTCTTTCAGGTGTGAGGGTTTACAATTTAAACTTTAAATCACAGAATATGCTTTTGCGCGTGATAAGAACTCCTGACCAACGCACCGCTTTCCACATGGCGGAATCCCATTTCTTTGCCGATTTCCTCGTATTTTTTGAATTGCTCGGGCGTGATAAATTCCTTGACGGGCAAATGTTTTTTGGAAGGCTGCAGGTATTGTCCGATCGTCACCACATCGACATTCGCGTCCCTGAGGTCGCGCATCGTCTGGATCACTTCTTCCTCGAGTTCTCCCAATCCGAGCATGATGCCCGATTTGGTGCGCCGGATGCCTTTTTCCTTCAGATATTTCAGTACTTCAAGGCTTCTCTCATATTTCGCCTGAATCCGAACTTCACGCGTCAACCGTCGTACGGTCTCCATATTGTGGGAAACGACTTCAGGATCTGCGGCCACGATACGGTCGAGGTTGCGCTCGTTCATCTGAAAATCCGGGATCAATGTTTCAAGCGTCGTTTCAGGATTCATGCGTCGGATCGCCTTCACCGTTTCATACCAGATGATGGAACCCATGTCTTTCAAATCGTCCCGATCGACAGATGTGACCACCGCATGCCTGATCTTCATGAGCTTGATCGAGCGCGCCACTTTTTCAGGCTCGTCCCAATCTACCGTTTCCGGACGTCCGGTCTTTACGCCGCAAAATCCGCAGGAGCGCGTACACACGTTGCCCAGGATCATAAACGTCGCCGTTCCTTCGCCCCAACATTCGCCCATATTCGGGCAGCTGCCGGACGTACAGATCGTGTTGAGCTTATATTTGTCGACAAGCCCTCGCAGTTCGGTATACTTTTGCCCAATCGGGAGTTTTACCTTGAGCCACTTCGGCTTGCCCTGAGGCGGCGCAGATTCGAGAACGGTGTTCATGTCGTCGGATTTAGATTGCAAATTTAGGGAGAAAGTTTGTTAATACGGTGTAAGTGCCATCGTTTCGGTCTATGGATGGACAGGGCTGTTCTGATATTCAAATCCCGCATGATCATTCAGTGAATTCGAGGTCGCGCCCGTGCGTTTCGGGAATGGTCAGCGTGGAATATATTGCAAGTGAAAAAACGATGATCCCTACAATTATAGCGGACAAAACGACATCCGTCTTCATTTTGAAAAAATCGAATCCGAACAGCATCAGCGGCAGCAATCCCCTGACCATATTCGGTACCGTGGTGGTGGCTGTACTGCGGACGTTCGTCCCGAATTGTTCGGCTGCGACCGTGACGAACATCGCCCAATAACCGGTGCCAAGCCCGAGCCAGGCGCAAAAAAAGTAGTAATGCGTTTCCGACTTCGAGCCTCCGAAAAGCATGGCGCAAATTCCGATGGCGGTGAAAATCATCATATACAGGATGGCTTTCTTGCGCGAATGCAGGGCGTGAGAAATGAATCCGCTGGCGAAATCACCTGCCGAAATTCCGACATACGTCCACATAATGGCCTTGCCCGGATTGATGCTTTCGATCCCAAACGCCAAGGCGAACTGATTGCCCATCGTGGCCAGGATCCCGACGCAAAACCACGTAGGTAACCCGATGGCGATACATCTCAGATATTTGACAAGTCTCCGGCCGTTCGTGAAAAACGAAAGGAAATTTCCCTTTGAGATGTGTTCTTTGTGCTCAATCTGCTGGAACATTCCGCTTTCGAGCACGCCTATCCTCAGGAACAACAGCATAAGCCCGAGGCCGCCGCCGATAAAATACGCTGTCGTCCAATCGCCGGCGAGTTCCACCGTCAGCTGAGCGACGACGGCTCCCAGCAAACCGAATCCCGCGACCATAGAAGTTCCGATGGCACGTAATTCTTTGGGTAAGCTTTCGGAAACCAACGTGATTCCGGCGCCGAGTTCGCCCGCAAGGCCGATTCCGGCAATAAAGCGAAGGCCCGCATAAAGTGCCACCACATTGGAAGTTTGCAGATAAGGAAGGAATCCGCAGGCTAAATTGGCCAGTGAATACACCAGGATCGATCCGAACAGTACCGAAAGGCGGCCTTTTTTATCGCCTAAAATTCCCCATAAAATTCCGCCAATAAGCAAGCCTGTCATCTGGAAATTGAGGATGAGCGTGCCGGCGGCGTCGATGTCGACATCCAGTGCTTCCAGGCTTGGAATCCTTACGATCCCGAAAAGCAACAGGTCGTAAATGTCTACAAAATAGCCCAAAGCGGCCACTATTACTGGAAAGCTGAACAAATATTTCAGCTTTTGGGACGTAGTAAAGGTTTGCATATTTGTCGGTTGGTCGTCCAAATTTAATGATTTTGGACATTGGTCGTCCGGATAATTACGTGTTGCGGGACCGACTGCCTGCAAGCAAATCTACGTTCCGGATTGGATCGGCATCTGAAAATAAATTTACCTTTGCCCAAATTTTAGAAATGGAAGTAAAAGACAGCAACGGAAACATCCTCAACGACGGGGATTCCGTAACGGTAATTAAAGATCTGAAGGTGAAAGGCTCGAGCGACGTGATCAAGCGCGGCACGAAAGTGAGCAACATCCGCCTGACGGATGATCCTGCGGAAATCGATTGCCGCGTCAATAAAACGGCTATGGTTTTGCGTACGGAATTTGTGAAAAAGGTGTAAAAGTCGAACGTCGAACGTCGAATGTCGAACGTGGAGTATGATGATTTGCAGAGGTTACTGCTCATCTTTTCGACATTTGACATTCGACATTCGACATTCGACATTTGACATTCGACGTGCGTCGTTCGACCTTCGACTTTCGACTTTCGACTACTGCGGCTTAATGAGTATCGGAAGCGTAAACAACGCACGCACATTCTTGCCGTTCTTCACGCCTGGTTCCCACTTTTTATTGATGGATTTCAGCACCCGGATCGCTTCTTTTTCGAGGCTTGCATCCGTTTTGCTGATAACCCTTATGTCGGTCATGCTGCCGTCTTTTTCGACTACGAAAGACAAGATGATCCTGATATCGCTGTTTTCGTACAAATCCGGTTTTTCAAAATTCCGGGCGATTTTTTCGTAAAATTTTTCCATTCCGCCTGGAAACATCGGGCGCTTGTCGAGTGTTGAAGCGATTGCCGGTCTGTCGTCGGGAATTTCGGATGTCCCGGCAGCGCTCCCTTCATTACCGGATCCGTTAGAAGACGTGCCTGTAGTGGTGATGCCGGACGAGTTTCCGCTATCTGGTGTTGCCGGTGCGGGATTCTCCGTTGGCTCGACATTGTCGACGGACGGTTTCGCGATTACGGGATCGAGTCTCCAGTCTGATTCTGGTTCCGTTTCCGGAAGTTTCGGAGTGTTGACTTTCGGTACATCGATTCCGACAGGCTCCGGCAAATGCACGAAATCGACAATGACAGGGCCGCTTTCCTCGATTTCCGGTTCGATGACGGCCCGGGTTCCGAAAGAACTCAAGGCAAATCCTGCTCCCGAGATCCCGCCGACGAACAAAATTCCGTACAGCAGGGCAAGTAACGTGGTCTTCGGGCTTTCAAGCCTTAACTGGTAAGCGCCATAGGTTTTGTTCCTGCCGTCGAATACGAGATCCAACCAACGCTTTTCGAAAATACTGTTTCTGGACATAATTAATTTAGTTTAAATGGTTAAGTAATTATGCTGCATTGGCGAAATCGTTTGAGTGATTACTGATATAACTGTTAATCCGTTTCGGAAATTGTATAGATGTTATTATTTTTTAACCAGGCTTATATTACCAGGATCCGATTATTATCAACGAGGTTGGGACGGATTTAATTCAAACCTGACATTTCAGCAATCCCGACCGCCGATTATCGGAATATAAAATCGACAAACTAAATAGCCTGTGCAATTCAACGTTTTTTGGGGCTCGTTACAGGAAATATTCGCTTAGCCTTCAAGCACTGAGTAATTTAGCCCCATGATAGTTACATTCAATTCAGGCGTTATGAAAAAGTATATGCCCATAATGGCGGCGATTTTCGTCTGCTTTAGCGGATATTCCCAGGGCGGCAGTTACGTCAGGGTTAAACTTGGCATTTCGAACTTGATGTCGGAGGTCATACCCGAAAATGATGAACGCATTGTGGCTTACCGCGTCGAGGAGCGGATCAATATGAATTTCGGTGGCCGCATTACGACTTACACGGTGCCGCATCTGAGTATGATCAGCACGGTCGACCTCGGGCCGAACAATTCCCGTAAGATCACTCCGGTTTACGGCAAGATCAAGATTAATGCGATAACTATGGAGATGGCGGATTTTGCGGTTCCCGTCAAATCTATTCCTTTAGCCAGCGCGAAGGTTCGGATAGAGGCGGTGAAAGCCAAAGAAGTCGTGAAATGGGTGAACATCGATTTGATCGATACGTATGAAAGAACGCTTGAAAAGGGATACAAATCGGTCGATATGCTCCGGCGTGTAGCCAATGCGCGTTATTTTGAAGGCAATCTCGTGAAATCTGCAAAATGGTATACGCAATTGTTTGAAGCGACGAACAATCTGGAACCAGAGTTTTATTTCAGATTTTCCCGATCGCTTTCCGCCGTGAACCAGCATGAAAAGGCGAAGGAAATGATGAGGATTTACGAAGCGAAAAAATAAAAAAAAAAAGTAATAATAGAAGTCGGAGTAATCCAGCTTTTTTTATGTCCGGAAGTCAGCGTTTTCCGTGGCTTTCAATGATTTCCGCCAGCAGTTTTTTGGCCCGGAGCAACTTTACTTTGATGTTGGATAAGGGCTCGGATAGCGCATCGGCAATTTCCTGATACGACAATTCCTGGAAATATCGCAATTGAATAACTTCTTGATAGTGAGGCTTCAATTGCTTGATGCATTGCAGAAGACTCGACAGATTTTGCTCGGTAATAAGTTTGTCCTCGGGTGACGGAGCGGAATCTGCAACATCATAAGCCAATTCGTCATTGTCATCGGTAATGTCAAGAAACAATGCCTTTTTTCGCTTTCGGATCAAATCGATGTGGACGTTTTTCGCAATCGCGATCAGCCACGTATTAAATTGAAATTCGGGATTGTAAGCGGAAATTTTGTCGAAAGCCTTTGAAAATGTTTCGATCGTGATGTCTTCCGCATCGGTTTCGTTTTCCGTTCGCTTGAGCATGAAGCCGTAGACTTCGTTCCAGTAATGATCGAGCAGGAACGTGAAGGCCGACTGGTCTCCGCGAATCGCTTTTTCTATATACGGACCTACTTCCAATGCACGGGTTTTGAAAACATATTGGTTATAAAGATATTCAATTGAATCACGATAAGAACGATTTCGATGATCGGATAAAAGTATATCGCATCCTTTTCCTTGAGTTTTCCCGCCGCCAGTCCCAGTGTCGTCCAGGTAAACAAATATCGGAAGCCGACGATGGCAAGCACGTAAATCCACATGAACTGGAACGACAGGAGTACGACAGGGAGCACGAAGAACAGGAGTTGCACGATGTAGAAAAGAGCGAGCTGAAACCTGTCGAACGATTTGTAATAGCGAGCGGTCGAAACATGCCGGCGCTTTTGGGTAAACCACTCTTTAAAGGTTTTTTTCGGATCGGAATAGGTGAAACTTTCAGGCGTTCGGCAAATCGTGGTATTCTTTCCCGTCGCGGCCTGGTTGACGAAAAGATCATCGTCGCCTGACCTGATTTTCATGTGTTCGATAAAACCGTTAACTTTAAAAAACTCCTCTTTTTTATACGCCAGATTGCGCCCGACGCCCATATACGGCATGCCGGTTTTGGCCCATGAGAAATATTGGACGGCCGTCATAAGGGTTTCGAACCGTATCAGTTTGTTGAGAAATCCGGGAAGTTTTTCATAGGCGCCATAGCCTAAAACGATGGTACGCTCCTGGGTGAAACGGGACGTCATTTCGCGAATCCAGTCTTTTGACGCCGGTCGGCAGTCGGCATCGGTAAACAACAGATATTCTTTGCGTGCGGCTTTGATGCCCAGCGTAAGTGCATATTTTTTATTGCCCCAGAACGCTTCGTTGTTCTCGACCTTGACCAGCCTTACGTTCGGATATTGCTTCTCGAACTCCTCGAAAAGTTCCAAAGTGTTATCACTTGAGGCGTCATCGATCAGCACGACCTCGAAATCGGGATAATCCTGCTCGGCAAGGAGCGGTACGAATTTCCGCACGTTATCCTCTTCGTTTTTGGCGCAGACAATAACCGATACTGGTATGCGTTTCGGCGTGCTTCCCTGAGTCTTGGAAAAGGCGAATTTTCCGAAAACGACGATATAGTACAGGAATTGGATAAAAACAACGACGGCAAATACGCAGAAAGTAATGAGCAACATAGGCAGTGTTTTGACGCGGCAAAGATAATCTGAAATGTTTAATTGAATGGTCGTCGCCAGGATTATTTAAGGGCCGTTCCCGGTGCCAGCGACATTATTCTGTTGGAAATATCTATATGTTTCAGGAATGTGTCCCAGACTAATGAATCCGACAATTTTTGAAGAATCGCCCCAACTTGGTTGTGAATTAAAGGCCATCGAATCAATATTCATCTTTAATCTGGAATATCGCTCCGGATACTCCTCTCTAATCCCAGGTCAAACTCCTAAAACCCTCGCGTTTTTGTGCCTTTGTAATCCGTTAAAACCCATATCAGCATTAAGGCCAGTCCGAAACTGGCAAAAAAGTATTGGGACAATTTTCCGTCGACATCACCCAGATAGTAGGCGATCCCAAATAAGGAAGCCGCAACGACCAATTCGATCAGGCCGTGTACACGAAACGGGATCACCTTAAAAAGTCCAAGTCTGTAATTCGTCAGGACGGTCAGCAGCAAATGCAACCCGGCCAAAACATAGGTGAACACTGAAGTTGTGTCCGGCAGGTTGAAATAAGAAGGCGACAAAAATAAAAAGGCGGCTATGGCATAGTCCATCGAACCGTGGGCGTGAGAATTTATAACTTTCATATAAAGAAGTTTAAGTTTTCAAGATACGAATTCGCCCCGCCATAGATGCGTAATTTAGATAACGTTAACCTCGGCTTCAATCTCAATCCCGAACTTTTCCAAAACAGAATCCTGGATCATTCGGGCCAGGTTCAGGATGTCGGACCCTGTCGCATTACCATAGTTCACCAATACGAGAGCCTGATTTTTATGTACGCCTGCATCCCCGATTCGTTTTCCCTTGAAACCCGCTTGTTCGATAAGCCATCCCGCGGGCACCTTAATTTCATTATCCGAAACCACGTAATGCGGCATTTCGGGGTAGCGTATGCTCGCTATTTGATATACATCTTTGGATACGATTGGATTTTTGAAAAAACTTCCGCTGTTGCCCAATTCTTGAGGATCAGGCAGCTTGCTCCGGCGGATGGCGATCACCGCATCGCTCACATCTTTGATTGTCGGCACCTGGATGGAACGCGATTCCAGATTTTTTAAGATATCGCCATATCCCGTATTGATCTTGTGATTAGTTTTGGTCAGCCGAAAAACGACGGATGTGATTACATATTTGTCTTTTTCGGCATTCTTGAAAATGCTTTCCCGATATCCGAACTCACATTCCTCCTTTGTAAAGGTCCGCATTTGCTGGGTTTCAATATTCATCGCATCACAACTCACGAACGTGTCTTTAATTTCCGCTCCGTAAGCTCCGATATTCTGTATCGGCGTCGTTCCGACATTTCCCGGTATCAGCGACATGTTCTCGAGCCCTCCGAAATTTTGCGAGATCGTATACAGTACGAATTCATGCCAGTTTTCGCCAGCCTGGCATTCCACCAGGACGTGGTCGCCCTCCTGGTCCAGAATTTTTTTGCCTTTTAAATCGACATGGATCACCAGCGCATCGATATCCCTTGTCAACAGCATGTTGCTGCCGCCTCCCAGAATAAACTTGTTTTCGAGGCGATGCTCTTCCAAAACCGCTTTCAACTCTTCGAGAGAATGGATGGCCACAAACTCCCTGGCTTTGGCGTCGATACCAAATGTGTTATACTGTTTAAGCGAAAAATCAGATATCAGCTGCATTATTCTTCTGTGGTTAAAGCGCGGTTTAAAAAATCGTTCAAGGGTTTGATCAATGCAAGATCCGCCGATGCCTTCTGAACGAAATCCTTATCGAACAGCAGTTTATCATCAATATTTTTAGATACTACGAACGATTTCAATTTCAGATGTTCTATCGCAGGATGATCTTTTTCATAGCCTTTAGGATTGGTTTTGAGTGAATTTTCCCGGTCGAATCCGGCAAAGGCTTGCGCAAATTGTTTATCTGCGAAGATTGCGTCGAGTTCATCATGGAAAAATTCGATTTCCTTCCGGATCTTTTTCAAGTCGGCATTTTCGGGCTGCCATTTTCCGCCGGCAATAAAACTGCGGCCCTTTTCGATGTGGACATAATAGCCTGCAAGATTGGTATTTTTCTGGCCAGTCGACAACCAGATGCCCAAATGCGTTTTGTAAGGCGATTTGTCCTTGGAAAAGCGAATGTCGCGGTTGATGCGAAACGTACAATCCTTGACCGACAACGATTCTAGTCCGGCATCGTAAGTGGACATGACTTTAATGAAATCGGAGACCAAAGCATGGTAATTTTCCTTATAAGCGTCATATCGCTTTTTCTGGGACTGAAACCAGTCGCGATTGTTGTTCTTGCGCAAATCTTCCAGGAATTGCAGGCTTTCTTTTGCTAGCATCAGAGTTGTTTTTTGAGGTCTTCTTCTGAAATATATCCGTTATGCTTCCAGGTTTGACTGCCGTCGACGTACAAAATCAGCGTCGGAAGAGAGTCGATCTTCATCTCTTTCATCAGCGTTTTATGCTCATCGGCATTGAGCCTGACGATTTTGACGTCATTTTGCTCCTTTTCCATTCTGGTAAGGTAGGGCGCCATTTTTTTACATGGCTCGCACCAGGGAGCGTAAAAATCGACGAGTACCTTCTTGCCGGACTTTATGAGATCCGAATATTCTTTGTGGCTCATTCCGGCAGTTCTCTCCGAACCGGATTCCGCATCACCAAATCCGTCGGCATTCCATTTAACATAGCCGCCTTGCATATCGTAGACATTTTGAAATCCCATTTCGGCTAATTTGTCCGACGCTTTTTTGGAGCGCGCCCCGGCTGCGCAATAGATGAAGACAGGTTTGGATTTATCCAGTTTCGAGGCTTCCCGCACAAAGCCTTCCTTTTCGTACCAGTCGATGTTTTGGGCGTAATTCAAATGTCCGTTGGCAAATTCCTCCGGCGTGCGAACGTCCAGGATCTGAGCATCGGAGTTTTGCTTCAGGCGCTCTGCATATTCTTTAGGGGTGATCGTTTTTACTTGTTCCGGCGACTGTCCATTGCATGAAAATAACAAGGAAAACAGCGCGAAAAGAGCCAGTAGTTGCGTTCTCATAATCGGATATAAATGGCGGCTAAAATACGGTTTTAAATTCATGGTCGTAATATTGGGATTTCACAAATCGGGGCGATCGACATGACAAAGTTGAAAAACGTTTTCCAAAAATCCGTCTATTAAACGTTTACTGTCGTTTGTAAACGTTTGTAAGCATTTGTAAACGTTTGTTGTCGGATAATTTAAATTCCGTTTAGCCACGATCCGAGTCTGCAAAACAACCATTTGAACAGCTAAACCGGCGGTTTCAAAGATTGAAGATCTTATAACTCTGGTGCGTTTGCCTGACGATGGCTTCCGTACGGTCGGGATGTGTATCTGAAATAAACAGTTGCCCGAAAGCCTCATTGTTTACCATCTCCACGATTTTTCCTACACGGGTCTCGTCGAGCTTGTCGAAAATATCATCGAAAAGCAAGATCGGTTTTTGGCCGGATTGTTTCTTGACGAATTCGAATTGTGCGAGTTTCAGGGCGATAAGAAATGACTTTTGCTGGCCCTGGCTGCCGAATTTTTTTATCGGATGCCCGTCGATCTCAAACGACAGGTCGTCTTTATGCACGCCAACCGAAGTGTACTGAAGTGCGCGATCCCGTTGGACGTGATCGCCAAGAAGGGCGAGCATTCCGTTTTGGAAAAGATGGCTTTGGTAGACGATCTGCACGCTTTCGGCGGAATCTGTGATGAGCTGGTGATAGTCGTTGAAGATCGAAACGAAATTTTCGAGAAATCCGCGCCGTTTCTCAAATATCGGCTGAGCCAGAACATCGAGCTGTTCGTCATAAATCACAAGCGTTTCAAGGTCAAACGTGCGATTGGCCGCAAAGTATTTCAGGAGGGCGTTGCGCTGCGTCAGGATTTTCTGGTATTGGATAAGCGCCTGCAGATAGGAAGCGTCAAGCTGGGAAATCACGCTGTCCATAAAGCTTCGCCTCACTTCGCTGCCTTCCAGGATGAGGTCGCGGTCGGTAGGGGAGATGATAACGAGCGGAATAAATCCGACGTGATCCGAAAACTTCTCATACGCCTTTGCATTTCGCTTCAGGATCTTTTTCTGTCCCTTTTTCAGGCTGCAGACAATGAGTTCGCTGCGGTCGTCCTTCTCGAATTCGCCTTCCACAACGAAAAAATCCTCTCCATGCCTGATGTTCTGCAGTGCCAGCGGATTGAAATAGCTCCGGCCGTTCGCCAGATGGTACACGGCGTCGAGCACGTTGGTCTTCCCGACGCCGTTGCGGCCGACAAAACAATTGATCTTGCTGTCGAAAGCGAACGAGGCGTCCTCGAAGTTCTTGTAATTGAGAAGGGAAATCTTTTTGAGATACATGTGCAATGGCGCTTTTGGCAGAATAGCCGGGATTCTGAAAGCGGGCGTAAATTTCCGAAAAAATACAGATTTTAGCTTTCGATTCTGAATAAAAATTTTATTTTTGCCCCGCATTAATTTAAAGTTAAATGGCAACATATAATAAGAGAGGTTTCAAGGCGCCTAAAGAAAAAGAAGAAAAAGATCCTACGCTTGACGGCGCATATCTCGATGATGTGAACGTAGAAGAGAAGGACAGCACTACTGCGGGCGTTTTCAATACGTTGGACGATACCGCTAACAAGACCGAGGCTTGGGTTGAAAAGAACCAGAAGGCGATTTTCGGGGTTGTAGGTGCTATCGCTTTGGCCGCTATCGGATATCTGGCTTACCAGAAAGTTGTTGCCGGACCAAAAGAAGACGACGCTGCCGAGGCATTATTCGTTGCCCAGCAAAACTTCCAGCAGGCTGTCGACGGCATTAAGCCTGATTCGCTTTTCGTATTGGCTTTGAAAGGATCTGAAGGACAGTACGGCTTTGTTGACATTGCCGATAAATATTCGGGAACGGATGCCGGAAATCTTGCCAATTATTATGCGGGAGTATCCTATCTGAACACAGGAAAATACAACGAGGCGATCGAGTCGCTTGACAAATTCAAAACCGACGATGTCGTGCTCGCGGCAATGGCTACCGGATTGAAAGGCGATGCCTTTTCCCAGAAAAACCAAGCTAAAGAAGCGTTGGAATATTATGAAAAAGCGGCTTCGACAAACAAAAATGAATTTACGACGCCAATGTATCTGTTGAAAGCAGGAAAGACCGCTTTGGCATTGAACCAGAAAGAAACGGCCCTGAAACATTTTCAGGATATAAAGGACAATTACGATGCTTCTCCTGAAGCGTCACAGGTTGATGGCCTTATCGGACTAGCCCAATAATATGGCGACAGCAAACAAGAATCTATCGGAATACGATAAAAACCAACTCCCGGATGCGAAAGACTTCACATTCGGGATTGTTGTTTCTGAGTGGAATACTAAGGTGACGGAAGGACTTTTTTCCGGATGCGAAACGGCACTGTTGGATTGTGGCGTAAAACCCGAAAACATCACGCGCTGGAACGTGCCCGGGAGCTTCGAGCTTATTTACGGGGCTTCCCGGATGCGTCAGTCGTTGACGGTAGACGCGATTATTACGATCGGATGCGTCATTAAAGGCGAGACGATGCATTTTGAGTTCGTCTGCGAAGGCGTTACGCAAGGCATCAAGGATTTGAATGTCAAAGGTGACGTCCCGGTTATTTTTTGCGTCCTGACCGATAATAACGAACAGCAATCGCTTGACCGCTCCGGCGGAAACCACGGCAACAAGGGAACGGAAGCGGCGGTCACGGCAATCCGCATGGCCGATTTGAGAAAGCGCACTTCCGGACAAAATCTAAAAATGGGATTTAAGTAACAATAGTTTCGATATCAGAGTTCGTTTGAAAGAACGGGCTTTTTAGTTTAAAGTTAATCGGGCGTTGCGCCGGAACGGCATTCTGCTCCGTTTGCAATCTTTGCCGGCGCCGCGCTTTTCGCTGTATCTTTTGCTCATACTTCGCAAAAGGATGCCGCTTCAATCGCTAACGCAAGATCTATTTCGAAGGCACACACTTTTTTCGCTCCGGAACACGTAAACAAGTTGGCCAGGAATAAAACAAAAGCAGGTTTAGTCCCGTCTTGGGCACTGCGTCACTCAGGTGCTCAGCCACTCATTTTGTGTAAAACTTTAACCCGCCTTTCACCTTTCCATCCTCGAATTTTGCGTTAATTGTGGTACATTTGACGTCCACTCAAACAAACCATGTCGAGCATAATCCAACTTCTTCCCGACCATGTTGCGAACCAGATTGCCGCGGGCGAAGTCGTCCAGCGGCCGGCATCGGTCGTCAAGGAATTGATGGAAAACGCCGTCGACGCCAGAGCAGATGATATCAAGCTCATCATCAAAGATGCGGGCAAATCGCTGGTTCAGGTTATCGACAACGGATCGGGCATGAATCCCGACGACGCCAGAATGTGTTTCGCGCGCCACGCCACCTCGAAAATCCGTCAGGCGGAAGATCTTTTCGCATTGCATACAAAGGGTTTTCGCGGAGAAGCGCTTGCGTCGATTGCGGCTATCGCCCATGTCGAGATGAAAACACGGCAGCCGGATCAGGAGCTGGGTACGCATCTGATCATCGAGGGCAGTAAATTCGTGTCCCAGGACGTGGCCGTGTTGCCTCAGGGTACGTCGTTCGCGATCAAAAACCTTTTTTTCAATATTCCGGCGAGACGTAATTTCTTAAAATCCGATACGGTGGAATTCCGCCATATCCTGGATGAATTCCAGCGTGTGGCCATGGCGCATCCGCAGATCCATTTCACGATGTACCATAACGGCAGCGAGATGTTCAACCTGCCTGTGTCGAATCTGCGCCAGCGCATCGTCAATATTTTCGGCGGCCGGACCAATGAAAAACTTGTGCCTGTCGCGGAATCTACGGAGATCGTAACGTTCGAAGGCTTTGTCGGGAAACCGGAATTTGCCAAGAAAAACAAAGGAGAACAATTCTTTTTCGTCAACGACCGGTTCATTAAAAGCGGATACCTGCACCACGCGGTCATGGCGGCCTACGAAGGCTTGCTTAAAGAAGGATGCCAGCCGTCTTACTTCATTTATCTGAACGTGCCGCCTCATTCGATCGACATCAATATCCATCCGACGAAAACCGAGATCAAATTCGACGACGAACATGCGCTGTATGCGATTCTCCGGGCATCGGTCAAACACAGCCTCGGACAGTTCAGCGTGGCGCCGGTACTCGATTTCGAACGCGATTCGGCTCTCGATACACCCTACGATTATAGAGACAGGGACGCGATTTTGCCGACGATAGAGGTCGATGGCGGATACAACCCGTTTGGAGAAGTTGCCGAAAAAAGGCCCGCTTCAGCGACGCATCCGTCAGGCGGAAACCACTATCGCAAAACGGAGCACGCAAGCTGGGAAAGCCTGTACGTGGGGCTCAAAACAGATTTCGAAACAATATCGGAACCGGAAGAAATAGAATTTGAAAGCGAGGAAGTTACCGCTTCCCTGTTCGAGGATTCCGAAGTCCAGACGCATGAAAACCGCATGTACCAGTTGCACCGTAAGTACATCGTGAATCCGATAAAATCGGGAATGGTGATCGTGGACCAGCAACGCGCGCACCAACGCGTCTTATACGAACAATTCCTGACCAATATGACGGTGCGTCAGGCGCTGAGCCAGCAATTGCTGTTTCCGCTGAACCTGTATTTTTCCACATTGGAACTAAGCCTGATCCGTGAATTGCAGCCGTCACTCGAAAATACCGGTTTCGTTTTCAGCGAGATCAATCACGACCATATCGTCGTATCGGGATTGCCGATCAACGTCGCCGAAAGCGAGGCGTCCATCGTCATGGAAGAGCTTTTGCGCGATTTGCAGGACGGGCTTCCCGGCGTCAGTTTCAGCCAGAACGATTCGATAGCCAAATCGATGGCAAAAAGTCTTGCGGTCAAAACAGGCACATTGCTTGGCGAGCGAGAGCAGGAAAATCTCGTGAACGGTTTGTTCGCGTGCAAAGAACCAGATGTTTCACCTTTCGGGAAACCGACTTTCATCACCTTGCGTGTGGAAGACATAGATAAGAAATTCGCTTTATGATGCAAATAACAACGGTTGTCAAGCAACTGCTCATCATCAATATTATATTTTTTGTGGGTTCGATGGCAGTGCCTCACGCCTCCGAATACCTGGCGCTTTATTTTTTCAAGAATGAGCAGTTCGGGTTTTGGCAGCTGCTGACGCACATGTTCATGCACGGGAATATCCTGCACATCGCCTTCAATATGTTTGCGTTGTACTCCTTCGGATCGACGCTCGAGCATTTTTGGGGCGGAAAAAAATTCCTGTTTTTTTACATTTCCTGCGGGTTGGGAGCAGCCGTGCTTCATTCGGCGGTCAACTATTTTCTCTATGAGAGAGGCTTGTCGCATTTACAGGAAATTGGATTGGGCAGCCAGGCAGCCGATTTTCTCGCAACGGGCAATCTGAGCTTTTCGGGTGTTCGCCCGGCTGGTCTGGATGAGAATGTGTTGAAAGATATGTTTCAGGCTTACAATGGCAGTGCCGTCGGGGCGTCCGGTGCGATTTACGGACTGCTTGTCGCCTTTGCGTTCATGTTCCCGAATACGCCGTTGTTCCTGATGTTTATCCCGATTCCGATAAAAGCCAAATTCTTCGTTCCTGCAATATTGCTTTACGATTTGTTCGCCGGAGTCAAAGGTGGCGGAATCTTCGGCGGAAGCGACGGAATTGCCCACTTCGCGCATCTCGGCGGAGCAATCCTTGGATTTTTGATGATGTGGTACTGGAAAAAGAACAGTTTTAACGACAATCGCTGGAATTAATATGTCACGTATCTGGAACGATATAAAAAACGAATATGCGCTTGGCGGACCGGAAACGCGTCTGATCATCGTCAATGTTGCGATCTTTATAGTGTCGGCTCTGTATTTCGCCTTTGTGGCCGGCAGCGGTTTCCCTGATTGGCTGGCGCTGCGACCGGGTGTCGTCCTTTATTATCCGTGGACGATCGTAACGTATTCGTTTCTGCATGCCAACTTCATGCACATACTGAGCAATATGCTCGTGCTGAACTTTTCGTCACGGCTTTTCAGGACGTACTTCAGCATAAAGCAATTTTTAGGCGTTTATTTTTTGGGTGCCATTTTCGCGGCCCTGGTCTATATTGCCAATTACTATATTTTCGGTGCCGGAAGCGGACTTATCGGAGCCTCGGCGGCGGTTATGGCCGTACTGGTTGCCATAACGACATACAATCCGACGATGGAAGTACGCCTGCTGCTTATCGGAAACGTCAAACTATGGATCATCACGGGTTTCCTCATTTTCCTCGACCTGATCTCGATCCCGGCGGAAAGTTCCGTCAGCCATCTGTCGCATTTGTCGGCGGCGCTGTTCGGATTCGTCTATATGAAAATGCTGCAGAACGGTACCGATATGAGCGTGGCAGTGACCTCGGTAATCGACTTCTTTACCAATCTGTTTAAACCGCGTCAAAAAACCAGGTTTAAGGCCGTTCACCGCAATTTTGACAAAAAAACGCAAACGCGCCCGGCATCCGTCGTAACGAAAGACCGTACCCAGCAACAAATCGATGAAATATTAGATAAGATCAGTCGTTCGGGTTATGACAGCCTGACGAAAGAGGAAAAGGATTTCCTGTTCAGGGCCGGAAAATGATATGAAAAAGCTCTCGTGGTTCAACAAGTTCATGTGGTTGCTCAACATCGTCTTTACGATGCTGACGGTGATCGCCTACGTCTTGCCGTTCCTCGCCCCGAAGATGTTTCCGCTGCTTTCGGTACTGACGCTTTTCATGCCGCTCTTCCTGATCCTGAATGCTTTTTTTTTCGTGTATTGGGCCATTTTGCTCAAGAAGCAGGTGATTCTGCCGGCCTTGCTCTTATTGGCGGGCATCACGTTCATCAGCAAGTTTTATAAATTTTCTCCTACCGAACTTCCTAATTCCGAAAAAGATTTCACGGTAATGAGCTACAACGTCCGCCTGTTCAATCTTTTCGACTGGATCCCGAAAGAGGACGTGGGCGGCGTCATTGAGGATTTCATCAACGAACAAAATCCCGACATTGTCTGCCTGCAGGAATATTCGGAACGAGCCGATGTCGATCTGAAGGTTTATCCCCACAAGTTCGTCATGATGGAAGGCAACCAGGTCAAGACCGGCCAGGCGATTTATTCGAAGTTTCCGATTTTGGAAGAAGGCAAACTCGAACTTCCGAATTCGAACAATAATGTGGTGTATGCCGATATCCGCAAAGGAAAGGATACGATACGGGTTTACAGCATGCATCTGCAATCGATTAAAATCACGCCCGACGTAGACGAAATCAACAACGATCACCTCAATAAGATCGACGAAAAGAAACGCAAGGCCATTTTCCGGCGCGTCAGCGAAGCATTTAAGCAACAGCAGCTACAGGCCGAAATCATCCGCAACCACCGCCGGCTGTGCAAACATCCCGTCATAATCTGCGGCGATATGAACAACAGTGCGTTTTCCTACGTGTACCGTGTCATTAAGGGTAAATTGGGAGATACGTTCGAGGAAGCGGGCAGGGGTTTTGGCCAGACGTACAAATTCAAGTACTATCCGGCGCGCATCGACTACATTTTTTCCGATCCGAAACTGCAGGTCAAGAATTTCGTAAACTTCTCCGAATTCGAAAATTCAGATCACTATCCGATCATGGCGCGACTGGAAATGCGCGAATAATTCTACAATTAATCGGTTATAAAACCAGGTCCTGACGTTTGAGATAATCCAGCGCATATCGTCCTTCGTTAAAAAGCAGGTCTAAAATGCTCAGATTATTGAGGTATCCGAATTTATCTCCGAACACCTGAGTGTATTCTTCAAATCTGTTTTCGTCTTTTTTACCGTTTGCCAACGGACGCAGATCCTGAACGTTTGGCACCTCGTGAAAGTATTCCTGGGTTTTCCCGACTTCAAACGGCAAACCGAGGCACTTGTAGACGATCTGAAGCGCTTCGAGGTTCAGGTCCATAAGAAATTGGTGCTTCTTGAAATAAATCGGGGCGATCTCATCTTCGTAATATTCGAAAAAAGGCGAACTTCTGTAAGCAGCTTCCAGCGATTTAAAGTGCAGTTTCTGCCAGTCAAAGTTCTTTTCGATGCGAATGTCCCTCGTCTTTTGGTGACCGGCGGCACTCGTATGTTTTACCGGAATGTTCAGCAACTGCTTCCCGTTCGGGCTGTAAATGTACATGCGGTTGCGATTCGTCTGCTTCTGGAAATTGTCCTCGACCTCAAGCGTGACCGAATCGGCTTTGGCAATCCCTACAAATTGAGAAATCGACGGGAAATAAGTAGGAAAAAGAAGTACGTCCATTATTCCTGGGCTGCTTTACGCTTTTTGATAAAGTACGATGCGACAAAATAAAGTCCGAGCGCGATCAGGAAGAATTTGAAATAGGAAACCGGTTCCCCTTCACCGCCGACCGTCGTAAACATGCGCTCCCAACGGATCTTTCCAAATCCCTTTTTATTAGCATCAAGGCTCATCCAGATAAGTACGGGCTTCCCGACGACGTGGTTTTCCGGGACAAATCCCCAATATCGGCTGTCTTCAGATCGGTGGCGGTTGTCACCCATCATCCAGTAGTAATTCTGGGCGAACGTATACGATTTCGCGACTTTTCCGTCTATGCGGATCTCGTCTCCGTTTACTTTAAGGTCGTGGCCTTCGAATTCCGCGATGATTTTCTTATAGAATGGAAGCGACTGACGGTTCAACGCCACCGTTTTGCCTTCCTCGGGAATGTAAAGCGGGCCGTAATTGTCGACCGTCCAGTTGGTATAGCCTTTCGGGAAAACCACCGTCGGACCCTGGCCTTTTTTGTCGATACCTTTCGTAACCGATACAATTCCGGGCACTTTTCGCAAGGCTTCCGCACCGCGTTCAGTCATGGCGCTGATCAGCAGCGTATCCCGTCTTTCGCTTATAAATCCGGCGCCGTCCGTGATGTCGAGACTGCTCAGGACATGCTCGAAGTCGATCGGCGTCTTCCCGTCGAACGTCACGAAATATTGCGTTTGCGGACGCGCCCTTTCCGGCATGATCAGTTTTTTTCCATTAATATGTACGTCGCCGTCCACTATCGACAGGCTGTCTCCCGGCGTACCGACGCAACGCTTGACGTAGTTCGATTTTTTGTCGATCGGCTTGTCGACGCGGGGCGTGCTGGCGTCAAAGAAGCGCACGACCGTATCGACGGGCCAGTTGAATACGACGATGTCGTTTTTCTCGATTTTCTGGACTCCGGGAAAGCGGAAGCTCGGCAATTGCGGCTTGAACAGATACGAACGCTTGTTGATCACAGGAATCGTATCGTGAACCATCGGCAAAGCAACTGTTGTCGAAGGGGTTCGAGCCCCGTAATGGAATTTGCTCACGAAAAGAAAATCTCCTACCAACAGCGATTTTTCCAATGATGACGTCGGGATCTGGAACGGCTGCATGATGTATGTGTGCACAATAGTCGCGACCACGATGGCAAACAAAAACGAGCTGATGGTGTCGCCAATCTTTGAATTTGCACGCAGGTCCCTGTCCGGGATGTGGTTCAGCGGTTGGGTATAATTGACGTAATAGATGTAAAATCCGAAAGTAAAAATACCTAAAAGCGTATCTGCAGTCGAATTCTTGCCGAAGCTCCTCAGCGTTTCGACCCAAACAACTGGGAACATGATAAGATTAACGACCGGCACGAATAACAAAATAGTCCACCAGGTCGGGCGGTTGATGATCTTCATGAGAACGATGGCGTTGTAGATCGGCACGGCCGCTTCCCATCGCTTGTGCCCGGCGGCTTCATATAATTTCCACGTTCCCGCAAAATGCACCACCTGGACGATCAGGAAAAAAATAAACCATTGAGTCAAAGTCATATCCGTAAGTTTTATGCGTAAGTCGGACGCTTATCCGACGTGTTACCAATTTAAGATAATTTTATAGTGCCAGGACGTCTTTCATAGAGAACACACCCGTTTTGCCGACGATCCACTCCGCTGCGATCACGGCTCCGAATGCAAAACCTTCGCGGCTGTGTGCGATATGCGTAATTTCGATGCGATCGACTTCAGAATCATATAATACTGTGTGCGTCCCCGGCACGTCCTCGAGGCGTTTTGCATCGATCAGGATCTCGTCCGGTTTGGCGTTATCCAAAGCCCAGCTCGAATAATCGGAGTTGTCGATGATGTCCCGCGCCAGTGAAATCGCCGTTCCGCTCGGGGCATCCAGTTTTTTTGTATGATGAATTTCTTCCATACGAACTTTATATTCCGGAAATTTCGACATCATTTTCGCCAGATATTCGTTGAGGTTGAAAAACAGGTTTACGCCAAGGCTGAAGTTCGATCCGTACAGAAAAGCGCCGTTTTTGTTTTCGCACAATTCTGCCATCTTATGAAAATTGTCGAGCCAGCCGGTCGTGCCCGAAATCACGGGAATGGCGTTTTCCAAACAAGCCGAAATATTACCGACGGCGGCGTCCGGCACACTGAAATCAATGGCGACGTCGGCGTTTGAAAGGCCGTCGAAGGAATCTCTGCTCTTTTTGCGCAACACGATTTCGTGACCGCGTTCCACAGCGATGCGTTCGATGATCTGGCCCATTTTGCCGTATCCCAAAAGCGCTATTCTCATTTTAAAATCTATAGTTTAAAGTAAGTCCGACGGTAGGTTTTGAGTGCATGTCCTGCTGGATGATATCCGGTGCGAGCGTCAGGTCGTCGCTCACGTTGAATTGCTTGAGATGGGCGTCAATGTTGGCGTCCACGATATTCAGGACGTAAAAACCGACGGCGAACAACAGCGAATATTCCCGGTTTTTCTTATAACCGCGTTGGGCCGTGATCAGGCGCTGGTCGTCCAAAAACTCGTATTCGTCATCGTTATAACCTGCGAGGCGGCGCTTGTACGCATCCCGGACCTTTTTGTACTTGGTGTTCTGGTCGGAATAAAAATACAGGCTCGTCCCGATCGCCCCGTAAACCAAAGGCACTTTCCAGTATCGCTTGTTGTAGACCTGGCCGAGGCCCGGAACGATAGCCGAATAAAACGCCGCTTTAGCCGGGCGCAACGGGTCGATCTCCTTTGTCTTCGTCGTATCGGCCTGGGGCAGATCCTGAGGTTTCACAACTTTCTGGGCCGAAACCGAAAGTGTCAGGAAAAGAACGAGTGCTATGTAAACACGAAGTTTCACGAGCCTTGCATCAATTTGACGATGCGGTTAAAATCTTCTTCGGAATGAAACGGAATCGTGATTTTCCCTTTTCCGTTAGCGGCGACTTTCACGTCAACTTTGGCTCCGAAATAAGCGGCGATGGCTTTTTTGTCATCCGAATCTATTGAAAAGCCTGTAGCTTTCGATTTGGCTGTCTTCGGCTTCTGGCTTTCGTGGTAATTTCGGACAAGTTCCTCTGTTTCGCGCACCGAAAGGTTCTGGCTGATGATCTTATGGTAAATATCGGTCTGGGCGTCGTGATCGTCGATGTTGATGATGGCGCGTCCGTGGCCCATCGAGATAAATCCGTCGCGGATTCCCGTCTGGATTATCGGATCCAGTTTTAGCAAACGCAGGTAATTCGCGATCGTCGAGCGTTTTTTGCCGACGCGGTCGCTCATCTGCTCTTGTGTCAGCTGGATTTCGTCTATGAGCCGCTGATAGGAAAGGGCGATTTCTATCGGATCGAGGTCGTGGCGCTGGATGTTTTCCACCAGGGCCATTGTAAGCGAATCGTTGTCGTTGGCAATGCGGATATATGCTGGAATCGTCGCAAGTCCCGCAATTCTGGAAGCGCGCAATCTGCGTTCTCCCGAGATCAGCTGGTATTTGTTGAAGTCGGTCTTGCGGACGGTGATCGGCTGGATCACGCCCAATTCCCTGATCGAAGTCGCCAGTTCCTGAAGCGCTTCCTCGTTGAAATTCGAACGCGGCTGGAACGGGTTGATCTCGATCGCTTCAAGATCGAGTTCGATGATATTGCCGATTACTTTGTCGGCATTCTTGTCGTCAATAGACTGAATATTGTTTTCCGGATCTTTGAGCAAGGCCGATAAACCTCTTCCCAACGCCTGTTTTTTTATTGCCTGTGCCATTCGGTCTTAACTGTTTTTCTTGATGATTTCCTGTGCAAGGTGCAGATAATTCGTGGCACCTTTGCTCGTGGCGTCGTAGTTTATGATGCTTTCGCCATAACTCGGAGCCTCGCTGAGTTTCACGTTTCGCTGGATGATCGTTTCGAAGACCATATCGCCAAAGTGCTTTTGTACTTCTTCGACGACCTGATTGCTCAGGCGCAGCCGCGAATCGTACATCGTCAGGAGCAGGCCTTCGATGTCAAGGTTCGGATTGTGGATCTTTTGCACGCTTTTGATCGTATTGAGCAATTTGCCGAGACCTTCGAGCGCAAAATATTCGCATTGTATCGGAATCACGACAGAATCGGCTGCCGTCAGTGCGTTCAGCGTTAAAAGGCCCAGCGACGGTGCGCAGTCTATGAGGATGTAATCGTAATTTTCACGCGTTTCCGCAAGCGCTTGCTTAAGCATGTATTCGCGGTTTTCCTTGTCGACGAGTTCGATTTCGATCGCGACAAGATCGATATGGGCCGGGATCATACTCACGTTGGGAGCCGATGTTTCCACGATCGCCTCTTCGGCCGTGATGCTGTGCTCCAAAAGCTGGTACGTCCCTTTTGTCACGTTCTCGATGTCGAGCCCCAGTCCGGAACCTGCGTTAGCCTGCGGATCAGCGTCGATAAGCAACACTTTCTTTTCGAGGACACCAAGCGCGGCAGCAAGGTTTACCGACGTCGTCGTCTTTCCGACACCGCCTTTCTGGTTGGCAATGGCAATGATTTTACCCATGAATCAGTTTGAAATTTTGAGCCGTAAAAATACAATTATTTGTGGGTTAATCAAGGTATAGTTGTTAACAGAAAAGTAAAGTTTCAGGGGATTTGGATTGTAGTGGCAGTGGCAGTTTCAGTGGCAGTTTGCAGTAGCGGTGGCAGTAGCAGTTGCAGTGGCGGAAGCAGAGGCAGTGGCAGAATAGCAGCAGAGGCAGAAGCAGTAGCAATGGAACAGAAGCAGTGAAACAGAAGCAATGGCGTTAGCAGCAGAAACGATAACTGAGCACTGGTCATAGGAACAGTAGCGTCAGATGGAATTACATTGCCATTATATCTATGTCATGGCTACTTCACTGCTATTAGCAACTGCACTTCTCTGCCGATGGTATATAACTTACTGCCACTGCGACTGCAAAAACTTCACTGCACCTGCAAATCTTCTGCCACTGCCATTTCACTGCCACTGCAACTTAACTGCCACTGCTGCTATTCTGCCCCTGCTACTGCCACTGCCACTGCCACTGTCACGCATCAGCTTCAAAAATCAACTCTTCCCCAGCAGGGATTTCAAACTTACGAAGCCTTCGCGCATTTCGCGTGTCAGATCGTCCAGGGAAGTGGCAGGCTGGTCGAGGTTACTTGTGATTTTAGCTGTGACTCTCCAGATTTCGCGAACTTCGGCGGGTTTGACATCGATAGGCGGATAAAGCGAATTGAGTGAAATCAACCGCAATCCCGACGGTGTAAACTGTGTTTTCTTTACGACCACGGTATCTCCCAAAACCACTACGTAAATATTATTCTCGGACAGAGCACCCAGCGATTCCTCGGCTTTCGCTATAACCCATTCGCCCTGCTGCAAAACGGGAAGCATACTGTCACCCTGGACCTGGAACGCTCGGAAACTGGCATTGCGATATTCCGGAAGCGGCAAATTGAACGCGGGAAGCGTGTCGTACCATTCCGTATCCTGCAGGTTATGGGCGTAACCGGCCGAAGCCTTTACGTTAACCATTGCGATATTTTCATTGCGCTCCACATCGAGCGTAACGACCTTTGGCATAAGCGACTGCTCCGCCTCGAGGTGTTTCTGTTCGCTCTCGCCGTAAAGCCACAACGGGTTCACGTTATAGGTCTTTAGCAAGCGTGCGACCGTCGCACCGGGAAGCTTTGTTTTACCACGTTCGATGTCAGCGATGCTACCTTTAATATGTAGCGATTCGGCGAAAGCCTGTTGCGTAAGGCCCAATTCATGTCGTAACTGTTTGAACCTGCGCGTTTCTATAGGTAGTTCTTCTGCCATGAAACAAATATATAAATTGTTGGTAACTTTCCAATGTTAAAATTGGAAAAATTCCATTTTGCTATTGGAAATATTCCATAATTTTGGAAAAAATCCCAGCTATGGATCGCAGTATTCTTCATCTCGACCTCGATACTTTTTTTGTTTCGGTAGAGCGTCTGCTCAATACCGAATTGCGGAACCGGCCTTTGCTCGTAGGCGGAACGAGCGACAGGGGAGTGGTCGCGGCATGCAGTTATGAGACGCGCGCATTCGGCGTACACAGCGGGATGCCGATGAAAATGGCGAAGGATTTGTGTCCGGAAGCGGTCGTCATCCGCGGAGACGCAGGTACCTACAGCAAACATTCCGACATCGTGACCGACATCATAAAAGACACGGTGCCGCTGTTCGAAAAGGCGAGTATCGACGAGTTTTACGCCGACCTGACCGGAATGGATAAATTTTTCGGCAATTATAAATTTGCAGGAGAATTGCGCCAGAAAATAATGGTGGAATCGGGCCTTCCGATATCATTCGGGCTTTCGATCAATAAAGTTGTATCAAAAGTGGCTACCGACCAGGCGAAACCCTGCAATCAGCTCAAGATCGACAAGGGTTTTGAGAAGGATTTCCTCGCGCCTTTATCGATAAAAAAGATTCCGATGGTGGGCGACAAGACCTATCAGACGCTGCGAAATTTGGGCATTAAGCAGGTGCGGACGATACAGGAAATGCCTCCCGAAATGATGCAGAGCGTACTTGGCGCGAACGGGGTGACGATATGGCAGCGGGCAAACGGCGTGGATCCGACACCGGTCATACCGTTTTCGGAACGCAAATCGATCTCGACCGAACGTACTTTCGACCGGGATACGATAGATGTGAAGCGATTGCACGACTTGCTGATCGCCATGACCGAAAACCTGGCATTCCAGCTCAGGCGGGGACGCAAGCTTACGGCTTGCATTACGGTAAAGCTGCGATACTCGGATTTTCAGACCTATTCGAAACAATTGCGCATTCCCTATACGAGCGCCGATCACATCCTGATCCCGAAAGTGCTTGAGGTTTTCCGCCAATTGTACAACAGGCGCATGCTCGTCAGGCTGATCGGCATACGCTTCAGCCATTTGGTAGGTGGCCACCACCAGATCAACCTGTTCGACGACAATGAGCGCATTATCAACCTGTACCAAGCTATGGACAAGATACGGCAGCGTTACGGCGACCGGAGCGTGATACGCGCATCGGGGATGAGTGCGCATACGATAGGAAGAATGGACAACCCGTTTGACGGAGGCCCGCCGATTATTTTGGCGCACAGGAAGCAGTAAAATCAGCAAATATAATAAGCGGACTATGGAATAGGAAACCTTTGTTTTCTGGATTTTGGGCGTTACGGCGGCACGGTAAATCATTTGCAATTTGCTCTCACAATCCGCCGTCAGGCTGCCGGCACTCGCTGTTTGCTTCATGCTTCAGCAAACGAGCTTATACAAATGCCGCCATCCTTAACGCACACCAGACTTACAACGCCATTCGCCTGTTTAATAGCAGGTTGTCCAATTATATCATTATCTAATTATCTCATTATCAGATTGCCTCATTATCTAATTACCAACCATGTACCTCAACTGCCACACTCATTACAGCCTGCGCTTCGGCACCTTTTCAGAAAAGGAACTGCTGCAGCTTGCCCGTGAAAATCACGTCGGGCAATTGGCGCTCACCGATATCAATTGCACGGCAGCCTGCATGAATTTCGTCAAGGAGGCAGACAAGGCCGGGATACGACCGATAGTGGGTGTCGATTTCAGGAACGGTGCCGGGCAGCAGTTCGTCGGGATTGCAAAAAATAACGAGGGTTTTCGGGAGTTGAACGCTTTCTTGTCGGAACATCTGCACGAACAAAAAACATTCGGATCGCGAGCCCCTCAAATGCAGGAAGCGTTCTTTATCTATCCGATGGAAAAAGCTTTAGCCGAAGAGATCACGGATTTCGGCTCAAATGAATTTATCGGTATTTCGGTAAGCGATTTAAGGAGATTGCCGTTTACGATATATAAAGGAATGCCTGAAAAACTCGTGCTGCTGCAGCCCGTGACGTTCCGCAACAAAACTGATTTCAACAAACACAGGTTGCTGCGTGCCATTGACAACAATCTGCTGCTGACTCAATTGCCAAAATCAGAGGAAGCCGATCCGGACGAGAAAATGTATCCGATGACCAATCTCTGCGAAGCATTCCGTGAATTTCCGCACATTCTCAAAAACACGGAATCGCTTATAAAACAGTGTGGTATTTCCTTTAAGTTTTCAGATCCCAACAAGCTGCTCGAACGCCCAAGCCTTAACCGTCAATCTCTGGACAGCCGGGAAAACGACGAAAAAAAACTTGAAGAACTATGCCTGAAAAATCTTAAAAAACGCTATCCCAACGGCACCGATGCGGCAAAAGCAAGGCTTTACAAAGAACTCGATCTGATCAAACAAATGAATTTCGTTTCGTATTTCCTGATCAATTACGAGATCATATCGTATGCGCGACGGCAAAAATATTTCTATGTGGGAAGGGGAAGCGGCGCAAACAGTATCGTGGCCTACCTGCTCGAAATTACGGATGTCGATCCTATCGAGCTGGACCTGTATTTCGAGCGCTTTATCAATCTGTTCCGCAGTGCGCCTCCCGATTTCGACATTGATTTTTCGTGGCGCGACCGCGAAGACATGACCAAATATATATTCGATACGTTCGGGCACGTCGCCCTGGTTGGAACTTACGTAGAGTTTACCTACAAAAGCTGCATCCGGGAATTGTGCAAGGTTTTTGGTTTTCCAAAGGAAGACAGCGATAAATTCAGCGAAAATCCTGGATTGCTGGATATGAGCGACCCTATCCAGAAGTGCGTTTTGAACTATGCCAGGGAACTCAATAAAAAGCCGAATTATATCAGCGTGCATTCGAGCGGCATCCTCATAAGTGAAAAATCGCTGCACAATTACGGCGCGACCTTTTTGCCTCCGAAAGGTTTTCCGGTAGTTCAGTTCGACATGCATATTTCAGAAGATGTCGGATTGTATAAATTCGATATCCTGGCCCAGCGCGGACTTGGCAAAATCAAGGAAACGCTTGAGATCATAGAGCAAAACCTGCCCGACGAAAAAGTGGACATTCACGATTTGCCTCGTTTCAAAACGGATAAAAAAATCAACGACCTGCTCGCAAAAGGCCAGTGTATTGGAGTTTTTTATGTGGAGTCTCCGGCGATGCGCATGCTGCTCAGCAAATTGGAAGTGGATAATTTCCTGGGTTTGGTGGCAGCGAGTTCCATCATCAGGCCGGGCGTTTCAAAAAGCGGGATGATGCGCGAATATTTGCTCCGTCACCGCAAATCGCCGTTGGCCAAGCCCATGCATCCGATTATGGGCGAAATCATGTCCGATACTTATGGTGTTATGGTGTATCAGGAAGACGTCATAAAAGTTGCCCATATCTTTGGCGGATTGACGTTGGGCGAAGCCGATGTGATCCGGCGCGGAATGAGCGGAAAATACAGGTCCAAAGAAGAGTTCCTGCAGGTGAAGGACAAATTTTTCGCCAATTGCAGGGAAAAAGGGTATGACGACAAATTGGTATCTGAAGTCTGGATGCAAATCGAAAGCTTCGCAGGTTATGCGTTTGCGAAAGGACATTCGGCGTCGTATGCCGTTGAAAGTTACCAGAGCCTCTTTCTCAAAGCCTATTATCCGTTGGAATTCATGACGGCCGTACTCAATAACGGCGGCGGTTTTTACCGGACCGAAATCTACGTGCACGAAGCGCGGCTGGCCGGGGCGGAAATCCATGCACCCTGCATTAATAACAGCAGGGCAGAGAGTGTCATTGTAGGAAAGAACCTTTATTTGGGAATGAACTATTTAAGCGAACTCGAACAAAGGACCATTACCAGGATCGTGCGCGAACGCGATTTGCGCGGTCCTTTCGATTCGCTTGACGATTTTGTCGACCGGGTTTCGATCGGGATCGAGCAACTGTCTATATTAGTTCGGATAAACGCTTTCCGGTTTACGGAGATCGACAAATACGAATTGTTGTGGCAGGCTCATTTCAAACTGGGCCATATCAGGCTTTTCGAACAGCAATTCTCGCTTTTCAGGACGCAACAGCGCAAATTTTCGATACCGGTATTGACCACGACCGATCTCGAAGCCGCGTTCGAACAGATCGAATTGCTTGGATTTTGCTTGTGCAATCCTTTCGAGTTGTTGCTGAACGAACCCGCAAGCCTGAAAGGCCAAGCCGATCTGGCCGACTTCGTGGGAAGGAATATTGACATTTACGGTTATCTCGTAACGGTAAAGCATACGCGGACACACAATGGGAAAGAGATGAATTTTGCGACGTTCATCGACAAATACGGAGCGGTTTTCGACGCCGTGCTATTTCCTCAGATCGCCGATGCCTATCGTTTTCACGGAAAAGGGATTTATCGTTTGTACGGGCGCGTCGTAGATGAATTCGATTTTTTAAGTATTGAAGTGATCAAGATGAGAAAGGAAGAATATGTTCAGGATCCCAGGTTTTCGGATTGAAGTTTTCGGATTTGTGATTTGATTTTTTGATTACCATCGATCACTGCCAGCTTCTGATCCGACGGGCAAACTAACGGACAGAAGCTATGGTATGAAAAAAAATCAATTTAAGCCAAAGGTTTAGCCCCGATGGCAGCGGCAGCCCCGAAAAGCTCACGCGTCTTTTTCACGTGATCGGGCAGCGACGGAGGAGCTCGACCGATCACGATGAAAAACAGCGATGAGCCTGAGGGCTAAAGCGTACAGCGGGACAAGCTCCAGTCAAAAAATAAGCATAAAAAAAACCGGCACAAGGCCGGCATTTCTCAAAAAATATCTCACATAAAACCTTAGTTGGCTTTTGTGAAAGTATATTCGTCAACAAAGTTTACATTATTAACTTGAGTAACATACTTAATTTTCAATTTAGTTCCTGAAACGCTGACAACAGTATATTCGTCGGCTGCGTTGCCAGTTACTGTAACGTCTTTACCATCAACTGTGTACGTTCCGGTTGTAGTTGTGAGCGTACAGCCGTCACCAAAATAATCACCTTCGGCGTAAGCACCGTCAGCACCAAATTCGATGAAGTCTTTGGAACAGCCTTCTTCATTTCCGAGGTACGGTTGCTCACCAGTCGTTTGGCCAATAGCGCTCAATTTTTGTGTGTTGCGTTCCCACTTGCCTTCAAGCTTGTTTCCAGAAACGCTTCCGCTTCCTGAATCGTCGTCGCTACAAGAGTTTAGGGAAAGAGCCAACACTGCCGCAGACGCGAGCATAACTAATTTTTTCATGATAATTGTTTTAGGTTTGGTGCAATGATATAAATAAATTTTAATCCTTAACTTTTTTTTTGCAGGAAATTTACATGTGTCTGTAAGAATTTTATAGATGTATTGATAATCAGATTTTTAACGGAAATTTAATTTAACGCACTTCCAAAGCAGGCGTTTCTTATCTTTGCCGGCGGAAAATCAACTATTTTATGCTGATAATTGGAATCGCCGGTGGTACCGGAAGCGGGAAAACCACCGTAGTGAGGCAAATCCTGAACGAGCTGCCACAAGAGGAAGTGGGCGTTATCTCACAGGATCATTACTATCGCGAGAACAATAATTTGTCGTATGACGAGCGCGCCCTGATCAATTTCGACCATCCGCGCGCCATCGATTTCGAGTTGCTCACCATGCATCTCAAGGCGCTCAAGGCTGGGCAAAACGTGGATCAGCCCATTTATTCGTTCGTGACGCATAACCGTACGGACGACACGATCCTGACGCATCCGCGAAAAGTGATGATCGTCGAAGGTATCCTTATTCTGGCCAATCCGGAATTGCGCGAACTGTTCGATATCAAGATTTTCGTACACGCCGATTCTGACGAGCGCCTTATCCGACGCCTCAAACGCGACATCGCAGAACGCGGCCGGGACATGGAGGAAGTGTTGCAACGCTACCAGAAAACGCTCAAGCCGATGCACGAACAATTCATCGAGCCCACGAAAGCCTACGCCGACATCATCATCCCGAACGACAAATACAACACGGTCGCCATCGATGTGGTGCGGGCCGTAATCCATCAGCGCATATTGTAAATTTGTGTATTTTTAGGAGCTTTTCCGGCTATCCGCTTTAGCTTTCTGTTGAAATCCGGTTTTTGCGGCCAGGCCAAATGGCTTCCGTTGGTCGCCTTTGCCCCGGGCAAAACCACGGTTTCAATGCGAAAGGCTGCCGCTGCTATCCGGGCTAAAACCAACATCATGTCAGAGGAAACCAAACCAAAGAAGAACAAACGCCAATGGATGCGGTACATAAGCAACCGATATGTGCTAGTGACCCTGTTTTTCATCGTCTGGATTTTATTCCTCGATAACTATTCCCGCCTCAACCACCGCATACTCGACAAGGAAATCGACGAGCTCGAAGAGAACAAAGAATATTATCAAAACGAGATCAAAAGGGATTCCCAGAACATAAAACTGCTCAAAAACCCTGACCAGGTAGAAAAATACGCTCGCGAAAAATACTACATGAAACGCGACAGTGAGGACATTTACATCATCGAATACGAAGGGGAAAAGAAAGATTCAAGCACGTACGTCCCGAACTGACCCTAGATTTTTACCACCGAAAATCCGTAGGCGGGCAATACCACCGAGACGCGACCATCTTCGAATAATGCGGCTTCTCCCGCTAATGTTTCTATTTTTCGGGTTTCGATCGTCGATAAAGTCGCCTGTTTGCTGTCTGAAAGATTGACGAAAACCAGGATGGTTTCCCCGGAATCACTGCGCCCGAAACTCATTACATTCGGATTACCGTTTGCAATTGCCGCATAAGATCCGTTGTTCAGGGCCCTGTGATTCGTTCTCAATTTTAACAGGGAACGGTAAAAATTATAAAGAGAGCCAGGATCGGATTTTTGTTCCTCATACGAAATCCCGTCATCCGATTTGTTGTAGCGCTCCGTCCACCAAGGACCGGTGTTTTTATACCAGTTGGCGGTACCCGTCCCTTCTTCGTTTTTATACCATTCAAATGATTCGCGCACGCCGATGTCGTTTCCGTCCGTCATGCCAAATTGGCGTTGCTCGCCTTTCATACCGATTTCCTGTCCGTAATATAACGACGGGATTCCGCCGATCAGCAGTTGGATGGCTGCGGCCGCCTTGCTTTTTCCGACGGTCATTCCTGCTTCCGACGCAAAGCGTTTCGTGTCGTGATTTTCCAGGAACACGAGATGATTTTTACCCGCCGGATTGTACAGGAACGTGCTGTCTGCCGCTTTCTGTATGAGTTCCTTGTCGAACTTGTCAATGGCGAATTTTAAACGGAACGCGAACACGAAATCGACGTTTCCTTTCGTGAAATAGTCGTGTCCATAAGAGCCCCAATCGGCTTGTTCGGCCACGAACTTCAACTTCGGATTTTTGCTCCGGAGCTGCGCAAACAAAGGCGTCCAGAACTTTTCAAACAGGTTGGTCAGTTTGCCGGCGTTGTCAAGATTGTCCATCATGTGATCGAGCCTGAAGCCGTCGACGCCATCTTCGAAATTACCGTCCTTGTTCGGATCCATCCAAAATTCAAGCACCTTTTTTGTATAAGCCTGAACGTTTTTGTCATACAGGTTTACGACAATGATCTTTTCCTTCCGGCCGTTGTACAGCGCGAATTCTTCCGCTCCCCAGAAATACCAGGGCTTTTTGTTTGCCGCGTCGTCATAGACCACATACTTGCCGAACTTCGATTTCGGATTGGCGGACGAATCCTTAAACCACGGATGCGTTCCGGCCACATACTGCATTTCCACATCCTGATAAACCTTGATCCCGCGCTTGTGTGCTTCTTTCAGGAGTTGAACATAATCGTCAAGATTGCCGTATTCGGGATCAATGTTTTCAAAGTCGGATGCGAAATAATTGTGGTAAAAATCCGAAACGTACAAAGGCGTAAGCAGTATCGTATTTACACCCAATTCCTCAAAATAGTCCAGTTTCTGACGGATCCCGTTCAGGTCGCCGTGACTGTCGCCGTCGCTGTCGAAAAAACTGCGCTGAAAGACATGATAGAAAACTTCCGTCTGTGCTTGGGTGGCGGTGGCTAGGAAGAGCAGGAGAAGAAGGATTTTTTTGGACATAGTAAAGAATTGCTTTTTCCGGATGTAATGTTTAAATGTAAAACTAAATTTTAATAGTCAGATGCGGCCAATTCCATCAATCTGAAATTTGATCATCCATTAAGTAAAACCCTGAGGTGATTTTCAGGATTGTGATCTAAAGAATTAGGATAATATTATTCAAGCTCAAAATTTTGTACTGAAGTAGTCGATTCTGAGCAAATCGCAAATTGAGAATTTTTAAAATGGCTTTAATGTCTATTAGTTCAAATGTCTTTATACCAGATATTTATGGACTTATATTTAAATTAGGAAATTAAACAAATGCATGAATCTTTATCCCTTTTATGCTAGGTGTTGAGCGGTTTTTTCTCCAATTTTTAATCGTTGCCTTTCGCACGTATGGTCGAATAAAATGCAATAATATACGCCCGGAAAATTCAGAATAACCACACTTTCAAATCGCGCCGCTTAGCCGCATTTGCCTATATTTGCGACATAAGATTTTACCGTGAACACACCATCCAACAACCTCTTCGACCAATTCGACCCCGTTTCTTCCAGGCAATGGAAACAGCAGATCCAATACGAACTCAAGGGTGCCGATTTCAATGAAACGCTGGTTTGGGAATCGCCCGAGGGCATAAAAGTGCGGCCGTTTTACCACTTCGACGAGGATTATCCCGCAGGGTCGGCGAGCGCTCCGAAGCCGTTTTCGGTCTGCCAGGAAATTTTTGTTTTCGATGTGGAAAAATCGGTAAGACGGGCGAACGACTCCTTGAACCGTGGAGCTGAAAGTTTGAGATTTGCGATTTCCGATGAAAAAATCGACGTTGCCCGGCTCGTCTCCGGTTTAACTTCCCAAAACCTGACGCTGTATTTCGATTTGAAATTTCTTTCAATCGATTTCGTAACCAGGCTCGACCTGGCACTGAACGACAAGGATTTCACCGTTTTCGCCAATATCGATCCTATCGGACATCTGGCATCGGACGGCAACTGGTTCGGCAAGACCGACGACTATGAAGTGCTCAGGACATTGTCCCAACGCGTTAAAAATCTGTCGGTATTTTCAGTTGACTCCCGTATCTACCAGAATGCCGGAGCCAACATCATCCAGCAGCTGACGTACACGCTCAACCACGCCACGGAATATTTCAACCGGATAGCTATCGATAAACCGATATTGGTCCAGGTTTCCATCGGGCCGAATTACTTCTTCGAAATCGCCAAGCTGCGCGCCAAGCGGATCCTGTTCGATACCGTCGCCAGGGAATTCGGGATCGAATCGGGTATCCACATCGTGGCGACGCCCACTAAACGCAATAAGACGCTCTACGATTACAATGTGAATATGTTGCGGACGACGACCGAGTGCATGAGCGCGATTCTGGGCGGTGCCGATTCCGTCTGCAATTTGCCGTATGACGCTTTGTATCACAAGAGCAACGAATTCGGGGAACGGATATCGAGAAATCAACTACTCGTGTTGAAGCACGAAAGTTATTTCGACAAGGTTTCGAATGCCGCCGACGGTGCGTACTACATCGAAAACCTGACGCAGCAGATGGCAAACCAGGCATTGGCCTTGTTCAAGGAAATCGAATCTGAAGGCGGTCTCGTGGCCAAGTTGAAAGACGGTACCATCCAGCGTAAGATAAAGGAATCGGCGGAAAAGGAACAGGCACTTTTCGATTCCGGCAAGGAAATCCTGATCGGGACGAACAAGCATCCGAACAAAAACGATCGCATGAGCGACGATCTGGAATTGTATCCGTTCGTGAAGCAGAAGCCGAGAAAGACATTATTCACGCCTTTGGTCGAAAAAAGGCTCAGCGAAAAGATAGAACAGGAACGTCTGGAGTCTGAAAAACCGGACCAGGTATAAAACCTTTTTTATTTCTTACGATCAATAAGCAATTCAGAAAAATAATATGAAGCGCAAAGATTTACAACATCTTTCCATCACGCCGAATCCGGTTGATCCGAAAATGATTCCGGATACGGGCTTTACGACCGCTGAAGGAATTGCGGTCAAGCCGATATATACCGAATCGGATATCGCCGGTCTCGAACACTTAGGATTCGCAGCCGGTTTCGCCCCGAACCTTCGAGGGCCGTATGCCACGATGTACGTTCGCCGGCCCTGGACGATCCGACAATATGCTGGATTTTCGACGGCCGAGGAAAGCAACGCCTTTTACCGGCGCAACCTTGCTGCAGGGCAAAAAGGATTGTCGGTGGCATTCGACCTTGCAACGCACCGCGGCTATGACTCTGACCATGAACGCGTTGTCGGAGACGTTGGAAAAGCCGGCGTGGCCATTGATTCCGTCGAAGACATGAAAGTGCTTTTCGACCAGATACCGCTTGACGAAATGTCGGTTTCGATGACGATGAACGGGGCGGTTTTGCCTATCATGGCCTTTTATATCGTCGCTGCGGAAGAGCAGGGCGTACCTCCGGAACTGCTGTCGGGCACGATCCAGAACGATATCCTCAAGGAATTCATGGTCCGCAATACGTATATTTATCCGCCGGCTCCGTCGATGAAGATCATTGCCGATATTTTTGCATTCACCAGCCGGAAAATGCCCAAGTTCAACTCGATTTCCATTTCCGGTTATCACATGCAGGAGGCTGGCGCTACTGCGGATATAGAACTTGCTTACACGTTGGCAGACGGTCTCGAATACATTCGGACGGGATTGGCGGCAGGCATGAAGATCGACGAATTTGCCCCGCGCTTGTCTTTTTTCTGGGCCATCGGAATGAATCATTTCATGGAAATCGCCAAAATGCGCGCCGGACGCATGTTGTGGGCGAAGCTACTCAGGCAGTTCGGTCCCAAAGACGAAAAATCACTGGCTTTGCGGACGCATTGCCAGACTTCGGGATGGAGCCTGACAGAGCAGGATCCGTTCAACAACGTGGCCAGGACGTGCATCGAGGCCGCGGCGGCTGCTTTTGGCGGGACCCAGTCGCTTCACACGAACGCACTGGATGAGGCCATTGCGCTTCCGACGGATTTTTCCGCCAGGATCGCCCGAAATACCCAGCTTTTTTTACAGGAGGAAACCAAGATCACAAAAACCGTCGACCCGTGGGCCGGAAGTTTTTATGTCGAATCGCTTACTGCCGAGATTGCGGAAAAGGCCTGGGCGCTTATCGAAGAAGTCGAGGAATTGGGCGGTATGACCAAGGCGATCGAGGCGGGTATCCCGAAATTACGCATTGAAGAGGCAGCGGCGAGAAAACAGGCGCGCATCGACAGCGGGCAGGATATTATCGTCGGAGTGAACAAATACCGTCTGGCCAAGGAAGATCCGTTGCACATCCTGGATGTCGACAATCAGCTTGTCCGCAAGCAACAGATCGAGCAACTCGAAAAGATCAAGGCCGGACGAGATTCTGAAAAGGTGAGGGAATGTCTCGAAAAGCTTACCGAAAGCGCCAGATCCGGAAACGGAAACCTGCTCGAACTGGCGATCGAGGCAGCGCGCAACCGTGCCACACTCGGCGAGATTAGCGACGCTCTCGAATCAATTTTCGGACGATATAAAGCACAAATCAAATCCTTCAGCGGCGTGTACAGCAAAGAGATCAAGAACGACGAAAGTTTTGAAAAGGCGAGAAAATTAGCCGATGAATTCGCCAGATCGGAAGGCCGGCGACCTCGCATTATGATCGCCAAAATGGGTCAGGACGGCCACGACCGCGGAGCAAAAGTCGTCGCAACAGGTTATGCCGACGTAGGTTTCGACGTAGATATCGGGCCGCTGTTCCAAACTCCGGGTGAAGCCGCCAAGCAGGCCGTCGAGAACGATGTGCACATTTTGGGCGTGTCGTCACTGGCTGCGGGACATAAAACGTTGGTGCCACAGGTTATCGCCGAACTCGAAAAATTTGGTCGGGACGATATCATGGTCATAGTGGGAGGCGTGATTCCCGCACAGGATTATCAGTTCCTGTTCGATTCCGGAGCCACAGCCGTGTTTGGCCCCGGCACTAAAATCAGCGAAGCGGCGATCAGGATTCTCGATATCCTTTTGGAAAAATAGAAACGCCCGGCGATCTGCATCTGACGCAAATCCTTTTGGATAATCCAATGGTTATCCAGGAGGATTTTTTGGTTAATAAAAATGATTCCGTTAGGGTCTGATAATTAATCCGGTATTGCTATATTTGGTTTCCACGAACAATTCCACCACGCATTTTTTTGATCCGACCTGCATTTGCGGGTTATTCTATTTGTAACCAATCACTTTTTATTATGAAGAGACTTTACATTATTGGCGTCTTATTGTTCGGATCGGTTTCGTTCGCTCAGGACGGTCCGTTTTCTGGCGAATATCGTTTTAATACGGACGGTGTGGAATGCCTTCCGCAGCAGCAACGCCTCGAGATCAGGCAACGTTTGTCGCAAAACGTCGCGTCCCTGAAACAAGCCGGTAAAATTCCGGACCGGATGCCCGATGGCGGCCATGTCCTCTTCGATTGGCCTGTTGTAAAAAATCCGGAATCGCCTTACAACAACGTTTGGAGCATAAGCAACCACGTCGACCATAATATGGCTTTTCCGAACAATATTCAGGATTACAATTGCGGATCGCGCACGTATGACTCTTCGTCAGGTTACAACCACGCCGGCGTCGATATTTTTACATGGCCGTTCAGCTGGTTTCAGATGCAAAACAACCAATCCTGGGCCGTGGCGGCGGCAAACGGTATCATTATCGGCAAAGATAACGGCAATTCCGACCAAAGCTGCAACTTCAACAATAACAACTGGAATGCGGTTTATTTGCTGCACGAGGACGGAAGCGTATCCTGGTACGGACATCTGAAGAATAATTCGCTGACATCCAAACCTGTCGGCGACAGCGTGGAAAGCGGCGAATATCTTGGTGTGATTGGGAGTTCGGGTAATTCGACCGGGCCTCATCTGCACTTTGAAATTTATGATGCACAAGACAATCTGGTCGATGCCTATCAGGGAACCTGCAACACGTGGGGAGACTCGTGGTGGAACGCCCAAAAGCCTTATGTCGACCCTAAAATAAATGCGGTCTTTACACACAGTGCGCCTCCTGCTTTTCCGAATTGCCCGCAGTTGGAAATCCCGAATTTCAGGGATCAGTTCAATATCGGGGAAATCGTTTACGGTGTGGGATATTTTTCTGACCAGGCTGTTGGAGCCAATGTTTTTATCAACCTGAATCGTCCTGACGGCACGTTGGCCTATACGTCGTCCGCAACGGCGAACAGTTTCCTCTATGCCTCCTATTGGTACTGGTCGTTCAATCCGGCGGTTTTAAACCAGGTCGGGACTTGGACGGTTTCTTTTACATTTGGCGGACAGACCGTATCCCATCAGTTTGCTTACGGGACGGATTTGCTTACGGATGAAAATCAAGCCATTTCAGCGCTGTCGTTTTATCCGAATCCGGGAAACGAGCAGATTACATTTAATCGGGAAATCACGTCTGTGACAGCGTTTTCGGCCGATGGAAGAGGAATTCCGTTGACACTTCAGGGATGGTCAGCGAACATTTCAACGCTGCCAACCGGATTATACATCTTAAAGGCGGTCTCCGACGAAGCCGAAGTTGCGCTTAAACTGGTCAAACTATAAAAGAAAAGCGCCCGGTAAAGAGCGCTTCCCCAAAACAAACATCAGCATTATTGTTTCATGATCTTGAGCCTTTTGCTGCCTTCGTCCGTATGAACGTCGACAAAATAAATGCCTCTCGACAGGTCGGACATATTGATTGCGGTCAAGCCGGATTCTACGCTGTTCTGCAAAACCGTTTGGCCAAGCTCGTTGTAGACGCGGACCCATTTTATATTGGTCCCGTCATTCCTGAGATTCAATGTAGACGTTACGGGATTCGGATAATATGTCAGCGCATTGCCCTGAAAGGCAGGATTTGCGAGGTTCGAATCGTATACAGACAACAGGAATGGGCCGTTGAGGATACCCAACAGACCGTTTTGGGCCACATTAATGTAAACCGTGCTTCCGGGCGTCAGTTCGTCAACCGTCAACGTTGAAAAAAGGTTCAGGAGCGCGGTATTGTTGTTGCATCCCACTTCGGTCAGGTTGCCGCAAGTCCCGGTGTAAATTGAAACGACCGTATCGAGATTCAGCGATCCGACAGCCAAAGCCGTCTGCACAGTCAGGCTTCCGCTCGACGGAACGACCGCAGAGAACCACACGTCGTTGCTGGCATTCGCTACGCAGGAAGATGTCGTGCCGGAAGTCGTGGCTCCGATGCTCGTCGACAGAATGCTTCCGGACAAGAAGTTCGAGCCCACCGTTACCGGAATCGCACCGGAACACTCATCGTTATCGTTATCTGCCGATAGCCCGAGGTCAAGACTGACCCAGTCGCTGAAGTTTCCGTCACCGCAATCGGTACGGATGTAGACATCAAGATCGGCATTCAATCCCAAATTATTGAGCGGCAGCAGCAACGTATTGTTCAGATTCAGAACCGTTCCGGTTCCCAACGCAAATCCGGACGGGCCGTATTCGATCTGTACGTTATTGTTCAGGCCGGCGCTGAGCCAGCTCAAGACTGCGGAATCTGCCGTGATATCGGAGGCGATGAATCCGCTTGGCGCCTCGCAGGACGGCAATGCCGTGTTCACGATGTCGTCAATGTCTACCGATACGGACGCGTCAGCATTGGCCCTGATCCCGACGCGGATCGTCTGGCCGGCATAAGCGCTAAGGTCGACTCCGTACCTGAAGAAGTCCAGGCCTGCCGGCGGATTTACGTCCGCTTCAAGCGTGGTGCTGAAGTCGGCCGATTCCTTACCTGTTGTGGAAATCATAACGTCGATATCGGCAGTCAGTCCAATTCCCCGGTTGCGCGCCCAGAAATAGAGATAATCGTTAACGCCGGCCTGCACTGTGATGGCAGGAGAAATAAGGTAATCGTCCTGGGCGTTGACCGATGCGTCAAGCGTAACGACGTGCGTTCCCGAAACAGCCGCGAATCCTGTTATCGAAAGATCCAGCAGCGACCAGGTCTGCTGATCGCCGGAATTAATGGTGAGCCAGCCCGAAAGTCCGGTCTCAAAATCCTGTGTGAATTGCGCCCGGCCCGTAAAGCCGAAAAGTAAAGCGATAAGCGCCAGAGTAACTTTTTTCATAATAGCATGGGGTTTAAGATTTACATGAAGTTAAATCGTAATTCGCACTTTGTCAACTATTTTAATTCATATTTAAGAAATGCGCTACAAATTTTGCATTAGATAAGATAATTTTATTGATCAAAAGAAGATCAGATACATTTGTTGTCGCGTTTTGCCATTTTAACCAATTGTGGCCGGCGCTCTTTTACATTGGTCCTCTTATGCCTATATTTAGCGAAAACAACATATGGACTTTTCAGCTAAAATGCTCAGGGACGATGCACTCAAAGGCAAAGTAATCGTGGTAACAGGCGGCGGAAGCGGCCTCGGCAAATCTATGACCAGGTATTTTCTCGAACTCGGAGCAAACGTCGCTATCACGTCACGCGACCTCGAAAAACTACAAAATACCGCCGCGGAGCTTCAGGGGCAAACGACCGGAAAATGTCTCGCCGTTGCCTGCGACGTACGCCATTACGATCAGGTGGAAGCGATGCTTAAAACGGTTCTGGATGCATTCGGCCAAGTGGACGTACTGCTCAACAACGCCGCGGGCAACTTCATTTCCCCAACGGAAAGATTGTCAGCAAACGCTTTTGACACCATCATCGATATCGTACTCAAAGGCTCCAAGAATTGTACGCTCGCGTTCGGGAAGCACTGGATCGACAGCAAACAGGAATCGTCTGTGGTACTTAACATCGTTACGACGTATGCCTGGACCGGTTCGGCCTATGTAGTGCCCAGCGCCACGGCAAAGGCAGGTGTTCTGGCCATGACACGCAGCCTTGCGGTCGAATGGGCAAAATATGGCATCCGCACCAATGCGATCGCTCCGGGCCCGTTTCCGACGAAAGGCGCCTGGGACCGGCTTCTTCCCGGCGATCTTAAAGACAAGTTCGACCTCGCCAAAAAGGTTCCGCTTCAGCGGGTCGGCGACCATCAGGAACTAGCGAACCTTGCGGCCTACCTCGTGTCTGATTTTTCGGCATACATAAACGGTGAAGTGATCACGCTCGACGGTGGCGAATGGCTGAAAGGCGCAGGTCAGTTCAATTTGCTTGAGGCCATTCCGGAGGAAATGTGGGATATGCTCGAAGCGATGATTAAGGGTAAAAACGGTTGATGGCGCGACCCGGATTGGATTCGGCGCGTTTCACCATGGAGTGGAGATTTTTATAGTTTATTGCTTTAGGAGGACTGGCTGCGCTTATCCTTGAGGAGCCTGAAATATCTTCACAATTAGTTCAGCTTTTATAGAGCGGATTGCGCTGCGCTTATCCTTGAGGAGAATGATTTTTTTGAATATTGATGAATTGTAAAAGGTGGATTCGCTGCGCTTATTTTTGAGGAGCCTGAAATATCTTCACAAATTAGTTCAGTTTTTATAAAGCGGATTGCGCTGCGCTTATCCTTGGGAGCCTGAAAGATCTTCACAAGTTAGTTTAGTTTTTATAAAGAGGATTGCGCTGCGCTTATCCTTTGGAGCCTGAAAGATCTTCACAAGTTAGTTTAGGTTTTTAACAAGGTGATTGCGCTGCGCTTATTCTTGCACAGCGAAATTTTTAAATGATATATGTATGTTGGTAAGTGGCAGGATTACGCTGGCGCGTGATCCTGAGTTGGGGGAGTCGTTCAAAGGAAATCCTTTCTGCGGCCTGCGGCCGCAGGGGATTTTTTGTTTCAGGGAAAAATAGCTCGAGCGGAGCTCGGCTATTTTTCCCTGAAACAAAAAATCCCTCTGC